>Ga0115570_10004107_pt1 | contig 10527 bp, 9 predicted proteins | sample COGITO_mtgs_1205_3_FD_87294 | JGI IMG/M metagenome (GOLD analysis project Ga0115570, IMG submission 87294) | Pelagic marine microbial communities from North Sea - COGITO_mtgs_120524 | ecosystem: Environmental > Aquatic > Marine > Epipelagic | place: Germany:Helgoland, sampling site Kabeltonne... | reverse complement strand
TATCAGCAACCTAAAGCAATTGAGATAACGGTTAATATCTGAAGTAAACGGTTAATAATCCAAGAATTATATTTCAGGCAATGAGCGGAGAGATGATGTTAGAGCAATTCCCGCCAATTCAGTGTTGATATTCGATATAGAACTTATTGCCGCAAACTAGGATGCATATAGCTCGATCTATTGCGTTACTTGTTTTGAATTTTATATCTAATCCCAAGCTCAGTTAGCCCACTGAAAGCAAAATAACTCGAACTTAATGGCAACTGTGAATTTCTTATGGCCAATAAAATATCTTAGGTGATAGGATAAATCGTAATTCTTGGCGTGATAAAGACGGACCAGCGTTCCGACAAATTATAGGATGACCTGAAAGTCACGGCTCCATTAATCGAGAAGAGTTCAGTTTTACGATATCCATCTATTGTTTCACTAGCGATTGACACTCCTCCACCAAAGCTGTACCCAAAACACCACTTATTCTTTTGAAATGATTCTCCGAGCAAGTAATTTAAACTTATTACACTTACTCTAGTTTCTTGTGCGTAATAACCTGGATTCCAACGCCTATCTTCATTATATTTTGGACTCGTAATATTGCTTAGATCTAGATAACGCTCAAATTTTCGATTCTCAGACTTACTGCTCAAACAAATCCCCAACTGTATCCGGGCCTTCCATCATTTTGGGCGGAAATCGACACAGCATCCAATAAAGGCAATCCAATTCCCCCTCTCATTTCAAGACTTAGAATTTGTGAAAATGATGGGGTATGAATAAAAATTCCAGCCAGAATAAGAACAAAAACTACTGTTCCTGTAGCATGTCGAGATTTAGATTTAATGTAGGCTACCTCTTCCATGGGTTAAAAATAGTTTTTCTATCCGGATTCCAACATCACTGGTTCCTATGCCAGTTAACACCATAAACGACAACAAATAGTTACAACCAATTGCTTACGACATTAAGCGGGTATTAACCGAATCCACAGAACCTACCTCCATTCCTTTGTCATATCGTTCTTTCAAACTATGGTCGTTAAGCAACCAATGCACATCAACAGAAGTAATACATAGACGCTAGAGGCGCAAGAAAAATAGAAGGATAAGTGCACCTGCAAACGACTAAGAATGATTGACGAAAAAAACCAATTTATTAAAAACTAAAATTTAGAAACTATGAATGCTTTAAGAAACAGAGTTCAATTGATCGGAAACTTAGGAATGGACCCAGAAGTAAAGTCTTTTGACAAAGACAAGAAAATGGCCAAGCTCAGCATCGCCACGAATGAAGTGTATTACAACGCCAAAGGCGAGAAAGTGCAAGACACACAGTGGCACAACATTGTGATGTGGGGAAAGACAGCTGAAATCGCTGAGAAATACCTGAAGAAAGGTCAAGAAGTTGCTGTAGAAGGCAAGCTGGTAAATAGATCCTGGGAAACCAAAGAAGGCGACAAAAGATACGCAACGGAAGTTGTTGTAAGCGAGCTGGTCATGCTCGGAAAAAAGGAGGACGCTTAATTAACTCCCGACCAATCTTAAAAAGAGCCGCTCATTGAGTTGGCTCTTTTTTTATTTCAAAACCACAAAGCGGTCTTTACCCGCCATGTCTTTTTTAACCACTACTTCCCCACTCCATATCTTAGTCATTTCAGATATGAAAGCCTTCATATCAGTGGCATGCGTTTCGAAGTAAACCCTTTTGACGCTGTTATTAACCGCCATGGTTGTGATCGTTTTATAGAAAGCCAATGGATCACTCGGAGGCGCAAACAAAGCCAAGTGGGGCTCATGTGATAATACATTCGCTGCCATTTCACTCCTCGCCTTTTCTGGAATGTATGGTGGATTACTGATGTAAACGTCAGCCTTTTGCAGCGGTGTCTCGCTATCCAAAGCATCGGCATTGAAGAAGTGTAAATCCATCTTCAATACTTCAGCATTTCGATGAGCAACAGCCAAGGCCTTATCTGAAATATCACAACCGCTCACCTTCCATCCTTTTCTTTGGTTCTTTATGGCCAGCGGAATGCAGCCTGAGCCTGTTCCAATATCCAATACGCTCAAATTTGCTTCTTCTTCATTCTCAAGAAGCAACATCACGAGTTCTTCTGTTTCAGGTCGAGGAATTAAAACGCTTGGATCTACGTACAATTCCAAATCACCAAAATGCGCCTTATTAAAAATATATTGAACCGGTTCGCTGGTTTGTAATCGGGTTATCACTTCCTTCCACCTGCGCAGACTCTCGTCAGATACTTCATTATCATTTTTTAGATAAGCCTGCGTTTTACTCCAGCCTTCAAGTTCCTCAACACACCAGTGGTACAAAGACAGCAGCTCACCTTGCAAATAGGTAGAAGTCAGCGCTTGATAGAATGTCTGTCGCAGTTCTGCGTGTGTCATAACGGCAAAGGTTACAAAGAGAAATGAGTCATGGCGAATAATTCCATTATTGAAATTAAATGGAACATTTTAAAATTCTTAAAATCTGAGTCTCTCCACCAACAAAAAGGTGTTCTTTCTATTTACATTTGACGCATGTCAAAGGACGAATTCTACATGCAACGATGTTTTGAGTTGGCTGCTCTGGGAGCAGGCTCAGTTGCTCCAAATCCTTTGGTAGGAAGTGTTATTGTCCATGAAGACAAAATCATTGGTGAAGGATATCATCAAATGCACGGAGGACCTCACGCAGAAGTGAATGCTATTAGCTCGGTAAAAGATAAATCGCTTTTGTCCGAAGCCACGATCTACGTGAATCTAGAGCCGTGTGCACACCATGGAAAAACACCGCCTTGTGCTGATCTTATCGTATCATACAACTTCAAACGCGCAGTGATTTGCAATACCGATCCTTTTGAAGAAGTAGACGGAAAAGGAATTGAACGCCTGAGAGAATCAGGCATTGATGTCGTTGCAGGTGTTTTAGAGGAAGATGGAAGATGGTTGAATCGAAGATTCTTCACTTTTCATGAAAAGAAAAGACCTTTTGTCATTCTCAAGTTTGCGCAAACCATTGACGGATACCTTGATTCATACCGAAAGGAAGATGATAAAAAGGCACCTCTTAAAATAACCGGTGGTCAAATGAATCGCATTGTCCACAAATGGCGAAGTGAAGAAGATTCAATTTTAGTGGGAAGAAACACGGTTCTCCTTGATAATCCTTCTTTAACCACTCGTCTCTGGTCAGGAAAGAACCCGTTGCGTTTGGTTATTGATCCAGAGTTGCAAATCAAAGCAGATAAAACGATTTTGAGCGATGGAAATCACACATGGATTTTCAATGCATTACGCACAGACTATTGCGAAAACAACCTCTGTTATATTCAGATCAATGACGCCCGCAAGTTTCATTCTGAAATCCTGACATATTTGTATAAAAATGATATTCAGTCCGTCATTATTGAAGGTGGTGCGGCCACTCTAGCGAGATTTGTCGATGCAGAAATGTGGGACGAAGCGCGAATAATAACCGGACAAATTCGCATTGGTGAGGGTGTTTCCGCTCCCGACATACATGGTAAATTGCTTTCAACTGAATTGATCGGCAATGACCTTTTACAAGTGTATTTGCCAGCATGATTTATTTACTACTCAGCATCCTTTCCTCTATAGGGATTTTTATAGCATTTCGAATGTTCAGTCGCATGGGCGCAAATACGCGACATGCGATCATGATCAATTACCTGATTGCTGCGGTCACAGGTTTGGTGGTATTCAGACCAAGTGAGCTTTGGTTTAACTCAAGTTGGTTTATTCCTTCATGCTTTTTGGGCTCTTTCTTCTATGTCATCTTCCGCGTTATGGCTAAGGTCACGCAAGAAAATGGAATGTCTGTATCAAGCATCGCTACAAAAATGAGTGTTGTTATTCCTGTAACGATTGGTTTAACGGTACTTCAGGAATCGATCAACGCACTCAAGATTGTAGGTATCGTATTTGGTCTAGCGTCCGTTTTAATGAGCGCAGGTGGCAATGTTAAAAATGGCACATGGCTATGGCCGCTGGTGCTGTTTATCGGAAGTGGTTTGATCGACAGCAGCTTAAACCTATTTCAAACGATGAGCGTCACAGAAGCAGAATTCCCTGTTTTCATCACGAACATTTTCGCATTCGCTTTCTTGTCCGCTTTGATTCATCAGCTCTTTACCAAAGAGTGGAAAATCTCTTCTAAATCTATTTCAGGTGGTTTTTTATTAGGATTGGTCAACTTCAGTGCTCTGTATTTCATTCTTAAGTCATTGGCCCTGCCAAATTGGGAAAGTTCAATCGTATTTCCAATCAATAATTTTGGAATTATTGCAGGCTCAACGCTCTTTGCCATGATTGTTTTCAATGAAAAGGTTGACATCAAAGGTTGGATCAGCATTGGCTTAGCAACCTGCTCCATTGTTCTGCTCTACTTTTCTATATGACTCATCCTGACGAATACAAAACCATAGTAAAGCCTTCAGAGGGCGATTTTAGAGATCGTGGAAGCAAGTTTCCCAGCTATCTAGTTCCATGCGAAAACGAAGACGCTTTAAAAATCCACATCGCTGAATTAAAAAAGAAACATCCAGGCTCACGGCATGTATGCTATGGTGCTATTCTTGGCACCGAAAACAGCATTGAACGCAGTAATGATGATGGAGAGCCGAATGGAACAGCTGGACTACCCATTTTGAATCAATTACTAAGTGCTGAGTTGAGGAATGTGGCGCTATTGGTTGTGCGCTACTTTGGGGGAACGAAGCTTGGTAAACCAGGACTTATAGCCGCTTATAAAGAAAGTGCGAAATCAGCTATTGAAAGCTCTAAGCAAGTAGTTCGTTATCATAAAACAGATATTTCGTTCCGATTTAGTTATGATGCTACAGGCCCTGTAATGCAAGCCATTGAGCATATTCAGCATGCCAACATTAAAGATCAGCAGTTCGACCAAGACTGCTCGATTACCGTCTCTATCCCAAAATCTGAGGTAGACAAAGCCTTACATTTGTTTGATCATACCAATGAAGTTGAAGTTAGCCAAATGGATTAGTATAGTTTTAGTTGCCCTTGGCGGATTCAATGCCAATGCTCAAGACTACATTCAACATGCCTACAAGCAACTCCCCGCTCAGGTAAACTCATCAACTGAATTAGAATTATACCTTTCTCAAATCTATGAGAAAGACATTTCACTGACCATTGATACCGTTATTGAAAGTTTGAACGGACAGCACCACACTTTCAAGCTGATTTATAATGGCTATGAAATTCACCATGGATTGGTGAAATGGAATAATTTCAAAGAATATTCTTCATCCTTTTCCTATCCAATCCTTCCTGACAATCTGGAGATTAACAACACAAACCCAGCCCCATCTATTCCTCAAGGATTTATCAAAACCAATGGATTAACTTACAAACATTTAGAGTCTGATATTAAGTGGTTTATAAATGTTAACTTACTAGTTAAAAAGTGGGTGATTAAATACGAAACTGGCTCTGATCTAAAAGAAATTGTACTTGAAAGCGCTGGTGAGATCTTGCAAGAAACAGATATGATTCTTCATGACAAACCTGATACACTGGTGTATGTAAATATTTTCAATCCTGACCCCTTAACTTCTGCTCAGCAAGAGTATGCCTCGCCCTACATTGACGATCTTGATCAGAACAATACGGCACTCAGTCAAGAGCTTCAATTGGATTCAATAAGGCTGCGTTGGAATTCAGATGAGGGACTTTGGAAGCTGGAGTCAGACTTTGCCATTGCATTGGATATTGACTCACCGAGAGTTGCACCGCCTGCTTTCTTGGCTCCTAATAGCGTTAACCTAGAAATGAATCGAAGCAACAAACATTTCGAATTCTACAACACCTTTTATCACATCAACACATCTCAAAGAAGATTGAGGGCACTTGGTTTTGAAAATTTAGTGGACTATCCCCTGGCTTTTGACGCTCATGGAAGTACAGCAGATCAATCAAGCTTTGTTCCGAGTGGTGCTTTTCCTTATTTAAAGTTTGGTGATGGCGGAGTTGATGACGCTGAAGATGCAGACGTAATCACACATGAATACGGTCATGCCATTTCATTCAGCGCTGCTCCAAACACTAATCTAGGTTCAGAAAGAGCAGCATTAGATGAAGGATTTTGTGACTATTTCGCAATCAGTTACTCAAGGGCACGAAGTGATTACAACGGGAATAATGTCTTCGATTGGGACGGACACAATGAGTTTTGGGATGGGAGAACTTTAACCAGCATCAGAACTTATCCTACTGATCTTGAGCGAAACATATACGATGACGGAATACTATGGGCGTCTGCTGTTGCAGAGATTTCGGATTATATAGGGAGAGATGCTGCAGATCAAATCATGTTAAACTCACTTTATTCTTGGTATCCATACATGCTTTTAAGCGATGCCGCAAGACTCTTCATGCAATCTGACACACTGCTCAACGATGCTCAGAATGCTGAAATAGCATCGGTTGTGTTTTGCAACCGCGGTTTACTATCAGGATGCGAAGACACACTGCGGTCTTCATTGCCTTTAAACGACCCTTACTTAGGAAACACGTTTGACTTCGCCTTCAACAAACAACCATTGTTCATTTTCCCTAATTCTAAAAATATAGAGCGCATCGAAGTTTTCGATATTACCGGTAAACTGCTTTATGAAGAACAATGGACTGAAAGCGAGCAACTCTTCTATGCATTTGAAGGAAATGATTTGAAGCAAGGTGCTTTTGTCTTGCGCCTTGTTACTGATGAAGAATCTTATTCCTTTAAGATTATTCGATTGTGGAACTAAACCACTTCGATATCAATTAGCTTGACTTTGGTCTTAAAATTGCCGAATAAAACAGTCGCTTCCTTCCCCTTTATCTCAGATACCTGACCATCCTGATTCCCATTAAGCATGCGCACTGCAGATCCAACGAGTATGGGCTTAGGCGGTGACTTAGGTTGCTGCTGTTTCTTTTTCACAGTGCTGCGAGAAGGCACATTCTTTGCTATTTCCTTCGTCTTAGCCTGCTCCTTTTTTGTAACCAGTTTACTCTTCTCTACGGCAATAAACTTCTTGACCTCTTCTAGCATCTTTTTATTACTCCCCTTTAAACGGTAGCTATTGATGAACTGAGTCATTCGCTTGCCATTGGTCAGGTCCTTGTTGTTTTTTTCAATTACATCTTGCTGTCGCTGCAGGCGTTGTTCAAAATGATCGGAAAGTGCTTCGTATTCTTCCTTAGCGCTGTCTGCTTCCTTCTTTGATTCAATAGCCGCCAGATTCCGTTCTTCAACCTCAGATTTTTCTTTCTGAAGCACCGCTATCAAACCATCTAGCTCCACTTTATTCGCGCTGAGACGAGTTTTAGCATCTTCTATAAGTGCTTGATCAATACCATTAATCTGAGCGACCTCAAACGTGAAAGATGAGCCCGGCTGACCCACTGACAATTGAAACAAAGGCTCAAGTGACTCACTGTTAAACAGCATACTTGCATTCACTGCATTGCGCAAACGCGCAGCCTTCATCTTGATATTGGCATAGTGGGTTGTTATTACTCCAAAGCTTTTGCAGTTATAAAGCGTTTCAAAGAATACTTCCGCTAAGGCTCCTCCCAATTCTGGATCGGAACCCGTGCCAAACTCATCTAGAAGTAAAAGTGTTCGCTTGTTTGAAATATCTAAGAAATATTTCATGCGCTTCAGCCTGTAGCTGTATGTGCTCAGCTGATTGGCTATGGATTGATTATCTCCAATATCAGATAAAATATTCTGAAACCAGCCAAACTTACTCGAAGGGTCGCATGGCACAAGTAAGCCGCACTGCACCATTATTTGGAGGAGTCCCACGGTCTTTAGCGTTATGGACTTACCACCGGCATTAGGACCAGAAATAACCATCATCCGACAAAACTTATCGAGGTATAAGCTTTGAGGTAATGTTTTCATTCCAGCTTCTTTATTAGCAAGCAATAGCAAAGGATGATAGGCATCTATCAGCTCGATCATTATATCATCTGCAATGGCCGGTTTTAAAGCGTCCATCTTAAGAGCAACGCGCACTTTTGCGTTTATAAAATCAAACTCTGTGAGTGTTGACTGATATATCTCAATCAATGGCGAATGGGTTCGGATTTCATTGGTCAACGCTAAAAATATTCGCCTAATCTCGTTGCGCTCATCGTCCAAGAGCATTTCTAGCTCATTGTTCAACGCCATATTCTCCCTTGGCTCAATATATGTAAACGCACCAGTTTTAGAGGCCCCAAGAGCGTTGCCAGGTATTTGTCGCTTATAGTTTGAAAGAACACTAAGCACTCGCCTATCATTGATATAAGCTTCAACAGTCTCCGCCAAGAAACCATCTTTAGTAAGGCGCTTCAGCACCTTCTCAAAGTTTCGATTGATCTCTCTTCTTCGACTTTTAAGGTCTTGCCTGATCTTAGCTAATTCAGGAGAGGCATCGTCTTTCACCTGCAACCTGGCATCGAGCACCTTTTCAATTGGAGCTATAATTTCTTTCGTGAAATAGGCTTGATTAACTAACGCGTTTAGCTCAGGATAAAGATGATCCCTAGTCTTAAAGAACTCAATTAAGTCATTTACTAATCTGCTGGCATCTATCAACCGAACGAAACCTTCCAAGTCAAGAGGCGTCCCCAAAATCCCCAAGCGTTGAATTTCCATATGCAACTCCTCAAATTCAAGACGAGGGAAGCCTGACTCCACCTCTCGAACATGAAGTAATTCATGTGCTTGATCTAACGCACGCACAGCATCCTCTTTCCTTAAGCAGGGCATGAGGCATTGCATTCTAGATCGTGCTGAATCTTGATAGCATACTTCAGCGAGCATACTTCGCACGGTCTCAAATTCTAAATCTTGAGCTGTTTGTTGATCGAATAGCGATTTCATCGTTATTGCAAAGAAACGTAGAGTATTAAAAACAAGCGCTTATGATTTCTTTAAAACAATCGCTACTTTTCTCTTTTAATTGAATCTTATGGCCTACGATCAATACCTCGCTGAACGAGTAAAACATATTCTAGATGAGAAAAAGACTAATTTTTATGAAAAGAAAATGTTTGGGGGCTGTGTCTTCATGGTCGAAGAGAAAATGTGCATTGGTGTGGTTAAAGACCACTTAATGGTACGAATTGATCCAGAAAATGAAAAGACATTGCTATCCAAAGAAGGTGCACAACCAATGGACTTTACCGGGCGACCAATGAAAGGTTACATATATGTTTCACCTGGAAGTATTGACATGGGTGAAGATTTGGAGTTTTGGATAGATGAATGTTTGGCATTCAATCCAATGGCTAAATCATCTAAAAAAGGAAGAAGCTAACGTTCACTAAAAACTAACAACTATTCACGAATAACTAACACCCCTTCGGATTCAACTTCCTATTTTCGCACCTCTTCTATGAATCCGTACAAAACAGTAGCATTTTACACTTTAGGTTGCAAGCTCAACTTCTCTGAAACAAGCACTATTACGCGCTTATTTGAAGATGGCGGCTATGCGAAAGTTGATTTTGATGATCGTCCAGATATTTATGTGATCAACACTTGTTCAGTAACTGATCATGCAGATAAGAAATGTCGAAACTTAGTGCGAAGAGCTAAAAGCAAAAATCCAGATGCTTTTATTGCTGTTGTTGGCTGTTATGCCCAGCTTAAGCCGGATGAGATTGCAAATATCCCTGGAGTGAATGTTGTTTTAGGTGCGAATGAGAAATTCAATATTCTCGATTATCTAGATAAGCAACCTAGCAGCGGAAAAGCACATATTGAAAATGGGCACATCAAAGAAGTTAAAACGTTCATCCCCTCTTACTCTGCTAATGATAGGACAAGAACATTCCTCAAAATTCAGGATGGATGTGATTATTTCTGCTCCTTCTGCACTATTCCTTTAGCGCGCGGTAGAAGTAGAAATCAAAGTATTGAAGAAACGCTGAAGGTGGCTCGAGAAGTAGCAGAATCAGGTGTTAAAGAAATAGTACTTACCGGTGTAAACATTGGTGATTTCGGTCAAGGTGAAGAGGAAGACTTCTTTGGATTGATAAAAGAACTGGAGAATATTGAAGGGATTGAGCGATTCAGAATTTCGAGCATAGAACCTAACCTTCTGAGTAATGAGATTATAGATTTCGTGGCACAGAGCAAACGATTCGTGCCCCACTTCCATATTCCATTGCAATCAGGTTCTGATGAAATGCTGAAAAGCATGCGCAGACGCTACCTTACTGATTTATACAGGGAGCGCATTGAACGCATCAAGGAGAAAATGCCTGACGCCTGTATTGGTGTAGATGTAATCGTTGGTTTCCCAGGTGAAACAGAAGATGAATTCATGAAAACGGTAGATTTCATTCGCTCATTGGATGTTTCATACTTGCATGTATTCACTTATTCTGAGCGAGCCAATACTACTGCTTTGAGAATTGAAGATGTAATTCCTATGCAAGTGCGTCAAGAGAGGAATAAGATATTGACGAATATCTCACACAAAAAGAAACGTGCGTTTTA
>Ga0115570_10004105_pt1 | contig 10529 bp, 7 predicted proteins | sample COGITO_mtgs_1205_3_FD_87294 | JGI IMG/M metagenome (GOLD analysis project Ga0115570, IMG submission 87294) | Pelagic marine microbial communities from North Sea - COGITO_mtgs_120524 | ecosystem: Environmental > Aquatic > Marine > Epipelagic | place: Germany:Helgoland, sampling site Kabeltonne... | reverse complement strand
ACTGTAGGTTGATGAGTATATGAAATTTCATAAATTTGATACCCAAGCGAACGAAGGATAGCATCTGCTGCTGCTGTATCCCACTCCATACAAGGAGAGAATCGGGGATACAAATCTGCCTTATTTTCGACTAAAGCCATGAACTTAATAGCACTACCTATCCTATTTATATGTCCTACTGATATTTTATTAATAAAGGTATCAAATCTTCGATTTCTATTGTTTTTGGAGGCGATTATTCGGATAGATTCTTGTTCAATGAGGGATTGATAACTGGACGTTGTATTTTGATTTAAAAAAATTTCGTTATCGCCAATAACACATTTGGCATACCCCAATTTAGGTCCTCCTATAAAAATTTTATTTTCAACGGGAACACTGATCACTCCCAAAACAGGTTGGTTGTTCTCCATGAGGGCAATATTTATGGTAAAATTTCCATTTTGATTTATAAACTCGCGAGTACCATCCAATGGATCTATCAGCCAGTAATTTATCCATGATTTTCGCTCATCATATTCAATTGCATACCCTTCTTCACTAAGTATCGGAATACCTGTATCACTTAATGCAGAAGTGATCAAATCATGCGATAAAAGGTCAGCACGTGTAACTGGTGATTCATCTGACTTTAATGTAACAGAGAAATCACCATTTTCATAAATATGCATCATTTGGATATTGATGTCTCTTACTGTTTCAAGCAATATATTTTCAAGATATCGATTCCCTAACACCAAAACTAAGCATACATTTTATCATAATATTTTTGATATTCTCCACTGGTTACATTTTCGAGCCAATTCTTATTTGAAAAGAACCAATCTATGGTTTTTGCAAGTCCTTCTTCAAATTGTAAGCTTGGAACCCAACCCAACTCATCCTTCAATTTGGAAGCATCTATGGCATATCTCAAATCATGACCTGCTCTATCTTGGACATACGTGATTAATTTTTCAGATTGACCCACTGGATTTTGTAACTTCTCATCTACTAACTTACACAACAACTTTACTAAATCAATATTCGTCCACTCATTATGACCACCAATATTATAGGTATCCCCTATTTTACCTCTGGAGAATATGGTTGATATTGCTTGTGCGTGATCTTTCACAAAGAGCCAATCTCTTACATTTAAACCTGCACCATATACAGGAAGTGATTTTTGATGAATGATATTATTTATCATCAGTGGTATTAATTTTTCTGGAAAATGATTAGGGCCATAATTATTGGAACAGTTGCTTATAATTACGGGTAATCCATAGGTGTGGAAATAAGCTCTTACAAAATGATCGCTACTAGCTTTAGATGCTGAATATGGACTTCTAGGGTCATAGGCTGTGTCCTCATAAAAAAATCCTGTTTCGCCTAAAGAGCCATATACCTCATCGGTACTCACATGATAGAATAATTTATCGTTTAAATCATCACCCCAACATTCTTTTGCAGCTTGTAGAAGGTTTACAGTACCAATCACATTAGTTTGAACAAAAGCTAAAGGATCCTTAATACTTCGATCGACATGGCTTTCTGCTGCTAAATGAACAATATGAGTGATATTATTTTCTTTAATAACACCTCTAACCCCTACTAGATCAATAATATCTTGATGTATAAAAGTATAGTTAGGGTGATTTTCGATGTCGGTTAAGTTTTCTAAATTTCCTGCATAGGTAAGTGCATCTAAATTGATAATTTTATCCTCTTTAAAAGTTTCTAAAAATAATCGAACTACGTGAGAACCAATAAATCCTGCACCTCCTGTAATTAAAATGTTTTTCATGTTTATTTTTTGATAGAACCTAGATACAGCTTCGCCACTTCAGTCACAATGCTGTTAAAAAATTTTCACTAAAATAGGATTATTTACTCCATAAAAGTAAATAATCTGGATATTCTTCCGTGAATTTTTCTTCCGAATATTCTGAAGATTGGTAATTCACAAACCTGATTTTTTTATTTATCGTTTTTTCGACTTTTTGGACCACATTGTATAAATAATTTTTATCAATATCTCCCACAAAAATGAGGTCTATCACCTCACTATTTAACCCTTTTGCAAGTTGACCAACCAGAAATACATGCTGGAGTTCGCCCAAATTATCAATGATTTTTTCAATAATGGTATCCAACCCTGTAATCTTTAAGAGAATATTATGAATATCCATAAACAGAGGATGATTTGAATCTGCTTGGAAATACTTTTTATTTCCAACAATGTTGGACTTTAATAAACCCGCTTCTTCAAATTTGTTAAGTTCTACTCGGATACCGTTGGTGGACTCACCAAATTCTGATTCTAAACTCCGCAAGTAGGAAGTGTTACTGCTATTCAAAAAGAACTTTAGTAGCAGCTTAATTTTAGTTTTCGAAGAAATTAGTGCGTCAATCATTATCGATAATGAGTAACAAAATTACTCATTTTTTATAAAAATTTATAATCTTCCATCAATATTTTCCTTCGGTAATGCTGATTTAACATCAAAGACTACACCCGAATCACCAACTAAATCTCTAATATCCATAGATAAAAACTGATGATGGGAAACAGCTAAAATAACTGCAGAATAAATACCTGCTGGCTTTTCAATCATCTCAATTCCATACTCATGCATCACTTCTTGATGACTCACCCATGGATCGTATACGGATACTTCTGTTCCAAATTCTTTGAATTCATTAACAATATCTACAACTCCAGAATTTCGAATATCGGGACAGTTCTCTTTAAAGGTAATTCCAAGTATAAGTACACGTGCTGATCGAATCACATGGTTTTTATTAATTAGCATTTTAACTACTTTGTTGGCTACAAATGCTCCCATATTTTCATTGATTCTTCTTCCAGAGAGAATTACTTCAGGATAATACCCCAATTGTTGAGCCTTATGCGTTAAGTAATAGGGATCAACAGAAATACAATGCCCTCCAACTAGTCCCGGTCTGAATGGTAAAAAATTCCATTTAGAACCAGCTGCTTCAAGAACTTCTAAAGTATCTATTCCAATCCTATCAAAAATTAAAGCCAACTCATTTACAAAAGAAATATTCAGATCGCGTTGACAATTCTCTATCACTTTAGATCCTTCAGCAACCTTAATAGAGGAAGCTTTAAATGTTCCTGCAGTAATGATTGACTGGTACAATTGATCTACTAGTTCTGCAACCTCAATGGTTGAACCGCTAGTTACTTTTTTTATTTTAGTCACCGTATGCACTTTATCCCCAGGGTTAATTCGCTCGGGAGAATAACCACAATAGAAATCTGTGTTGTATACTAAACCGCTTCCTTGCTCTAAAACCGGAACACACACCTCTTCTGTACATCCAGGAAAAACAGTAGATTCGTAAATAACAATATCATCTTTTTTCAGAATTTGACTGATTGCATGGCTTGATTTTTCTAAAGGACCAAGATCTGGCCTTTTATTTTGATCTATGGGTGTAGGCACTGTGACAATGTAAATAGTACAATCCGACAAATCAAGAATGTTATCCGTGAAAGTTAACTGGGTAGCCGATAACAAGCCAGCCTTATCCACCTCTAATGTAGAATCTATTCCAGAACGAAGTGAATCAATTCTAGACGTATTAATATCATAACCAAGGGTCACGTACTTTTTACCAAATTCAACTGCAAGAGGAAGTCCTACATAGCCCAACCCAATGATGCCGATTTTTTGATTTTCTAATGATTTCAATTTTTTTTCTAATTTGATATTCCTAGAGTTATTATAATAATCGTGCAAATTTAGGATTAATTGAATAATTCAACCATTGATTGTCTAAAATTAAGTAATTCATATTATTCGTTTTTTCTAAAAACATGATAGGGTAATTCCACTTTTATGCTTTGTCCTAATGTTTCAAAACTTACAAGAAAACAACTTTCGTTATTCCTTCTAAGTATATCTACTAATTGCCCTTTAAGTGGGCCCTCATCTACCATTACTTGATTTCCTACCTCAAAATCATCGGGTGTATGAATGGTCTCTAAAGAATAGCCTGATTCCAGAATGGTATGAATCACTTGTATCTCTTTTTCTTTTACAGTAGCATCTTGACCATTGTACCTAAGATAAGCAACTACTCCTGTTGTTTCTAGAATTTCATCGCGTTGAGTCGAAGTGGGTTTAACAAACAAATACCCATTAAATAAGGGAAACTCTACCCATTTTTTTCGATCACTCCATTGCCTTAGTTTTTTGGTTAAAGGTAAAAAAACCGCTATTCCTTCTTTCCGTAATCGATCGAATACCTTTTTTTCTTGCCGACTAGCAACATAGATCACTTTCCACTGCAAATCCTGACTCATACCTATGAAATCTGTTTACCCAAGTAAACCGATAATTTATTTTTTAAACTATTCTACGCCGTGCATTAACTTTTTGATGGGTTTACTAATCAAAGCAATAAATAAGGCAATCCCCAAAAGTATAAAACCAATCATGGTAAATATATTTACATAATTACTCAATTTTTCTTTCTGTATGGTATTTGTTTGGGTACTCAAAGCATCTTTTAAAAATACAGTATCATCAACAACGAGTTTTTCTATACCTACCTTAAAATATGCCCAATCTTCCATACTAATCCCAGCTTTAGAATTGTTATTTAAATCAAACTCAACATATTTTTTATATTTAGATTTAAGTTCATCCCATTTTACTTTATCAAGCCAATCATCTGCTGATTTAATTGTATCTTTAATTATTCTATTAGAAATGAATGTATTAAAACTAGCATTGGAAGACAGGCTATCTCTTAATTGAACCCAATCTTGAATGTCAAAATATTTTTGATAATTAATATTTTTAGGTATTTCAATACTTTTTTTGATTTTAGGTGGTACATCTAAATCTTGAGGCATTTCATAAAAATTTTCCCAGGAATCAAATTTACTAGATTCATTTTCCATAACTAGGGCTTCTTTAACCGTTGTTTTCATTGAAAAATTTGAATTATCTTTTTTAGATGAACTTCCATGTCCACCACCAGTTAATGCAGCTATTTGACCTCCAAGTAAATTGGCAATTGCAAAACTTAGAAACCAAGCACCCATAGCAGTTCCTGCCATTTTCTTTGGAGTTAATTTGGTCACCATGGATAAGCCAATTGGAGAAAGAAATAGTTCACCAGTCGTATGCAATAAATAGAGGAATACTAATATAAATAGTGGAACTAAATTATTATCCGAAATCTGATATCCAACATAAGTCAATAGAAACCCAAGACCTAATTGAAATATTCCAAATGCAAATTTCATTGGTATGTTAGGATTCTTACCCATTTTAGAAAGTTTCACCCACATAACTGAGAATATAGATCCAAAAACAATAATAAAAAATGGATTAAAAAACTGGGTCATACTTGCGGGCATTTCCCAGCCAAATATGGAACGATCTACATTTCTATCAGCAAATAGGGTTAACGAGGTGCCCGCTTGTTCAAAACAAGCCCAAAAAACAATATTAATAATCATAAAAATGATTAGAGCAATCATTCTATCCTTCCATATAGCTGTACCTTCTTGTTTATCCTCTTTAATACCTGCAGATATCAGTGAATAGGCAATCAATATAAATAAACCTAAAAATATCCAATTTAAAATATCATTATTTGCTATTAAAATATAGCAAAGTGGAATTATAGCTAAAGAACCCACCGTAATAACTTGTACCCAATTGAAAGGTCCAAGTATTTTTTGTTTTCCTTCGTCTGTAATTTCAAGTCCGGGTGCTGCTGCGTAGTTAGCTCTACCTAACCAAAAAATGAGTAAACCTGCAAGCATACCAATACCAGCCAAACCAAAGCCGTATTTGAAACCATAAGTCTCTCCAACATAAGCAACAACTGTGGTTGCAAGCAAAGCACCTATATTGATACCAATGTAAAATATAGTGAATCCAGAATCTCTTCTTGGATCATTGTCTCGATATAATTTTCCAACGATGGTAGAGATATTGGCTTTAAAATAACCATTCCCGATGATTAATGCTCCCATACCAATGAGCATGAGATGCTCTGAACCGCCAATGATGATAAATTCTCCAATAGCCATAAGTATAGCTCCTAACAATACTGCATATCTGTATCCTAAAAAACGATCTGCCATTTTACCTCCTAAAATTGGGGCGGCGTATACCAATCCAGTGTAGGCACCATAGATAAGTGATGCTTCTGAATCTCCCATCATTAACGATTTTACTAAAAATAGCGTCAATAATGTCCTCATTCCATAATAGCAAAATCTTTCCCACATTTCTGAGAAAAATAACGTCATTAATCCTCTGGGTTGTCCTTCATTTTGATTGATGTTCATAGAGTTGTCTAAAGTTTTTCCTTCGCTCATTTTTTTTATGATTAAATTTTGGTAAAAATATAGTTAAATATTGAATTATAAATTTTCTGTAATGAAAATAGTCATCTTGTTATACAAATGGTAACGCGTCGCACCACCATAAATACTATGGTTTTTATTAGGATAAAATTCTGAATCAAAGGGGATATTATTTTTGATCAATTCATCCACCATCATGACGCTGTTTTGAAAATGCACATTATCATCACCTGTACCATGGATAATTAAATATTTTCCTCGAATATCTTTAACAAAGTTAATAGGTGAATTATCATCATATCCTGTCCCATTTTCTTGAGGCAATCCCATATATCGCTCTGTGTAAATATTATCGTAATATCGCCAATTGGTTACGGGTGCAACAGCAATAGCCATTTTGAATATATTATTTCCTTTAGCTAATGCTAAACTACTCATATACCCACCGTAACTCCAACCCCAAATGCCTATTCTCGTAGAGTCTATAAAACTTAATTTACTCATCCACTGAGCTGCTGCAATTTGATCTTCTGTTTCATATTTACCTAATTGTTGGTAAGTCATTTTTTTAAAGTCTGCACCGCGAGCACCCGTTCCGCGATTATCAACAGATACTACTATCATATTCAGTTTATTAGCTAACATCTGATACCAATAATAATTGCTCCATCCAAAACTGTTTTTAACCGTTTGTGAACCCGGACCTCCATAGACATACATGAACAGAGGATACTGGATCGTATCATTAAAATTAGCTGGTTTAATCATCCAATAATTCAAACTCGTTTCATTAACATTCAATTGATCAAATTCAATGCTACCCATGGTGAATTTCTTATTTCTCTCTATAAAACTTGCATTATCCTCGACCACACGTTGAGTTTCCCAACTGCTATTCTTTATGGCAAACTGATGAGGCAATTGTGCCGAATGATAATTGTGTAGCACTAATGAGTAATCTTTACTAAATTGAGCCGTGTGCCAACCTGATTCTTGGGTTAATCTTTTTTTGTTCTGTCCGTCAAAACTAATACAATAAATATGGCGTTCTGTGGGATTTACTTCTGTACTGGTGTAGTAAATATTTTCATGGACCTCATCTATTCCCAGTACGGCATCTACTTCCCAATTTCCTTTGGTAACCTGAAATATTTGAGGTCCATCAACTTTATGGAAATAAAGATGTTTATACCCGTCTTTTTCACTGCAAATAATCATGTGTTTTTTATCCTTCAAGAAGTAAATATCATCTGTAATATCAACATAATAGGGATGTGATTCTTCCAATGAAACAGAAACTTTAGCATCTTCTACTAAAAGAAGCTCCCATTTATTTTGCAACCGATTTAGGCGTTGCACGCTCAATAAATTTGGGCTTTTTGTCCATTTTATTCGAGGTAAGTATTGATCATTTTCTGAACCTAATGAGATGGATTTACATGTTCCTTTCTTGACATCTGCTATGTATATTTCAACTTTACTATTTGCCTCCCCCGCTTTGGGATATTTAAATTTATATAAATCTGGGTATAGCTTCCCGTAAGTTGTCATTTGCCATTCCTTTACGTGAGTTTCATCAAATTTATAAAACGCGATGTGTGTTCCTGTACTATTCCATTCAAAACCACGACTCATCCCAAATTCCTCTTCATATACCCAGTCAACAGCACCATTTATGATTCTATTATACTCGCCATCTTTGGTCAATCGTTTTATTTTATTTGTCTGTGCATTTAATACAAACAAATCGTTTTCTTTTACATAAGCTAACTGAGTTCCTGAGGAATTTAAGGTAGGATATCTCACCTCTTTTCCCTCTGCTAGTATAGTTTGATCTGATATTCGAATAATTTTAAAATCACCCCTAGAAGAATGTCTATATATCTGTTGTATGTTAAAATAAACTAACGCAATAGTTTGATCACCATTAAAGTCATACGAGCCGATGCTTATTTTGTTTCCATTAAACACTTGATTAGCATTTAATAATTCTTTGATTTTTTTGCCAGTCACATAATCATATTGGTTAATAACATCATACCCCGCTTCATCCTTCTCTTGGATACAATAGCTTTTCCCATCATTCATATTCACAAAACCATTGACTGTCTTGGGATAAAAGGTACCACTTGCCCATATATCAGCCAATTCTATAGATTGATTTTGACTTTTGGCGAATAGCGTTGCAAAAAAAAGTAGGGATAAGAATAGGTATCTCATGGTGTAATATAAAATTTCTTCAATTATAATTGAATCTCAAATGAATTGGATACAAAGTCTTGAAAAATTATTAGGTAGCGATCAAGTTCACACAGATGAGTCTATTCGATCTAATTACTCATCCGATTACACTGAAGATTTAAACTTTCTTCCTGATGCAGTTGTAAAGCCAAAGACCTCAGCAGATGTTGCGGCGATATTATCTTTTTGTAGTGCTAATAAAATACCTGTAACACCTCGTGGTGCTGGCACGGGGTTGAGTGGAGGAAGTATCCCTGTGAGAGGTGGGGTCTCTTTGAGTATGGAACATTTTAATAAAATCATTGAAATTGATGAGGAAAATTTTCAAGCTACAGTAGAATGCGGGGTGATTAATGATACTTTTCAATTAGCCGTTAGAGAAAAAGGCTTGTTCTATCCCCCTGACCCAGCAAGCAAAGGCAGTTGTTTTTTGGGAGGAAATATCGCTCATAGCAGTGGTGGCCCTAAAGCATTAAAATATGGTACAACTAAAGATTATGTTCTCAATCTTGAAGTAGTTTTACCCAACGGAGAAATTATTTGGACGGGATCGGATACGTTAAAGAACAGTACGGGCTATAATTTAACCCAATTAATGATCGGTAGTGAGGGAACATTGGGAGTTGTGACTAAAATTGTGTTTAAGCTACTCCCCCTTCCTAAACACAATCTATTGATGCTTGCAAAATTTAATACCATCGAAGATGCTTGTAAAACTGTACCTCAAATATTTACCTCAGGTGTAAGCCCAAGTGCATTGGAACTTATGGAGCGTAATGCAATTGAATTTGTACATCGATATGGATCAGAATCTCAAAAAGCAGTTACTTCTGCTATGCTATCGGACCATAATACAGCCGCTTTTCTTTTGATTGAAGTGGATGGAAATGATTTGGATTTACTTTTCGATGATTGTGAAAAAATGAATACCGTACTGGAAAACAATAATACATCTGAAGTCCAATTTGCTGATAGCGATGCATTAAAAGAAAAATTTTGGCAAATCCGAAGGAATATTGGTGAAATGGTAAAAATGCACCATATTTTCAAAGAGGAGGATACGGTGGTAAAACGTGCTAATCTTCCTAAGTTAATGTCTGGTGTAAAAGCCATAGGTAAAGCATATAATTTTGAGAGTGTTTGTTACGGTCATGCAGGCGATGGAAATTTACACATCAATATTTTGAAGGGAAATTTATCAGACCAACAATGGAATGGCTCCCATTTAGAAGAGGGCATACGGAAAATATTTAGATTATGTAAAGAATTAGGAGGAACCATAAGCGGTGAACACGGCATTGGTTTTGTTCAAAAAAAATATATGAATGAGGTTTTAACCCCTACTCACATTCATCTCATGAAAGGCATCAAACATATTTTTGATCCCAATGGAATATTAAATCCAGATAAAATTTGGGAATAGCACTAAGTCTCTAAATTCTCAAAAACAAATTCTTTCTTGTCATTGACATCCATTTTTATTTTTGAATCTTTAATAATTGTTGCATCCAAAATTTTAACACTAAGTGTATTGAGTATTTCTCGTTGAATAGCTCGTTTGAGAGGCCTAGCACCAAATTGAGGGTCATAACCTATCTCGCTCAACCAATCTAAGGCCTCATTAGTGGCCTCAATATCAATGCCTTGCTTTTCAAGCATAGCCCTCAATGATGCAAATTGTATGTCTACTATACCACGAATATCTTGTCTTGACAAGGGTTTAAACATCATAATCTCATCGATACGATTTAAAAATTCAGGTCGAACTGATTTTTTAAGCAATTCAAATACTTCCAATTTTGTTTTTGCTTCCAGTTGATCCTGATTTACTGAAGTCATTTCACTAAATCGTTGCTGAATGATATCACTACCCACATTACTAGTCATAATCACAATGGTGTTCTTAAAATTAGCCGTTCGCCCTTTATTATCTGTTAATCTT
>Ga0115570_10004102_pt1 | contig 10531 bp, 7 predicted proteins | sample COGITO_mtgs_1205_3_FD_87294 | JGI IMG/M metagenome (GOLD analysis project Ga0115570, IMG submission 87294) | Pelagic marine microbial communities from North Sea - COGITO_mtgs_120524 | ecosystem: Environmental > Aquatic > Marine > Epipelagic | place: Germany:Helgoland, sampling site Kabeltonne... | reverse complement strand
TCTTGTTTTCAACATTTCGCACCGTACTTGGTGTGCGTCGTTGTGGCATCTGTCGTTGTGGCATCTGTCGTTGTGGCATCTGTCGTTGTGGCATCTGTCGTTGTGGCATCTGTCGTTGTGGCAATTTTCTGACAGGCATTGGTGGTCTATGCGACCCATTATAGTTGTTCGATACAGAATTCAGTCTGACATTTGGAGCAGGGTTATACCGTGTAATAAGGTCAGAAAGGTCCATTATATTACACTTCTTCAATATAATATTCTTAGCACTTTTACTAAAGGATATAGACAAAAACGCTATTATTATCATAACAATGACAGTAGGAGCAGATTATTGGAAATGTGGTGCTGTGTTTGTAGCATCCACAATAATGACAGGAGCAACACTTTGGTTGTATCAGTGGATGATAGGATCAATGAAATCAGTGAATACAAAGACTATCAGTCAATATATTCCAACTATTGATCTTGCTAAATTAATGTTGAAACGGGCTGATGGAGCATTTACGGATGAGGGCATAGAAGAATGCAAAAAAGTAATGCATTGTCTATCAACGTATGGCATTTTAATAGTTCGAGATCCACGTGTAACAGAGCGTGATAATGAAGCGTTCTTAGATATGATGGAATCATACTTTGAACAAGACAGCGAGGTGAAATTGAATGATGCATTCCCAGAACATCATTACCAAGTTGGCGTGACGCCCGAAAAAACAGAGTTGCCTAAAAAGCATTGTTCGGATACGTCAACATTATCAGAGTTGAATCGCCCAGTAACCCTGTGTCCGCCGGAAAAGGATGTCAAATGGAGATTTTTTTGGCGTATCGGAAAACGCCCTGAAAATACCAATTTTGAAAACCTGAATGCAGATCCTGTTGTACCAGAAGCATTCAAAGAACGCTGGAGTCTTGTCATGGATAAATGGGGAAATGACCTTCTACAATCTGTTCTAGATATAACAGAGGCAATATCATATGGACTGTCCCTACCGCAAGACTACCTGCGCAACAAAATGGAATACGGGCCTCATCTGCTCGCGCCAACAGGTACTGATTTAGATAAATATGGGGCCAAAGACACCGTGATGGCTGGGTATCATGCCGATCTCAATTTTATTACGTGTCACGGAAAAAGTCGGTATCCTGGACTCTGCGTGTGGTTGCGTGATGGAACAAAAATAGAAGTGTCCATTCCCGATGGGTGCTTATTAATGCAATGCGGAAAACAGCTTGAATATTTGACAGGTGGATTCTGCATGGCAGGATATCATGAGGTCGTAGTGAGTGATTCAACGCGACGTGTTATAGAAAAAAGAAAGAAAGATGATAAATCGTTGTGGCGCGTTAGTTCCACTCTGTTTTCACACCTCCGCTCAGATGATTGGTTAGAGCCACTACCTCAATATCGAAATGTCGCATATCCGAGAATACAAGTTGGTAACCAAGTACAAAAGGAATTGAAAGAAATACAGTTGTCACACGATGATGACTACGTAAATACTCGAAATAAATGGTTCGTTATATGGTGAGACGAATGAGCGCGGATGGAGATGCTGCCGATATACTTTCACTCTTCTTCTCTTCATCATCTGCGAGAAGTTTGCATGCTATTTTCCGTTTCTTTTTTGGTTTCGGCACTAATTCTTCGATACCCAGTGTCCTCTGTTTGATCACACTTTCCCAAAATGTGCGTAACTGAGGAAGAGCTTCAGCAAACCACGCAGTATCTCTTCGAACACGAACAAGAGAGTATGTTTTCAACGCCCACCACGTCACAAAAGGCTCGTACACACAGTTTTCATTTTCGTTGATATCTTTCATGGTATTTGTAATCCAGGTCCGCATTTTCTTCAATGATATACCAAGGGGACAATACCTGTATCGAGCCTCTTTGGTATTGGTTGCCACATAGTATTCGATGACAGGGCCAAATTCAGTGTTGTCGTGCGTAGCCGCTGATTCACCTTCTTTCAACTCTTCGTGGGTATCATAGAACGTATAGGAGCATTCCAAAAAGTCACACAGTTCGAGGTCGCATACTTCGAGCTGGATTTGCATTTGGATCCAGTAATGGATTGGCGGAATTCCAACGATTTTACGGGAATACGGATTCTTGATTTCCAGCATCACACCATTTGAGCAAATACCATCTGGCGATGCCCCGATGAAAGGGTAGACTGGGTGGGCGAGGCAACCAAACTCGTGAACTTTCATCTTTTGCCTTTTTTCGTAAATGAATGTCGCAATGGGTTCATATTTGACTCCGTGCGCACACGGAGGACTCATATAAAACGGTTTTTCATATCCACATTTCTTGAGGAGAATATCCTTTGGCGTACTGTAGTGATTTTTGCCGAGCACTGTGCCGATGTCGCTGGCGGTCAGACGTTCTTTACGGAATGCGTACCATTCAGGACTACGTTGTTCGGGCTGAAATACCTTCTTCAAATCGTCGACATATCCTAAGGGAGCAGTCCATGTGATGGGTGCGTACGGATTACGAATTTTAGGACACTCTTCGCACAGCACTTGAAGAATGAATTCTGGATACACATATTCTGACTTCAAAACCTGCTTCAACACTGTCGATAAGCAATGTATAAGATCATTCAAATGTGCTTGCCGCATCATATGAAGTGTTTGTGGGTGTATATCCATGTCAGTTAAAATCATCTTAACAAGTGTATTGAGCATAGTAGATTATTGTACTTCGATCACTTCAGTCGGTATTGTAATATAGTCAGTCTCTTTTTATATTCGCTGTCATTTTTTTAATGTGTGCAGTAAAAAAGAAAAGTGTATAATAGAATGATTCTGGACAGAAACATTCTTTTTTGTGATCAAACTGATTTAATGTATCAGTCGGACTTAGCCTAGCCTATCACTTGTGAATAGGGTGGTAGCGTAATCGCGAACTGCTCTGGACGGATGAACATCTCGGACAGCGAAAGTCTCATATTTTCGGCGTTACAAACAGCATATTCCGGTGCGCGGTTTTCATCAATATTTTCCTTATTACTGGACGTGTCTGACACTGGAAATGTCACATTGTCGAAATATTTCTTCTCATCGAATAGAACATTGAATGACCCCGTTCCAACCTTGATTTCTTGTCCCATCATGATGTTGGCAGACACACCGTCCATTGTGTCAAAATCGCCAAACATCGCTGCCTTGTAAAGAATGTCTGGTGTCTCTTCAAAAGAACACTTTGCCAATGTCTGTTTTGAACTTTTCTTCATTCCGTGCCTATCCACCGACATGATGAAGCCACGTGATGTCATAGTATCCGCCAGCAGAGAAATATGTCTGTAATTCACATAGCTTCCACCCGATGTAATTACGTCAGCAAGTTCATTAATTATGGCATCTCGGGCCGCCTCAATGCCAAGTACTCTGTGAATTTCCACAATATCGTTTGTGAAAGTTCTGCTAAAGTCAATATGTTCCTGATTCATAATGGCATTGAGATTGCTGCCATCTGTGTCTAGGACCCATTCTTCCGTGGATGCGAAATCTCCCTTGTTCAACTCGAGATGGGTCGTGGATTTCGACATATTCGCCGACTTAATTCCTTCTACCCCTTTAATCACTGCATTCGACACGATATCCGCCTCGAACTGTTCCAAGAAGGACACCATATCCACGCCACTTTTCTTGATGACAGGGCGAATACGCATCACCAAGTCCGCTGAGTTATCATCTGTGTACGAGCAATAAAGCGACCCATCTTTTTTCTGCGACTGCATCATCATGTAGTGAATATCGCTCATTTGAATGTTCTTTCGCATCATCATTTCGTTATTGAAACGCATGTGAAGAACCCATGGGCTCCGGTCTGTATCCTTTGGAATCATGGCGTGATAGAATTCGTCGTACACGCTGAAGAGAGTATTGTCCGCAGTGCTTGTATCCTCTCCACTTTCCGGACGGAAGACAATCTCGGAGGATAGTAATATTTCTCGGAGAGTGGTAATTTCCAAATCATTCAGCACCGATGAAGCTTTCTGCTTACTGGATGCAATATCTGGATTCAGAAATATCGTTGCTACCGGATTCTTGATCTTCTTTGACACATTAAGGACTTCCTTCAGACGAGGAACGCCTCGAACCACTTTAGATTTGCTCGAAACCCCAGCAAAATGAAAGGTGTTCAGTGTCAACTGTGTCGCCGGCTCTCCAATCGATTGTGCGGCGATGGTTCCAACCGCCTCGCCATACGAACCCATCGATTGATGGAATTTTGTCAGACAGTACTGATACATGTAATCAAATCCTGTCCGGGTTATCCCGTGTTCCATCAATCGCTTCGGCGAGAACTGTGCCCGAATGTTAATGAACAACAAATTATCGTCGATGTTGCGAGCGTAGATGTTGTTTTCCACGCTCATTTTGGAGCACAACTCGTCCAATTTCCGAAAAACGTACACCGGGTCGATGTCACTCTTTCCGTGTGTGGATGCAAACTTTTGCTTCGTTGAGAAGAGCAGGCGCTGTAGGTTGATAGGATGATATACTGTCGAGTTCTGCTCCAACTGGTTGATTTTCTCAATCACAAAATTCCGGTCTCGCACGATCCGTTTGAAATGATTCTTACACAGTTCATCGAACTCGTTTGCGCCCATGTCTTCAATCACTACTCGGACCGCCTTTGTACCCTCTTCCGTTAGCACAGTATCCCACGGAAATTGAGAATGCAAAATGTAGTCCTTCTGAAGTTCCGCTAGTGATTTAGACAGGCTTGGGATGCTCTGGCGTTCGATGTGTACCGGGTCGAAGCCATCTTCACCGTAGAGGAACTGAACAATTTGACCGGATTCGTTGCGCACTGTATTGTCAGTAGCAATCTTAAGATCTTCCATCGCCTTGATGAGTTTGCGCTGAATGTATCCAGTCTCAGCCGTTTTCACTGCTGTATCAATCAAACCTTCACGCCCGCCCATCGCATGGAAGAAGAATTCATCCGGGTCAAGTCCCTGTAAGTACGAGTTTTGTACGAATCCGCGCGCCTTCACCCCGTCGTCGTATTTGTGGAAATGCGGAAGAGTGCGGTCTGTGAAGCCATACGGAATACGGCCGTCGTCCACATTTTGCTGTCCAACACATGAAATCATTTGACCAATGTTAATGTCAGACCCCTTCGATCCCGACTTGACCATATTGACCATTCGGTTGTCTGATAGCAACTGCTTGATACCCATCTTTCCGGTTTCATTGACAGCGCGGTTCAACTGCGTGTTGATGCGGTATTCGAACTCGGTCTTATTAGGTTTTCCTGTATTGTTCTCAAATAGTCCCATATGGACGTCTTTAATGAGAGAGATGACATTGTCTTTTTTCTCTTTGATGGACGCCTGCATCTCTTCAATCGTATCGTCGTCGATAACTAAATCGCTCACACCTACACTAAAACCGGTGTTCAATAACCAATTTGTAATAATATTCTGAATGTTGTCAATGAGTTCATGCGTCTTGTGGGTTCCAATGTCGTTCGTCACCACGTGAATGAGCCCCTGGTTGCTTGTCCTAAAATGTTCTTGTCAAATGTTCCATGCTTATGGTCCCCTTCTGTGATCTTGACGCGATTTTCATCCGTCGATACCGCATCGTACTGCTTGTTCTTCTTGGTCATAGAGACGTTGGGGATGATCATCGACATGATGGCGTGCGAAGACCACAAATCCACCGGCGTACCATTACCGGCCTTCACGCTCGGCGGGGGCAATTCGCCCTTGAAAGAGGGTATCCACATAAGCAGATCCATCATCTGATGTTTCGTCAATAACACATTGGGTTGTGTGAATCGGTTTGCGCCGAGCAATGTATCTTGTACAATACCAATCACCGGCCGATTCGTTCCGGGACTAATAATTTGGGTGGGAACACGCACGAGTTGCTGTAGCTCCATTGCCGTTTGGACGCTTTGCGGCACGTGCATGTTCATTTCGTCTCCATCGAAGTCCGCATTGTAAGGAGTCGTTACGCTAACATTCAAGCGAAACGTGTTAAAAGGCATCACCTTGACCTTGTGAGCCATCATACTCATCTTGTGAAGCGATGGCTGTCGGTTGAACAACACAATGTCCCCGTCAATCAAATGACGATACACTGTGTCCCCGACGCACACCTTGACTGAAGTTGTGTCCACATGCTTTAAGGAAATCATCCGTCCCGTGTCTCGTTCCTTGTACGTTTTTGCTCCTGGATACTTGGTTGGTCCATTACGAACCAACTTCTTCATTTGTTCAATGTTATAGATAGTGACCTTCTCTGGGAAAGTTAAGTTCATCGCCACCTTTTTTGGCACTCCCAATTCATCAATACTGATATTTGGGTCCGGTGTAATCACACTGCGAGCAGAATTGTTCACGCGTTTTCCCATCAAGTTACCACGAACACGACCTTCCTTGGATTTGATGCGCTCTTTGATCGACTTCAATGCGCGCCCGGACCGCTGCTGAGCGACAGGCAACCCTGGAATCGTGTTGTCAACATACGTGGCCGTGTGATACTGAAGCAACTGAATCCAGTCCTTCAACACCGTCTCGTGGGCGTTCTTTTCCATCTTCTGCTTGAGCATCCTGTTTGTCTTGACAATATCACACAGCTTATGGGTCAGGTCGTCCTCCATACGCGTGTTGTTGTCTTGCTTCACCGACGGACGCATGCTGGGCGGAGAAACCGGAAACACCGTGTAAATCATCCATTCCGGCTTACACCACGCCGGATTGAACCCCATCGTTGCGCAATCCTTGTCTGAAATCCGAGAGAATATCTTGAGGACATCGGCCGCATTCCACACCAGCTGACGACTCTCTTCGTCGCCCTTTCCAGGCCACTTTGCGACCAGTTCGTGAAAGGAGGTGTGTTTCGCAACGTTTTTGGGGAACTTAACGCCGCACCCATCGTGCTCTCCATCACAATCGGCGCCCGTCAGCGCTTCACCGCAGTGGGATGGTTTACACTTCATACACAAGTCATAGTACGCTTGAAACCGCTTGGCCCCTTGGAGAGAATATAGTTCATGGTCGTCAGGAACCTCCACGCGCAGTTTCGAACACCTAAAGCAAATGCACTTCAGAATCTTTCGAATGATTGTCATGTACTGCATGTTGAAAACAGGATGAGCCAATTGAATGTGTCCAAAATAACCTGGGCATGCTTTATTGTTCAATTTGTCGGTGGGGCAAATCTGTGTGTGATCCAATACACCCATTCGAGCATCAAAAAGCCCCCCTACTTTCGGTAAATTACCATCGTATGTTTCTTGTGTAAAAATTTCCGTAACAGAAGAGTTCATAATTTCTTCCGGTGATAAGACACTAAACTGGACTCCGGTAATCTTGTTGTACACTTTGCTGTCAATATTGATCTGCTGCAGCATAGTTTCATCATCTTTAGTTTTATCGTGATGTTGCTCCATTGTGCGACGATACGATTCGTATAATCTATTCGAGGATTTTTTTTAAATAGTATCATTTTTTTGTGAGGGGTCTAAGTGTTTGCCACAACATTCGTGAAAATATAAATGTTACTCATTTGTTAGACAATTATTCTCACACGCTTCAGTTTTCTCTTCGCTTGATGAATCAGTGTCACTGTCTGTCGATTCAGCAGTGACGTACGGAGATATCGTCATTTGTGATTGTGATGTTAACTCTATGGACACTTCGTCGACGTGGACAATATGCGACACTTTCTCTTCATTAGATGATTTATCATCATCATTATCATCATTATCATCATTATCATCATTATCATCATTAGCATCATCATTATCATACTCGCCATCCGAATCTGGTGTTAGCAATCTTGTAGTCTCTTGTACAAACTCTTCTTCTATATGATCATCTATATCAAATGGCACTTGTTCATAGCGTATGATTGGCTTCTTTCTCAGGTGTTGTACCAACCATTCCCAAAAACATTGAATACACACGCACATTTATGCTGATTCTATTGATATACACGCCTATTTAAAATTGTCTCAAGAATACGATAGTACAACGATGCGTATCGAAATTCTGTCTCGTTTATGGGTGGCAGATAAAAAGCACGCAAAATGTAGAATTTCTCATAACCTGTACATACACAAGTACAATTTCTGGAATCAAGATATGGTGGCATTTCAAAAACTTCTGGAATCTAGTACGCGCGCTATTCACCGCTACATCGCTCAATCTTTGGAACCTATCATACTCATTGATCATGAAATCCATTCTCTCCATACGGCCTACGTCGTCATTATTGCGTATGTGTTACGCTACACAGACCTCTCTGTACAGGACGCAATTCGAAGCATTCAAACCAAAACTGTTGCATTTTCCTTGTCGAATGAAGCTCGTCGGTGCCTGTCTATTTTTCGCTCCGCACACAGTTCACAGGTTAAATTCTAAATACAAATTTAACATTTCTAGCTTAGAAATTTCTACTCATATTGATTGTTAAAAAAAATGATGGATAAAGGATAAGGGTAATCCCTGGTAATCAAACCGCAAAAGTGATAATGTCGAAATCCAAAAAGACCAAACGATGCCAATTCCCTCAGTGTTCCAAGAAACTAACGCTAGTGCAGCGTATGACAATGTGTAAATGTAAGAAGGCATTCTGTGCTCAACACCGTGCCGCTAGTCAGCACAATTGCTCCTTCGACTACCAAATGGAGAATAAATGTCTTCTGAAAGAAAAGCTTCTCACCGGGAAGGTTGTCAACTGTTGTATGGAAAAGATTTGAAGTTCTGGACACCAACCATTTTGTACGTGCTTTATTTATTTTTTGTTGTTTAAAGACTTCTTGAGTACTACATATAACGATCTTCCGCGCATGGAGTGTAGTACCAGTTTTACCATGTCAGATACCGTAGATCAAGAGAGTAAAAAAAAACATACCGTAATTTTATCTTGCAGAACATCTCAGAATGCACACATAGACGACATTTCAATTGATGAACATATTCACACGCAATTGAACATTCCTCTGTTTCCGCAAGTCCATTCTGCGATTTCACAAATCATTGATGTTGGCGTACATGTGCGCAACTTACAATTTGAATCCTTTCACAGCGACGACCGTTTCCGTGAAAAGATTGAGGCATTGTGCTCTTCGAAACACGATGCTGTAGTGCAAAATATGAAAGAGGAATACAACACACACATGTCTGCATTACGGAAAACGAATCTCGCGTTGGAAGAAGAAAACAGAGCTTTGGAGACGAAAATGGCGTGTGTGAAAGCCACATTTGAAAACGAATGTCGGAGCATTGCGTTGGAACAGTCACGCCAAGTCCAGAACTCTACCGCCAATCTCCAGCACCATCTACAGAGTAGTATTGAAGACATGAAGATGAAAATGGTACAGTTCCATTCCCAGACCGCGTCTACGAAGAGTGTGGGAAATAAAGGCGAAGAATGTGTGATGCAGTACATTACCTCTCATTACCCCCATTGGTCGGTACGCGACACACACGGCGATCCCCATTCAGGGGATTTTCATACGTATCTAGATGATGACACGTGGATTCTGAACGAAGTCAAATCTCATAAAGGGTCCATTCGAACAGAACAGGTGCGTAAATTCTACCGGGATATTGACGCTCACGAACCCACTGCGGCCATTCTGTTTTCTCTGCATTCGAACATTGTAGGGAAACGGCACGGACACTATGAGCTCCGGGGAAAAACACACGTATTCTTTCTAGCACACTGTTTCACAAACATGAACTGTATCCAATTTGTTCATTCAATGTGTGAAATGCTCATTCGTCACACGCAAGCCATCACTGTAACAAAACCGTCCAGCGACGACGAAGATAAGCAGGACACGCTCGAGGAGTTGCGACAGTCTCACACAGAATACAAGAGGGAGCAGGACCGCGTGTGCAGGGTTCTTCAGCAATCGGCCGAACAGAGTGTTCACGCCCTGCGCGCGCACACTAAATATATGATTGGGGTGTATGAGAAGAACATTCAGCACGATAAGAAGCAAATTACGGAATTGAATAAGCGCCTCAAAGAATGGGATTCGTTTGAACAGAACCAGTATGTGAACACGGACGAACAAACCAACTCAAAGTTTCCGTGGAAGTGTTGTGCGTGCGACCTTCTCATCAAAACGCACGGACAGCTGTACAAGCATATCACGTCTGCTTCGCACTGTAAATAAAAATGTGGGAATAAGTATAGTATTTTTTTTCATACACCATGTCCGCATTCTTACGAGGTTTATATATGTTGTGTGTCGTCGCTGTGCTGTGTCTTCCGTCCCTGGCGGTAACAGTTCATCTTGTGATTGAAGATCATCTGATTTGCTCAGGAACATATTCGGATTCAGGCATGAACATCGTGCTTGTCAAAGGGCTCATTTACCAAATGACATTCATTGCGATCGTGCTCGGTGGCATGGTTGGGTTTGGTGTGGATGGTTCGCAGACATTAGGGTCCATCGTTTGCCTTGTTAATTTCATCACGTGCATGCTCTTTTGGAACATGTGCAACCGGTGTCAAAAGGATAAGAAATGCACACATTCGAAAG
>Ga0115570_10004101_pt1 | contig 10532 bp, 8 predicted proteins | sample COGITO_mtgs_1205_3_FD_87294 | JGI IMG/M metagenome (GOLD analysis project Ga0115570, IMG submission 87294) | Pelagic marine microbial communities from North Sea - COGITO_mtgs_120524 | ecosystem: Environmental > Aquatic > Marine > Epipelagic | place: Germany:Helgoland, sampling site Kabeltonne... | reverse complement strand
CCTTGATAATATTTTCGGCAAACATCTCTACGGCTTTTTCCTCTTCGTGAATATCCAGCGTTAAGCCGTTCATAATTGCATCGTTATGGCAGGTTTCGACTATATCCAATGCCATGCGGAAGTAAGTGGCTTTTAAGGAGCGGAATGCTTCATGACTAAAGACAACACCCTGTGTGGCCAGTTTGCGGAACAGTGCTTTGGTGATATCGATCGACATTTTTGACAGGCCATCTTGATCATTGTCGAGAGAAAGATTCTGGTGTTTATGGTCATAGTTATCGGCAATATCCACCTGACAGAGACGGTTGCTGGCAAAGTTGCGATGCATCTCTGAGAGAACACCAATTTCCAGACCCCAGTCGCTGGGGATGCGCAGGTCACTGAGGACATCGCGGCGGAAAGAGAACTCACCGGCGAGCGGGTATCTAAAGCTGCCCATATAGTTGAGATAGTCTGTATGGCCGACAGTTTTCTTTAGCGCGCTCAATAGCGGTGAGACCAACAGTCGAGAAACGCGACCATTGATTTTGCCATTGGCAACTCGGGCGTAATAACCTTTACAAAATTCATAGTTAAAGCGTGGGTTGGCGACCGGATAAATCAGTCGTGCCAACAGTTCACGGTCGTAGGTGGTGATATCACAGTCGTGTAGCGCCACAGATTCGGCTTTGCCTGAGGCTAAGGTATAACCCATGCAGTACCAGACATTGCGACCCTTGCCGAGCTCTTTGGGCGCCAGGCCCAGGGCCTGAAGTTTTGCATCCAGTGCTTTTAGTCGCGGGCCGTCATTCCAGAGTACTCGATGATGCTGGGGCAGGGCGGAGAAAAACCCAAGCGCGTCGCGATACTGCTGTTGATCAGCGCGATCCAGGCCAATAACAATCTGGTTGAGATAGGGCACCTGTTTTAAATGATTAATAATTTCCGGCAGGGCATCGCCCTGAAGTTCTGAATAGAGCGAAGGCAAAATCAGCGCCATGGGGCGAGTTTTGGAGAACTCGAGAAGCTCGGTTTCCATCTCCTCTACTGAGCGATTAGAGAGGTTGTGTAAAGTTGTTATAACGCCATTTTGGTGAAAGTCGCCCATGTTTAATTCTCTTTTATTATTAATGTTTATCGAATAATTTTTACGATTTTTAACGGTGAACCTGAAGCCAGTCAGCAACACCAGATGCCCAGCCCTGAGGGCCGGTTTGGGCGCTGATAGAAACATTTTCACTGCGGGTTAATGTGGGTGCTGAATGGTGGTCTGATTTAATAATCAGTGCTGCTGAAGCCTGTTCAAGCATGGAAATATCATTGCCACTATCGCCAATCGCGAGGGTCTGACAGGCTTCTTGAGCCGCCTCCTGTAGGTAGAGTGCTTCAAGCTGTAAAAGGGCGCGACCCTTGTCAGTGTCGCCGCCAATATTTAAAAATCTCCCACCTTGCAGAACAGTTGCCCCAAGAGATTGCATCTTTTCGGCAAACAGCTTTTTGCGCTCAGGGGTTCCAGTCCAGTGGACGGGCTCACTGTAATCACGCTGGTTGGCGAGGGTTGCCAGTTGATGAGTTAAGCCAGTTAGTTGACTAATACCCGCTGGGCCATGTTCTTTAAAGGCCGAGTCAAAGGTCTGGTATTCGGATGAAAAGTCCGCGGTTTCGCTCTCTAACAATGCCTGCCATGTTGAACGGGACGCGGCGTTTTCAATAACCCAGAAATTATCAACAACTTTGGAATTTTCCGGTTGTTGGGAAAAGTAACCGCAGGGAATATAGATCGCTGCGCCATTTTCAATAATAAACGGATGCTGGTTATTTAATTGGCTTCGCAGTGGCAGCAGTTCGGCTTTTGTTTTGCTGGTAATCGGTATCACCGGTATGCCTAGTTGTTCCAGTTCAACGAGCATTTTTTCTGCCGGTTGAAAACTATAGCTATGGTGATCCAGAAGGCTGCCATCCAGATCAGTGAAAATAAGCTTCACAGGTAAGCTAAATGGATTTGCTATTTGCGACGCATTATTCACAGTTTCCATGCTCCGAGACTTGCTGTTGTTTGGTTGCAAAATAAGCGGCAAGACCTGAATAGGAAATTGTTGAGCGCACCGACTTGGTGCGCTCGTAGCTGGAATAACTGTGTTTTTGCCCCAGTATCACTGGCTAAAATTCCCTTATTTCCTATTAAAACTGCGTTGATGGCGGCTTTGGTGCATCCGCACCAAATTAAATGGTGCGGTTTTTGCCATCGGTATAAATTGGTAGTGCAGTAATCGTGCCAAGCGTTAAATTAAAGTATTTCAGGAGCAGAGTGTTTTTACTTTGAATGAAGGTTGAGGGAGGTCGATGAAGGTTGTGAATGCTGAGAAGTCGGATTATTTTGGTGTGTAATCAGCCTTGGCTTCAGCGATACTTCTTTTAAAGCGTTTGCGCTGAGCAGCAATATTTATCTCAAAGGCAATTTTGGAAATCTCAATAGATTCAGGGTGTGGTTTTGATTTAACCCGCGAATTATTTATCAGCCAGTTAGCCACTTCATAAAAGTGCCAGAGGGGAACGCTGCCAGAGACGCTTGGCTGTGGGAAAAGCGCTTTTGAATCAGTGACAAATTTGCGGATATTTTGTCGAGAGCAGTTGGCCAGTTCGGCAATATCTGTAATTCCGACCAAATCAGGTTTAAGCTCGAGAAATTCCGAACCTGGGATAGCTAACTGCACCTGTGCGATAGCCCCTTGAACTGCGCTTGCGGCTGACTCAGCCTGACGCCCGTAGTCGAGTGCTATTGAGCCGACTCCGCCTATGCCTATTACTGCGTCGTCACATCCTGCTTCAAATAATGCATCCAGGTACGCCTCTGGGTTGCCTCCTGAAGCTGGTAATGAAGAAGCTGGTAATGAAAAGGTCAGCGTAAATTCGTAGTCGTTCATTTTTTCACCTCGTATAGTTTGATGATTGGATAGATACAGCCATCAATACTTTTCTTTAGTCTTTTAGCGTAATTGCCGGGATTTTTCGGGGTGCTCCAAACCGATATCTGGCAGAACCGTCCACAGCACAGTCGGCTTTGTTTTTCGGGCAGCGCAAAACACCCCAAGAATGTCCATTTGCTACTCTTAAAGTCCAACCGTTTGAAAGTGCGTGTTGAACTACTTTATTGATTTCCTTATTGGGGTGCTTCATTTCTCAATACCCTAAGACTAGTGCGTAAATAAAAGGTTGTCAAATGACAATTCATTTAAATGCTTTTAATTTTTAATAGGGTAGAGCTTGTGGTGCTTAGATAGCGGTTTGAGTTCTCAATAACGGATGATCTGAGGGATTTTTTTACTTTGTTAGGATAAACCTGCTGAAGTGATTTATTAGCTTAGGGAAAATGCCTAGAACAAAAAAATGCCCTGCAGTTTTGCAACTGCAGGGCATTCTTCGATTGTAGATAATGATCTGAATATAAATACGGCTACGAAAGTATAGGCCCTAACTTCATAGCAATACCCATATCACCCTGAATCTTTAGTTTACCGGTCATAAAGGCCGCGGTGCCATCAAGCTTACCTTCAGCCATCGCCATAAAGTTTTCCAAGCTGATAACCATGGTGCATTGGGCTTCTACATCATCATTGTTGATCACATTTGGAACCTGAGAAGCGTCTAAAGTAAGAAACCCATCATCACCAAAATCAAATTTCAAGACTGAACCCAAACCGCAGTCTTCCCCGACCTTTTCTTTTAAACCTGCTGTAACTGCTTCCAATGACATATGGATATTCCTCTTTTATTTTTGTATAACGACCCTGATTGAACGCTCGTTATATTCGATTTGTTGTTCTACTGTAAAAATCTGCGCTTAAAAAATCAAGACATAATGACTGCCAAAAGATAATATCAGCGCTAGCTATCAACTTTTGTCAGTATTGCCACAGCAGAGGTGTGAATTTGGAATTACACTGTAATTCTAAGAATATCTTGAGAAGTCAGATAATCAATAATAATAAATGGAAACTCGATGACCTTATCTAATCCAACGATTGACGTGCGCAGTGGCGAAGAGCTGGATTCTCAGCGCTTGGATAAAGTGCTCAGAGAAATTATTCCAGAATTGCAGGGCAGTCCATCTATTCAGCAGTACGCATCGGGCGCATCCAATCTCACTTACCTGATTAGTTACAGAAATCGCGAGCTGGTATTGCGACGACCGCCACCGGGTGTAAAAGCCGCCAGTGCCCATTCGATGATTCGCGAGTATCGGGTTATCAGTGCACTGAAGTCATCCTATCCCTCAGTGCCGAAAGCGATCTACTACACAGACGATGAATCTCTTCTCGGTTCCGAGTTTTATCTGATGGAAAAGATTGAGGGTGTTCTGGTTAAAAACAGCTTGCCCTCGGCATGGAATTTTAGCGATGCCGACCGCTATCAGTTTTGCAAAACCGTATTTGATAAATTAATTCAGCTGCATCAGGTGGATTATGCCGCCGCAGGACTGGCCGAGTTTGGCAAACCTGCAGGCTATGCGGAACGCCAGATACTGGGTTGGAATAAACGCTTTGCCAATGCTCAGACTGCGGATGTACCAGGGTTTGAAGATGTTCGTGAATGGCTTGAGGCGAATATATCTGATTCAAAGGCTAGCAATATCCCCGCTGCGCTTATCCACGGTGACTTTCGTATCGACAATGTGATGATTGACCCCGTTGATCCGTTTAATGTTATTGCAGTAATGGATTGGGAGATGGCGGCACTGGGCGACCCGCTGATGGATTTAGCCAACTCACTGGCCTATTGGGTGCATGCCGATGATGCGCCAGCCCTGCAGGCGATGAAAGTTCAGCCATCAGATGCACCGGGCATGATGCGCCGCGAGGAAATATTCGCTTACTACGCCGAGCAGACCGGCTTTGATACCTCGAGCTGGGATTTCTATGAGGTCTATGGCTACTGGCGGCTGGTGGGGATTTTACAGCAGCTCTACTACCGCTATGCCAATAAGATGACCAAAGATCAGCGCTTTGCCAGCTATGGTCAGGTGGTTACTCATCTGGGTGAGCACTGCCGCCAGTTGATTGCCAAGTCAGCTCTTTAGCGGCGGTGGCTTAGAAAGATTCAGACCAGAATAACTACACATAATTATAAGATGTAGAAGGGGTTAAAGAATTATGCAGGTTATTAAATCCTCGCCCCGCGCGAAGGGTGTTTTAATGTTTCTGATGCTGCTGAATATTCTCAGTATGCTTGATCGCAGTCTTATTGCGGCCTTTTCTCAAACAATAATGGATGACCTCAACCTCAGTCCCTCCCAACTTGGGCTCTTAAATGGCTGGGTATTTACGGTCTGCTATGTGGTGATGGGACTGTTTATGGGCGCGCTTGCCGATCGCTTTCACCGTCCGCGACTTATTGCCGCAGGTCTTATTTTGTGGAGTGCCCTAACGGCGGTTTCTGGTATCGCTAAAAACTTTACTCAAATCGCTATGGCGAGATTATTTATCGGTATTGGCGAGTCGACCATGACCCCAACTTCGATGTCGATGCTGGCAGATTTATTTCCCGCGCAAAAGCGTGGCACAGCGGTAGGGCTCTACTATCTGGGTGTACCTGTAGGTACCAGTCTGGCGTTTATTCTCGCCGGTTCTCTGGGCGTTGAGATTGGTTGGCGCAACTGTTTCTTTCTACTCGGTGGATTGGGAATAGTTCTGGCACTGGGATTGCTGCTGTTAAGGGATCCTACTCGTGGAGCTATGGAGAGTGAAAGCACCACAGCTTCAAGTGAATCAGAGTCAGCCGTTAGCTGGCGAGAAGGGCTGTCAGATTTAAAGCAGGTATTAAAAGGCTCGCCGGTGCTGATATGGATTATGCTCGGCGCAGTTATGCTGCATATTCCAATAGGTGCAGGTGCCTTTGCTATTCCCTGGTTGATCGCCGAGCGCGGTTTTGAACAGGGCTATATCACCGCTCTGTTCGGCACTATTTTTTTGGTCTTCGGTACTCTGGGCACCTTGTTTGGTGGTGCCATGAGCGACTGGTATCAGCGTCGTTTTAAAGGTGGGCGAATTCGTTTTCTGGCTCTATTGATGATTGCGGTGACTCCCTTAACTCTGGGTTACAGGTTTGCCTCGCCGGACTCGTTGCTCTTTTTTCTGGGCATGAGTTTTGCGCTATTTAGTCTTAGCTCTTTTTATGGGCCGGCATTTTCAACAGTTCAAGACCTAACGCCGGCCCGTCTGCGCGGGGTTATGACCGCGGTATTACTGGTTGCCTGCAATCTGCTCGGTTTTAGTCTCGGCTCTTTTATGACCGGTGTTGCCCAGGAATTATTTCAGGCTGCTGCGGTTGTTAATCCCTATACATGGTCGCTTTTGCTGGCTGATATTTGTGGTGCAATGAGCATTCCCTGTTTTCTCTATGCCTCTGTATGCCTTGAGCGGCAGCGTGACTAGCCAGCCGCCTTATTTTTTGACATATGAAGTGCCACAACTTAATGTAAACAGCTTAAATTTAGTAAGAGGGTGAGTCGGTGGATATTAATTTTTCAGCACAGGATATTGAGTTTCGAGATGATGTGCGGGCATTTTTTGCCAGTGAATACGATGCCAAGGTCGCGGAGAGTCTCTCCAGCGGTCAGGGTGAAGATTACAAGGAAGCTATTGTGGTCTGGCAGAAAAAGCTTCATGCCAAAGGTTGGATTGCGCCGGGCTGGCCTAAAGAATACGGTGGTACTGGCTGGTCTGTCACCCAGAAGTTTATCTATGAAACCGAGCGCGGCGCAGCGGGTATTCCCGATGTGGTTCCCTTCGGTCTGAAAATGGTTGCGCCGGTTATCTACACCTTTGGTAGCGAAGAGCAGAAGGCCAAATTTTTACCCCGCATTCTCTCCAGTGAAGACTGGTGGTGTCAGGGCTATTCAGAACCCGGTGCCGGTTCTGATCTGGCCGCCTTGAGTACAACCGCAGAGTACGCCGGCGATAATTATATTGTTAATGGTCGCAAAATCTGGACAACCTTTGCCCAGTTTTCCGACTGGATTTTCTGTCTGGTGCGAACCTCCAAAGATGTACGCAAACAACAGGGTATTAGCTTTCTGTTAATTGATATGAATACCCCAGGCGTTTCAGTAAAGCCAATTCCTACAATCGACGGCAAACACAGCCTTAATGAAGTGCTGTTTGAAGATGCGCTTGTGCCTAGAGAAAATTTAATTGGTGAACAGGATAAAGGCTGGACCTACGCCAAGGCATTGCTCGCCCATGAACGCACCGGTATGGCTGAGGTGGCCGACTCCAAGCGTATGCTGAGCAATCTCAAGCAGCGCGCTGCGGCAGAGGTTAACGGCGGTCAGCCTATGCTCGATGATCCGGTATTCCAGATGCGCCTATCAGATATTGAAATGCAGTTGATGGCACTGGAATACACCGAGCTACGAGTATTTGCCTCTATGGCCGCCGGCGGAATGCCCGGCCCGGAATCCTCATTGTTAAAAATCAAAGGCACTGAAATCTCTCAGGCTATTCACGAGCTGCAATTGCAACTGGCGGCCTATTACGGCGGCGCTCTGCAGGGCGACTTAACTAATCAGCAGCTCGGCCATGACTTTGCCGCCGAGGCGCGCAAAAGTTATATGTATGGCCGCGCCGCGACTATTTACGGTGGCTCAAACGAAGTGCAGCGCAATGTGATTGCCAAGGCCGTGTTAGGCCTTTAATTAAGGCCTCCATAAAAAAATATTGTTGGAGATGGGTTAGATGAATTTTGAGTTTTCAGAAGAACAGGTAATGATTAAAGATAGCGTTGCGCGCTTTGTCCGCGACGAGTATGACTTTGATACCAGGCGTAAAATTATTCAGTCAGAAGAGGGCATTAGTCGTGACTTCTGGACAATGTTTGCCGAGTTGGGTTGGCTGTCGGTTCCCTTCGAAGAGCAGTACGGTGGCTTTGGGGGTTCCGTTGAAGATCTGGTTGCGGTGATGGAAGAGCTCGGCAAGGGGATTGTTGTAGAACCCTATGTCTCTACAGTGGTCATTTTTGGCGGTCTGCTCTCTGCGGCGACCAATGAGGAATTAAAGTCGACTTATATCCCGAAAATTATTGATGGTAGCTGTCTGGGTTCCTTTGCCTTTTTAGAGCCCCAGTCACGATTTGAACTCGCCGATATTGCCACTAGTGCTAAAACCTGCGAGGGTGGTTTCTCAATCAATGGCACAAAGACCGTGGTGTTTAATGGCGCTAGCGCCGATAGCCTGATTGTTGCTACTCGCACCAGCGGTGAGCAGTTTGATCGCGACGGTATCAGCCTGTTTATGGTGGCTGCAGATGCTCCGGGTGTAAGCATCGACAGCTATAAAACCATGGATGGTCAGAGCGCTTCGACTATCAGTTTTAAAGATGTGCTAGTTACAGATAGCCAGCTGTTGGGAGCTGTTGGTCAGGGTATGGCGTTAGTTGATCAGGTCATGCCGAATATTTTGTTGGCACTGAGTGCCGAGGCGCTAGGGATTATGGCTACCCTCAATGCGATTACTGTGGATTACACCAAAACCCGGCAACAGTTTGGTACGCCCATTAGTTCATTTCAGGCACTGCAGCACCGTATGGTGGATACCTTTATGGCCTGTGAGCAGACTAAATCGTTACTTTATCGCGGGCTTTGCGATGCCAATAAAGCGGCAGTTGATCCTTCAGTGGGAACTGCTGAGTTACTAAAATCAGTCCATGCTCTAAAGGCGACAGTGGCTAAATATGGCAAGCTGATCGGTGAAGAGGCGATTCAAATACACGGTGGTATTGGTATTACCGATGAGTTAAATATCGGTCATTATGTAAAACGCCTGATGACCATTAATGTGACCTTTGGTGATGCAGATTTTCACCAGAAGAAATTTAATCAACTTAGCTACTCGAATTTCTAGCCCTGCTAATGATTAGTCTGCCGATAGGAATTTTAACCGTAGGAGGCTTTTTTCTTGCCCTGCTGTTATTTTATTATCTGCGGCCTGATCCGCTGGAAAAATACGATCTTCCGGCAGGGCAGTTGTTCCCCATACCCTCCGGCTCGAGCTCCGCTCTTAAGCTAATTGGTGAAAAAATCACTGTTGCTCACAGCGAAAATATTGGCCTGAGTTTAAAGCAGCGAATGCTGGCGATTCGTAAAAATATGGATAGTTTCTTTGCTGATGTGCCTATAGTCAGCGCTATTGCACCGGTTGATGCCGGTGGTGTTTCCGCCGAGTGGGTTATAGCGCCCGGTGCTGATAGCAATCGACGTCTGTTATATATCCATGGCGGCGGATTCTATGTTGGCAGTGCCAAAAGCCACCGAGTGATTACCAGTAAATTATCCGAGATAACCAACTGTGCTGTATTGGCTATTAATTACCGTTTAATGCCTGAACACCCTCGCAGGGCCGGTATTGAAGATTGTCGCAAAGCGTACAGCTGGTTACTCGAGAATGGGCCTCAGGGCAAGACACAGGCTTCGGCAGTTCTGGTTGCAGGTGATTCAGCCGGGGGCAATTTAACTCTGTCTCTTTTAGCCTGGTTGCGGGACACGGGGCGCAGATTACCCAATGCAGCTGTGGCCTTATCACCGGTCACCGATGCACGTATGCGCAGCCCGAGCATTAAGCGTAATTTGCATACTGATATTCTTCTTAAGCCTGTGGTTGTGGGGTTGCGCAAGATTCCCCGACCCTTAGTAGTCGCCAGCCAATGGATGTTTACCGGTCACGGTCCCAAAGACCCAGTGGTGTCCCCACTGCACGGCGATCTCTCAGGTCTACCGCCAATATTGGTGCAGGTTAGTGATAGTGAAATACTTCTGGATGATGGTCGTCGCTATGTGAATAAGGCGGTTGCCTCTGGAACCAATGCAGTTTTGCAGCGCTGGAAGAATGTTCCCCATGTCTGGCAGATATTCTATCCCGATCTCCCTGAGGCGCTTGAGGCCTTTGATCAGATTGAGGCGTTTTTTAAACGTTATTCCTAAGCGTAAATATTAGGCGCACCTTCCGGTGGGCTGGCAAAGCGTCGATAGACCCACTGGTATTGTTCCGGGGCCAATAGAATGCTCTTTTCGATGGCTTTGTTTAATGCGGTTGCGGCGGCCACATTATCTTCTGTGTGCATTCCCTCTATCTTGTGGAAAACAATCTCAAAGCCCTGTCCCTTGGGTTTACGAATAACCGTTGAGAGCAGCACTTCGGATTGATTGCTGTTCACTAGAGCCTGAGTTAATTTCCCGGTTAGTGCGGGGTACCCAAAAAATGGCGCGTATACACCGGCCTCTTTGGTGGGTAAGTGATCTGACAGCACTGCTAGTACATTATTCTTGCGCATACCTTTTAGCGCTTGCCTAACACCTTTGATATTGGTGGAAAACATTTTTGTGCCAACCCGGCTGCGGGCTTTAAAGATAATATTCTCAAGGGCCGGCGAGTCTATAGGTTTGTACATGGCCGCAAAGGGATAGTTCTGTGGCAGGTAAAAATTAACTAATTCCCAGTTACCCAGATGGGGTAAGACAACCACAACGCCGCGCTTTTGTTGATGAGCGGCTTCAAGTATTT
>Ga0115570_10004083_pt1 | contig 10560 bp, 6 predicted proteins | sample COGITO_mtgs_1205_3_FD_87294 | JGI IMG/M metagenome (GOLD analysis project Ga0115570, IMG submission 87294) | Pelagic marine microbial communities from North Sea - COGITO_mtgs_120524 | ecosystem: Environmental > Aquatic > Marine > Epipelagic | place: Germany:Helgoland, sampling site Kabeltonne... | reverse complement strand
TTTAAAATAATTAATACACCTGAGACAAACGACGTCGTAAAGATTTCGATGATTAAAAAGGAGTCTGTTAGATTTAAAGTAATAAAAAACACTCAAGGAGAAACTATAAGAATTGAAGATTTCTTAGGATATTATGTTGAGTTTGACACGGGTATTGATGGAAATGATACTTGGAATAATCTAGCTACCAGATGGACAGATATTGAAAGCTCTTTAAACGGCGGCACTATTGCAAATCCTCCAACGTTAAATGAGATTAAATTCTACAATAGATATGATTTAAGTCTAGAAACAACTTTACAAAATAATTCAGTCGTATTTACTGAAAGGAGTTCTAATTTGGTAGATAATCAATTGTATGTAACCTCTACCGGATCTACTATAATTGCAACCGATGAGATATATACTAATGTTGACCCTCTACTTGGTAATTTCTTTGCCGATGGAACAGGAGTTCTTGGAAAAAAGAAGTTTACATCAAGTACTTTCTCTTCCGAAGGATCTTATGCTGATATTGCTTTTTCTCTTGCTGGAGCTATCAGAAATAATAGTGAATTTGATGCATATAATATTGGAGATGATGTTTATGTTAAGAGCAAGGTTAACGGATATAATCTTAGAAACGCTGTACTTTTAGTAGGAGTATTAAACCAGGCTCAATTTATTCAGTCTAATAATATAGACCAGAATAATATCCTAAATCTAAGTGATGATATTCTTACACTGTTTAATTCATACTATTTAACTGGAGGTAATTCAGGTGGAAAATCAGTATATGTTACTTTTGAAACTGCGGATGTAATAAATGTCGGTGATTATTTGCCTACCAAATATCTAAATGAATTCAACCAGATATTGCATATTGGAGAGGACACGGTTAGAAGAAATGGTGAATATAAGAAGTTAGTGCTGAAGTCTAAAAATGAGCTAAAGAGTAAAGACTATGAAATCTATTCAAAAAATAGAATTACATTAGGCCTATTTTCAGCATATGATATTTATGACATGGATTTTGATTTTTATGATGATTCTAATTCAAAATTAAAAGAGCTTAATCTTGAGACTAGTGATAATATGGGATACGTTCCATATAACTATGCAATAGATCATCCTCCAACTGGAGCTGTAACGCTAAGTCCTGATTTAGTTATAGGTCCTGATTTTAAAGAATCTCCTCTTGATTATTTTGCTAATCTACTTCCTCTCTTACAGGATGAAGTACCTGGTGAATTTCAAAAAGAGAGAATTTCTACTGAATACGACAGACTAAAAGAAAATTACACAAAAGAATATTCAACCTATTCTAGAATTGTTCCCTTCATTAATAAGTGGGTTCTAAAAGACAGTATGACAGTTAGAGAAGAGCCATACCACCTTAATACTAACGAGGCGTTTGGTAGAACTAATTTTTCACCAGATGTTACAGTAGAAGGAAGAGTTCAAGATTCATTTACACATGAATGGTTCTATATTGATAAGTGGCCATCGTATTTTACACCAAACGCAATAGATTCTCAAGAATTGTCAAGCTATAGAGACGATTTTAATGAAGGCTTTAGTTACATTAACTTTGTTAAAGACTTTGAAGTTACAAGATCTTTATTTACGTCTACTCAATATGACTACTTTGAAAGATTTATGGTTACTGAAGGAACTGAGACTAATGTTGAGATCAATGATAATGGAGAAATATTAGGATCTTCGATCTGGTCTAAAACTAATTTGCAGAAAAAATACACTATAATAAGTGGAGGTTCTGAAATTGACTTTGGATCTACCGTGTTTAAAGGTTTAAAATATGCATTCAAAAAGAGAAAAGACGATGAATCTATAGTTGCTTCTGAATTTGTTAAAAACACTGAATTTAACGGTTATAGATTCTCAGTACTTGCTAAAGCAAACACGGGTGCAGAGAGTAATACTGTGAAATACGAATTTATTAAGAATGATAAATTTAAGTTTATTGTTTTATTTATTGAAATTAGCATCGACGATTCATATGTTGAATTTATCAATAGAAAATATCTATATGAATTATCAAATAAGATTATATCTAGCCCTGTCAGTGGATTTGAATCGTACGTATATGCTGATGTTAGAATAGATGGTGCAATTGACTTAACTGGAGTTAAATTTAATTTGGATGGACCATATATTGCAAGAGGAATCGAAAATTCTAACGGTACACTTCCTCTATTTACTCAACAAATTAGCCCAGGGGTAAGCGAATCTTATGGAAGTATTAAAATAGACTATGGTCAGTCTAGTTACACTCCAAATGGTGAGGATATATTTATTAATGTTGTAAAGACTATTTCAAACGAATCTATTCAATTGGAAGGTGCTCCTTATTATATTGATTCAAATTCTTCATTAAAAGTTACTCTTAATGCTGCAGCAATTCCATTGGCGATTCAACGAAGTGCAACATACACTTACATTGGAGGCGGTGCTAATTTATATGACAATCTGTTTACTCAATTGTCAGCTAACTATTTTTATGATTTATTGAAAAATGATCCTAATCAAGTTAAATATACTACTATAGATGTTAGTGGAACCGAACTTTCAAATAGATACTCAATCGATATGGAAGATGGTAAAGAGATTATTAAACTTTCAAACCTAGTTTCTGTACCAGATACAGATACGCCGAAGGCATTTAAGTTAAGTAAGAAGACAATTGGTTACAACATTGAAGAATCTAGTACATATTACCCGTTCTTAATTAGACACAACGGTAATTACACAGTAGACCTAACTCCAATTGTTACCTTTACTGATGTTTATGGATTTAATAAAGTGCTTCGAGATCAAAGAGAGTTTGAAATAGCACAGAGAGTTCTAAAAGAACCGTACTATAAATTAAGTCTATCTTCCGGATATGAAGTTAAAAAATCACTTGCCTATTATAAAAGGTTTAATCGACTTGGTGTTGCATTTAACGTCGGGTTTATTAGTGATGGAGGAAAACATGACGCTGATTGGGGAATAATTAAGAACCATTTTTATCATAAGACTAACGAGGTAAACACCTTAGGTGTAACTAAACTCTCAGAGAGTAGTGAGTACCTTCCGCAGTACCCTTTAATAAATGAAATTGCAATCGACCGAAGAGACATTAATGTATTTAGGTCTTCTTGGGAGGATGATTATTATTACAGATCTGTAGCGGGAGGAGGAATAGAATCAGTTCCAGGTACTATTTCTACGATCGAAGAGAAATCATATGTTGGTTCTTCGGCAATTAAGACAAAAGATTCATATTCCGTCTATCAATTTGAATCTTCAAGAGTAGAGACAGAATCCGAGTTGGATGAAATACTTAGAAACTCTAATAACTTGACGAATGTTGTCTTTTTTGAAGATGATTCTAATATATTTGCGGATTTCTATATGGACGGTCTAATTGCCAAGATTATTGGAGAAGACGGACTAGCATCAACTATTGAAAAATTTGTGGACCCTGCAAAATCAGCGGGAGACAAAGAAACTGTAAGCGATGATGTTATACTGTATGCATTAAATAATATGGTTCCTATCTATGGAATTGATAGTATTGAAATATATTCTCGTAGATTTAAAGGAGAAGCTTCTGAAATTATATCTACCTCAGCAATTGATTTGCTTAATAATGGTGGTTATAAAGAAGATGGTGGATTTACATATAGATTACATGGTAAAAAGTCACTTAATTTTAGACTAATATATAATAAACAGTTAGGATATTCTTATAGTATAAGAGCCCTAATAAAAATACAATCATAAAATGTCGATTAATATACAGGAAATACTCTATCCAAATGACAGCGACTCTGTAAAATGGGGAAAGGTTAATTATAACTTTGACCAGATATTAGCGTCTGGAGGAAAAGAAGGTCCAAAGGGAGAGAGAGGTGCGTCTGGTTTAACAGGTGCAGTAGGTCTTAAAGGTGAAAAAGGAGACGAAGGTGCCCCTGGATCTAAAGGAGAAACTGGAACCTCAACTAACTTTTGGGATCAATTCCAAACAACGCTACAAGGCGCAGACGCTTGGATATTAAAGCCAAAGAACGAAGTCGTAGGAGGTAATAATAGATCGGAGCAAACTGCAATTATAATTGGAGACTCTTCATATAACTTTGGATCAGCAGATGGTGTTTTAGACTCACCTGCACAGCTAACAGTATTTACTGATAGTGCTTTTTCATATGCACAAAAATGGGGACCTTCTACTGGAAATGACTTTTTAACTATTAGAGGAGAGGTAAATGGATTTGATACAACTCGTACAGATTGGAAAATTCAACCTGAAGGGATGTCAACAAACTCTAGTATTATTCTAAGTTCAGAGAATGTTGAGTTAACTGGAGGTAGCATATTATTTAGTGGTACAGATACCTTTATTGGAGGCGGTGGAGAAACTAGTGTTACAAATGATGGAGTTGACATAGTATCTGGATATTTAAAAGTAGGAGGAGTCAGTACATTTTCTGATACTGTTTCTGTTAATTCTACTAAATTTTTAAAGATTCCCGTAGGAACAACAGTTCAAAGAGCAAGTACAGCATTTACATCATCTAATGGGATGATTAGATATAATAGTACAACTGATAAATTTGAAGGTTATGTAGATGGTGGTTGGAGAGATTTTCAAAGACTTTCAGACTCCACTAGATTCACACACGTTTCAGTAGAAAGTGACAATAGATATGCTCTAAGTGAAGATAGTAAAATTAATTTAGTAGCCGGTCAAAATAAAATGGTCAGTGTTTCAAGTACTGAAGTAAAGATTAAAGATACTACAGGCACGGATATAATTAAGACAAGCAATACTGCTATTGACGTGTACCAAGATGTTAGAGTAGACAGCGGACACGATATTTATATTCTTGGGAATGATGAAGGGATAATTTATCCAGCAGGAGGTTTAAAAAGTTCTGGAACTCCTACCTTTGGAACTGCATTATTTTCATCTCCTAGTTATAATAGTGCTGAATCACTTAGAAACTTAAATGACTATTTTTATCAAGCGTCATACTTTCCAGAGTCAATCAATCAATCTGGTGGTAATTGGAATGAAGGTACTTATTTTATTGGATTATACGGTACAAATGGCATATACTGGCAGCCGCCATCTGCCACGGTGAATCAGACCTCAACGACTTATTACCAAAAATCTACTGAATCGAAAGTAACTTGGACTAAAATAGGAAACCAAGTAATGGTTAATGGCCATTATAAAATGGGTGGTTGGTCGAGTACCGACTGGAGAAGAGATACTATTGCTGGCTACGATAGTGTTCTTTTAGGGCTTGGAGAAATTACTGGAACAACGGGAGCTAAATCGCAATTTCCATTTATAAATCAGACAGGCCAACCTATACTTGTAAATGTAAAAATATACGGAGTTAATTACGATACAACAGGTGACAATGATTACCTATCTAACTGTTTTGGTTTGATAAAGCCTAATGAAAGGTACATAAAGCTATACTACACTACCGATGCGAACGGTACTCATAATAGTTATATCGAGGCGGTTAAAGGCGTATATCTTCAGAGAATTAGCGCTACTTTCGATGACACTGTAATCTTATTTAACTTTACAATGCCGACAATAGTTAACACTGGTAGAACCAGTTATTCAACCGGAGGCGGAGGAGCTCAAAATGGAGGAAATCAATTTCAAGGAGCTTAAGTATGATTACTCTATTAAAAATATTAGACTTTGTTAAGTCAATTGATAAGAAAACGCTGGCGTTTATCGGTGGTGCAATCCTTATGTTATTTATGCTGAAGCAGTGCAATACTATCTCGAACCTAAAGAGTGATCTTAAGATTCAAGAAGAGCTGACCGAAATCAACTTTAATAATTATTTAGCATCCCATGATTCTGTTAAATATTTTGAAAACGAAATAGGAGATAAGGTAGCTCAAATTTCTAGCTTTCAATTTGAAGTATCTCAACTAGAGAGGACTAATATTGAAATAGAAAATAAATACATCAAGGCTCTAAATCTAAATAAGGACCTAGCTGGTGTTAATTCACTTCTTTCTGCCGACATTAGAATAAAGGACAGTTTACTTGCGATGTCAACCTTAACTGAAATAGATTCAGTTTCAAGCATGGTTAATTTTAATAAGGAGGATGACTTTGGATCTGGAAATACTAGAATTGTTAATGGGAATTTAATAATTAGATACGACTCTTCTGGTAGTTTTACAACCAGTCCTGTTAATTTGTCAATTGCTCAAACTCTATCATTAAGTGCGGCCGTTGAAGAATTAGAAGGAAGAGAAACTCTAAAAATTACAAGTTCCTATCCTGGGTTAACAATTACTGGGATCGAGAACATAAGTTTAATAAACCAAAGATTGAACGATAAAAACAAGATAAATAATAAGGCTGGATTTAGTATTGGTATGGGAATTGGATATGGTATTAATTACAATACGTCAAATTCTTCAATAACGCTTGGACCATCAATAAACGTTGGTCTATATTGGTCCCCTAAATGGTTAAGATTTTAATATGGCACAATCATCAACATACTTCAGAATCGACGAAGACGTACTTTTAGAGTTCATCTATCACGATCAATCGAACCCAACTCTATATGATATTGAGGTCGATGATAATGGTAGTGAAATAAAGGTGCTTGACACCCTAGACGGTGATGCCCTCTCGAAAAGACATTTAATACATGAGCTTGGAGGTGATGTTGTTAATTTTGATGTCACTCAAAGCTTTGGATATTTAGCAATTGAAAATTTTGCGGCGAGAAAACTATTGCTGCAGGTCGGCAAGACATATAAATTCAACTTAGGGGATGGGACTGGAAATTATGTTCCGACCGCAGCTAACTTTAAAATTGGAGGAGCTCTTGGAATTTCAAGTTATTCAGTAGTGAATGGTGAAACTATTTTAACATATACACCAACTGAATTAGGATCAGTACAATATTACTATGATGACACTAGCTTTCTATTAAAAGGAGGAACTATTAATGTTGCTGAAAAGGCAAACCCTCTATTCTCTACCCCAGACGAAGATACTGGAAACGATATTAATCAATTAAGAGGAAGGTTCCATGCGGTTAAAGTTCCTGGGGAGGTAACAAAATGGGCTCTTCTAGGATATGATTCTACTGGAGCATATGAAACATTTAATTATATTAATAATAACCCTGATTGGATAGGAGGTAATGAAACTGACCTAAATAATTCACAATCAGATGCTTTTGATGCAATTAACTTTATTAGATATGATAAAGTAAGACTTCATTTTAGAAGTGGTTATAGTTTTGCAAGTAGAGGATATGAAGGATTCTTATTTCAAGTATTAGCCGATAGGATTGGAGGAGTACAAAATAATCTAACTCAACTTGTCTATTTGAATCAAAGTAACTATGAGATTTCAAATCCAAAGCCCTTTGTTTTAGGAGAGACCTTATTTGCAAAGTTTATTGAGATAAAGATACCGACGGTTCTTGCTAATCAAAACCCAGAATTTAATGACTTCTTTTATGGAGATGGAACGATAGGATCTTCAAATCTTGATCCAACTTCAAACTACGGAATTAAATTCAGTCTAATTGATAGAATTACAACCGAATCAGGATATGACTATATTCATTTAGGAGAGGAGAATGCCTTCACTGTTTCAAGAGAGGATGAATTTCAAGATTTTACAGCGGTTGTTGAAGACGCTGAAGATGGAGACTATTTTAAAATATATGGAGAGAGGGACGGAAGTGCAAGCGCATTTGAGGCATACATATTAAACAGGATTAACACAAGTTCTGATGATATTATAGTCCTATATGAGGTCGAATTATATGAACAGATTGGATTAAGTCAAGTTAAAACATTTGACACTACATTCACGCAAGTAGAGGATTTTGACACTCCTATTCTATTCAGACCTGTAATTCAAAACTCAAACGTCGCAGTCAACTTCTCAATCGACGTTACAATGAGAATTTACAATGAGACCAATAACACTCAAATTGTAAAGAGAGCAAGTTTAACAGTAAACACTCCAGCTAAGTATGGAAAAATACTAGGAAGCATAAATATATCCGGTAAAAATTCAATAACTGAAGTATTTAACACTCTGCCTAATCTTTCTCAAAATAGAAGTATTAGAGAGGCAATCGCAGCAACAATACCAAGGACTACTAAAAAGATAAAAACATTTATTGAGAGGTACAACATTGTTACTTCTGTAAATGCAGTTGATTTTAATGCAAGTCAAACTGCTACATCAAGTTCAACTGCAGCACTTGGTTCAGTAAATCCTTCCACAGCTAATACAAATGCTTCGGTAACTGATACTGGTAATAATCCATATGTTAGCTCTTCTGACCTTTCAATTGAAGTCTATCCAATGACTACTTATTATAAGTTTAAAGTAGCAAAACAAGTTGGAAATGATTATGAATCTCTAGATTTAAGCTCAGTTGAAAATATGACCTTAAACTTTATTGATGGAAAAGTAAGAAAGAGATTTAATCACATTCCTAATAAAGACATAGATATGTCGTCAGGTGAAATATTATTTAGGGTAGATGCAAGTCACCTATCTGAGATAAGAACTATGAAAAATAGATCTTTTTATATAGGTCTTGATAACGGTAGTGACGAGACTGTAGTAACTAAAGGAAAATTCACAGTTGAGTAATGATATTAAATAGTAGAAATAATACATACGATTTTAGGTTTCCAAGAAAGTTTATTCCAGAAGAGGTTGCCCAAAAATACAAGAAGTATCTTGAAAAGATTCCAGGAAACCTTCTTGCGGAGCCGGTAGACTTTATAAATTATTCAATTCAAGGGTTAAATATACCTGGAATGAGCTTTGATCCTGTAACTCAACAAGATAATGATGGTACTATAAGATACCATAGAGGAGCAATACCAATACAAAACACAGTAGAGAGGCAGTTTACAGTGACGATGCAATTACTTGATGGTTTTATAAACTATTGGATAATGCAGGACACTCTTTTATATTATTATGCCAGATCTACTAAACCAGCGTTTACTCAGGATTTAACAATGAGAGTCTTAGATTCAGAAGGAGCAAGCGTTGCCTACTTTAAGTTTGAGAATCCAATTATGAACTCAATCAATGAACTGAATTTGAATATGAGTGATAACATAGCAGACTTTAGCACTTTCGAGGTAACCTTCTTTTATAATAAGATAAATATAGAACTAGAAATACAATAACAACAATGAGCAATACTATAAAAACATTTAACGAGTATCTAATCGAGCAAAAGGTAACTGATGCTGATCTTAAGATCCTAACAGAGGGACTCCAGCAAGAGTGGACCGATGAACTAGAAGAAAAGGTAGATGCCGCTCTTGATCAATTTATACTAGAATACGCTGACGATCGAGGTGAGATTGATATTGATAAGTTTAATACTGAACTAACCAATGAGGGCATTTTAGGATCTATTTTCGGTGGTTTAGCTGGATTTGCTCTTGGTAAAACAGTTGGTAAAACGATTGCAAAAGTACTTGGTATAGACAAAGGAGTTCTATACGACTTATTAACATCAAGACTTGTAGGTGCCGCTTTGGGTGCATCGCTTGGTAAATAACATATCTATGAATTATTTAGCAGTAGACTTTTCCCTGAATTCTCCAGGTATTTGCATCTACAACGATAAAAGTAAGAGGTATCATTTTATATCATATATGAAGCCTGGTACTGGAACAAAGAAAGAGCAACAGCTCCAAGAGGAGATGACTCTTTTAAAGGACGTAACCTTAATTAGTCAGCCAGATTTTAAGAAGGAAGAGTCAGAATATTCTAGCGTAGAGCTAGCTAAGATCAAGAGATACGATCGAATGGCTGACGATATTATTAACCTTGTCCTTCAAGAATCTTTCCGAGATGACTCTTTTATTATTTCATTTGAAGGGACAAGTTATGGGTCTAAGATGGGAACTAATAATGTTATTGATATGGCTGCCGGTGCCGCTGTACTTAAGCTTAAACTCTTGAAAACCCTGCAGCCTGAGAACTTGATGACTGTCGCTCCAACCTCTATTAAGAAATTTGCAGGTAAAGGTAACATGAATAAAGGTCAGCTCTTTGAGGCATTCTTGAATAATGTTAATGGGGATAAAAATCTTGAGAAGAGCCCGCTCTACCAATGGATCCTAACCCAAGACTTTGGGAAGAAGATTCCGAAACCCTTAGACGACCTTGTAGATGCTTACTTTTTAGCAGCAATGACCTCAACCCCTGTAAGCTGACCTTATCTCTCCTTCAAAACCTGAAGATTATATGCAACTGCATCCTGTTTGTTTCAAAAAAAACAAAAAAATAATCTAGAAAGGCTTGAAACTTACCTAAAATAGGATATATAATACATGATGATGGATAAAGATTTAATCGTCGAATCATCACATCCAAAGAAAAGTATTCTCGGTGAGAATAACGTTAGCCGCGTAGGCATATTAGAGATGTGATCGATCATTTAATCTTGAAACATTATTATTTAACGGTATATAAGTATCACTTAACAAAAATTTAAAAGTAAATTAAAGTATTATGGC
>Ga0115570_10004076_pt1 | contig 10567 bp, 9 predicted proteins | sample COGITO_mtgs_1205_3_FD_87294 | JGI IMG/M metagenome (GOLD analysis project Ga0115570, IMG submission 87294) | Pelagic marine microbial communities from North Sea - COGITO_mtgs_120524 | ecosystem: Environmental > Aquatic > Marine > Epipelagic | place: Germany:Helgoland, sampling site Kabeltonne... | reverse complement strand
TTAAATTCAAAGACTATTATCATATCTTTGCAAAAATTTTTTAGTTGAGTAAAACCATCCTTTCTCAAAAATTTCAACAGTCTTTGATTCATCAAAAACTGAGCACTGTGCTGTCCGAACCCAAGCAAAAAGTGCATTTGAAAGGAGTTTTAGGGTCTTCTTTATCTTTCACAATTGCTCGTGTATTTAAAACAATCAACCAACCATTTTTGTTGATTTTTGAAAACAAGGAAGAAGCGGCCTATTTCCTGAATGACCTCGAGGAATTACTCGATGACAACGAAGTGTTGTTTTATCCAGGAAGTTATCGCAGGCCTTATCAAATTGAAGAAACCGACAATGCCAATGTATTGTTGCGTGCTGAGGTATTAAGTCGAATCAATTCTCAAAAAAAACCAGCACTTATTGTCACCTATCCAGAAGCACTTTTTGAAAAAGTATTGTCTAGAAAAGAATTAGAGAAATCCACCTTTAAAGTGGTGGCAGGCGAAACATTGAACTTAGATTTCTTTAATGAAGTTCTTTTCGAGTATCAGTTCCAACGGGTTGATTTTGTCACTGAACCTGGAGAGTTTTCAGTCCGTGGGGGGATTGTGGATGTGTTTTCATTTTCGCATGATAAACCCTATCGAATTGAATTTTTTGGGGATGAAGTGGACAGCATTCGAACCTTTGATATTGAATCCCAACTCTCTATCAAGCCCATCAAAAAACTTCAAATCATTCCCAACATTGAGCATAAATTACGCAACGAAACCCGCCAAGGGTTTTTAGAATATACTACTTCCAAAACGCGGGTCTTTGCTAAAAATATCCCTACGTTTTTAGCAGCAACGGATACACTTCAAGAAAAAGCTACCGAGGCATATAATGAGCTTTCTACGGATCTCAATCACAGCCGCCCAGAAGATTTGTTTTGCACCTCTGCTGAGTTCAAATCTCAGTTGTTGGACTTTTCGGTCGTTGAATTTGGAAGCACCGCTGTTTTAGCTCCTAAAAAAGAACAACAATTAGAGGTTCAAGTCAGTCCTCAACCCTCCTTTAATAAGCAGTTCAACCGCATTATAGAAGATTTAAACACCCATCACGATTTGGGCTATCAAAATTATATCTGTTGTTCAAACCCTCAGCAAGCGCAGCGGTTTTATGACATTTTTGAAACCGTTGATCAAGACGTCCACTGTCAAATCATTGTATTGTCCTTATACCAGGGATTCATCGATCATGACAAAAAAATTGTGTGTTATACCGATCACCAAATTTTTGAACGGTATCATAAATTTCATCTTAAAAATGGATTTTCTAAAAAACAATCCATTACCCTTAAAGAACTCACAAAACTCGAAATCGGCGATTATATCACACATATTGATCATGGGATAGGAAAGTTTGGAGGCCTTCAAAAGATTGATGTAGAAGGCAAAAAACAAGAAGCCATCAAGCTATTTTATGGCGAACGAGATGTTTTATATCTCAGCATTCATGCCCTTCACAAAATCACCAAATTTAATGGAAAAGATGGCAAGCCTCCAAAAGTCTATAAGCTAGGAAGCAAGGCTTGGAAATTGTTAAAGCAAAAAACCAAATCAAGGGTCAAGGAAATTGCTTTTAATTTGATAAAACTCTATGCCAAACGCAAGTTAAAAACAGGCTTCAGATACAACCCTGATACTTCTATGCAGATGGAGTTGGAAGCCTCCTTTGTTTTTGAAGACACTCCCGATCAAATAACAGCGACCGCCGATATCAAATCAGATATGGAAAGCGATCGTCCGATGGACCGTTTGATTTGTGGGGATGTAGGATTCGGAAAAACAGAAGTCGCTCTCAGAGCTGCTTTTAAAGCCGTTGATAATGGCAAACAAGTCGCTATTTTGGTGCCAACTACAATTCTGGCATTTCAACATGCCAAAACATTTAAAGCACGATTGAAAGAATTCCCTGTGAGGGTTGATTATATCAACCGGTTCAAAACCACCAAACAACGCAAAGAAACTCTAGAACAATTAGAGTCGGGGAGTTTAGATATTATTATTGGGACACATCAATTGGTGAATAAATCCGTGAAATTTAAAGACTTAGGCTTGTTAATTGTCGATGAAGAACAAAAATTTGGAGTGGCAGTCAAAGAAAAACTCAAAACCCTCAAAGACAATGTGGATGTACTCACACTGACCGCAACTCCCATTCCGCGAACCCTTCAGTTTAGTTTGATGGCAGCTCGGGATTTATCGGTGATTACAACCCCACCACCCAACCGTTTTCCGATCGAAAGCAATGTCATTCGTCTCAACGAAGAAGTCATTCGTGATGCCATTCAATATGAAATTCAACGGGCAGGGCAGGTCTATTTTATACACAACCGAATTGAAAATATTAAAGAAGTAGCGGGACTTTTACAGCGATTGGTACCCGATGCCAAAATTCGTGTGGGACATGGTCAAATGGAAGGACGTAAGTTAGAGCAATTGATGCTCGATTTTATGGATGGTCAATTTGATGTTTTGGTCAGTACCACCATAGTAGAAAGTGGTTTGGATGTGCCCAATGCCAACACCATTTTAATTAACAATGCCAATAATTTTGGACTGAGTGACTTACACCAAATGCGGGGGCGAGTGGGACGTAGCAACAAAAAAGCATTTTGTTATTTTATCACACCCGAGTATCATGCGATGACCGATGAGGCACGCAAACGCATTTCTGCTTTAGAGCAATACACAGCTCTTGGGAGTGGTTTTAATATTGCCATGAAAGATTTAGAAATTCGTGGGGCAGGGGATTTGTTGGGAGGTGAGCAAAGCGGGTTTATAAATGATATTGGATTTGAAACCTATCAAAAAATTCTCAATGAAGCTATCGAAGAACTTAAAGAAACCGAATTTAAGACGCTTTATAACGAAGACATTAACACCAAAGAATTTGTAAGAGATGTAACCATTGACACAGATTTTTCTTTATTATTTCCAGATGATTACGTCAATAATATTACTGAGCGTTTAAGCCTCTATACGCAATTAAACACACTGAAAACCGAAGATGAATTGCAGCGTTTTGAACGCGATTTAATCGATCGATTTGGAGCATTGCCCACACAAGTGGTCGATCTTTTAGACAGTGTACGCATCAAGTGGTTGGCAACGACTTTAGGGTTTGACAAAGTAGTGATGAAAAATCACAAACTAGTGGGATATTTTATTAGTGACCAAGACAGTCGTTTTTATCAAAGCATTCATTTCTCAAAAATACTGCAATACGTTCAAGCACACCCAAAAAGCTGTTCTATTAAGGAAAAACAAATGCGTTTAGGGCTTCGTCTTTTGATGCGTTTTTCTGACATCAACTCTGTGCAGCAAGGGTTAGAAGCCTTGAAACATATTTTAGCATCCTAGTTTTTGTCATAAGATGCTTATATTTGGGGTCTATAAACACCCCAGCTTATGCGTAAATACCTTCTATATTTAAGTTTAGTCAGTCCTCTTTTAGCAGTGGCACAACACCAAATCAAAGGCGTTTTTTCTCCTGCCAATGCATTCAAAACAACCATGTTATACCACCTTTCGGAGGGCAAAACAAACTATGTGGCGTATGGAGCGGTCAACCCCAATGGCGAAATGTAAATCGAACTCGAGGCGTCTGCTCCTGCGGGCATGTATCGATTGGTATATGCACTCCCTCAATCCGAAAATAACTTTGAATTCATTTACTCCGGAACCGAGTCTGTGTTGTTTAATTTTAAGAATGAAACGGGGGTAGAATTTACCAACTCCAAAGAAAATCAACTTCTGCAATCGTACCACCAATTGATGGCAAATGCACAAAATGAGTTTGTACAACTGTACACACAGCCAACGCTAGATACTTTGAATTACAAACTTCGTGCTCAAAAAATAGACAGTCTTCAGAAGGCGTACGAACGGCTTTCAAAAGTAACCCTTGCGGCACATTTTATTTCAGCGACCAAGCCCTATATTCCTTCGCATATTGAAACAGTTTCTGAATACATATCTAATCTAAAAACAAAGTATTTTGAAGCCATAGATTTTAAAGACCCCGTTCTTCAAAATTCTAATTTTATAATCGACAAATTCCTTGACTATGTATTTCGGATGCAATTTTCTGAAATCCCTTCCCTTCTAGACTATCAATCAAATATAGATGTGGTCTATAAGACCTTAGCAACTACCGAGCCGTCCTACCAATTAACAACGTTGAATGCTTTTAGGGAACTCCTAGAAACCTCTGGCGATGCTGCTTTGGCGGTCTATCTCACAAAAACCTATGTATTACCGTTGGCACGTCAACAAAACGACACAGAACTCATCACAACTTTAGAAACCTTTATGCGAATTGCTTTGGGAGAAAAAGCCCCTAATTTTGTCCTAGAAAACCCTTCGGAAACTTCAAACGTATCGCTTTATGATTTGGCCGGTGCGGACAGCTATTTATTGATTTTTTGGAGCAGCGATTGCAGCCATTGTTTAAATGAACTTCCTGAAGTTCATGCCTATATTTCAAGTCACCCCGAAAAAAAGATCACAGTGGTAGCCATAGGAATCGAAAAGAACCCAGCCCAATGGAGTAAAACAATTCTACCATGGTCGGAATTCACACACAGCATTGCCAAAGGAAAATGGACCCATGAGATCACAAAAACCTATGCGATTCAATCCACGCCAACCTACTTTGTGTTGGATGCTTCCAAAGTCATTACAGCCAAGCCCTATTCCTTAAACAACTTAAAAGCGGTGTTGGATCAAAAGTGATAGAATGCATTTTCGATATGCTCCAATTCTAAATTGTGCGGTGTGAGTACAATCGCAATGATATCAAAACGCACTTCCACCTCTAAATTTTTGGAGGTCACAAAATAATCCACTGTTTTGATGATGCGTTGTATTTGTTCTGGTTTCAGAAACTCTTCGGGGGCACCAAAGTCAGAATTACTTCGGGTTTTAACTTCTACCGCTGCCAAACAGTTGCCTTTTTGTGCTAAAATATCCACCTCACCTTTCAAGTAGCGATAGTTTTGTGCCAAAATCCGATAGCCTTTAGACTTCAAATACTCCACTGCCTTGCGTTCTCCTAAAATGCCACGTTTGTAGGACTCAGACATCGGAATCTTATTTTTTTAGAAATTCATAGGCACGTTCAACTTTGGCAATCCGTACTTTATAGTGTTGGTACCAACGGTTTTGACCTTCCCTTTGTGCATTTTGATGCTCCAAGTGATCCCTCCAGCGTTTGATTGCCTCCAAGTCGCTCCAATAAGAAATAGTAATCCCAATGTCAGACTGCGCATTTTCCATCCCCAAAAAGCCTTCTTGTTCAACTGCGAGTGCATTCATAAGAGCGTTCATTTCGGCGTAGCCTTTGGGGTCTGTTGTACGTACAGAACTAAAAATAACGGCATAATAGGGGGGGGTGTTGGAGTGTTTGAAATCATACAAAAAAGATTAATCTATAAATAAGACCCGTATTTTTGATTTGGTCACTTCCAATCGAGTGTTTCTTCCAAAATAAAGGGCGCGATTTTCAAATTCATGTCCTGCCGGAAACCCAAAAGCAACCGGTACTTTGGTATCTTTGAGCACCTCTAAAACGGTAGCTTCAATGGAGTGTCCCCAACTGGGATCGTTGGTTTTAATTTGACTCATATCGCCAACAATCACGCCGGCACAGTCTTTAAAATAACCGGCACGTTTCAAACTTTGTAACTGCCGATCGATATGGTATTTGTATTCGCCAATTTCTTCTATAAAAACAAGCTTTCCTTTGGTATCAAGTTGTGTACTACTCCCCAATCCAGCAGTCAATAAAGACAAATTTCCGCCCACAAGCAATCCTGTTGCAGTTCCGGGTCTGTTCTCAGAATGTCCCTCGATTTCATAATTTTTTAAGCTGCCAAACAGTCCCGCTTTTAAGGTTTCTACCGACTGTTCTATGGCGCTGGCATCGTCCGTAAGGTTGATACACATCATGGCATGCAAACTTTCATAACCCAAATTATTTAAGGCATTGTGCAAAACCGTCACGTCTGAGTACCCAACAATCCATTTGGGATGGGTTTTAAATTTTTCAAAATTCAAAGCATCAATAATTCGAAGCAATCCATAGCCCCCACGTGCGCACCAAATTGCTTTGACAGTTGGGTTGTCCAAGGCCAGTTGAAAATCGCTTGTTCGTTGGGCATCTGTGCCTGCAAAATGATGGGCTTTTGTTTGGAGTTGCGATCCAAAAACCACTTCCAATCCCCAACGGTTCAAAAGCATTTTTGTTTTTTGAATCACTTCTGCATCCTGTTTTAAAACTCCTGAAGGTGCCACAATGGCGACTGTATCTCCAGTTTTTAAATAGGGTGGTCGTATTAATTCTGAAGAGGGGTTCGAAGAAAAAGAGGAAGTGTTAGAGAAATCCATAAGCGTCTTATTTGGTTCTGAGTGGGTCAGTATAAAAAGGCACCACATTAAAGTCTTAAGCATCATTTTCAAGGGCTTTTTGTAAAGATAGGAATTTCTGTAAAGTTCTGTTTCAAATTGGACGTAATATTGTGTATTTTTGTGTTCATAATTCAGAATTCAATGTCAAAACGTTTTACAATTACCGCTGCCTTACCTTACACGAATGGCCCCATTCATATTGGTCATTTGGCCGGTGTGTATGTACCTGCAGACATCTATGCACGTTACTTGCGTTTACAAGGTCATGATGTGGCTTTTATTTGTGGAAGTGATGAACACGGAGTGCCCATCACCCTCAAAGCCAAAAAAGAAGGTGTTACTCCTCAGGATATTGTAGATCGCTACCATGCCAATATCAAAACCTCTTTTGACGATTTTGGCATTTCGTTTGATAATTATTCCAGAACCTCTGCAAAAAATCATCACGAAACTGCTTCTGAATTTTTTAAGACACTTTATGAGAACGGTGAATTTATTGAAGAAACAACCGCTCAACTATACGATGCGGAAGCCAATCAGTTTTTGGCCGATCGGTTTGTAGTGGGAACCTGCCCAAAATGTGGCAATGAAGAAAGTTATGGCGATCAGTGTGAGGCCTGTGGAACGACCCACAATGCCACGGATTTAATCAACCCAAAATCAGCCATAACTGGGGCAACTCCCAGTTTAAAAGAAACAAAACATTGGTTTTTACCACTCGATAAACATCAAGCATTCTTAAAGGAATGGATTTTAGATGGACATAAAGCCGATTGGAAACCGAACGTTTATGGGCAATGTAAATCGTGGATCGAGGACGGTTTACGTCCACGTGCTGTCACTCGCGATTTGGATTGGGGGATTCCTGTTCCTGTCAAAGGCGGCGATGGAAAAGTACTTTATGTGTGGTTTGATGCACCTATTGGCTACATCTCATCCACCAAAGAATGGGCACAGCGTCAAGGCAAGGATTGGGAACCGTATTGGAAAGACAAAGACAGCACTTTGGTACATTTTATAGGAAAGGATAACATAGTATTTCACTGCATTATATTTCCAGCAATGCTCAAAGCAGAAGGGAGTTATATCCTCCCCAAAAATGTCCCTGCCAATGAATTTCTAAACCTTGAAGGTCAAAAATTATCCACCTCCAAAAACTGGGCGGTTTGGTTGCCAGAGTACTTAAAAGACTTCCCTGAAAAACAGGATGTATTGCGGTATGTATTAACGGCAACAGCTCCCGAAACAAAAGATACAGACTTTACATGGAAAGAATTCCAAGCACGAAATAACAACGAACTTGTGGCTATTTTTGGAAACTTCATTAATAGAGTGCTTGTATTGACTCATAAATACTATGAAGGAAGTGTGCCGAGTCCAAAGGCATTTTCTGAGATCGATACTGAAACTTTAGAAAAAGTAAACGCCTTTCCTGCGAGTTTATCAAAATCGATTGAGCGCTACCGTTTTAGAGAAGCCAGTCAGGAACTGATGAACCTGGCTCGTTTGGGAAATAAATATTTAGCCGATGAAGAACCGTGGAAATTGATCAAAACGGATCCAGAACGGGTACAAACCATTATGTATGTGGCCCTTCAGGTTTCGGCTGCTTTGGCCATTGTTTCTGAACCGTTTTTACCAACAACTTCTCAAAAACTAAAAACAATGCTTCAGTTGCCAACCCATTCTTGGGAGGCGGTAGAAAAGGGAGCGACTCTTTTAGAACCGGCACACCAAATTGGAACAGCCACCTTATTATTTGCTAAAATTGAAGATGCTGAGATTGAACACCAATTAGAAAAATTAGCCCAAAGTAAATTGGCAAACACCCTTTCCAATAAAGTTGTTGAACCTCAAAAAGAAACCGTTTCTTTTGAAGATTTTTCGAAGTTAGATATGCGAGTGGGAACCATTATTTCGGCTGAAAAAATGCCCAAAGCCAAAAAATTATTGGTGCTTCAAGTAGATACAGGCTTGGATATTCGCACGATTGTGTCCGGCATTGCGGATAGTTTTACGGCCGAATCTGTGGTTGGAAAACGCGTCACCGTTTTGGTGAATTTAGCCCCACGTGCCTTGCGAGGTGTCGAAAGTCAAGGAATGATTTTAATGACCGAAACTCCCGATGGTCAACTTGTTTTTGTGAATCCCGATGCGGCTCATGAGGCAGCTAATGGACTAAAAATTAGCTAGAGTGGCATAGTTTATCCTCAACACACAGCTTGTTTTTTTTAAAAAAAGCACTCCAGTTCGTGATGTCTCATGCGTTTCCCTTACCAAAAGTAAGGGAATAACTTACTTATAATCAACTACTTAAAAACACCAAAAAACCGTTCTATATATTATTTACCCGTTTGTTACATAATTTTGCCGTTTGTTACATGGTATTAGTATGTTTCACTATTAACCCCTTAATTGCATTAGAATTTGTAAAGTAGATTCATTTCATCTTAAAAAGCTTCTCCATTCATTTGGAGGAGCTTTTTTTTTTAGACACTGCCTTGCCTTGTCACCCCTGCCCGCCTGCGGCAGGCCTTCTGCCACGCAAAAACCTTACTTTTTGTAGGGATATCCGCATTTTTACAACGGTTTTTACACGCAATTCGCCCTTTTTTAAGCCCTAAAATTCCCGTTTATTACTTAAATTAAAGTGTTTATTACGTCAATATGCCGTTTGTTACTCTGTTCTTTTGGTTTAGAATCTTTGTCACCACCTTTAGCCCATTAATTGAATCCGAAAGCTTATTTAAGCATCGAAATCGTACTTCTTACTTATGTATTTTAAACAATTTACCAAACTCTACAATCTCCATGTTTTGCCAGCGGCACATGCAGGTATTCTCTTAGGCAATCTTGTATGGAAGCCCTTTTGGGGAGCCCCCAAACTCAGTCATCCCGGTATGCCCAACCATATCGGTAATGCCTTGTATGACATTCAACAGATCAACAGAGCACAATGGCACAACCTACTCAAAGAAATGGATGTGAACATTTGTCAGAACGCCAATTTGGCACAACTCAAAATCAATAATGCCTCTGAAACAGCTACGACACTGCTTGAAGGTATAGGCTTTGGTTTTGAACAAAACCATTTGGTTAAATCCGAAATCTCTGGAGTCTGTACCAAAGTTATGGACAATAAAATGCGGGTGAAGTTAGACCAACATCTCGAACAATTGAAAACCAATAACCAACTAAGACCCCTGTTTCGAAACCCACGAAAGGTATATATTATCACAGAACTCTATTATGGTGCACTAACCATCAAAGTTGAAAAGGGGTATGAGATGGCTTTTAAACTCAAGCTTAAAAACACAAAGTGGCCGGTACTTACCAAAGTCAATTCAGACTTAGAATACGAATACACCTTTGAACATAATGAGGTGCCTTTTGCCTATAAAATGGAACGCATTCACGGGTTTAATGGATGATGTCTGACTCCTTTGTTAGTCCCCGCCATAGGCGGGCTTGTTTCAGTATCTCCCAGTATTTTGTATTTTTCTTTCTCTAAATTATATGTTATGAAGACGCCTCTTTCTATCCAAAACATCGAAGACCTACTGATTCCTATTAAAAATCAACAAATGCTTATAGATCGTGATGTCGCCCAACTCTATGGAGTTGCTACCAAACGTATCAATGAAGCGGTTAAAAACAATCCAGATAAATTTCCAGAAGGTTACTTAACAGAGCTTAATGACGAAGAAAAAAAACAACTGGTCGAAAATTTCGACCACCTCCAATCATTGAAATATGCTAAGACAAATCCCAAAGCTTTTTCCGAAAAAGGTGTGTATATGTTGGCTACAATACTAAAAAGTAAACAAGCAACTCAAACCACTTTTTTGATTATTGAAACCTTTGCGAAGTTACGAGCATTGCAACAAACAGTCGCAAAACTATCCAGTCCTGAGCTTGTTTCAGGGTCTCCTTAACCGAACAAGACCCTTACTTTATTCAAATTAAAATTTTGTGGGGTCTTTAGGTTGTAGTACCTTAGCCTTTAATAATCAAAATGCGTTTATGTCGGGATCTAATATCACCTTAAAACAATTGTCCTCCATTTTGGGAGTGTCTATTTCTACCATTTCAAAAGCGTTGAATGACAGCCATGAAATTAGTGATGT
>Ga0115570_10004061_pt1 | contig 10586 bp, 10 predicted proteins | sample COGITO_mtgs_1205_3_FD_87294 | JGI IMG/M metagenome (GOLD analysis project Ga0115570, IMG submission 87294) | Pelagic marine microbial communities from North Sea - COGITO_mtgs_120524 | ecosystem: Environmental > Aquatic > Marine > Epipelagic | place: Germany:Helgoland, sampling site Kabeltonne... | reverse complement strand
TCCGATGCGAGCCGTGGACAGGGGATCGGTCGTGCACTCCTGGGCACAGCGATTCGGGCTCGAGCCGACGAAGCAACACACGCCCATCTCACGGTGCGGGTGTCGAATGCGGCGGCTCGGGAGATGTACGCCTCGCTCGGCTTCGTGGAGGAACTCGTCCTAGTACCACATCGCCTCGGTTTCACGCTCGAGTGAGCGTCAGGGGGCAGGGGTCAGGTGAGGAGATCTTTGGTGATGCCGTAGAAGTACTCGGCGGCAAGGCCGAGTGACTCCAGATCGATGCGCTCGTCGTTGCCATGGAAACGCGCGCCGAACGTGGCGAAGTCCATCTTGCCCGAGTAGAGCCCGGCACCATACGCGACGCTGCCACGTTCTCGGTAGAAGCGGGCATCGGTACCGCCCGTGATCAGGCCCGGAATCAACTTGGCGCCGGGGTAAGCGATCTGAGTGTGTTTCGTGACGGCATCCCACAGCGGGTTTCCATCACCGTATGCGCATGCGGTGGGATCGGAGCTCTGGAGCTCACTGACCTCAACGTGGTCGTAGAGGTCACCGATTGCGTCACGGAGATGTTGCTCGACATCGGCCTTGGTGGTGCCAGGAACGGTGCGGATGTCGACATCGATGTCGATGACGTCCGGGATGGTGTTGGTCTTCTGCCCACCGTGAATAACGTTGGGAGAGAAGGTGGTGTGCGTCAGGGCATGACACGTGCGGGCGAGGCCAGAAGGGAGCGTCTTCAGCGTCTCCCAGATCTTGTCGGAGGACTTCATGGCATCACGCATCTCGTCAGGAAGTCCGAAAGCATCGACCTGCGCCTCCCAGATCGCATCGATGTGCGCAGACGGCTGATACTCGGCGATGCGGCGCACAATCTCGGCGGCCTTAATCAGTGCGTTGTCCGAACCGAACGGCATCGACCCGTGGCCCGGTGTGCCTCGCACCCGAATGCGGCGCCAGGCAAGACCCTTTTCGCCCACGTTGACCGTGATGGTGCGAGTGCCGTGATCGTCGACCGTCGACCATCCGCCGAGTTCGGTGAGGACATGGTCGGCTTGCATGTCGTCCCAATGGTGCTCGGCCATCCACTTGGCGCCCCAGACGCCACCCGCCTCTTCATCAGCAACGCCGAAATAGATGAGGTCGCCTTTGGGGCGAAAGCCTTCGTTCGCGAGCTGACGAAAAACGACGGCCATCGTGGAAGTGAGGTTGAGCATGTCGACCGCGCCTCGCCCCCAGACCTCGCCATCGATGATCTCTGCAGCGAACGGGTCGTGCGTCCAGCCGTCGACGTTGACAGGGACGACGTCGGTATGGCCCATCAGACACAGCGAAGGAGCGTTCGGATCTGATCCGGCGATTCGAGCAATCATCGAGTCGCGGCCAGGGCGCGGGCTGTAGGTCTGGATGTCGACACCAGTGCCTTCGAGGTAGCTGACCAGCAGGTCTGAGTTGCGAGTCTCGTTGCCTGAGTCAGGCGTGCCGTCGTTGACGCACTCATTGCGGATCAGCGCCTGCAGCAGCTCGGTCGACGGTCCAGTGAAGTCCGCAGCGTTGGTCATGCGGCGAAGCTAGTTCGAAGCCATTGTCCGGTCCACTGCGCAGTGAGGCCAACCGCCACAGGTTCAGTTGATCAGGCGAGCGGATCGGGGCGGCCAATGCCCGTAGGGATGGCCTGCCACGCGAGATTGATCTGTGCGGGCGTCAGGGGTCTGGGTGGCAACGTGAGAAGCCAGTCGGTGAGGCGTTGGCCTTCGAGCGCGACGGTCGCCGCGCCAGAGTCAAGCGCGGCAGGCCGTTCTGGCTGGAGTGCACCCCAATACACCCGGGCGAGGATGTCGCACGAGAGTCCCGCTCGCGCTCCGCGAGGTCGTCCACGGGCGATCTCATCACCGCGGCATTGGCCATGTTCTGTGGGTCGGGCGTTTCTGCGTCTTCGGGCCGGTCGAACATGAGCGTGCTGGCAGCAATGATGCCGCAGGGGCCAATCATGACCTGATCGACGCCGCCGAGTCGGTCGGCGCTGATTTCGAGCACGAAACGCCAGGGTGGCGATGGAAGCTGCTGCAGGCGCTCGCTGGTCAACCGCGCGCCGTTGATCTGGCGTGCCTCGGAGCCGACCTGCATCGAAGCGATGTACCGGCGATACGCCGTGTACCCGCCGACAATCAGGGCAGCCAGCACAATGAGCGAGATGGTGATGCGGAGGTTCACCACACAATGCTGGCACTGATCTTGAGCCCGGTCTGGGACTGTCGTGAAAGCACAGAAAAGGGTGTGGTGCAGACGATGCTGAGGGGAAGGGAACCCGTCAGTTGAGTCGGCGAATCGGTGACTCGTCACGCTGATGGCGACGGACGACAGCTTTCACGTCGGTTACGACGGCGCTCGCTGACGTGACGATCACCGGGTTGAGGTCAAGTTCAATGATGCCTGGGTGATCCGAAGCCAACAATGCTGCTGTGAGAATCAGGTCGACCAGAGCGTGCATCTCGATGTCGGCGTCGGCGAGCGCTGCTGCGACCTTGGTGTCGTCGATCATCGCTGCTGCGCCGGTGCGCGAGACCGGTGCGATGCGGGTTGCTCGGTCGTCAATGACGTCGGCGTGTACGCCGCCCAATCCGACGGACACGATGACGCCGAGGCGGTCGTCGTGCTCACAGCGGATTCGAACGTCGAATCCAGGGGTGGTCATTTCTTGAACAATGAGCGTCGCAGCGTCATCGCCCAAAGACTCGACCATTTGTGTGACTGAATCCGCTACGTCGTCGTCTTCGACTAGATCGAGCGCGATGCCAGCCTTCACCGATCGGCCAACTCCGCGGCGCGCCGCCTTGACGGCGACCGGATACCCGATTGAACGTGCTGCCTCGACGGCTGAATCGGGTGTGGCCTCGAGCGCTTTGGCCGTGGTGATGCCGTAGGCCGCGAGCAGATCGTGCGTGACGCGGATTCCGAGGCGCACGGGCTCATCATCAGCGCGTCCCTCCAGTTCGTTGCTGATGATGGTGTGCGCGACATCAGGATCGATGGGCGTCACAGGCAGCGACCCGGTGTCGGATTCGGAGGCCAACCACTGGCCGTACCGATGCGACCGGGCGAGGACCGCGGCAGCCTGCTCGGGGAAGCTGAAGTTGGGAACTGCGGATCCCGGTCGAACCGGACCGTCGGCGCTGCCGAGGAGCACGCCAACCACCGGTTTGAGTGCGCCTGTTCCAGCGACATCGATGGCTTCGGATGCATCGGAGTCAATGTCGGAGGCAACCGCTGGAGCGTGGATGACGAGGACGCCGTCGACGTCGGGCGCGGCCAAGGCCACTCCCATTGCCTGTTGGAACATCGCTGGCGTTGCCTCGACCGGCAGCCGGGAAATTGAGGCGTTCAGTCCGGCGCCTTGGAGGGCGGCTGTTGCGAGTGTCGCCGGGCTTCGCGAGTTGGTGACGATCCGGATCGCAGGGCCCCGAAGAACCGGTTGGCTGGAGAGGACCCGCGCGGTGTCGAGGAGAGCGTGGACGGTTGGCACTTCGATCACGCCAGCCTGTTGAAAGATGGCACTCCCGATTGCGCCGTCAGCTGCAGAACCGGTGCGCACAGCGACGATGGGGCGACGATGACTGACGCGGCGTGCGATTCGAGCGAACTTTGCCGGGTTGCCGAATGACTCGGTGTACATCGCGATCACCCGGGTCTGGTCGTCGTCTTCCCAAAATTGAAGCAAGTCGTTGCTGGAGACGTCGCTCTTGTCGCCGAGCGACACGAACCAGGAGAGTCCCAGGCCAATGTCTCGCGCCTGTCGAAGCACAGCACCGCCCAGCGACCCGGACTGTAGAGAGATCGCAACGTTTCCGATAGGGAGCGCGACGTTGACCAACGCAGCTTGCATCGGATCGTCGCTGCGCAAGGCCGCGGCGCCCATGCTCGAGGGCCCGATGATACGGAGACCGTTTCGACGCGAACGGGCGACAAGGGCAGCGACGTCGACTGTCGAGTCTCCAGGCGAGGTGGGGTCGACGTCGGTGACAATGATGGCGCCGCGCATTCGTTTGGCGATGCACTCGTCGATGGTGGCGTCAAGCGCAGCCGGTGGCACTGCCACGATGGCGAGGGACACGTCGTCAGGGACATCGGAGACCGAGGCATAGCTTCGTTCACCTCCGACTTGATCGTGGTTCGGATTGACGGCATATGCCGGCACGGACGAATTCCTGGTGACGTGTCGCCACAGTGCAGCCCCAACCGAATGCTGACGATCAGATGCCCCGACGACGACAACCGCCTTGGGAATCAGCAGGCGGGCGACCGCGCGCGAATCGGCGCGTTGCTCGCGCCGCTCGACGCTGTCGAGAAATTCGTCGGTGGCGGCGAGGTCCCAGTCGAGGTCGACGACGCCGGAGTCGAAGCCTCGTTTGAGTGGCCAGCCGGCCTTGGAGAATACGGCCAGCATGCCTCGGTTGTCGCCGAGAACCTCTGCGGTGAACCGCTCGATCCCATTTGTTCGAGCGATGGCAGCCAGGTGCTCGAGCAGCAGCGTGGCAATCCCGCGGCCGTGGTATTCGTCGTCGACCATGAACGCGGCCTCGGCCTCGTTCCGCCCCGGCCACCGTTCGTAACTTGCCCATGCCGCAAATTCGTCTTGGGACTCAACGGCAAGCGCTGCTCGATCGACCATGTCAACGGTGGTGAAGTGAGCCAACTCGCTCGCAGACAGGCTCGGCTTGGGAGAGAAGTAGCGGCGATAGACGCTTTGTTCTGACTGGCGTTCGTGGAATGCGAGCAGGTTCGCGCTGTCGGCTGGAGTGAGTGGACGGATGTACGCGGTGTCGCCACTGCCCAGGACCACGTTGCTTTCCCAACGCGAAGCGGATGCTGTTATTGGAGCGCCGGTCGCGGGCTGGTGGACGGACTCGATCACGTCACCAGCATGGCACTCTCGCCAGTGGATTGCTGGCCCGGTCGGGGTGACCGATATGCACCTCGTCTGCTGGGCCGTTGTGAGGGGGCGAAGTCCGTAAGGTGGGAGCGTGGGCGTACCGATTGTTGTCTTCACCTCGGCGGAACTGGACCAACACCTCACGCCATTTGGACATCCGGAACATCCGGGCAGGCTCGACGCGTCGCTGGCAGGAATCAGCGAGGCGGGTTTGTTGGATGCGGTGTCGTTTCGTGTGCCGCGACTGGCGACGGCGACGGAAATCAACCTCGCGCACACGACTCGCCACATCGACAGAATGCGGTCGCTGAGCGAACAGGGAGGCGGAGAAATCGACGGTGACACCTTCGTGTCGACCGGCTCGTGGACGACCGCGACCCGAGCGGTCGGGGCGGTTCTCGATGCTGTCAATGCGCTCCGGGCGGGCGAGTGCGATGTGGCATTCGCTGCGAGTCGGCCTCCGGGGCACCATGCGGTGTCCGACGCTGCGATGGGCTTTTGCCTGTTCAATAACGTGGCGGTAGCTGCGGCGGCGTTGGCCGAACGCGGAGAGCGTGTTGCGATCGTCGACTGGGACGTGCACCACGGCAATGGCACCCAAGACATCTTCTACGACGATCCGAGGGTGCTCTACGTATCAACTCACGAAGCCCCCCTGTACCCGGGCACCGGCCGAGCCGACGAGACCGGCGGTCCAAACGCGCCCATGTCGAACCTGAACCTTCCCTTCCCCGCCGGCACGCGGGGCGACGTCTTCCGCCGTGCACTCGACGAGGTGGTGGCACCGGTCGTGGAGCGGTTTGCGCCGGATTGGCTGATCATTTCGGCGGGATTCGACGGACACCGCCAGGACCCGCTCGCAGGCCTCGAACTCACCTCGGCGGACTACGCCGACTTTGCCATCCGACTGCAGCAGCTCGTGGGGCCCGGCCGCACCCTGGTCGCGCTCGAGGGCGGGTACGACCTGGAAGCATTGACCTTGTCGACGGGTGCGACGTTGTCGGCGCTCATCGGCGAGTCGTATCGCCCGGAAGCTGCGTCGAGCGGTGAGGTCGGTGTGCCGACGATTATGGCTGCTCGCGAAAGGTGGCAACTGGCCTGATTGAACGCAGTGGTCGCAGCATTCGGCGGTATTGACTTTGGCTATCGCCGAGATCGCTTGGAAACGTTGAGACCACGCAATCACCGATGCGGCTGCCAAGAAAAACTTGGCTGACTAGTTGCAGCGGTGGCAGCGCAACCTCTGTTGAGCAGCTTCAGGCAGCTCAAGCGGTCGAGCGGAGGGGCGACCCCGTCCGGTATGACACCCAGGCGTGGGGCTGGACACCACTATTTGTTCACTTAAAGCGTCGCTGTCGGAGCGGCATCATCTTCGAATGCTGCATCACCGTCGACCCCAAGCGTTGTTGCGAGAAGGGCGACGACCCGGAAGACCATGAAAAGCGACGAACGCCACTTTTGCTAGTGACCGCTGCAGTTGCGCCGCCGCCGCCTTAAGCCAAGCTCACCAGTAGCCGGAGCAGTACGTTAGGCGTGGTGGATGGCAGTTTGGAGACCGTGCTTGAGTGCACTGACGTTACTGCAATGGTCGAGTTCTTCACCGCTGAACTCGGCTGTCGACTTGAATTGGTTACGCCGGCTGACGATCCGCATGAGTATGTCGTTTCGTTCGGTGCAGTACGCATTCGTCTGGTCCGCTCAAGTCGCGATGTGCCAGGGCGACTCCGGTTAACACAATCAGTGGCGAGTTCATCTGGTGGCGTCCAGGCGCTGGTGACTGCACCGAATGGGACGGTCGTCGAGGTTGTAGCGGCCCGACGCGACACGGAGGTGCCGACGAACCGACCGTCTTTGTCAGTGGTGCGTGTGGCCGATGGCGACGCTTTCGGTGAAGGGCGCGCTGGGATGAGCTATCGCGATTTGCTCCCCGACCGCTGGGGAGGTCGTTTCATTGTGTCGCACATTGTAATTGCCGATGGCGGGAGCGTTAAGGACTACGTCCACTTTCACCGCATCCGATTCCAGATGATTTTCGTTGTCACTGGGTGGGTTGAGGTTGTCTACGAGGACCAGGGTGAGCCCTTCAGGATGGTGGCGGGTGACTGTGTGCTTCAGCCACCTGAGATTCGACACCGTGTGTTGCGAAGCTCGCCCGGACTTGAGGTCATTGAGGTCGGCTGCCCGGCCGAGCACGACACTCTCGTCGAACACGAGATCACGTTGCCGACTGCGACGACCGACGCCGAGCGAGTGTTTGGGGGGCAGCGTTTCGTGCGCCACGTCGCAGCTGTCTCATTACTGACGCCATCCGCGACCTCTGGTTTCTTGAGTCGCGACACGGGGATTGCTGAAGCAACAGATGGCCTTGCCGATGTTCAAGTGCTCACTCGAACACAACGTCCAGTTGAAGAGCTTTCTGAAATGGTCCACCTTGGTGAGTTCGCTATGTATGTTGTTTTGACGGGGTCAGCAAGGCTGACAATCAATCATGACGGCGATCAGCGAATGGAGCAGATCGGTCCCCGAGACGCCGTCGCAATGCCGCCGGGGTCTCATTGGTCGTGGGACCACCGCAGTCATGATCTCGCTGTGCTTCAAGTCGTCCTGCCGAGCGGTTGCGTTGTGCCGGTTGCGGGAACAGAGCCAAAAAAAATCGATGCTCGCTGACTCGCTCGCCGGTGCCGAACGTCCGTCGAGTTCAGTGATCTGGTGACCATGCAGTCAGTCATTGCTTGTAATGCAACAGTGGCAGCCAAGGCGCGAGCACGGCCGAAAGTCCTGGTTGCTGCATCATTCTTCGCTGCTGTTTGCGGTGTAACTGCTTTATGCAAAAACGGTTCGCCCAATCCATTCCGCGACGAGCGCTGGTTTCTCAACGTCCTCAATTTGAACGGTCATTGCCCGGGTCTGGTCGACGGCGTTTCCTTTTAGCTGCACGTCAACAGTTGCTGCGGTGGCGCGTACCCGCGAGCCCGATGGCACAGGGTTGACGAAACGAACCTTGTTCATCCCGTAGTTGACACCCATCAGTACTCCGTTGAAGGGGAGAAGGTCGCTTGGAATGCTGGTCGACAGGTGAACCAGCAGACTAAGCGTGAGGAAGCCGTGCGCGATCGTGCCGCCGAACGGTGTCTCTGCGGCTCGTTCCGGGTCGAGGTGGATGAATTGGTGGTCAAGCGTTGCGTCGGCAAAGGCTTGAATGCGGTCCTGGTCGACCTGGAACCAGTCGCCGGCGACTGGATCGTTCCCAATCAATTGGTGGATGGCGTCGTAGGCAGCTTGGGCGTTTTCGCTCATAATAGTTTCCGTTCGTGTGATGTATCGGTGTGGGGTTGTTCAGTGTGACCGTTGCGGTTGCTGCGACGCTAGTGATCGCGCGCTGAATGCTTGCACCTCGGGCGGTGGTAGCAGCCAGACGACGATTGGAAGTTTGTCGACGTAAGTCGGTCGGGTGGCGCTCGTGGTTGCGCAACGAACCGTCAGCGGTCGGCTCTAGAGATCACGCTTGAACCGTTGAGATATCTGTCGGGTCATGTCGCAGATGTCATCGCCGTCGTGGCCGAAGCAGCCGTCCGCGTGCCTTCGTAGGCGGCGTAGGAAGCTCAGGTCTGACCGGTAGCGGCAGCCGTGGCTGCAGCGAGCACTTCCTTGGCCGAGAGGCCCAATGCATCGGCTGCGGCAACAACATCGTCCCACTCGACGCTTCGGTTCACCGGCTGGCCGTCGAGGAACGCCGTCTTGACTCCGACGGTTGCGCTATCAACGGCGACGTGGCTGCTGGTGCGCTGCAGAACAAATTTCTGTAGTGCCGTCTCACGGAGACCGATGGTTGAGGTCTCTAGGAAGATCACCCGTCGCACCGCTTCGGCGTCAGCGGTGGAGCACATGGCGCTCAGCGTGAAAGCAGGCCGACCCTTTTTCATGACGATGGGAGTGACCCATGCGTCGTGGGCGCCGGCTGCGAGCAGTTTGTGGATGACGTGAGGCCACACTCTGGGGTCGAGGTCATCGATATTGGCGTCGTATTGAAACGCCGGCTCGACAGGTGTCTCCACGTTCTTGACGTTACCCGCAATTCCCGGCAAGCCTGAGAGTCAGACACTGAGTCGATTGGTTCTGGCCATCTTGGGTCTGGTGGTGATATTTCGACGCATGGCTGGACTGTGGCTAACGGGATTGAATTGGCGTGCCGATTCGACTGTCTGGGAGTAGCGCTCGGAGCATCCGTTGGCGGTGCTCAGGAATTCGGGCACGGATCGATTTGACGTGATTTGCCTAAGCGGGCGGATCCACTGGCCAATGAATTTTGGCCCCGATCTGCGCCATCGTTACTTGGTGGCCGGCACCAGCTTGGGCTGACCGCCTAGGACAGGCCAGATAGTCAGTGAGAGCGCGATGCGGCAGGGTCGTGGACTACGGTTCGGGCATGGCTGCTGCGCAACTCGATTTGATGCCGGGCGAGCACATGGTGCTCTCAGGAAACCCACACTGGTGGTATTTTTGGAAGCAAGTAGCGGCCGCTGTCGGTGTGCTCGCATTGCTGTTTCTGCTGCGCAGCGTCGATAAGGACTGGGTGTCGACGGGGATCAAATGGGTCGCGGCCCTGGCGTTTGTCGTGTGGCTGGCGAACACGATCTACGCGCTTGTGCAATGGCGTACGACACGTTTCGCAGTGACAGACCAGCGTGTCGCCTACCAGAGCGGGATCGTTCGCCGTTCAGGTGTCTCGATTCCACTCAACCGGATCAACAACGTCAACTTCGAACAGTCACTGATCGCCCGCATGCTCAACAACGGCGTCGTGACCATTGAGTCCGCCGGCCAAACGGGCGACTCGGTGTTCGAAAACATCCCTGGTCCAGAGAAGGTTCGCACGGTCATCTTCGGCCAGATGCAGGCCGACGAGCAGGCCGACTCGCATCGCGACGCCGCAGCGATCCGCGATGCTCTCCAGGGGCAGCCACTCAGTGGCTCGTCGGGCCCAACAGCTCAGTCGCGCCTTGATGAGCTTGAAGAACTGCAGCGCCGCGGCCTGGTCTCTGATGAGGAATTTGAGATCAAGCGCCGTCAAATCGTCGAAGATCTCTGATCCGGCCCGAACCGGGCCGGTTGGTGTCAGCCGTGGCGACGTTCGGTGACATCCTTGCGATGCTCCCGCCGAATCTGAGTGGCCAGCCTTGTCGACAGCGGCCATCGAGCTCTAGTCCGTATCGGAGGCGTCGAAGCGGTGTCCCGATCCCCACACCTGGGCGTGGACCTTGGTCTGCTCATCGGGTCCGCCCTCCCATGAGACGGTGACATGTCCGTTCTGTAGCGAGTCCATGTGCTCGTCGAGCCCGCCAATCTTCGCAGGAATTTCGTCTTTGAGCTCGTCGTTCAGCTCGTAGCCCTGGCCGTCAATCTTGAGGTCGATCATCTGGTCCTCTCATGATTTCGACGCACGATTGCGGCACCCCTCTCGACATCAATTGTAGCGGCCGAATGGGCCGCTATCGGGTGACAGCTTTCAGTGTCGGGTCAACGTCACGTAGCGGATTCCGATGGCGCTGCCGAACTCGGGATGCAGCGGCAGATAGGGCTCCGGAGGTGAGATCGCGGTACCCCCAGGCTGCAAGGTCGGCCTCATAGCGGGTGACGACCCAGTTGTCGTAGAGGG
>Ga0115570_10004060_pt1 | contig 10586 bp, 7 predicted proteins | sample COGITO_mtgs_1205_3_FD_87294 | JGI IMG/M metagenome (GOLD analysis project Ga0115570, IMG submission 87294) | Pelagic marine microbial communities from North Sea - COGITO_mtgs_120524 | ecosystem: Environmental > Aquatic > Marine > Epipelagic | place: Germany:Helgoland, sampling site Kabeltonne... | reverse complement strand
ATTTGGGTGAGTGATGGGACTTGAACCCACGGCCTCCTGGGCCACAACCAGGTGCTCTAACCAGCTGAGCTACACCCACCATAGAACTTTAAAACAATATTTCATTGAAATAAAGCTGCGAAACTTAAATTTATTATATGCTTATTTGAAGTAATTTCATTGATTATTATTAATTAACTAATAACATAGTACATAACCTACAGTAAAAATTAAAATTATGAGACTAATATCAAGATATTTTATCAAAGAAATGATTCTGCCTTTCATTTTTTCTCTTTTGATGATCACATTTTTATTGTTCATAAATTTTTTACTAAGAGCAATTGACAGGTTCCTTGGAAAGGGAATAGATGTACTAACAATTTTAGAATATCTTTTTCTTAACTTAGCATGGATAATAGCATTATCAGTACCTATGGCAGTACTTCTCGCCACTCTAATGGCCTTTGGAAGACTATCAGAAGATAATGAGATCAATGCAATGAGAGCTTCTGGTATTAGCTTTTCAACAATTATTCGTGCCCCACTCATGTTTGGCATAACCATTGCCTTTCTACTAGTCTTTTTTAATAATTACGTGTTACCTGAAATGAATTTCAAAGCACGGCTTCTATCAGGAGATATTTATAAAAAACGTCCAGGCATGAATATTGAACCAGGAGTTTTCATTGATGATTTACCTTCATACAGTATGATTATTGGAGGGAAAATAGATGATTTAATGATTGATGTTAGAATTTTTTCAAAAGGAAAACAGAAAGAACAAACCAGTATTCATGCTAAATCTGGTAGATTAAATACTCTTTCCGATGCATTCCTTCTAACTCTATATGATGGTGAGATTCATGAAATTGAAAATGATGATTTTTCTAATTACAGAAGAATTATCTTTGAAACCCATAAAATAGTAATTCCAGCAAGTGATCTCCTACTAAACAGAAGAGATTCTTCAAAGCGAACCGATCGTGAAATGACCATACCTATGATAGTTAATAAAGTTAATGACTACAAAACTAAACTTGATCTAGTTCATCGAAGATTAGCTGGATCTTTTTATAAAACTATTGGTGATAGTATTCTTCCAAAATCCATTGAAGATGGATTATTAATAATAACAAAGGCTCAAAATATTATAAGTGTTGATAGTACAATTTCAATTAATGAAAAAAATAAGAAAGAAAGAAAATTAAGAAATCTCGAACGGCAATTAAAAAATGAGTTTGGATTAATTGCAACCTACTTAAAAGGTAAAAATAAATATACGGTAGAAGCACACAAAAAGTTTTCAATACCTTTTGCATGTATTTTATTTGTTCTTCTAGGAGCTCCTTTAGGAGTAATGGCTAAACGTGGTGGTTTTGCTGTAAGTACATCATTAAGTTTTGGATTCTTCCTAATATATTACGTACTTCTAATTGGAGGTGAAGAACTAGCTGATCGAAATCAGGTAAGCCCTGAAATTGGAATGTGGGCTCCAAACATTGTACTGTTTATAATAGCCTCTTACTTGACTGTTTATACGATTAGAGAAAGAGCTCCAATATCAATTCTTTATTCTTTTATCTCAAAGAAGTCTAAATCTTAGATTATAAATAGAACCTATTTTGTTCTGTGAACTCTACATTTTTGAGTTGGTCCAGTGCCTGCTTTAAAAATTTCTTTTTCAGTTGGACAGGCAGGAAGAGGAGCTTTTTTTGTAACACTACAAATTTCTTTATCTTCAATGCCACCCGGTTTTTCAAATTTTTGATATGGTAAATCTAGTGTATCATGAGCTCCTTTCATGAATTTAGCCCAAGCTGGTAATGCTGCCCTTGAACCATCTTGCCCAGGACCAAGAGGGACTCTAAAATCATCTACACCAAACCAGCACCCAGCAGCTATTTGAGGAGTAAAGCCAACAAACCAAGCATCACTCCAAGCTTGAGTTGTCCCTGTTTTACCTGCAGCAGGACGGTTAAATTTATATTTCCACCGTGCACTGCCACCAGTACCACGATCCATAACAGTTTGCATAAGGTCTGTCATTAAATAAGCTGTTTCCTCGCTAAGGACTTCTTTTCTATCTGGATAATATTCTTTAATTATGTTACCGTACCTATCTTCGATTCTTGTAATTGCAAAGGGTTTTGAGTAAACCCCTTGATTTGAAAGAGCAGCATAAGCAGCAACCATTTCAATCGGGTAAACTTCCGATGTACCAAGTGCAATAGCATCCACCGCTCTAATATCCGTATTAATACCCATTCTTTTTGCCATTTGCTTTACTTGTTCTGCAGGGGCGATATCTTGTTGCACCATCCTAACAGAGATTAAATTCATTGATTTTCTTAAGCCTTCCCTAAATGTAGTTAAACCACCAGTGCTACCATCATAGTTTTGAGGCTTCCATTTAACCCAAGAACCATCCATATTTTGAATATTTAGAACTACTGGTTGATTTAGTAATTGTTCTGTAACAGGGTAACCATTATCTATTGCTGTTGTATACACAAAAGGTTTAAATACTGATCCAGGTTGTCTTTTAGCCTGTACAGCACGATTATATTGGTCATGGTAATCAGGTCTTCCACCAATCATCGCAATAATGCCTCCAGTGCTTGGGTCAATTGCGACAAAAGCACATTGAACAAGCAATTTATCCCTTAAGTCTTTGTAAAGCTGTTCTTCACCTGCCAGCATCATTTTCAAACTATCCTCAGGATAGATAGTCAAGTAAGCTAATCTTTCAAACTCTTCTCTATTTTTATACAACCTTTTATTTAAACGGTCTTGATCATCTTTAATTGTTTCTAATACTGCTTTTTCTGCAATTTCTTGCAGGCGAGAGTCTAGCGTTGTATAAATTTTTAAACCATCTCTATAAATATTTATACCTAAAGCTGTATCTTCTTTTTCTAATATCCTTCTAACATATTCTGTGAAATAAGGCGCAGATCCACGTTTTGGTAAATCTTGAACAGATTCAAGTGTCTGAGAACGGGCTTCTTCGTATTCAGATCTTGAAATATAATTTTGATCTCTCAATAACCTAAGAACGGTATTTCTGCGTCTAATTGCTCTTTCAGGATGGTGAATAGGAGAATAACTTGCAGGGGCAGGAAGTAATCCAACTAAAAGTGAAGCCTCGTCGATTGTTAATAAGCTTGACTCTTTACCAAAGAATCTTTTGGTTGCAGCCTCCACACCATAAGTACCATGTCCAAAGTGAACTGTATTGAGATACATCTCAATTATTTCTTCTTTTGTGTAGGTTCTTTCTATTTGAATCGCGGTGATAATTTCTTTTAATTTTCTAAGAATACTGTCTTCAAATCCTACTGATTTATATAAATTTCTTGCTAATTGTTGCGTTAAAGTTGAGAAGCCTTGTCTGTAGCTCATACTCAAGGTATTAACAACAATTGCACGTGCAACACTACGAAGAGAGAGTCCCCAATGATCAAAGAAACGTCGATCTTCAGAGGCAACAATTGCATTTTGCATGTGCTCAGGGATTTTATCTAGTTCTACAAATACGCGCTTTTGGACAAAAAGTTCATTTAAAACTTTTCCATCTGAGGAGTATATACGTGTTACTAAATCTGGATCAAAGTTTTCTAGCTGCTCTAGAGAAGGGAGATTTCTTGATAAGAATAGAACCGTAGCTACAACGGAAATAAAACCTAAAAAAACTACTAAAAGCGATCTTCTAATAATTTGAGGAAAGTCGATTTGGTTTGATACAGGTTCCATAGTGAATATTTACATTATACTGTTTTCATAGAATTGATCAACATAAATGTATGGAGGATTTGAATGTTGATGACTAATTATTGCTTATTTGGTGAAATCATTTTTTCAGGTTTAATTAATTTATCAAATTCATCTCCAGAAAGATATCCCAACTCAATTATTGCTTGCCTTAGGGTGGATTTATCTTTGAAAGCTTTTTTAGCTACTTGAGCTGATTTATCATATCCAATGTGAGGGTTAAGTGCGGTAACTAACATCAAAGAATTGTATAAATTATGATTAATTCTTTCAATATTAGGTTCTATACCTTGGACCGCATTTTTACTAAAAGATCTACATCCATCGGCTAAAAGTCTAATAGATTGTAAAATATTATAAGCAAGAACAGGTCTGTATACATTTAGCTCAAAATTACCTGACGCACCAGCAATTGTGATTGTCGTATCATTGCCCATAACTTGAGTGCAAACCATTGTTAAAGCTTCACATTGAGTTGGGTTTACTTTACCCGGCATAATAGAAGACCCTGGTTCATTAGCAGGAAGTTCTATTTCACCAATGCCAGATCTAGGCCCACTAGCTAGCCACCTAATGTCATTAGCAATTTTGAATAATGAAGAAGCAACTACCTTTAACGCGCCTGAAAGCTCAATAATTGAATCTTGACCCCCTAATGCTTCAAATTTATTTTTTGCAGTAATAAAAGGTAAGCCGGTTAAGGATGCTATTTCGATAGCTGCAGCTTCTCCAAAACCTTCTGGTGAATTTATTCCAGTACCTACAGCAGTGCCACCCATTGCCAACTCATAACAATGATCCAGTGATTTTTTCAACCTACTTAAACCATGATCTAAAGCAGAAGTATAACCGGAAAGTTCTTGTCCGAGGCTCAGTGGGGTTGCATCTTGGAGGTGAGTTCTTCCAAGTTTCACAATATGGTTAAATTCTTTTGATTTTATTTCTAATTGATCCTTCAACTCTGTCAATGCAGGAATCAAATTTTTCATAACACTTTCTACCGCAGCAATATTAATCGCTGTTGGAAAAGTATCATTAGTTGATTGGCTCATATTTACATGGTCATTAGGATGAACCGGATCTTTACTTCCTAGCAATCCACCTGAAGCTTCAATTGCCCTATTTGAAATAACTTCATTAAAATTCATATTTGTTTGAGTTCCACTACCCGTCTGCCAGACAACTAAAGGGAAGTGATCATCGAGTTTCCCGTCGATAACCTCATCTGCAGCATTTTTAATTGGTTCTAATATTGATTGATCTAATTTTCCAAGCCTATTATTAACGATTGCTGCTGACTTTTTTAAAATTCCATAAGCTCTAATAAACTCACGAGGAAACTTTTCATTACCAATTTTAAAATTTTCAAAAGAACGTTGAGTTTGTGCACCAAAGTATTTATCTGATGGTACTTCAATTTCTCCTATACTATCAGTTTCAGTACGAGTAGCCATGTTTAGTCAACAACCCAAGTGTCCCCTGCATTTAAAAGTCCTTGGACACTTCCTTTACCTTTTTTCTCTTTAGCTGAGTTAATTTGATCAACCATATCTTGGTTATAAGTAGGTCTATCAACACAATAGATTACACCTATTGGTTCAGGGAGCTGAGGGTTCGAAGTCCAATTTGCAATTATATGAGCCATATCAAGATCAGTTTCATCATGAACAAGTAGGTCTTCTGCTGAGTGATCATCCATGTTTACGACTATAGCTTTAGAACCTTCAAGCTTAATTCCTTTTGTCTCTCTTGCAAAAAGCATTGGTTTACCGTTTTCTAATTCGATAACGTTATCCAGCTTTTCTTTACCTGTATACTCTTCAAATGCACCATCGTTAAAGATATTGCAATTTTGATATATTTCAAGAAAAGAACCCCCATCATGTTGGTAAGATCTTTCCATCATTGCAGACAAATGTTTCTGCCATCTGTCAATAGTTCTAGCAACAAAAGTTGACTGAGCACCAAGCGCTAAGGAAGGAGGGTTTAAAGGTATATCGATCGAACCATAAGGAGTTGCTTTTGTTACTTTACCAACTTCAGAAGTTGGAGAATATTGACCTTTAGTTAACCCATATATACGGTTATTAAACATCATTATATTAATATCCATGTTTCTTCTTAGAGCATGCATAAAATGATTTCCACCGATTGAAAGACCATCTCCATCACCTGTTACCACAAAAACAGCTAGGTCAGGATTTGAAATTTTAACACCAGAAGCAATTGCTGGCGCTCTGCCATGAATTGAATGGAATCCATAAGTATTCATATAGTAGGGAAAGCGACTTGAGCAACCTATACCAGATACAAAAACAATATCTTCTTTTTTTCTGCCAAAACTCGGTACTGTTTTTTGAGTTTGGGATAATATTGCATAATCTCCACACCCAGGGCACCACCTAACGGCTTGGTCTGATTCGTAGTCTTTCTTTGTTAATACTGGTGTTTGTGTTTCACTCATAATTTATCCTAATGTTTCTTTAACTTTTTCTACAATAGTTGCGGCTCCAATCGGCCTACCTCTCACTAAATTGAGCCCTTTCGCATCTACCAGATACTCGGCTCTAATCAACCTTAAAAATTGTCCAAGGTTAATCTCTGGAACTAAAACGTTTGCATAACTTTTCACGAGTTTACCTAGATCTTTTGGAAGAGGGCTTATCCATCTAACGTGGATGTGAGAGACTTTGAAACCTTCTTCTTGAAGTGTTTCCGCAGCAGATCTCGAAGCACCAAACGTTCCACCCCAACTAAGGATGAGTAGATCTCCACTTTTTTCACCGTAGACTTCAGTTGGAGCAATTTCATTCTGAACTTTATCAACTTTTTCTTGACGCAATAGTGTCATTCTATGATGATTCTCTGGGTCATAACTAACATGACCAGTATTTTCAGCTTTCTCAATACCTCCAACACGGTGTTCCAATCCTTTTGTTCCTGGAATAGCCCATGGTCGTGAAAGTGTTTTCTTATCTCTTAGATATGGTAAATAATCACCATCAGCATTAGGCTTTTTTGCAAATTTGACATCTATTGGCTCTAATTCATCCATATTTGGGATCATCCAAGGTTCAGAACCATTAGCTAAATAGCCATCTGTTAAAAGCATTACTGGCGTCATATATTTTACAGCAATTCTACAGGCTTCGTATGCAGCATAAAAACAATCACCTGGTGTCGCAGCTGCGATTACAGGCATTGGAGCTTCTCCATTTCTTCCATACAATGCTTGATTGAGGTCTGATTGCTCTGTCTTTGTGGGCAAACCCGTGCTTGGTCCACCTCTTTGAACATTTATGACAACTAATGGCAACTCTGTTATGATGGCTAATCCGAGCGCCTCTCCTTTCAATGCTATTCCTGGGCCTGATGTGGTGGTAACAGATAGACTTCCTGTGTAAGCAGCACCTATTGCAGATGTAACACCAGCGATTTCATCTTCAGCTTGAAAAGTTTGAACTCCAAAATGTTTCCAGGATGATAATGTATGTAAAATATCACTCGCTGGAGTAATTGGATAACTACCTAAAAATATATTTAATTTTGACTTCTCAGATGCAGCTAAGAGTCCGAGAGAAGTCGCATAATTACCATTGATATTTCTATATTTCCCAGGTGGGAGTGAGGCTTTTTCAACTTTGAAGCGAGTTGTAAAAAGCTCTGTTGTGTGAGCATAATTATATCCTGTCTTCATCGCAATAGAATTGGCTTTAATTATTGCATCTTTTCCAGCAAATTTTTTCTTTAGCCACAATTCTGTTGCTTCCATTGGACGATCGTACATATAAAAGAGAACCCCAAGGGCAAAAAAGTTTTTTGTGCGACCAACAAGCTTCGGTGACAGATCCAGATCCGCACATGCCGCAGTAACCATTTTATTCATCTCAATAGGGATTACTGTAAAATAATCATCCAGGGAACCATCTTCCATTGGGTTTGAATCATAACCCGCAAACGCAAGATTTTTCTTAGTGAAGGCATCTAGATTCACAATCATTGTCCCGCCAGGAATTAATTCTTTTTGGTGCACTTTAAGAGCAGCAGGATTCATGGCTACTAGAACATCTGGCTTGTCACCGGGTGTATGAATGTCCTTTGAGGAAAATTTAATTTGAAAAGCACTCACACCAGCAAGGGAACCAGCGGGAGCACGAATCTCAGCTGGGAAATCAGGAAGAGTACTCAAGTCATTCCCCACAATTGCGGTGGTATCCGTGAAGCGTCCACCTGTTAATTGCATTCCATCACCGGAATCTCCGGCAAATCTAATTACTGCTTCATCAATTGTTTTAAATGTTTTTCCCATGACTTCCTAAATGTGAGTAGAAGGTTTTTAAATAATAATAATTTTTGTTTTATTGTGGTATAATTTCTTTATTTTCAACTATCTGAATTTAGGAAGGGGTAATTACCTCAAAAAAGAAATTAATTACATTTATTTACTAAAATATTTAATAAAATTAAAGTATCTATTATGCAGGTGAAAAGAGTAAAATGAGTAAAAAAAGCATCTATTCGTTTTCAAGTCGACTAAAATATGGTGTTGATAATTTCATGTCAAAAGGAAGTTCTTCGATTTTTTTAGCGCTTCTTTTCTTATTTCTTTTCGGCTTCATAATCATGGTAGTTGTGAGAGTTTTAGCAAACTCAATTTTACCTGATGATACTTTAAACAGTTGGGCTGAGATACCTTGGCGAGTCTATGTTGCAGTTATGGAAGGATCTGCCGCTGAAACGGATGGAGATAGTAACTGGCTGGCTAAGATTTCATCAATCTTAGGTGTTCTTATTGGCCTCATTTTATTTTCCAGTATGGTCGCATTCATAACAAGTGTTTTTGAAGCAAAGTTAGATGAACTAAAAAGAGGTCGCAGCATCGTTCTTGAAAACGAACATACATTGATTTTAGGGTTTGGAGATCGTATTTTAGAAATCATTCGTGAATTAATTGAAGCGAATGAATCCGAAGCTGATGCATCAATTGTAATCTTAGCTGAAAACGATAAAGAAGAAATGGACAACATAGTACGAGATAATATTGAAAATACACTATCAACTCGTATTATTACAAGATCAGGCGTTGTCACTAATATTAATAACTTAAAAAAAGTTATGGCTGAGAAAGCAAAATCCATAATCATTATGAATAGTGCAGCCAGCTGGCGTCCAGAGGAAGAACTAAAATTAGCTGATGCGCTGGTTCTCAAATCTATTATGTCAATTATTGCAGTTTGTAAAGGAACAATTCATCCGCCAATTATATGCGAGATTCATTCAACCAGAGATCAAAATCTTGCAGAAAATATATCCAAAGGAACCGTCAAAGCATTAAATGAAGTTAGTGTCCTCTCTAAAATGATTGCGCAACTCGCCCTTAGCCGGAACGGGCTATCCGTTGTCTATGGAGATATGGTGGGGTTTGACGGAAATGAATTTTACTTTTACGCACCTGATGAAGGATGGGGTGGAGAATTATCTTTTGGAGATAGTTTGAATCGATTTAAAAGTAGTACACCTATGGGAATTCACACCCAAGAAGGAAAAATTATACTAAACCCTTCTAAAGAAACTTTAATAAGAGAAAAAGATGAACTTATAGTTTTTGCGGAAGATGATTCGACTATTTTTTATTTTCAAGAACCGGTATTTACCCCAAAAACAAAGTCTATTCCTTCCTCATCAACAACACTACGAACACAGCGAATTGCATTATTAAATTGGACTACTAAAACAGATTTAATAATGGATAAACTCTGCAGCTATTTACCTGAAAATTCTGAATTACATACTTTTGTAGATAGTAAGTCAAAAAAAATGGATGATTATGCATCTTCTTTGTCTTCTAAATATCCAGGAATTCAGGTTTCAGTTGAAGAGATTGACTTGAATGATCTTGAGAAACTTCACAAAATAGAGCCCGAAAACTTCGATAGTCTTCTTATTCTGTCTCCAGGTGGAAATACAATTGAAGAAATGGATGCCTATGTTATTTCTCTATTAATTAGAATTCGGCAAATATTACTTTCTAATGAAGAAAAAGCAGGTGTGAAAAAATCTGCAAAAACTAGAAAATGGCCTAAGCTAATTACCGAAGTGATGGATAGTGAGAATATTGACATAATACTAAATAGCGGCGTAGAAGATTTCATGGTTTCAAATCAGTTTGTTTCCCAAATAATGGCACAAGTTTCTGAGGAGCCTCTGGCATTAGACGTATACGATGACTTATTTAAAGCTGACGGTAGTGAATTATATATAAAACCTGCGTCATATTACTTTGACTTTGATAATCAAGAATCAATTTCATTAGCTTATGGTGAATGCGTTGCAGCCGCATCGATTAGAGATGAAGTTATTTTAGGTATACAATTACAGTCTGAGCAAAAAAATAAAGATAAAATGTTTGGAATATCTCTTATTCCAAAAAAAGATACCCTTTTTACAATAACTCCAAATGATGGCTTTATCGCACTAGCTCAAGATGAAGCTTGATTTTATCAATTAAATATTAATATGAATGATAAAGAAAATATCAGATTAACCTTATTAAGTCATGGTTCAGGATGAGCATGTAAAATAGGTCCGGGTGACCTGTCTGAGGTTTTAGAAAATTTAAAAATCCCTAAGAACGATAATGTTCTCATTGGATTTGATGGTGCAGATGATGCCGCTGCCGTGCGCTTAAATAATGGTACGGTTTTAATACAGACAGTAGACTTCTTCACACCAATAGTGGATGATGCATATGAATTTGGTGAAATTGCAGCCGCGAATGCATTATCTGACATTTATGCAATGGGTGGAGAGCCTCTTTTTGCACTTAATATTGT
>Ga0115570_10004050_pt1 | contig 10617 bp, 7 predicted proteins | sample COGITO_mtgs_1205_3_FD_87294 | JGI IMG/M metagenome (GOLD analysis project Ga0115570, IMG submission 87294) | Pelagic marine microbial communities from North Sea - COGITO_mtgs_120524 | ecosystem: Environmental > Aquatic > Marine > Epipelagic | place: Germany:Helgoland, sampling site Kabeltonne... | reverse complement strand
ATTTCAGGATAGCCTGAGTTGATCAGCGCCACGCACATCCCGGATAGCGCAAGATTTGCCGCCATCGATAAATCAATGGAGCGGGTGATAATCACCACCATCTGTCCCAAAGCCAGAATAATCAACATCGAGCTGTTGTTAAAAATGCCCAAAAGGTTGTCGAAAGAACCAAATGCCGGGGAGCGTAATGTGGTGCCAATAACCACAGCGACCAATGCCAAAAACAGCCAGATTTCGCGCGACTTCAATAGTTGTTTCATGACAGGGCACCGTCATTGATACCCGCTGCGGCCATCACCAATCTCTCTGAAGTTAAGGCATCATCATTTGTATAGATGTCAACTATCAGGCCCTCGCGCATCACTACGACCCGGTCGCTCATACCCAGAATTTCAGGCAGTTCCGAGGACACCATGATAACGCTGAGTCCCTGGCTGGCGAGGTCGCCCATGAATTCGTGCACGGCGGCCTTGCTGCCAATATCGATGCCTTTGGTTGGTTCATCAAGAATAATGACTTTGGGTTGGGTGGCGAGCCATTTGGCCACCACGACCTTTTGTTGATTGCCGCCCGATAGGGTGCCTGCGTGCTGGCTGAGCGAGGCGGCGCGCAAATCAAGACGGGTGGCATAGTCCCGCACCAATGTAAATTCTTCGGCCAATTGTAAAAAGCCGTTGCGTGATGTCTTGCCAAGCGATGGCAGTGATACATTTTGAAAAATCGGCAGATCAACCACGACACCCTGTTTGCCGCGCTCTTCTGGCACATAGACGATGCCGGCGTCGATCGCGTCTGCCGGGCTATTAAAATTGACGTTAGTGTCCTGTAATGTCACCGTGCCAGCGCTTGGCGTTGTGATGCCGAACAGCGCTTGCATCACCTCACTCCGTCCAGACCCAACCAGACCGTAAAATCCCAGAATTTCGCCTTTGTTTAGCGCAAATGAGATGTCGTTAAACTCGGTTGGGTGGCTCAGATGAGCGACGCTTAGAACCGGTGACCCAATTGTAGCTTTTTTCTGTGGGTAAATCTGGTCAACCGACCGCCCAACCATCATTTGCACTATCTGTGATTGGTCAGTGTCGTCAATCAGCCCTTTTCCGATAAATTGACCGTCGCGAAAGACCGTGAACCGCTCGGCAATGCGGTAAATCTCGTCAAATTTATGCGAGATGAACAAAATCGCCTTACCAGAATTTTTTAGATGCTCAATCAAATCGAACAGGTCTTTGATTTCTTTATGTGACAGCGCGGCGGTGGGCTCATCCATAATCACGATGTCGGCCTTGATCGACATGGCCCGCGCAACGGCCACAAGATGTTTGTTGGCAATGCCCAATTCTTTGAGAATGCTGCTGGGATTGATATGGGCTGCGCCCATTTCGCTTAAAACGTCACGGGATTTCTGCCGTAGGCGGCTCCAGTCTATCGTCCCAAAACCTGTTTTTGGCGCATGACCCAAAAAGATGTTTTCGCCGACGGTCAACTCGTCAAACAGGACGGTTTCTTGGTGGATCGCGGTGATGCCAAGTCCGAAGGCGGCATGGGGGCTGGGCAGCGACACAGGTTTACCGCGGATTTTTATCACGCCTTCATCTGGTTGATAAATTCCGGTCATCGATTTGACCAGTGTCGATTTGCCTGCGCCATTCTCACCGATAAGAGCTGTCACCTGCCCGGGATAAAGCTCGAGGCTGACACTATCCAAGGCTTTGACACCGGGAAAGGACTTGGACAATCCAGTGAGGGTGAGGAGAGGCTCTGACATCGTCTGACGTTACTGTCTTATATGAAAAGGCCAAGCGCTTTCGGCTTAGATTTTTGCGTTTTACCCCTGCTCAATCAAGACAAGAGCCTGGTGAAAGCGTAAAAACCCGGCAGGCTTCGCGTGCCGGGTTCGTATTTGTCAGCGGTCTCAGTAGATTTTTGAGAAAGCTTCGATATTGGAGGCGTCAAAAGTGAACGGAGCAGCCATCGCCGCTGAGTTTGATTCGTCCAATGTGATCTCGCCCACATGACCGATTGAGATCGATGCACCGGGTGCTGCCGTGACACTGCCAGAGGCTAATGCATTGGCGATGTAGACTGCAGAATATCCCAAATCAATTGGGTTCCAGAGGGCGACTGCCTTTGATGAGCCGTTGTCGATGAACTGCTTGAACTCGGAGGGCAGCGCCAAACCGGTCACATTAATTTTGCCAATCAACCCTTCATCGGTCACAACCTGCGCCGCTGCAACAACGCCAACGGTGGTCGGGGCAATAATGGCTTTCAGATTTGGGTATGAGGCGATTAACCCTTTGGCTTCATCTGTGCTTTTGACTGAATCATCATCGCCGTAGACCGTCGCAACGAGGTTAATATTTGCAAATTTTGTCGGCATGGCCGCTTTTGCGGCATCGATCCAAGAGTTTTGGTTTGCTGCTGTCGAAGAGGCCGACAAGATTGCCACGTCGCCGCCATCCGGCAAATAATCTGCTGCCAGTTTGATGATTGTTTCACCAATCAAGGCCGTATCAGACGGGTTTAAATGCATTTGGCGACCTTCCGCGGCAACACCAGAGTCCCAGGAAATCACCGAGATGCCGCGATCCATGGCTTTTTTGAGAACTGGCACCAAAGCGTCAGGATCATTGGCCGAAATGGCAATGGCGTCGACACGTTGTGCAATCAATGCGTTTACGATCTCAATTTGACCTTCAGCAGTGGCTGCGGTTGGACCAGTGTATATGACTTCGATCCCACCAATTTCAGCAGCGGCCTCATCTGCACCCTTTGCGGCGGCATCAAAGAAGCCGTTGCCGAGTGATTTTACAACAAGCGCGATTCGTGTGTCAGCGCTTGCTGGAATCGCCAGCAAAGCCAGGGCCGAGGCCGCAGCTGCGACGGTTAGCTTCTTGAATATATTCATTTCTATTCCTCCCGATGCTTTATTATCAATCCGATCATCAGTGTGTCAGATTTTGTATGACCTAGGGCCATGCTTAAGTCTTGTTCGGAAACACTCTCACTGGCGCTAGATTCTGTCAATCACTTTCAAACTGTTTTGAATCGAATTGATCATGAAATGATTGAAAATGACGGAAAATGATTGACAAAATAGATGTCCAACGGGGAGACTGCCGGTAACAACTTGGAGCAAACATGACTGATTCAGTGGGTTCATCCCTTTTAGCGTATTTATGGCAGGATGCCGTTGCAGACGATATGTCCGAGGCCGAGCGTTTGGTGTACCGATCAAATCTATTGGGGTCGGACATGCGCGTGACCAATTACGGAGGTGGCAACACGTCCTCAAAAATCGTTCAGACCGATCCGCTGACCGGAAAAGAGGTCGAGGTGCTTTGGGTAAAAGGATCTGGTGGTGATTTAGGAACAATCAAAGCGGATGGGTTCTCCACTTTATATATGGATAAGCTTACCGCGCTTCAGGGCCTCTACCGCGGACTGTCGTATGAAGATGAAATGGTTGGCTATCTGCCGCATTGTACGTTTAACCTCAATCCGCGTGCGGCCTCGATTGATACGCCCTTGCACGCCTATGTTCCCCGCCCCTTTGTCGACCACATGCATCCCGATGCGATTATTGCAATTGCCGCCTCGAGCGACAGCCAAGCACTGACTGCCGAGATATTTGGGGACACGATTGGCTGGCTGCCATGGAAGCGCCCGGGCTTTGAATTGGGGCTCTGGTTGGAGACATTCTGCCGCGACAATCCCCAAGCCAAGGGGGTCATTCTGGCAAGCCACGGGTTGTTCACTTGGGGAGACACGCCCAAAGAGTGCTATCAAACAACGATTGATACGATCAATACCGCGATCAGCTGGCTGGAGACACGCACTGCAGGCCAACAGCCGTTTGGCGGACCGGCTTTTGACGTGCTCGCGCCTGCCGAACGCACTGAAATTGCTAGCGCCTTGATGGTGCGTATCCGCGGTATGATTTCTGCTGATAATCACAAGATCGGTCACTTCGATGATAGTGATGCGGTTTTGGAATTTGTCTGTTCAAAGGACCTTGCGCCGTTGGCTGCGCTTGGAACCAGTTGCCCAGACCATTTTCTGCGTACCAAAATTTGCCCTTTGCTGGTTGAGCTGACACCCGGTGAAACAGATGTCGCCGCCATCGTTGACGGGTTGACGTCCACAATCGCCGCATACCGCGAGAATTATGCTGATTATTACAACAGTTGCCGGCATGCGAACAGTCCGGCGATGCGCGATCCCAACCCGGTGATATTTCTGGTACCCGGGGTCGGTATGATTTCATTTGCCAAAGACAAAGCCACGGCACGGATCTCTAGCGAGTTTTATATTAATGCGATCAATGTGATGCGCGGGGCCGCTATGGTTTCCACCTATCAGGGTTTACCAACGCAAGAGGCGTTTGATATTGAATATTGGCTGTTGGAAGAGGCAAAATTACAGCGGCAACCCAAAGCCAAATCTTTGGCTGGCAAGGTGGCATTTGTTACCGGTGGGGCTGGTGGTATTGGCCGTGCGACAGCCATCCGGATGCTGCGTGAAGGCGCATGTGTTGTGCTGGCGGATATCGACGTGGCGGCACTTGAGCAGGCTGAACAAGAAATGAGCGCTGAGTTCGGCAGCGACGCGGTGCGTTCGGTGGTGATGAATGTGGTGGATGAGGCACAGGTGGATGCAGCTTATCAAGCCGTGACGCTGTTTTATGGTGGTATTGATATTTTGGTTTCAAACGCGGGTCTTGCCTCATCGGCGCCGATCGAAGAGACATCCCTTGCCTTGTGGGACAAAAACATCAGTACGTTGACAACTGGGTATTTCTTGGTCTCGCGCGCCGCGTTTAAATTGTTTAGGGCGCAGGGAATTGGTGGTAGCGTGGTGTTTGTCGCGTCTAAAAACGGTCTTGCGGCTTCGCCAAACGCAGCGGCGTATTGTACCGCTAAGGCGGCCGAAATTCATCTTGCGCGCTGTTTGGCCCTTGAGGGTGCCGAGGCTCAAATCCGGGTGAATGTGGTCAATCCCGATGCCGTTCTGCGTGGGTCGAAGATATGGACGGGATCATGGAAGCAAGCGCGTGCAGAGGCTTATAATATGAAAACCGACGAGCTTGAGGAACATTATCGCAAGCGCTCACTGTTGAAACGGTCGGTGTTTCCCGAGGATATCGCCGAGGCAATTTACTTTTTCGCTTCCGAGAAGTCGGCAAAATCAACGGGTAATATTCTGAATGTTGATGCGGGCAACGCGCAGTCATTCACGCGATAGACAGACTATGGGGGCACAGCATGACTGAAAAAATGATCAATCAGGACCAGTTGGCGATGGAAAACCAGAGCCTGAAACAGCTATTACAGTCTGATTATGATGCGCTGGGCAGCAATTTGGCTCGTCGTGGGATCGACATTGATGCGGTGCGCAACAAAGTCCAAAGCTATGGAGTGGCGGTTCCCTCTTGGGGGGTGGGCACCGGGGGCACCCGGTTTGCCCGGTTCCCAGGCCCGGGTGAACCGCGTCATGTTTTCGACAAAATGGAAGACTGCGCTGTAATCCATCAGCTTAGTAATGCTACCCCAAGAGTGTCTTTGCATATCCCGTGGGATAAAGTCGATGATCCGGTCGAATTAAAGCAGCGCGGTGACGCGCTGGGGCTGGGCTTTGATGCTATGAATTCAAACACATTTCAGGATCATGCTGGAGATTCCTATTCGTATAAATACGGTTCGCTGAGCCATGTGTCGGCCGAAACCCGCCAGCAGGCGATAGACCATAACATCGGTTGCATCGAATTTGGCGAAAAGCTGGGCTCAAAGGCTCTGACGGTTTGGATTGGCGACGGCTCAAACTTTCCCGGACAGGTGAATTTTGCAGACCAGTTCCAGCGCTATCTAGACGCCATGTCGGTTGTCTATAAAGCTTTGCCTACGGATTGGAAGATTTTCTCCGAGCATAAAATTTATGAGCCCGCCTTCTATTCGACCGTTGTTCAGGACTGGGGTACAAATTATCTGATCGCTAAAGAACTTGGGGACAAGGCCTTTTGTCTGGTGGATTTGGGCCATCACGCCCCAACAGTGAATATTGAAATGATCGTGTCGCGCCTGATTCAGTTTGGGAAATTGGGAGGCTTTCATTTTAACGACAGCAAATATGGGGATGATGATCTCGATACGGCCGCGATCGACCCTTATCGGCTTTTCTTGGTTTTTAACGAGCTTGTCGAAGCCGCTGATCGCAAAACCCCCGGCTTTGATCCCGCGCATATGCTGGATCAGTCTCACAACGTCACTGATCCCATCGAAAGCTTGATGCAAAGTGCAATGGAAGTACAGCGCGCCTATACACAAGCTTTGATTGTCGATCGTACGGCCCTTCGTGAATACCAGCACTGCAATGATCCGCTGATGGCGAGCAATACCCTCAAGAGTGCCTTTAGAACCGATGTAGAGCCTATTTTAGCAATGGCGCGTTTCGAAGCAGGTGCAGCCATTGATCCGATCGCGGTGTTTCGAGCCGCAGGCTATCGCCCGCAAGTGGCTAAAAACCGACCAGCTGCTGTCGGAAGTGGCGGGGGTATAGTATGATGGGCGGGATCTAAAATCGCAGTGCACGGCAAGGTGGATGTTTTGGGTCCCGTTACAAAGACCGGTGGGTTTGAACAGTCTTGGTGGCGCCCGTATTAACCAACCCGCCGATCGGGAGTTCGCGTCTTTGCACGCCAACCTGCGGTATCTATATACAAACCGTCCGTTACGATTCGTTAGTGCGCCTGTGTAACAACTTTATTTTCCACCTAATGGATTGAAACCACCGGCTTTGAGCTGGTCTGCTTCAGCGAAGCTGGCCCTGTCCACCGTCATGCAGCGCATCAAAGGCCGCTTATCGCGACAGATCCAGACGGCGTTCCCTGAGTTGCGCAAGCGCTACCGGGGAAGACGCTTTTGGGCCAGAGGTTATGTCTCAACCACCTCTGGAAATGTCACTGACGATATTATCGCGCAGTATTTGGAATTACAGTCCTCTCAATGATGCTACCGGCGTCAGCCGGTAGTGGGTCACTATTAATTTGGATCGCTCACGCATCACAGCTTCATAAAGTTTATCTTTTGAGCCAAAGTGGTCGTGCAGCAACGATTGGCTTACCGCACTGTAGATTGCTAACGCTTTCATACTGGCGCCTTCAAACCCTTTCTCCGCAAACTTGATTTCGGCAGCGCGCCAGATTTTTTTTAATGCGCGTCCAGATGTTTGTTCGATATTTTGATCAGCCCCTGATATATGCCAACTCTGACACCGACTGATTGATCGACAGTCAATTCGTATTGATTATGGGCTGACCAAATATCTAAGTTTTGCTTTCACGCTCGTATGTCTCAGGACGCAAGCCCTCAATGGTTTTTTGATCCTTACTGTTTGCAGGGGTTTTCCAAGAGTATGGCTGCTCGCGTAGTCGATTTTAAAGTGCGGCACGCGTCGTCCAGCTTTATTTCAGGGTTTATTAAGTTTGAGATCCAAATCTTCTAAAAAAATAAAACAATAATATCATTAATTTAGAATTAACCGGTATTAAATTATCAGGATTATTGTTAATTTGGCATTGACTATTGCCGTTTTGACAATTTGAATCGAACTCAAATAGGGAATTTGAATGCAAATAGACCTACCAGAGTGTTGCAGTTACGCGCCTGACGAAGAAAAAGGCCCGTATATATATTTTGTCAAAGGCGACAAACGGGTTATTCTTCCTGGCGAGTATCCGCTCGATCAGTCAAACTCTGATTTCTGGAAAAAGTATTTTGACTGCCTTAACGGTGATCCGGTTGATTACGTCGAATGCGACACATTGAGTGATTTGATCTGGCGGTATCGTGCCAGCGATGAGTTCGCCAATCTAAGGTCCGATACATCCCGAAAAAAATACAACCTTTATTTAAGACTTATGGAAGAAAAAATTGGAGAGTGCCGTCTCCAGCAGATTAAGAAGACTGATTTGATTAAGCTGCGCGACTCCATGAAGGATAAACCTGCCACCGCTAACTATTTACTGACAGTTGCCGCGGTTGTTTTTGAAAAGGGTGTCAATTTGGGCTGGATTGATGCCAATCCAGTAATCGGCATTTCGAAAATACCAGCATGGTCGCAGCCGTAGTCCGGGTTTTCTTGCGAAACCCATAGCTATCTCTGGATTTGTGCAAGCGCGGGTGGATGCGACTGCTAAGCGCGCTGATCGTTTCGGAGACCTCTGAGGATCTGAACTTACACGTCCAGACAGTTGCGTATGTTATTTCTAACTTGGCCAAATTTTAACTGCCTTAACAGATCGACGGATCGACAAGAGCTTTGCAACAAATATCATCCTTTTGGGACTCAACTATGATGAATGAAATGCGCAGTCATTTGCCGAATCTCGATGCCGTGCATTCCACCGGCATTGATCTAAAGAAAAATCCGAACCGTTGGTGAACAGGCAACTCACCTTGGGTACGTTTGCAAGGAATATGGTATCACTGCTCAAAACCTCGATGAGGCGATGCAAAGACTTGGCAAGGTGTTTGACCACCATTTGCCGATGATTGCGCTCAAGGCGACAACGGGAAAGAAACTGTATGCCTTAAAATGCAACGCGTCGCGCAATCACGGTCAAACTGCTCTCAGGGGGTACATGGCGGTCACTGTTATTAGCTGTGCTCTTGTTGGCAGTTGTCCGCAGGTCTCTGGAACTTGGCACACTGGCAAATGTAGACGCACTTGGCGGCACGATATTGACGCTGACACTTCTTGCGCTGATCAACGCGACGTTCGGATTTGGTTTGGGTCTCGCCGTGGGCAGTTACCTTACCCGGGCAAAGCGGCGGGCACCCGTGCTGACGTGGGCCTGCGCACTATATGGCGCAATCCTGTGTCTCGCAGCACTCAGTTCCTCGCTGCCGGTTTTCCTGCTGCTGATCGGCTGCGCCACCGGCATTGGCGTTTTCATCAATGCTGGTGAAACGATGATCGAGACCGGGTATCTGGACAGTGAAACCGAGATCGTCACTGCCAACGCGTTGCGCGGTGCCACATTGCAGTCTTTGCAATTGATTGCCCCGCTTATTGCCGGCACGTTATTGGCACTGGTTGCACCCCGTATGCTCATTGTAATTGCCGCCATCACCTCGATTATCCCGCTTTTGGTCTTTGCAAGGTTACCGCTGGAGGTTAGAACCGACGAGCAAACGGGAACATCCGCAACCACTCTGCCTGCCTTGCTGCGTGCCATCCGGGGCCACGTGGCGCACGACCGCGATCTGCAGATTTTCTTTTCAGTGCAGGCCATGGTGATGATTGTCTTGGGCATGCAGGGCCCGTTGATTTTCACATATATCATCGAAGAGCGGGGGTTCGAGGTGCCGCAATTCGCATTCTTAATGGCGGCACTTGGGGCTGGTGCATTGCTCAGCGCGGGTTTGTGCATTTGGACCAGTATGCGGCCTTCGCTCACTCTGATCATGGCGCTATTGACACTCGATGGTGTTGCCCTGTTGGCCTTTGTTCTAACGGATATCCCGGCGCTGATTTTCGGATCTATGGCAGCCATGGGTTTAATTGGAGGGGTTTACATGATTGTGATGCGCTCATTTCTGCAATCACGATCCGAAGCGGACGGACGCGATACACTGATCGCGGCTTTTTACGGCATTCAGGAACCTTTCCTGATGATGGGTCTCGTGTTCCTTTTGTTAATCTTGCCGTTTTTCACGGCATCGCAGATCCTGCTGGGTGCTTCCCTTGTGGAGATCGGGTTAAGTGCTGCGCTTCTTCTTGCCGCGCCTAAAAATCCCGCGCGATTATAAAGCCCAACCCCAAAGACCGATGAACTGGCAGATGATGCCCCCTATCGGTTGTCCGTGTGCCCCAACAGGGATAACCGAAATTTCCACCATGACAGACCTTTTCCTGCCCCGCCGGAGGGCCATAAGCAAATCGCTCCGGCCCTTGCGCATACCAGTCAGGCCCAAACCAGTCCTGCATCCACTTAAAGGCAGCTGCTGTCCTGCAGGCTTGGGAACACGGTGGTACAGATGTCACAGCAATCACGCCGGTCCGTCTTTACATTCGGCGATGAAATCCGATCGAAAAATTAGTTGTTATCCGAAAAATCATCAAAAAATTGCGAACTAAAGGTCAACCCAACGCAAATTGAACGAGCGATGATGCACAGACCGAAAAATGGAATAGCCTTTGCAGGTTTTCCCAAATTATAGGACTGAAAAGAATACAGCCCATTCTGTTAAAGGGTAACTTCTCAGATAAGGAAACAAGGACCCGGCCTTTGGCAAAAAAAATTCCGCGGCAATCGGATTGGATTACTGTGCCAGCCTCTTGCATGCCGTCAAGCTTTAAAGTAACGACACACAGCAATGATGTTGCCCACGTTCATGTGGACCTGGGGCGGGTTGGTAGAGTGGTTATGCAGCGGATTGCAAATCCGTGTACACCGGTTCGATTCCGGTACCCGCCTCCACAACATGTTGTAAATCCCCAAAGAAAAAAACATTCAACAACAAGATATTGTTCACTATTTTCTGTACACAATTCGTACACAAAATATCGGTGTAGATTTCCATATTCTGACGTTAGTTCATTAAAACAGACGTT
>Ga0115570_10004039_pt1 | contig 10643 bp, 10 predicted proteins | sample COGITO_mtgs_1205_3_FD_87294 | JGI IMG/M metagenome (GOLD analysis project Ga0115570, IMG submission 87294) | Pelagic marine microbial communities from North Sea - COGITO_mtgs_120524 | ecosystem: Environmental > Aquatic > Marine > Epipelagic | place: Germany:Helgoland, sampling site Kabeltonne... | reverse complement strand
TCACTTGCCTTATATAATGGTGTAAGATCTGGCTTGTTATTTTTATCAATCGGAGTAGGTACAGTTACAATATAATAATTGCTTTTCTGTAACTCCTTAATGTTATCGGTAACGAAAAGACCTTTTTCCGATATGCTTTTTACTAATACTTTCTCAAGGTCCACTGATTCTATTTCACTTGTTTTATCAAATCCTTTTTCAATCTCCTTTATGCGTTCACCATTAATATCAAACCCTACAGTAAAATATTTTTTTGCAAACTCCGCAGCTAGCGGTAGCCCAACATATCCCAATCCAATTACTGCTATTCTAATATCTGAAAATTTCAACTGATTTCTAACTTGTGAAGCTTCTCTCCAATCCATTTTTTCACTTTAACTAATAATATATTAACTATCGAACACGATCACTTTTTTTATTTATTTCTATTTCATTCAATAAAAAGAGAAAAAAAATGAAACAAATATTCATCGTCATAGTATGATACCAACTTCCTTTAGCGGAATGGATTACAAAATATGTCATTATGAGCCCAAAGCTTTTACTCAAACCATTGTCGTTAAAAGCGGGTAAAGATAGGGACAAAATCAAACAAACATATAACAAGATGCTTATCAGAAAATTTAGCTCTTGAAAACTGTTGGTCAGCACAAAAATATTCAAACTACTCAAACTAGAATCCGTTAATTTACTTTCAATAATATCTATACCTGGCTGACTTGCTTTAAGAGAATTATAACTATCCACCAAATAAAATCCTGCAATTGTGATTATAAAAAGTATAATAATATTTTTCCAAGATCTCTTTGATTTATTCATAACAGAATAAATCAAATAAAGAACTAATAAAGCCGCCATTGATGCTACAGAAAAGCAGCATATTAGAAAAAATATAATTCCCAATCCAAAAAAAAAGCGAGTTCTCTTGGTAAATAATTCTTCGATGAGTACAAGAATTAACGCTGGTGTTACAAAAAAAGCAGCAAATGTGGGTTCATAAGACCATCCCGCAGATCGATAAAAAGGGGTTCCTAAAAAATAATAAAGGGAACTGCCTTTAGTTAGTACTAATCCAAGCCCATAAGGTGCTGTAAATCCAAATTCTAAATCCTCATCCCAAATGAATTTTCTATTTGTAAGGTCCGTAAGACTAACCTTAAACTCATCTAAACTAATAAATTCTAAATTAACCAATAACGAGGCTAGGGTACCACTGACGGACATTAGAAAACAAAAAATAACGTAAACCTTTAATAATTTAATATGTTGTGCTCGGTTAGATCCCTTAAAAACAATTGCCAATAATCCTAAAGTCAGAAACTGTTTAAAAAGATTTTGAATCCCATCATTGTATGCTAGCATACAACTAATTGATATATATAAAACAGTATAAAGTATAAACTTTGAGTCAAATGAAATAATTCGATCAAACGATAAATAAATTGATAAAATTAGAATCATCCCAGCTACGTTAATATAGGCCGGAGTAGGGAATAGACTAGGAATAATTAAAATTCCAATACTCATAGCCCAAAGAAATGAAAGAGTAAATAATGACTTCATTGACTTTTTTTCTTTAGCAATATTTCTTTACCTGATAAATAATTAGATATTGAGATGGTATTAATGAACTTTACAATCATCTAATTTTTGACGGTTTTTTATACACCAAAAGAAAATAATATTCTAGTAAGTTTTTTAATAATATTGCTCGAGGCGTTCAACCAGATAGGGCCATTTATAGCCAATCGCCCACCTAACCCTTTTTTAAAATTAAAAACACCCATATTATCTGACGGATTAATCCCTCCACAATCAAAATATAATTTCCCCTCTGAATTAGCTAACTCTATTAATTTATGTAATAATAGATAATTTGCGTAAGTGTTTTTCGCTAATTCATCAGAGGCCGCTAAAAAATCAAGCACGCTATCTTTGCCAAAAGCTCCTATTCTTACGGCTATCACCTTGTTTTCCAATCTTGCTTCAATTATTCTAAAGTCATCACTTTCAATAAGAAGATCTTTTATGGAATCAATATTAAGAGCCGCTCCAAACTTTTTTCTGCTCATCAAATTTGAATAAAATCCTTCCATATCACCAAATGAACGTTTTCGTTCAGCTACATCCGTAACCCAGTGATATGACAGTTTTGAGTTATTCAAAGCACGTTTAAGGTTACGTCGCCAGTTTTTACTTAATCTCTCCTGACTGAGGGCTTTTTGATTTCTATCAAGGACATAAGTATAGCTTTTAGTATTTAAAATTGGTGTGAAATTACTTCTTAATAATCCAAGTTCTACATCTTGAGAGGATCCAGACTGATGATTTATAAATAAAATTGCTAGTTTCTTACTCAGCACATATTCCACCATTAAAGATTCAAGTAATTGGTGATAACTATTATCGCTAAGCTTTTTTAAATGAATACCTCCTTGAATTAATAGGATCTTAAATAATTTAAATTTAATCTTCTTCTGCAACTGGAAGCAAGCTACTAAAGTATCTTCTTTTGTATCCCAAACACTTATCCTACGAATATTCCATCCAACACGTTGTTTATATTCTCCCCATAACCAAGAAGAATAGATGTCTGATGTCTGAAGACTATTTAGGTATTCTGTCCATTCATTTTTATCATAAATCTCTTTAAAATAAAACTCCTTGTCGGGCATATTAATTAATATTTAATAACAGTAACTTTGAAAAGTTGAAGCTTTGATGAATAGGTAAATAAATATACGTGTGACGTAATTTCCATGCAATGCTATTAGAATTTTTATTTGACTTTACTTCTGGCGGAAGATCCGGCCAGGTAAGGACAGGGATTCCATGTTTTTGAAAAAAATAATACGCTTTTGTTATCGCAATGGAATCCCCTCGATACGCTGCCAAATAAGGTGTCCACTTTTCCTTTGGTCCTCTATCGGAATTGAAAATTTTATTGTTCAATTCTGATCTACTACTAAAAAAATCTGCCCAGATTTCATGATTTCGTATCCGACCCAATGCAATTTTATCTATTTCAGAAGATAGCATAGCTAAAAGACGCATACCTAGTAAACTTTGTGCAGGTGGTTCAATTGTACTAGGGATATTATTGCTGTTTACCTCTAAACTTTCAGCAAACAGAGCTTTGCTACCCTGTGAACGGATACCCATTTTTTGTAAACCTCTTTTAGTAATCCAAATAAGCGACATAAATCGATTGATTTTTGCATAATCAACCATTCTTCTTTGAACTTCCTTTAATTGACCTGGCCAAGTAAGTGGATTATCAAATATAGACCCTGGCCCTATCGTCAACTGAGACGGGCCCGTAGGTCGGATAACAAGTATTGCTCCATCCGGTATAGGCAAATGCTTATGTGGACTATAAAGAATAAAATCTCCTAATTTACCAATGTTATCTACTGGTATTAAAGCGTGAGCTGCATCTTCCACCAGCCATGCACCAGAATCATGAGCAAATTTCACTGCAAAGTTGTATCGATTCGGCCTCCCGAAATAATGAACCAACAAAAAAATGTCTGGTGGGGAGTTAACAGCCAATATGGTGCACTCTTCTGAATCTGGCTCCATTGCTTCACTGACAGGATAAAAAATAAAATTTACCCCCACAGCGCGCAAAGGTGCTAAAGATGCATTACAAAAAAAACTCGGTATCCAAATGGTTACTTCAGATTTAAAAGTGCTTTTTTTCCTCCATAAAGCGATTAGCGCAAGCGACCATGCCGACCTAGATAAGCGACCAGACAATTCATTCCCAAAATACCATGGCTTTTCAATGATTTTTTCCCCCATTGGAAATAATGCCCTTACTAAGTGCTTCCATTTGGGTAATGGGGCATATGTGCTCAATAATCTCAATTGCTATTGTTCTTATACTTAATGGAATTACAACTAGCATCCCATAAATTAAGTTTATCTCTAGATGACGAATAGTGAAAATCTGATGCCCCAAGCAAAAAAGATCCTAATAATGGGTTTTCAAGAACAGAATATTCTTGATTAACCAAATTTTGAATAGCTGCACCTTCACGGCATATAGCAAAACTTGAACCCTTTTTTAAATTATCACCACGCAAGCCAGAATAAACAAATTTAAACCGACGCTTTGCTATTGCCATTGCGTCTATGCTAAAACTTCCTATATCTCCATATGGGTACGCAAAATGATCAATTTCTACTCCCAAATGACTAGACAATTTATCCGCACTTACTACAATTTCTTTCTTCAAAAGAGGTTCTGACTTTATTGATGATAGCTTAGCATGGGTCATCGTATGTGAGCCTATGGTATGCCCTTGCTCTAATAGAGCTTCTAGATCGTTCCATCTCATATTTTCCCATCCTCTGGGAACCTCTTCGGTTTTGATGAAATCATATATGTTTTTTGAGATAAACTCCCGGGACAACTGAGGATCCTCGATATCAACAAAGTCAGAAACTACAAAAAATAGTGCCGATATTTTCATTGGGTTCAAGACTTCTTCTGCTATCGCCCTGTTGGATAAAAACCCATCATCAAAAGTTAACAACAGATTGTGCCCTTTAACTGGATAATTTCCAGAAATCATCTCACCAAACTGGCTTGGTGTAACAAATTTATACCACCTAGAGAGCCATTTCAACTGATCCTCAAATCGACCCTTGTGATCTATTGGGGTATCGTGATAATTCAGGATTCGCAATGAATTAGGGGGAGCCAGACCCAATTTGGATCCAAAATTGGTTAAGACCTTAAGGGGGTAATAGATGCATTTTAAAAATTGATGATGATATTGCATCTGCTTTACTTAGAAACTAAAAAAATACGTTGACGTGCTATTAAGAATGCCAGAGATCTGATATGACTTAAGAAGACATCAAGCCTACCAATTAGGCTGTCTGGCCGACCAGTGAAGGTAAGTTTTAAATCCGGATGGAACAAGCATTCTGCAAAACCTTCAACAACTTTAGATGAAAAAATCTTCTCAATGATTTCCAATTGATGGTCATTCGCTCTTGCTAAATAAAAAGAGCCTTTTACCATGCCCTCACAGTGATAAGATTTACCTAAAATTTTATACACACTCCTATTTAAAGGAGTTTTATGCAAAGAATAATTAATAAAATAGCCCCTAGGTTTCAAAACCCTATGGGATTCTTTTATTGCTTTTGTAAAATCTGGAATGTGTTGAAAGGTTTGAACAGTCCATATACCATCAAAAATTCCTTCATCTGTTGTAGCAAATGGCAGAGCAGTTGCATCGGCATGCATCAGCGCAACCTGAGTACCTACAAGTGGCCCAAGAACATTCAACGCATGTGCAAGATTATTGCGAACAAAATCGATAATTAATACCCCAATGTCTGGACGGTTTTTTGCGATGCGCCTCCAGTGCCAGCCCCAGCATCCACCTATATCAAGTATTATTGCCCCTTCAGGCATCTTTGCAATAAAACGGTCTACTTCCGAATCCATTACGGGTATCGAATGATTTTTAGCAATTATATTGAAGTAATCATCATAAATAATCTTTGCAATCCTTTCTCTAAGCACAACTTCATCTTTCTGAAGATCACTTATTTTTGGCGTTTTTGAAACGAAAATTCCATCTCCCTGTTCTACGCAATTTGTTTTAGAAAGTATAGATGCTAGCTTTGAATTCATTCTTAATAGTTTTTCGCTCTTTTTTTCCTAATAATTTTGTTATAAATATAACTTATAAACTGAAAAGGATGTGAAAATAAAACATTCAAAATAATTAGACAAGCTTGAAAAAAATCTCCATCACTCAAAAGTTGCTTAATTTTTTCTGCGTTTAACATAGGTCTGAACTGATCCCATAATTGCTGAGAATTCTTATTGAATTTTTGTAATTTAAAAACATGATGATGTAAGAGCGTTTCAACATTTTTTATTTGTCGTAAAAGCTGGGCAGAATTATTTCCCGAATGAATTGTATATTCCCCTTGTACACTATCTATAAATTTGAACCTTGCTCCTTTCAGAGCCAAATGAAGCCACAAATCATAATCCTCAACAGCTATGTAGTTTTTTGACTCATTGAATAATAGTTTATGCTGTTTTAAAAAACTATGACGGATCAAAGTTGCAGAAGGGGATAATCTGTTTCCTTCCGTCAATAATACTTTATAAAAATTTTCTTGAAATGGACCATGGCGTAAAATGGTTTTCAATCCTGTTTTTTTATCAACCATCATCTCATGGGTACTTAATACGTCGTATTTATTATCTTGACAGGCAACTTTCATTACAATGTCAAGTTTATTCGGATACCAACAATCATCAGAATCAAGAAATGCAATCCAATCACCCTTTGCTTTTAAAATCCCCATATTCCGAGACATTCCAATTACTCCGGAATTATGGATTTTTAGCAGTTGTATTCGTCCATCATTAAGGTTTTTTATTACACCCTCTGTATTATCTGATGAATGATTATCGACTACCAAAATCTCCCAATTTGTATAGGTCTGATCTAGAACTGACTGAATTGCCCTCCTTATGAAATGAGCATGGTTATAAGTAGGAATAACCACTGAAATTAATGCTTCCACTGAAATTAAATTTTTTTAGGAAAAAAAATTTGACAACCCTTTATCAGGTTCAATAATTCTTCCTCCCTATTATTGACTAAGGTAAATCCGGTTTGCTGCAATTTAGCTATTGAATATTTAAAGTCCTCCGTTTCATCAGATAAAACCGGCTCAACTCGTTTTAATTTAGGTCCAAAACCGACCACTTTTTTACTTAATTCCTGAATAAGGCATGCAAATTCCCAGATGGATGTAGACCAATCACCCCCAACATTGAACAAATTATCATTTCCAGATTGAATGGGCATTTTCAATAAATGCTCTATCGATCTACATACATTGGTCATAGTTATAAAATCTCTTCGCTGTAATCCTGAAGAAGACAATTCCATCTCCCCAGAAATAGCAATTTGTCGGCAAAGATCATTGGCCAACAGCATCCAGCAATTAGCTCCTTTAGTGAGTGGTGCACCGAATGAATTAGAAAGGCGTATTACAATTCCTTCAATTTCATTTCTCATATTTGATGCCATAACCAAGTCTTCTCCAACCCGATGACTTGTAGCATAGGGATGTGATGAAGTTGTCAAAGATTTCTCAGTGATCGTTCCTTGAAGTGGTCCTCCATAAACATGGGCAGTAGAAAAATAAATAAACCTTTTGACTCCCATGCGAACTGCAGCGGCTAATAAGCGACCCGTCACGTGACCATTGATCTCAAGTGCCATTTCTGGGTCATTAAATGAATCGCTAGCATTCATTCCCGCCAGATGAATAATTATCTCTACTCCAGAACAGATAGCCATTAATTCTTCTGTTGAACTCCAAATCGTCTGAACAGATTTAAGGCCCCTTGGTAAGGTATTTTTTATCGGGAAACGGGAACCTATAATGATCTCATTATTACCAAGATTATGTAAATATTGAATAATTCTTCCTCCAAGATAACCCGTACCCCCGGTGATTAGTATTTTCATTTAATCTTCTTGTTTTCAATCCAAGAATATGGAATATAAGGATCATTAACATCGCGCAGCAAACTTTCTGATTGATTGTGTGGATGATCCGCACAGTTTACAATAAGTGCTGCCGTTTTACTGATACAAGTAAAGCCGTACCAGATTCCTGGTGGTATTTTAACGCGCTGATATGCCTCTGGTCTGCCTAGCTCCAAAATCATTAGTTCATCTTGGAAATTAGTCTTTTTTCGATCATCAAAAATTACGAGTCTTATTTTTCCAACGGGTACCGCTATATTTTGAGTTTGAATAGTATGTTTTTTCCAAGCTTTAATGGCATGAGGCACTACTTCCGAGAGATAACATTCCCCAAATTGGGTAAATTCGTCTGCATCACAGCGAAGCATATGAAGAACCGATCCGCGATCATCGGCTATCTCTCGCAATGGAGTTATGGAGACATCTTTAATAGTTGTTTTTAATATGCCCATAATCAATTCGATGATTCCGACCATACTCGACTTCTCTCAACTCCAAATTGTTCATATTCTGATATTTGATCTAATGTAAGTGAATACATATCCCCGTGTTTTCCATAGTAGGCCGCATACCAATCGCTCACCAAGTGGATGGTTTCAGGATAAAAAAGGTTAGATTCCCATTTAATATAAAACAATGCTTTATCACAATTGAGTTTGAGTAATCCTGCCTCGTGAAATGGAATATCTGCAGTTATCTTATATGCTTTATCAACATTATCAAAACCCCAATGCTTGGCTAGGTCATGTATTAATTCAACCACTGTATGATTCTGTTCGGCACGTGGCCCAAAATTAAATGCTTCCCCGTGTAATTTCTTTTTTTGAGCGGCGGCACTTCCAAGTGCCAAATAGCCACTTAAAGGTTCTAGCACGTGTTGCCAAGGCCTAGTGGCCTGAGGACTTCGTATCTCTACCATCCGCTTCTCAGACCAAGCACGCATACAATCAACCACTATGCGATCCTGCGCCCAATCGCCACCACCTATTACATTACCAGCCCTGCCAATGGCTAATTTCACAGGATGATCATTTTGGAAAAATGAATGAAAATAAGATTTGATGACTAGTTCGGCTGCACCTTTTGAACCACTATATACATCTTTACCTCCCAAATGATCTGTTTCACGATAGCCCCATATCCATTCAACATTGTCATAACACTTGTCACTGGTGATCATCACAGCAACACAAGCTTCAGTATGTTTCCTTAATGCTTCTAGTACATTCATGGTGCCCACTACGTTCGTCGTCATCGTATCACCCGGATCTGTGTAAGAAGTTGATACAATCGCCTGGGCGGCAAGATGAAAAACGAAATCTGGTTTTTCATCAGCAATAACCTGTGTCAGTTTTTTCAGATCCCGAATGTCGGCAATAATATGCTTTATATGTTTTTCTAAACCAATTTCACTAAACATGGAGGGATTAGTAGGCATCCCTTTTGAAAAACCAATTACTTTTGCCCCCAATTTCAGTAACCAGGCAGTTAACCAAGATCCCTTAAAACCAGTATGACCAGTTACTAAAACTGTTTTATTTTTATAAATATTTGAAAACATAATCAATTATTTTTTATCCATGTGACCTTGCCACTTTACAATATTTCCAAAAAAATAACAGTTGCGAACTTTATCAAACAATCTGCTCTAATACATAGAAAAAAGTGATACTTTTTCCATGTATGTTACATTGGAAACAAATTCAGTTCTAATTTTCTTATTAGGGTATTTATTCGTTATAATGTCCAGAAACAAGCAATAATTAAAATTTTAATTACATAATTATATCCAATCAATGAAACTATGAAATTTATAATTGCTTCGCAGTTAATCTTAATAAGCATTCTATGTGTATCCTTCGTTAGTAAGTTTATTCTACTTAAAAGCCAGCAGTAATTATTAAACTAATATACAAATGATTTTGGCCGAATATTTCAATTATCAAGATAATAAAACCTATGAATTCGGCTTCTTCCCCCGTGCAACAAGGTGACCCCCATGAAAAATTTCAATATCCACTAAATCGTTCTCCTTGCACCAATTTTCAACAGTTGACTTAGTTTGGGGATTATCATACGCAGGCGAAAACCAATCATGTGTATCCAACAAAGACCATTCAAGTAATTCCGCTGCATTTAAATCATAAGTTCCTTTATAATTTGCTACAGGAATGAATCTACTCAAAAATTTTCCAAAGATGGGTATACTTATCAGTAAATTTGAGACTTTTAATAAGCCAGGCACAGATTTTTTAACTATTGAAAACAACTTGTCTTTATTCATATGTTTCGTTATCGGCCTCAATGCATATTTAGGATGAATGACGGAGATAAATCTCTTCCAATAATAATCAACACAGATAAATCCACCAGGCCGTAAAAATTTTACAATTGAATCAAAGGATTTTTTGACATCTGGTGTATGCTGTAAAACGCCCAAAGAATATATGTATGGAAATGTATTCTCGGCAAAGGGGAGATCATAAATATCTGCTTGAATTAAAAACAGGTTTTCGTTTTTACCGAAGTTGTTATACGCTGCATCTACTGCACTCGAAAAATCGATAGCAACAACTATCGCTTTTGTTTTTAAACAAATTTCTGCAAATCTGCCCGAACCGCAACCTACATCCAATACATGTTGACCTTCCATCCTTTTTGAATCCCACCCGGTTGCTTTCCAAAAGCGATCAAAAGTTATTGTTTTTTTTGTGAAACTATCTAACTGTGTTCTACTGAATTCATTCCATTGTAACCCAAAGTTATCGGCGTAGTTGCTAGAAGGAACAAACCTAGGGATAAAATTTGTAATTGGATACGTCGATGACTTATTTTCTGAAACCAGATTACCTTCTTTAATCCTGCCATCAACTTCTTCCAATATTTCCAGAGAAAGTTTTGATTTTGTTCTTGGGCATCTTAAAATATTTAAATAGTTTTTTTTCATCTGTTTTTTTTATTTTTAAAACTTGTCTTGAGAGAATTATCTTTTTATCCATGCTGCTTTACCTGTTTGCCAGCTTTCCTGTAAATAATCACGGTCTCGAATTGTATCCATACATTGCCAGAAGCCAGGATGTTTGTAAGCGATCAATTCTC
>Ga0115570_10004024_pt1 | contig 10662 bp, 8 predicted proteins | sample COGITO_mtgs_1205_3_FD_87294 | JGI IMG/M metagenome (GOLD analysis project Ga0115570, IMG submission 87294) | Pelagic marine microbial communities from North Sea - COGITO_mtgs_120524 | ecosystem: Environmental > Aquatic > Marine > Epipelagic | place: Germany:Helgoland, sampling site Kabeltonne... | reverse complement strand
CAATCCTGATTTGGGTTCTGGTTCTTTGCAATTAAATCGCCCCGAAGAACGTGCATCTATTATTTTATGAGTTTTATTTTTAGAATTGGCTTCAATATCATCAAAAAACTTCATGAAATTGGGCTGTAAATTTGCTTCAAAATCACCAATTCCTCCTTCATAAAGATTCTTGTCTTCAGTTGCATATTCGGCCTTCAGCCATTCTGGAAATCCACCATTTAAAACAGCTACATTATTAAAACCAAAAGCTCTCAACAAATACCAAACTCTGGCACTTGAGTAAATACCTTTGTCGTCATAAACTACAATGGCACTATTTTGATTGATGCCTAATTTTCTCGCTTCTTTTTGAAATTGAGAAGCAGTAGGACATGCACTTGGGAACGCATCTGAAGTATCGCTAAACTTTAGTTTAATATCAAAAAATCGTGCATTCGGTATTTGTTGTTGCAATGCATCAAACGATTTTACTATTGTGCCATCTAAAATAATAAGGTTATCGGCATTCAAGTGTTCCTGAAGCCATTTAACTGAAACTATTGGAGTTGTTAATGATATATTGGAACTCATTTAAAACTATTAAATTAAATAACCGTACAATTAGTTATAGTACATTTTTCTAATGGTTAAATTTTCAGGAATACTCATAGCCAGACATCACTTTCTTTTACCACCTACTTTAATTAAAATTAAGGAAGCATCATTATTTGGATTAATAGCCTTCCACGATTACATGATAAAACAAACGTTCATTTTGCTTATTTTTTATTGATACGCATTTCAATGAGTTTTTAGCACATCAAAATATATTTTGGGAGTCCGCCTAGACTTAGTATTACTTCACTGCCTCATAATTATCATCCCACTCTTTTGGTTTCGGATCATGTAATTTACCCAAAGACTTCGCCACTATCATAGATACAGTAGCATCTCCAGTTACGTTAACAACCGTTCTACACATATCCAATGGTCTATCAACAGCAAATATAAGAGCTAGACCAATAGGCAATAATTCTGCTGGAAAACCTATAGACTCTAATACAATAACCAACATCACCATACCTGCACTTGGCACTGCGGCACTGCCAATAGAAGCTAATAGCGCTGTAAGCACAATCACTAATTGATTTGTAAAGGTTAAACCTTCAGGCCAAATAACCTGCATGATAAATACAGCTGCAATACCTTGATACAAACTAGTACCATCCATATTTACAGTGGCACCAACAGGAAGTACAAAACCCGATACTTCTTTATCTACACCTAAGTGTTCTTCTACACGTTCCATAGTTACAGGAAGCGTTGCAGCACTACTACTTGTTGAAAATGCTAAAAGTTGCGCAGGACTTATTTCTTTCAAAAACCACATTGGTGATTTTTTGGTATACACACTTATTAAAATTAGATAGAAACCAATCATTAATAGGAGTCCGCCAACAACACAAAAAGCATAATACAGTAATTTGATTAAAATTTCAACATCATCAAAAGCGATAATAACATTAGCTAAAAGAGCAAAAACAGCATAAGGCGCAAATAACATTATTAAATCTACCATTTTCATAACCACCTCATTGAGCGAGTCAAAAAACTTAACCAGTGGCTTCGCCTTTTCCTCGCCAATTAGTAGTAAACAAATACCAACAAAGAGCGCGAAAAATATAATTTGAAGCATTTTTGCTTCACCTAAAGATGTAAATATATTGCTTGGAAAAATATCCACCAATGATTGTAACGGTCCTGCATCTTTTTGAGCAGAAGCCTTCATTAATTTATCAGTTACCCCAGCATCATTTTCGTATTTAAGTTTGATTTTTTCAATAGTTTCTTGCGGCATACCTTTCCCGGGTTTAACCACATTTACAATACTTAAACCAATAACAATAGCGACTAAAGTTGTACCAATATAAATCCCAATGGTGCGTAAACCCATAGATTTTATTTTAGAAATATCTTTTAAATCAGAGATTCCCTTAATCAGGGACGCTAAAATTAACGGTACTGCGATAAGTTTTAGAAGATTGATAAAAATGGTACCAAAAGGTGCAATCCAATCGGAAACAAATCCTTTTCCGCCATCAACGGTATTCATAATAAAACCAAAAATGATTCCGAGAACCATTCCTATAATAATCTTCCAATGTAATGCTAGTTTCTTCATATGCTATTTTAGTCTGTCAACGTGGAGAACAAGATAAGTATTTTTAATGTTTCTATGTAGTGATTTTAAAATGACTTTCTTCAACCATAGTAACACTTAATATTATAACATCATTTAAGGGGCTATCATGATCATTTGTTTTATTACGGGCCATTGAATCTAACATAGATATTCCATTTACAACGTTTCCAAGAACGGTATAATTCTCATCTAAATAAGGGATGCCTCCAATAGTTTTTTAAACTTCTCATTGATTTTCTGGAAAAGCATGACGTTAAAAAGATTATTTTTTCATTGTTATTTTACTATTTATTCAATTAAAGCTAAAGCTTTTTCGAATGATTTAACCGATTTAGAAATATCATTTTCAGTTGTAGCCCAAGAGCACACGCTAACTCTCATAACTTTTTTACCAAACCACATCGACCCACCTAACCAACATTCTCTTAACATTTGAATATTACTCAACACTTTTTCTGTCAGCTTATCAGAGTTACATTTAACAATTACTTGATTAAAAACAACATCATTTTCAACAGAAAACCCTGGTATTTGGTTAATTTCATTAGCGAACTGTTTTGCTCTTTTATGCATTGTTAAAATCATTTCATCTATTCCATTTTTTCCAAGGTATCTCATGATTGCCCACAATTCAATTATTCTAGCCCTTCTCGACATTTCTGGTGTAAAAAACATACCATCTCTCTCCGTACTTTCTATAATATAACTTCCAGACATATGGAGTGCGGAGGTTATGGCTTCTTTGTCGGCACACAAAATAATTCCACTATCGTAAGGTGTATTTAGTGTTTTATGGCCATCTACAGCCCAAGAGTTTGCTTTTTCCATACCCTTGGTTAAATGCTTTAATGCTTCTACTGCTCCTGCCCACAAACCAAAAGCGCCATCAATATGAATCCAAGAATTTGACTTTTTAGCTTTTTCACAAATACCATCAAAATCATCAAAAGCACCGCTGTTTACATTACCTGCTTGTAAAATTAATATAGTGTTTTCGTCTAAATCTGGAATTAATTCTGGGATTATCCTACCTTGATTATCCACATCTACCCATTCAATATTTTCTTTTCCTAATCCTAAGACAGCTATAGCCTTTAATACTGTTGAATGTGCTTGCTTACCTGTTACAACTCTTATTTGGGGCGCGTTTCTGAGTCCTTTTTCATTAATATCCCAGTCGTTTTTTTGAAGAATTCTATATCGAGCAGCGGCTAAACCGCATAAATTAGCAGCAGATGTTCCGCTTACAAAACCAGCTGAAGTATGTTTAGGTAAGTTAAATAAATCTATAAACCATTTTTCAACAACAGATTCTAATTTGCTACCTACAGGGGAAATCACATTTAAAGCAGGAGATTGATCCCAAAAAGTTCCTAAGTTTTTTGCTGCTAAACCAATAGGAACTGCACTTCCTGTAACAAAGCCAAAATATCTTCCGCCTAATGTTGCTGTGGTTGCTGGACTACCATACTGATTTAATTGTTTTAATACTTTTTCGGCTTTTGTTGAGGTGATTGGTAACGCTTCATCAAATTTTGACAAATCATGCATAGCAGCTTCAGTTGGATAAACATTTCTATCAAAAACACTTTCTAAATATTCGAAAGCATACCGCTGTGTTTGTTCAAATATATCTTTGTTTCTAATGTCTTGAAACATGGCGTCTTGTATTTTACTCATCTTATCAATTTTAAAGCTTTGGTAACTATTCCTAACAAATATATGGAATAACTTATTTTATTAAAATTGTAATAGACTATAATGATGCCACTACTGCCTTCGTAGAAATAACGAACCATAACGGACACCTTAGCCCCGATTGAAATGGCATCCTTTTTAAAACTAGAGACACTGCTATTTTGAAAAAAAACTAGTTATATACATATTACCACGTCTCTTACTTTTAGAAATGACGTGGTTTTAAAAAGATATAATGGAAAGCGGGAAATAGCTTCTAATAAACTTCAAAAGATTGTTATGTTATTAGATAATTATCGAAACTCCTCACAATGACGTTTCTAGCTATTAGCAATTTCGCCAATTTCTGTAATGAATTTATCGCCTAAAGCATTAGCTTCCTCTTGAGATTTAGCTTCGGTGTAAATTCTAATAATTGGTTCTGTATTACTTTTACGAAGGTGTACCCAACTTTCTGAAAAATCGATTTTCACACCATCAATAGTCGTTAATTGCTCATTTTGGTAACGGTTTTCCATGGCTTTAAGAATACCATCAACATCTAATCCTGGTGTTAATTGTATTTTCTTTTTACCCATAAAATAGCTCGGATACGTTTTTCTAAGAGCACTTACGCTTATATTTTTATCGGCCAGTAAACTTAAAAACAAGGCGACACCAACTAAAGCGTCGCGCCCGTAATGTGAGTCTGGGTAAATAATACCGCCATTACCTTCGCCACCGATAACGACCTTATTCTTTTTCATTAGATTTACAACATTCACCTCGCCTACCGCACTGGCTTCGTACATACCGCCATGTTTTTCTGTAACATCGCGTAATGCTCTAGTAGAACTCATATTACTTACCGTGTTTCCTGGTGTTATACCCAACACATAATCTGCACAGGCTACTAATGTATATTCTTCACCAAAAATCTCACCATGTTCATCCACAAAGGCTAAACGGTCCACATCTGGATCTACAACAATACCAAAATCGGCTTTGTGTTTTTTAACGGCATCAGACAAATCTGTTAGGTGCTCTTTTAAAGGCTCTGGGTTATGCGGGAATTCTCCGTTTGGCTCACAATACAACTTAATAACATCTACTCCTAACCGTTCTAAAAGTAAAGGAATTGCTATACCTCCAGTAGAATTCACACCATCTACAACAACTCTAAAACGAGCCGATTCAATAGCTTTTACATTTACTAAATCTAAATCTAGAACTTCAATAATATGCAAATCTATGTAAGCTTTATTCTTCGTTATTTTTCCTAAGCTATCTACATCAGCAAAAATCATGTTGTCACTTTCTGCTATATCTAAAATTTTAGCGCCTTCAACGGCATCTAAAAATTCTCCTTTTTCATTTAATAGTTTTAACGCATTCCATTGTTTTGGGTTATGGCTAGCGGTTAAAATAATTCCACCGTCAGCATGTTCCATAGGCACTGCTACTTCTACAGTTGGTGTTGTAGACAATCCTACATCAACCACATCAATACCTAAACCAATTAAGGTGTTCATGACTAAATTTTGAATCATTTTTCCAGAAATCCGCGCATCTCTCCCAACTACTACTTTGTAGTTTTCTTTAATGCGTTGTTGTTTTAACCATACGCCGTAAGCTGAAGCAAACTTTACAGCGTCAATAGGTGTTAAGTTCTCTCCTACTTGTCCGCCAATGGTTCCTCTAATTCCTGAAATAGATTTTATAAGTGTCATATATTTTTTATTAAAACACAAATATAGTATTTCAAAATCGGATTTCTTAAAACGGAATTCGTAAATTTCACGAATGAACTACTTAGCGCATATTTACCTATCTGGCGATAACGATTTAGTTACAATTGGAAATTTTATTGCAGATGGCATTAAGGGCAAGCGCTATAAAAAATTCTCGAAAGACATTCAAATTGGTATATTATTGCATCGGCATATTGACACCTATACAGATGCGCACAAGACCGTTAGGCTAAGTACCAAAAGGCTTCATGAAAAATACAGCCATTATTCTGGTGTTATTGTAGATATTCTTTACGACCACTTTTTAGCTAAAAATTGGGCATCATATAGCGATAAACCCCTAGACAAATACATAGAAAAATTTTATGATTCTTTGGAAATTAACTACGATTTACTCCCTTTACGAATTCAAAAAATAATGCCTTATATGCTAGCAGATAATTGGCTTTTGAGTTATGCTTCTATTGATGGTATTTCAAGAGTTTTAGACGGTGTTAATAGACGTACCAAGAATCGTTCTAGTATGAACGAGGCCGTAGTTGAACTTGAAGAATTTTACACAGAATTTGAAAATGAATTTTCTGCTTTTTTTGATGAACTCATTGCTTCTAGTAAACAAAAATTAGAAGACTTAAATAAGGAACTACATGATTAAATACTTTTTATCAATTACCTTGCTACTATGCCTATTTGTTTCATGTAAACAAATTGATAAATCTTCTGTAAAAGGCCTTATTACAGAGCATGCCATGGTGGTTTCTGCTCGTGCTGAAGCTTCTGAAATAGGAAGCGCCATTCTTAAAAAAGGAGGAAACGCTTTTGATGCTATGTGTGCTACCCAGCTAGCATTAGCTGTAGCCTACCCTTTTGCTGGTAATATTGGTGGTGGTGGCTTTATGGTTTACCGAAAAGCAAATGGAGATATTGGGTCCATAGATTTTAGAGAAAAAGCACCGCTAGCAGCTACTAAAAACATGTACTTAGATGAATTAGGAGAGGTAATCCCTAATAAAAGCATACTTGGTGCCATGGCTGTTGGTGTACCCGGTACGATAGCCGGTGTTTTTGAAGTGCATAAAAAACTAGGTTCTTTACCTATAGAAGATATCTTAGAACCTGTAATAAACTTAGCATACAAAGGTGTTACAGTGACTAAAAAGCAAGAACAAAAGATTAAAAAATATCAACCTCTTTTCCTTGAAGCAAATAAGCAACCAATTATTTTGGATACTTTATGGAAAACCAATGATGTTATAAAATATCCTGAGCTTGCCAAAACGTTAGAACGCATTTTAAAACATGGTAGAGATGAATTTTACAAAGGTGAAACAGCTAAAATACTTGCCAAATTTATACAAGATAATGGTGGTATTATAACTGAAGAAGATTTAGCAAAGTATAAAGCTAAATGGCGGACTCCTATTACATTTACTTATGATGATTTAAAAATAATATCGATGGCGCCACCTGCAAGTGGGGGTATTTGCTTAGCGCAAATAATGACAATGCTTCAACCGTTTCATTTAGATGAATATGGGCACAATTCATTGAAAACTATACAAGCTATAACTGAAGCTGAACGACGCGCTTATGCTGATAGAAGTTTTTATTTAGGTGATTCTGATTTTGTTGAAATACCTATAGAAACCTTAATTAAAGACGATTATTTAAGCGGACGAATGATTGATTTTTCTTTTGAAAAAGCAACATTATCAAGCGATGTTAGCCATGGTAATATTAAAATTATAGAAAGTGATGAAACCACACACTATTCTATTGTAGATCAGTTTGGGAATGCTATTGCCGCTACAACTACATTAAATGGTGCGTATGGTTCCAAATTATATTGTTCTGAACTTGGGTTCTTTTTAAACAATGAAATGGATGATTTTAGTAGCAAACCTGGAGAGCCAAATATGTTTGGCCTTATCGGTGCAGAAGCGAATAGTATTCAGCCAGAAAAACGGATGCTAAGTTCAATGACACCAACCATTGTTGAAAAAAACGATAAATTATATATGACACTTGGCACACCTGGTGGATCAACAATCATCACATCGGTGCTACAAACTATTTTAAATGTTCATGAATTTGGTATGACCATGCAAGAAGCTGTCGATGCACCACGTTTCCATCACCAATGGTTACCAGATGAAATCAGAATGGAACCTAATGCATTTGACAAAAAACTAGTAAAACAACTGGAAATTTTAGGCTATTCTATTAACGAAAAAGACTCACCCGTAATAGGCAAAGTCGATGGAATACTTGTTTTAGATGATAACTCATACGAAGGTGGCGCAGATTATCGAGGAGATGATACTGCTGTCGGTTTTTAATAGTTTTATTTCTATAAACCATTCTTATTGAATATTTTAGCCAACAATAAACCCAAAACTAAATCCCATTTCATGGCGGTTAAACCTAAAAAAATAGCAAAAATAATAGCTGGGGTCATCATTTTTTTGACACTACCAACCCTTATACTTTTTGGTTTTTTATATCTTAAATATAATGAGAATATTCCAACTGGCGTGCAAGGAGAACAAGCTGATGCCTTAGCCTACAAAATGCTAGATGCTTTAGCTTACGAAGCTTATAATACTACCAATTATATAGAGTGGACTTTCAAAAAAAGACACCATTACGAATGGGATAGAGTAAACAACACCTGCAATGTCTTTTGGAAAGCAAACAAAGTGGTCCTTGATTTAAACGATTATTCGAAAAGCAAAGCTTACATTCATAGTTTCAAGAATGAAAGTGAGATAGCTCAAGAACTTATCGAGAAAGCTATTACATATTTTAATAACGATTCCTTTTGGTTGGTAGCACCTTATAAAGTATTTGATAAAGATGTAGAACGCAGACTCATAAAAACTAATAACAACAAAGATGCCCTACTGGTAACTTACACATCAGGTGGTTCAACTCCTGGCGATTCCTATTTATGGATTCTAGACGATAATGGTAAACCAACAGCCTATAAAATGTGGACATCCATATTACCTATTGATGGTTTAGAAGCCTCCTGGAGCGACTGGACAATCACTGAAAGTGGTGCGCAATTGCCAACATTTCATAAACTTTTATTTTTAGGTTTAGAGATTGATGGTGTAAAGGGAACGAAGTAAGTTTAAACTGTTCAATTGGCAGGAGGTGGTCACAACTCCTTAATCAATCACCTATTTTAATTTCACATGGCGCCTGACTATGCTTTACAAGTACTCGATCGTGACTCAATTTGGACTTTCCGCTACCATCCCTTCGTAAGTAATCTACTATTTTTGAATTTATCGTTTATAGCTTATAACCTTCCGCTTTAGTTTCTTTGTTAAAGAAAAAATCAAATAAAACTTAGGTAGAATTTAACAAAACAACAAGACAAACCCATTTCATTTTTAAGCTCAAAAAACGTAACTTCGCAACTTTGCGATTTTATGAGCCAATTCACAGATTTTATTGAAGTAAAAGGAGCCCGAGTGCACAATCTTAAAAACATTGATGTATCCATCCCCCGCGAAAAACTGGTAGTTATAACAGGCTTGTCAGGCAGTGGAAAATCCTCATTGGCTTTCGATACCATTTATGCAGAAGGACAACGCAGATATATTGAAACATTCTCGGCTTATGCCAGACAATTCCTTGGTGGATTAGAACGTCCTGATGTTGATAAAATTGATGGGCTCTCCCCTGTAATTGCTATCGAGCAAAAAACAACTAGCAAATCTCCGCGATCAACCGTAGGAACCATTACCGAGATTTACGACTTCTTACGTTTATTATTTGCAAGAGCTAGTGATGCTTATAGTTATAATACAGGTGCCAAAATGATTAGCTATAGTGACGAGCAAATTAAAGCACTCATCATTAAAGATTTTAACGGGAAACGTATTAATGTACTTTCACCAGTAATACGTTCAAGAAAAGGACACTATCGTGAGTTATTTGAACAAATAGCTAAACAAGGTTTTGTAAAAGTAAGAACCGATGGTGAGATTCGAGATATTGTAAAAGGCATGAAATTAGACCGTTACAAAACTCATGATATAGAAATTGTTATTGATAGATTAGTTATAAATGATACTATTGATAATGATAAGCGCCTTACCGAAACTATCAACACCGCTATGTATCATGGAGAAGATGTTCTTTTAGTTATCGATCAAGACACCAACGAAACGCGCTATTTCAGTAGAAGTTTAATGTGTCCAACTTCTGGTATTTCCTATCCAAATCCAGAACCAAATAATTTTTCATTCAATTCACCAAAAGGTGCTTGTGCTAATTGTAACGGTATAGGAACACTTTATCAAATAAATGAAAGCAAAATTATTCCGGACGATTCGTTATCCATTAAAGCTGGAGCTTTAACGCCTCATGGACCACAAAAAAATAGTTGGATTTTTAAACAATTTGAAACCATTGCACAACGCTTCAATTTCAAGTTAACGGATGCTTATAAAGATATTCCAGAAGAGGCAAAACAAATTATTCTTTATGGTGGCAATGATAAATTTTCAGTTGAAAGTAAAACTTTGGGAGTTACCCGAGATTATAAAATAGACTTTGAAGGTGTTGCCAATTTTATCGAAAATCAATATAATACGGCTGAATCAAGATCTTTAAAACGATGGGCCAAAGATTATATGGACAAAGTTGAATGTCCTGTTTGCCAAGGATCCCGTCTAAAAAAGGAATCTCTTTATTTCAAAATAAATAATAAAAACATAGCAGAACTTGCTAATACAGATATTTTTGATCTTGCTGATTGGTTCGATAATTTAAACGATCACCTTTCAGAAAAACAATTAAAAATTGCTTAAGAAGTTGTTAAAGAAATCAAATCTAGACTCCAATTTTTATTGGACGTTGGACTAGATTATTTAGCACTAAATAGAAGTTCAAAATCATTATCTGGTGGTGAAGCACAACGTATTCGCTTAGCCACACAAATTGGCTCACAGTTAGTTGGCGTACTATATATATTAGACGAACCTAGTATTGGGCTACATCAAAGGGATAATGAAAAACTAATTAATTCATTAATAT
>Ga0115570_10004022_pt1 | contig 10663 bp, 9 predicted proteins | sample COGITO_mtgs_1205_3_FD_87294 | JGI IMG/M metagenome (GOLD analysis project Ga0115570, IMG submission 87294) | Pelagic marine microbial communities from North Sea - COGITO_mtgs_120524 | ecosystem: Environmental > Aquatic > Marine > Epipelagic | place: Germany:Helgoland, sampling site Kabeltonne... | reverse complement strand
GTAAGTTGTTTTTTCATTTCGTAAGTTTATTTAATAATTGCAAATTTTCCTTTAAATAGTTCTCCTGTATACAAATCTTTAACGGTAAAAAGATAGATACCTCTGGCAATAATTTGGGTGTTCTCTGTCAAGAGATCCCAGGCATGTTCTCCTCCGCTAAAGACATTATCATCGTCATTTTCAGAGCCAAATGTTTGATTCCATCGAATATCATTGCCATTATAATTTTGATCATGTGTTATCTTATCTAAAAAATCACCTGCTAATGTGTAAATGTAAATTTCACAGTGTTTGGGTAAATTAGCAAAATATAATTTTCTGCTTTGCTCTTGAAAACTACTTTTACCCTCCCAACTTGCACCAGCATAATACGGGTTTGGATAGGCAAATGGTTCATTTTTAGTTAGATTTTCATTGACAGGCTTTCCTGCAAATGCTCTGAAATTATTTGAAATTGCACTACTTTCAAGGCTTTCAAGGTTGTTTTCATCATTTCCTTGGTCAAATGCTGTTAAAGAAACAGCATATTGCCACCCATTCAAAACTTGATCTATCGTATATTTATAGTAATATGTTACTCCGTCTATTATTACAGGCTTATCTAATAAAACAGAAGCAAAACCAGTCTCATGGCCATAGCCATTATTAGGCAAATCATATTCCGCAATTTTGACCAAATCTCGCTGTAGATTTGGAACATCCGTCACATCAAAACCTAATCTGGTCAAATAAATACGATACCCCTCGAAATCCATTTTTTGACTAATAGGATCTATACTATACTCCGCATTCTTGGTCCAATAAATCTCGATTTTATTCTCTGAGGTTACCATTTTTGTCTCAGGGATTTCGGGTGGAGACGGAAGAACAAAACGAGTTAATTTCCCATCACCATTATTATCTTCTCCAGCATCTAGTATCCCATTAAAATTTTTATCTTCTCCATTATATGCCGTTTGAGCCCATTTAGCATTGGCTAAAAATGTACTTTTTTGAATAGCATTATTTTCTGCATTTGGATTACCATCTTCTTTCTTTTTTGCAAAAATATAGGCATAACTTACCTTGATATGATCACCTGGGGCAACGTTTAAAAAAGGTCCAACGGCGACTAAGTCTGAACGATTCCCTAATCCATTCAATTGTTCTTGATAACTCTTGGATCCACAACTAGGATTGGTCGTGTTATTTTCATCCCAACAGGGATGATCATTTAGCCCCTTTGTTAATTTTTGATATCGTGTATTATCATTGGTTGGTTGAAAATAAATAGGATCCGAGGTACTATTAAACTGCCAAGCATTGTAATGAACATTAAATCGAGGGTTGGATCGAGGATGTTGAAACCCATTCTTATCTTGTGCTCCCAAAAATTTCTGTCCCACATAACTATTTGTAAATCCTTCATCACCTGAATGATCATAACAATAAGCCATTTGTAGTGAGTCTATAAATCCATTTCCCCCTTTATTATAGAAAGCAGCACCTCCACTTCCTGCAGGCGTAATATTAATATTTCTAACAACTGTATTAGCCCAAAGCCCAAAATAGGCACTATCTAAGATATAATCACCTATATTCTCAATATCAAAATCGAGAATCACAAAAAAATCACTAAAACCGTAATTCCAATTCAATGAGCGAGATGTAACTTTTACTTTCAATGGATCAAGGTGACCGCCTATCTGTATTTGAGTACCTGGCACTTGTACATTAACATCGGAATAACTACTTAAAAAATCTTGATGAGATAAAGCATCTGGACTATAGTAAGGACTATTTCTAAGAGAGGACAATTCAACTAGAACATCCCCAATCTCAGGATAAAATTCAAAACCAGCAGCACCTGTACTATATCCTTGAGGTGCATCAACAGCAGCAGTACTTACGCCGACATTAGAACCATTAATCAATCCTCCAAACCAAATACCACTCTCAAATAGATGTTCCACGCCACTTCCAGCAGGATATTCTCCAGATGGGTTACCTGTAACGTTTTTGTATCCTCTAAACGCATTACCAAAAGTTCCAGAATTAGTAATATTCATCCTGATGTTTGATGCTGTTGTCGTTTTTTCATCAAAAGTTTGACCAAAAACCGGATTGGTTAGCAAAAAACAAATTATAATTATTAGAATATGTTTCATTCCGCTTAAGAAAAACAAATATAAGATACTAAGTCCCTTTTATATTGTCAAAGTCACTAAAATTTTGACTTTGGTTTAGTTACATATACGGTCTTAATATAGTTGGGTTCATAGGATTCTAAATCAACAAATGTTTGGCTTTCCCAAAGATCATTAGCTTCAATTAGCATGTGTCGGGCATACAAACTAGATTGAACATGATTATAATCTGATTTATCTAATTTTAATTCTGCCATAAATTTAGCTGCACCTGAACCAACAACTGCTACATGTTTATTGGGTAATTTTATATCTGAATTGATGGTAACAAAAGTTTCATCTTGATGTATACGAAGTGCTTCATCATATTGGCCCATGTATGCATCCATTCTGCGTGCATCTATGAGAGAAATAATATGTTTTGCACTAGGATATTCTATTCGAGCCAATTGGGCTAGAGCTTTGAGTGTAGAAACAGCAATTAGTGGTATACCCGCTCCAAAACACAACCCTTTGGCAAGACTACATCCTATACGAAGCCCCGTGTAAGAACCAGGACCTGCACTGATAGCAACAGCATCTAGTTGACATGCCGTCAAACCATTAGATTTAAGTACATCCGCTACAAATGGAGCCAAATACAAGGAATGAGCATTAGGCTCAAGTATAGCCTTTTCTTGAATAATTTTACCTGACTGTGTTAAAGCTACCGAACAAATTTCACCAGATGATTCTAAGAGAAGTAAGGAAGACATTAGGATTTTATTTTAGTGGCTAGCCAGCTTTCACTTAATGGCACTTCCCATCGTGTTCTAAAATCATGTAGTGAATTAATGGAATTATCAAAAAAAATAGTACTGTCAGAAATTAATTTCTTCTGGTAAGCATCCATTAATTGATGCATTGGAATCATTATCCACTCTTCACCATTTTTATAAAATAAATTTAAACGGTTAAATAAATCAAGATGTAGCTCTTGTTCGATGGCTTGAAAGATTGCCGTTGATCGATCAATAGCACAACCACTTGCCGGCTCAACATCTTCATCTGCACCCAAAACTAGTAGTTGATCAAATAAAATTTCAAATTGCGCTTTCAACATGCTCCCATGAGCAGACCAGTCTCTGCAAAACACATCAAATTTTGCTCGAACATATAATTGTTCTTCTGGATTTAATTTCCGATTGGCTGTAAAAATCCATACCCTTCCATTTCCTGTTAGGTTAGAAAAAATGGGGTGAATCACGGAAGAATGCATAAAATAATCAGTTTTACCCCTTAATTACAAATGAATCACTTCATCATAAGCTGCTGCACACGCTTCCATAATAGCTTCACTCATAGTTGGATGAGGATGGACCGTTTTTATCATTTCATGACCGGTGGTTTCTAGTTTTCGGGCAGAAACTACACCAGCAATCATTTCCGTAACATTAGCACCAATCATATGACAGCCCAAAAATTCACCATACTTGGCATCAAAAATAACTTTCACAAATCCCTCTTTAGATCCACTGGCACTTGCTTTGCCACTTGCACTAAAAGGAAATTTCCCAACTTTGATATCGTATCCTGCTTCTTTAGCTTTAGCCTCGGTATATCCTACCGATGCAATTTCTGGCCAGGTATATGTACAACCTGGGATGTTGCCATAATCTAACGTTGATGTATGCTGACCACTCAATTTTTCTACACAAATAATGCCCTCAGCACTTGCTACATGAGCTAAAGCTGGACCATGAACTATATCCCCAATTGCATATACTCCTGGCACATTCGTTTGATAATAATCATCAACCATAACTTTCCCTTTTTCCGTTTTAACACCGAGAGTTTCTAGACCTAAATTTTCTAAATTGGTTTGAATACCTACTGCTGATAATACAACATCACATGGGATGGTTTCCTCTCCTTTTGATGTTTTCACTTTTACCACACAACCAGCACCTGAAGTATCTACAGACTGCACAGAACTATTGGTCATGATGGTCATCCCTTTCTTTTTGTATAATTTCTCTAATTCTTTGGATACATCTAAATCCTCATTAGGGACAATGGTTGGCATAAACTCCACCACTGTCACTTCTGTACCCATAGCTGTGTAAAAATAAGCAAACTCCATCCCGATAGCACCACTGCCAACCACCACCATTTTTTTAGGTTGTTTGTCTAAAACCATGGCTTCATGATATCCAACAACTTTTTTGCCATCTATAGGGATATTAGGTAATTGACGTTCTCTAGCCCCAGTTGCTAATATGATATGTTTTGCACTATGCGTTTCTTTTTTGCCATTATTATCTACGCTCACTTGTCCTTTAGCAATCAAAGTGCCAAACCCAGTGATCACTTCAATTTTATTTTTTTTCATTAAAAATTGAATCCCCTTACTCATTCCTTCAGCAACGCCTCTACTTCGTTTAATTACTTTTGAAAAATCATGCTTTGCATTTTCTACAGTAATTCCATAATCACTAGCATGGTTAATGTACTCAAAAACTTGAGCTGATTTTAAAAGTGCTTTGGTTGGGATGCAACCCCAATTCAAACAAACTCCTCCCAGTTCAGCTTTTTCTATAACAGCCACCTTATGTCCAAGCTGAGAGGCTCTAATTGCAGCAACATAGCCACCAGGACCACTTCCGATTACAATAACATCAAAATTCATTTTTCGCTTAATTTATTTGAGCTGCAAAGAAAAGCAATATTTTGATATGCTTATCTCATTCCCAAGGATAAAAGATAGCGTTTAATAGTAATTTCACTTTCATATTTTCAAAAAAGAAAGACATTTGTCTTAACATAATCTAAAAAATATGGGAAGAGCATTTGAATTTAGAAAAGCCCGAAAAATGAAACGCTGGGGTAAGATGGCTGTTACTTTTACTCGAATTGGCAAAGAAATCTCCATGGCTGTCAAGGAAGGCGGACCAGATCCTGAAAATAATTCTAGACTGAGGATGGCTATTAAAAATGCCAAGTCAGAGAATATGCCTAAAGATAGAGTCGATGCGGCAATCAAAAAAGCATCTGATAAAGACAGCAGCAATTATGAAGAAATTTTGTATGAAGGTAAAGGCCCTTTTGGATTGAGTCTAATGATTGAAACAGCAACCGACAATATCAATAGAACTGTAGCCAATATTCGAGCTATCTTCAATCGAAATAATGGAGAATTGGGTACCAGTGGCTCTCAAGAATTTAACTTTGATCGGAAATGTATTTTCAAGATAAATTTAGAAGATAGAGACCTTGAAGAACTTGAATTGGAACTGATCGATTTTGGTCTAGAAGAAATTGAATTTATCGAGGGAGAAACATTGATATATACCCCTTTCGTAGATTTTGGTAATATGCAAAAAGGCCTTGAAGAATTAGGTGTAGATATTATTGCTGTAGATATAGAACGCATTCCTCACCATACTATAGAATTAAATGATTCTCAAAAAGAAGAAGTAAATATTCTGATTGAAAAATTGGAAGAAGATGAGGACGTTCAAAATGTATTTCATAACGCAATTCTATAGGTAAAATCACATGAAAAATATCTGCTTTTTAAATAGTTCTAACTTTTGGGGAGGAGGCGAAAAACTCCATATGGATAACGCCCTTGAATTTCGTAAAAATGGATATACCGTTACCCTAGCCGCACATCCTAACAGTGAATTATGGAAGCGCGCTCAAGAAGAAAACTTTAAAACAATAGCTGTTCGTATTTCGAATTTATCTTTCCTCCATATTTTTAAACTTTTTTTGGTTCATAGACAGTTTAAAAAACACCAAATTGATACCCTTATTTTTACTAGTTCGCAAGATTTTAAATTTGGGAGTATCGCTGGATACTTAGCCCGATTGCCACGAATCGTATATTTAAGAGGTTTAGCTGTTCCTATAAAAAATAGTTTTGTCAATCGATATTGTTTAACCCGTGCTTGTACACACGTCATTGCAAATTCTAATGAAACTAAAAAAACCATCCTTCAGCATTTTCAAGGCATCATTCCTTCTGAAAATGTCAAAACGATTTACCATGGTATACCACCTGAACTTCTCGAAATAAAAAAAGAAAAAGGTGATTTTTTTGCTAAAAAACCCAAAGGCATCATTCTCGGTAATGCAGGGAGACTAACCAAACAAAAAGGGCAGCACCATCTTATAGAGGTAGCTCGCTACTTAAAAAAAGAAAACATAGATTTTACCTTGTTCATCGCGGGTACTGGAGAACTTGAGGAAGAGCTAGCTGAATCCATCAAAGAGTTCCACTTACAGGAAGACGTCATTCTATTAGGGTTCATCAAAAACATGGAACATTTCATGCAAGAAATAGATATTTTTTTACTACCCAGCTCCTGGGAGGGTTTCGGATTTGCTATTGTAGAAGCCATGGCTCAAGGTAAACCCATTATCGCATTCAACACCACCAGTAACCCTGAAATCATCGATGATCAAAAAACAGGTTTATTAGCTGACTACCCCAATACCCAAGATTTTGCTATCAAAACAAAACAACTCATTCAAGATGATGCACTCCGTAAAAAAATGGGTCTTGCTGCAAAACAACAAGTCATCGATCGATTTATCATAAATGATCGGGCAAAAGAAATTGAAGCTTATATCTGCTCATAAATAGTCCTTTTTCTGTTCCACAAAAAAAGTAAACTTTGTAACCTCAAATTACTGATGTTACTAATTCAAAATTTACATACCGATAAAGAGGCCATCAAGCTCCGATTGGCTAAACGTGGAACCGATTTTTCAGCACTCATTGATCATGCTATAGCTCTGGATAATCAGCGAAAAGAAATTCAAACCCAGTTAGATGACATCTTGGCTCAAAGTAATCAATTAGCAAAATCAATTGGTCAACTTTTTGCTCAAAAAAAAATAGAGGAAGCTACCCTTCTCAAATCAGAAACAGGAAATTTAAAGGAACAAAGTTCTGCCCTGAATGAAGCCCTAAAATCCAAAGAAAAAGAATTGTTAGAAGTCTTATACCAAATTCCAAATTCCCCTAATAGTCGAGTACCTGAAGGGAAAAGTGAAGCGGATAACACGACGGTTTCAAACCACGGAGAAAAACCAATCCTTTCTCAAAAATTACCGCATTGGGAACTCTGCGAAAAGTATAATTTAATTGATTTTGAACTGGGCGTAAAAATCACAGGAGCCGGTTTCCCCGTATATCGGGGCAAGGGTGCTCGTCTTCAGCGTGCCTTAATCAATTGGTTTTTGGACAAAGCCAGAGATGCTGGATACGAGGAAATACAACCCCCCATTTTGGTCAATGAAGCTAGTGGTCATGGAACCGGTCAGCTTCCCGACAAGGAAGGACAGATGTATCACATGCCTATAGATAATTTGTATGCTATCCCGACCGCCGAAGTCCCGATTACTAATATGTATCGAGATGTGATTTTAAAAGAAGAAGACTTCCCCATCAAAAACTGCGGATACACTCCCTGTTTTAGAAGAGAAGCTGGAAGCTATGGTAAAGATGTTCGGGGACTCAATCGATTGCACCAATTTGATAAGGTAGAAATTGTCCAAATACAGCATCCTGAAAAATCTTATAAGGCTTTAGAAGAGATGAGTACTTATGTTCAAGGGCTACTTCAGGAACTTGGATTGCCTTACCGTGTTTTGCTTCTTTGTGGAGGAGATACTGGTTTTGCCAGTGCAATGACCTATGACATGGAGGTGTGGAGTGCTGCTCAAGAACGTTGGTTGGAGGTAAGCTCGGTGTCCAATTTTGAAACGTTCCAAGCCAATCGTCTCAAACTTCGTTACAAATCTTCATCAGGAAAAAACCAACTTGCACACACCCTCAACGGAAGTGCTTTGGCCCTACCCCGAATCGTGGCCAGCATCCTAGAAAACAATCAAACCGCAGAAGGCATTATTATCCCCCAAGTGTTGAGGCCGTATTGTGGGTTTGATATCATAAACTAAACCTATTGAAATCATTTTTTAGCAAAAAGTAGGTATAATTGCCCCATAATTATATTAAACTATGCTAAATTTAAGAATCGTATTCGTTCTATTTTTATGGTCTATTTTTTTAGGTGTTCAAGGACAAACTCCCTTGGATGAAATTCTCGTTTCGGCATCCAGAATTCAGTCTAAAAAGTATGAGTCTGGAAAAAATATCACAGTCATCTCTCAACAAGAAATTGCCCAGCTTCCTGTCAACTCCGTGGATGAACTGCTCCAATATGTGGGTGGAGTCAACATCAATAACCGAGGTGGATTTGGCGTCCAATCCGACATCGGAATGCGCGGTTCCACGTTTTCTCAAGTCTTGGTATTGGTGGATAACCAACGCATCAATGACCCACTGACTGCTCACTTCAATAACTATGTACCCATTCCTTTGAGTGAGGTGCACCACATCGAAATTGTTCGTGGGTCGGCTAGTGCCTCTTTTGGTGCGGACGCTGTGGGAGGGATTATCCATATTAAAACCAAAACCTATCAAAATCTTTGGGAAAAGCATGAACATTCGAATATCAATGGGAATTTGGCACTTGGCAAACATAACCTCTCTATGATGGATGCAGGCATATTACATCAACGGAGAAAATTTGGTTTTTCTGCTGCCGTAAAATCTACCGAATCTGATGGGGAGCAATTAGTCAATCCCAATTTTGCCAATGCTCAACTAGGGGACAGCCTTTATCACAATTTCTTTGACCTTAAAACATACACGGCTGCCGTAACCTACCGTGGAAATAAACTCAAATTTTATGCTCGAGCAGGGGCTGATTACCGAGACTTTGCCGCCAAGCATTTTTATACAACGAGTACATCCGATGAGTCTTTTGAAAAGGTATCCGCGTATTGGACACAAACAGCCTTAATTTTTGATGCAGATCACAGTCAAACTGCACTGAATGCCAGCTATAGAAAAGGAACGGACAGTTTTGCTTTCAATCCCTTATTTACTCCAAATCAGCATACTACCCAGCGCATCAATGCCACTCTATCCCAAAATCGTAAAATGGGAAGCGTGGATGTTAGTTTTGGTTTTCAAACAGATTGGCAAGACATTGTGAGTACCGATAGAGGTGATCATCAAACCATATCCAATGCCGCTTTTATTTTAGCTCAAAAGAAAATCAACCACCTCCACTTAAATGGGGGTATTCGAATCGAAAATTCCGAAAAAATTGGAACACAATTGGTACCTCAATTGAATGCTTCCTATAAAATGAACAAATTGGTTCTTCGTTCCTCCCTTGGACGATCGATTCGACAAGCTGATTTTACGGAACGATTTACCTCTTATAAATTAAGCAACCTAACCCCTGGTCGAAATGTAGGTAATCCAGACTTAGAAGCAGAATCATCCTACAACTTCGATATAGGAGCAGATGTGTATTTGAGTGAAAACCTGCAGTATTCAAATACCCTTTTCTTCCGAAAGTCTTACAATTTGATCGACTATACCCTTACCAATTCAGATGCCATTGTCAATTTAACTAACCTTCAGGCAAACTCAGATTATTTGTATGCAAAAAACATTAGCAACTCAACCACCTGGGGGAATGAATTTGGTCTGAAATACACCCAAAACATTCAAAACGGACGAATCGGTGCTTCTTTGAATTATACCTATCTCAATACCTCTACACCAGACAGTGTGGTTTCCAAATATATTGCCAACCACCCCATTCATAATCTCAATGGAAGTCTGAATATTCGATATGCTGGATTGGGTCTAAATTTAGGTGGTGCATTAATTACCCGAAATGCCGAAGCAGTAGAAGCTATCAACGCTGAAATTAGAAATCAATATGCAATTGTTAACTTAAAAATAAGCTATACCGTTTCCGATTTCCCAGCCAGTGTTTATATAGATATTCGCAATGCTTTGGATACCCGATATCAAGAAATATTGGGTGCTCAAATGCCCGGCAGATGGATTATGGGTGGAATTCGTTGGAGATTCAATCACTACAAAATCCAACCTATCATCTATTAAGTGACAAAATTGAAACCAGTCATATGGGCTATTGGTCTATTTTTATCAACGAATGCATCTGCCCAAACATGGATTCAATGCATAGACTCCAATCGCATCAACCCCAACTACCGCTGCAACGACCCTACTTTTGATCCGGTATGTGGATGCGATAATGTGACTTACCGAAATGGCTGTGAGATGTATAATGTTGGTGGGGTAAACTATCCTTCCAATACATCCAATGGAGTATGCAGCAATGACTATTTCTACTCCTTTTTCTATCCAAACCCTTGTACCGATAGAATTCAATTTAACATGCAGTTTAGTGATCAGTCATCGGCTCCTGTAACCCTTCAAATCTTCTCTGTATATGGAAACCTCTTATTTTCAAGAACCTTCACGAATATTACTTCTAGCCCATCACCCCCCATTTCCATATCCCTTACCGATCTAAAAACCGGAATGTATACCTTGGTTGTTCAAGCAGGGGGTATCTATAAAATATCTAAATTTGTAAAACACGCCTTATAATGCGATTAGAAACCATACATACCGGAAATTTTATGCTAGACGG
>Ga0115570_10003990_pt1 | contig 10713 bp, 10 predicted proteins | sample COGITO_mtgs_1205_3_FD_87294 | JGI IMG/M metagenome (GOLD analysis project Ga0115570, IMG submission 87294) | Pelagic marine microbial communities from North Sea - COGITO_mtgs_120524 | ecosystem: Environmental > Aquatic > Marine > Epipelagic | place: Germany:Helgoland, sampling site Kabeltonne... | reverse complement strand
TACTTGCAGTCTGCCACCGCTCAAAAGGCAATCTAGCAAGCATGCCGAACAGGTGCGTCGCTCGTCCTGAATCATTTCGCTCTCGCGGGAATTGCGTCAATCGCGGCGGCCAATTGGTGGTCCCGGTCTGTGATGGTGTTGCCCGCGTCGTGGGTGGTTAATTCCAAACGGACATGCACATGGACATTGTGAATGGTTGGATGATGATCATGCAACTCCGCGAGCCGCGCCACTTCCGTCAAAAAGGCAAATGCCTCGGCAAAGGATTCGAATTGATACGATTTTGTCAACCGCTGATTGAGCTCATTCCACATACCTACGAAGCTACGTCTCGGAAGGCATTCAATCCCGAGATTGACCGTTCGGCGTAAAGAACCGGGTGATGCCCAATTGGAGTTGTCCATTGACGAGCCGGCCTTCCCACGAGGGGATATCAGAGGAAGTGGCACTCGTCCCGTTGTTGAATCGCTGAACGCCTGCTCCCAAGCTCAGATCCACTCGCCATTCAGGCCCGAATTGGTATCCGGCAAACACGCGACCTGTGGTCATCCATTGAATACGGGATGTGGTGAGATCGCCGTCTTGATAGGTGACAACGAGCCCTTCAGGGTTGATGGTTTTTCCGTGGCCATCGCTGCGAAACTGCAGCAGTGCACCCAAGCCAACTCCCATGTGCCAGCGTCCCGCAATGCGGTGGTGCTGCCATTCAATCGGAACGGCAAACGCGCGGTATCGATTGTGATGAATGACCGAACGGGTTTGCTCCGAAATCCCGTCCACATCACCAAAGACCACGGTCACAGTATCCCCGGTGATCTCATTGATTTCAATGGACTGGATGCCTTGTGTCGTGACCACCGTTTCGGTGTGCTCGGTATAGTCCAGGTGGTTGATGAATTCATTCCAGACCAATCCCACGGCGAATGATTGAGACCAGCGTTCAAACTCCAGCATCAGACCGCCGCCGACGCCATAATTCCGATGGAAGTACGCGTTCAAATCGGCTTGGGCATCGCCCCGAAATTCAAATTGGCTCGCGGTCGGTCCCCCAAAAACACGAATGGCAAACGGCGCAGCGGGTGTGATCTGCTCGGTGCTATCATGCCAGACCATGACGGACTCCGATAGGGCATAGGACGCTATTCGCGATGGTAAGGGCAGGACCGCCGGGAGTTGCGGTCTTTCATTTTCAACCAATGCGATGGCAATCTTCTCGGATTCCAATGGGGAATACGCAAGTTTCTCAGGTGAGGTCGGGGTTCTCGACGTTGTCCGGTTGTCTGAATCCCAGGATGCGTTAGGCAATCGGGAGTCTTCGGAGGGTGCGGCGCTTCTGTTGGCAGCGATGGAGGCCACGCTGGGGTCCGAAGTGGATGGACGGTTGACGGTCTGGACCTCCGCTTGGGGGGCAACAGTGGCGTTCTTTTCCGGTGATGACGCAACCGTTTCCAGCGTCGCAACGGGATCAGAAGAAGTGCTGCGGATTTCGCCAGGGACATCGGCCGATGGCTCCAACGCTGTGATGGTCATTTCTGCGCTTGGCTCCTCCGTATTCACGGTCACATCGGAGCTGCTTTGAGCCGATTGCGTCGCGGTGGCTTCGCTCTCGACCAGGGTTTCAGAGGCGCTGTAGAGCGCGGTGACGGCAAGGCCCACGACGAGTGTGGCCGCGCCCACCCAGAGCATGGAGCTCTTCCAGACAGCAGGTGCCGCAGAAGGGCCGGTGATCTGACTCTCAATGGCGTTCCACAAAGCCTCTTCCTGTCCAGGCGTTCCTTGTTCCTGAAAGGATGATAGTCGATTTCGCAATAGGTCTTCCCAATTTTTCATGACAAGGGGGTTTTTACGGGGGTCAATTCACCTCCGGATAATTCAAATCGTTCCGTGACCCATTTGCGGGCACGGGTGAGACGTTGTCGAGACAATTCTGCAGAAATGCTGAGCATCGATGCCGTCTCTTTGTGACTGAATCCATCCACGAGGACAAGATTCAACACTTCGTACAATTCGCTGGGCATGCCCTTGAGCAGAGCAATCAAGTCTTCCAACGCCATGGTTTCGAGGGCTGATGGATAGACAGTCAAAGCTGTTTGCCCTGGTAGCTCTTGGATGCGCTGCCTTCGTTTTCCTTCCGTGATAGCGACATTGATCGCAATCTTGGCGGCCCATGGCCTCATTCGACCGCGATTCGGGTCAAACTGATCGATGTATTTGAAGATGCGGATGAAGGCCTCTTGCAGGACGTCTTGAATTTCATCCTCATCGTAAATGTAACGCCGCACGGCCCCCTTGAGATAGGGCAATAACGTCCCAAATACATGGCGTTGTGCTGCGGCATCGCCTCGTTTGCAGCCTTCGATCCACTGCAATTCTTCACGCTCTGATTCACCCATGCGTTCGAAGCGTCAGCGTGAGATTATTTCGGAAATGCAACTCCATGGCGGTCCTCAGCATTCGATGAGCAGTGGACCAACGGCCCCATTGATGGGGTTTCCGGTGAGTACGATGTCTGGGAGAACCATCGTGCCTCCCGGACACGTGTAGGTCACCGTAATAACACATTCCGACGTGCCCTCTGGATAGAGATACATCTGGAGTGTCATCCCCGGAGAAATAGTAAAGGAGCTGACTCCATCAATGAACGGGGGGGTGGATTCCACCGTGATCGCTGTGTACCACGGCATTTCTGAAACGAACGATAGGGTGATTTGTTCTCCGTTGATTTCGGCATCGCATGTGCACTCTTCGGTCACAACGCCGGAGGCGACTCCCAGTTCTCCAAAGTCAACGGTGCATGAATCGGCCAGGTTGAGTCCCAGCTCCTCGCAATCGACCGAGTAGATGGTATCCGGTTCAGTCCATGTTTCTGTGATTTCGACCTCTTCAAAATCCTGCTTCGAACAACCGAAGAAGAAGGGGCCAATGAGAAGAGCCAAGCCCCACCACATTCCAGGATGTGATAAGCGGAAGTTCAGGTTCATGGGTAAGCGGTTTCAACCATCAAAGGTCTTACTTCCATTTAGATGAAAATGTGACAACAAGGAAAAATGTTCCTCATTGGGTCCCCGCTAAACAAACACAGCATGAACTCGGAAGAGCCCATGCTGTGCTGTGAAGCAGTGCCACAAGGCACTCGATCAACCATTGATGCCTCTCAAAAGAGGGCAGGCGTAGGTCTGAGAATTAGTTTTGGATCAGTCGCAAAGACTTCAATTCTCCTGTCAGCGTTCTCAAATTGAGGGAATAGAAGCCCGTTTCCAGACCAAAGAATTCAAGTGATTGAGGTCCAGTTCCGTTGAACGTTTTGATCAACTTGCCCGCTGCGCTGACAAGTGTAGCTTCCCACTTCAAGCCGGCGGCCAATCCTGTCAGTTGCACCATGCCGTTGGCAGGGTTGGGGTAGGCACTAAGGGAGGACAACACCTCTCCGCCATCTGCAATGTTGGACGACTCACCTTCGCAAATAACGAGGCCGTAAGTGCTCGGAGGAGGTTCGTTGAGGCTGGTTTCTTCGAGGATGACGTTTCCTTGGACGTCTTTGACAATGTAGCCGCACATATCGGGATAGAAGCCGGGCGAACTCACGATGAAATCGACGGGTCCCGCATCGACGGATGCCATCACCGATTTGGCCGTGAAGCCTTCGTAGATTTGATTGAACGGGATAGAAGCCGTGACGCCATTTGAGGAAATCACCGTCATGATTCCACCAAACCAGCCATCTTGTGACTCATCCGTAAATACAATCTCGATGAGACCGCATGTGGTGGGATTTTCATCGCAAGGAACTAAACCGTAAACACTTTGCGGTGAACCATAGGTGCTTTGAGATCCGATGGACGAAAACACGATGTAACCGTTTTCATCTTCAACTTCATACCCCCCGTAATTGGATCCGTATGCACCTCGATACACAATATCAATCGTGGCATTCGCATTGGCCGCAAAACTGAACGATTGCATTTCAAATGTGTTAGGAGATTCACTTGCGATCAACGTTCCATTGGAATAGATGTCGAGTTGAGCACCGCTCCAAGGTTCGTCAGAGCCGTCCAATGAGAACATGTTGATGGTCCAAGATCCGCAGGTTCCTTGAATGTCTGGAAAGTCAAAATTCACTTCGCCCAGCGCATGCACGACACCGTTGTAAGCAAGCATGTCAGGCTGGGTAATCAGTGCGTCATTGACCGTGTATCCATCCACTGTTTGCGCAATACTGAGGATTTCATTCGCCAAGGAAACGAGCGATTGCCCGTTGAACAGATCACCGCTTTCGTAGACGTTCTGAACGACGTATTGCGCCACAATGTCATCCATGAATTGAGAGGAAAGCAGCGCATTCACATCGGCAAAACCATTGTCAGCAGCAAAGTTGATCAGGGCTTCGTCTGTTGGAGCAAAGACGGTAAATGGACCAGCGGCCGGCTCATTGTCATTCAAGATGGGCTGGCCACGGAAGTCATCCTTGAGTCCAGCATCGAGCACCGCTTGTTCAAAGAGGGTGTGATCGTCGCTTTGCATGATCACATCCCAAGTCGTTGCGCCGGGATATCCGGAAGGGGCTAAAATTTTGTCAATGATGTGGATGACCCCATTGTACGCGGTAAAGTCTGTGAAAGTGATGAGCGCGTCATCTACCATCGCTCCTTGGTCGCCCATCGAAATGGTCAGCGATTGGCCTTCAGCGGTCGGTAGAGTCATGCCGTCAGTCAAATCTTCAGCCATATAAATTCCCGGAACAATGTGGTATTTGAGCGCGGGGACCATGTCATAGAAAGCAAGCATGTCAAACTGCGACAGGTTGATCAATTCCATGAGGTCAGAAACGGCTATATCAGTCGGTACAAATACGGTGTAAGGCTCATTTCCGTTGAGGTTGAGACCGTTGTCGGCGCCACCTCCATCAGGATTGAAATATGTGTTCAGCGCGAAAGCGCTCTGCCAGCTTGCGAGGTCAGCCAGATCGCCATCTCCGTTTTGGATATTCATCAAGACGTCCACCAAGGTGTTGGCATCCACGGTGATGGATCCGACCATGCCCAAGGCTTCCTGTACCCCGACACTGGAGCTGAAGTCGTACACGCCTGGGGTATTCAATGTGACGACGCCCATGCAAAACCCATCAATGTTGCCTTCGGATTCTTCTATGAAGAAGGACTCGGGGTTTCCAGCTGCGGTACCATCGACGTTGTGCGTTCCTTGCGCATTGATGAAGGCGATGGTCTCGCCCGGGATGATGGTTAATTCGCTTGGAGTGAATACAAAGTCCGTCAAGTAGATCGTATGGTCCGCTTCGCATTGGGCGCCGGCATAGTGCATTGTACCAGCGAAAAAAGTCAGCGCGAAAGTGAGGAATGGTTTCATGGACGTCGTCTTAATTTTTAGAGGATACTCGCGTGAGTATTCCAATGTGACAAGTTTAAGAATTTTTTGAACTGGATTTTGAGAACTCAACGTACCAACAGTCTGCATCAGGTTTTGTTTGCATTCGGACTGCTAAATGCATGCGTTTTGCTTGGGTTTGTGGCGCATGTGCTTCGGTCCTGTCAAACTTTTCTTTGGGCATAGCGAATGGCATGAATTCACGTCGAAAACGGTGTCTGCTCATTTTTTTTAGCCACGCCTAAAAACTGTCTACATTTGCAAAAAAAAAATGCAATCGATTCGAGGCAGCGGAGACATCGACTATCCTGCTCAATGCAAAGAGGTGAGTGGAGCTGATCGGAAGCGAGGGGTCAAGAAGAGGATGGTGTGGATTCAATTGTTTTTCTGCGTGCTAGGTCCAATCGCGGCAGGTGCCCAGTGCGAGATTTTTGTGAGCAGCAAAGAAGGTGCCGTTCCAAACGCAGCATTGGTGGTTGAGGGGGTGGCCTTAGGGGCGTCCGATCTAAGTGGTCTGTGGCAGGGTGGTTTTGGAGGCACGGAGATGTCAATTCCCAAACAGGTCAAAGTCCTCGCATTGGGCTTTCAATCTTGGGAGGGTTTTCTGACGTGTGCTGAAGGTGAATCCCATGCGGTTGTCCTTCAAGAAAGCACCTATCTATTGGGTGGTGCAACGGTCGTGGGAAGTCTTTCCGCCATGCAATTGAAAGAGAGTCCCATTCGAACCCAGGTGTTGGCAGGAAAGTCTCTGCGGGAGATCCCTGCAGATGATGCAACTGAAGCGCTTGATTTTAGCAACGGCATTCGGGAAACAATCGCCTGCGGAATTTGCGGGACAAATGACATCCACATCAACGGGTTGGAAGGAGTGTATACGCTCGTGCTCATCGATGGCGTGCCTCTTCTGGGAGGATTGGCATCGGCCTATGCGCTGGATGGAATACCGTTGAGTATGATCCAGCAAATTGAAGTCATCCAAGGTCCCGCTAGCGCTCGTTTTGGAAGTCAAGCGGTGGGTGGAGTTGTCAATGTGGTGCTATCCCCACTGCGATCGGGAACATCATCGGGTAGCATCGGACTGGATACCCACGGGCGATTGACAGCGACGTCTTCAATAACATGGGGCCGAGATGATGCGCCATGGCAACTGGGTTTGGATGCGCATCGGTTTGCAAATCGCATTGATGATAACGGGGATGGCATGACAGATGCCCCGACAATTGAGCGTCTTGTTGGCACGCTCAGGCATCAACGGAGTACGGAAAAAAGACATTGGCGTTCCACGATACGAGGGTATGCAGAAAAACGCTTTGGTGGAGCGATGGCATTTACAGAAGCAGATCGTGGTACCTCCAGTCGCTATGGCGAACGCATCGATCTGTTGCGTGGCGAAGTCCTTCTCGGTGGGGCTCCTCGCGATGCGAATGGCATGACCTATCAAGGGGGCTTTTCATTCCATGGACAAGAGTCGGACTATGGCCTCACGGCATTCAATGCCCGAGAATTCACAGCCAATGCGGAGGCGTTCCACAGTGGTTGGAGTTGGAAGGAAAACCGTCGCATCACAGCGGGCATAAGCATGCTGTGGGACAACTATCAAGATGACACACCTGCTGATTCTGACATGAATGTGTTGGTTCCGGCGTTGTATGTGGAGCACAGCGGTTCTTCTCATGCGAGTGAGGGAGAATTCAAAAAGTTTACGTGGATTCATGGTCTGAGGATTGAAAAGCCCTCCAATGCCGGGGTCATCATTGCGCCTCGGATCAACTTCAAGTGGTCTCCGTCCAACACGCTTGATTTTCGACTCAACGCTGGTCGAGGTTATCGCCGCGTGCATTTGTTTACTGAAGAACATGCCGCACTTGATGGGTCGCGTGCTGTTCTGCAGCCCACACAGGGGTTGCGTCCCGAGTCCAGTTGGAATACGAACCTCAGCGTTGCTTGGTATACCGGTGATGACACGTATAGCACCACGGTCTCGGCTCATGCGTTTACGACCGTCTTTACCGATCGGATTTATGCGGACTACGACAGCCTTCCCAATGCCATCGTTTATCGCAACATCGATGGAGTGGGGTGGAATAGAGGTGTGGGTATGGATGTGGTTTTTAGTGGATTCAATGGATGGTCTTCTACGTTAGGGGCGACGCTGCTGCGCTCCCAACTGCTCGAACAATCAGATGAGTCTTGGTCCATCAAAGAATGGCAAATGGCAGAGGATATTGAGTTCGCGCCCAACTTCACAGCAAACCTTGGGTTGGGTTACCGGTGGCGGGATTGGGGGGTCAACATGTCCGGCCAACACGTAGGAGTCATGCGCTTGCCTTATTACAACGAAGCCGAACCGGATGCCAGCGAACCTTTTCAGCTCGTTCATTTGAGTCTGCACAAATCGTGGTCTCCGAAGAAAAACACAAAGCGATCGGGGATGATGAATACGCTAACGGTCGGTGTGAAGAACTTGACCAATACGACGCAATCACATCCGATTATTGCTTCAGACTCTCCATTTAGCGCGGATTTCGATGCGTCGCGCATCTATGGACCCATCGAACAGGCCCGGTTCTTTGTGAAAATGGCCTGGTCGCACTAAGACGGCGTCTTGGTTCCCTTCGCTAAACAGGAAGACCTTTAGCCTTTTTGATTTTGGCTTTTAAAACGGTTCATTCCATCCGTTCTCAAGGCCCGATGTTTCGTCGAACGTCCTTTGACCCGTTTCCTCCACATGTGAAATGAACTTCGCTTCATGTGGCGTCGCATCAGCGCGCGAACGTGATTCTCTTTGAGGCCAAATTGGAGTTCAATGGCGTCAAAGGGTGTGCGGTCTTCCCAAGCCATTTCAATCACGCGATTGATTGAATCTTCATCGAGATTCCGCGGCATTTCATTTTTTAAATTTTTCGGCTCAAATGGCAGCATGTTCAAACAACAACGTTGAGCCTATGATGTTTTCACAACGATGCGATTTCAAATCACGGTTGTTTCTCAAAAAAAAGAGGTTTAGCTTCACTTCCTTGCTGAAATTGTGAGCACACGAATTCATCAATTTTCCGTGAGATTTACTAAGTTCACCTGATGTCTATTATACCTAAGACCGGTTTTGCTGGATTGCGAGAAAATTGGCAGAGCGATCTTTTGGCGGCTCTGAGCGTCTCCCTTGTTGCGCTTCCCTTAGCCTTAGGTATTGCTGTAGCGTCTGATGTTGAACCCATTGCAGGCATCATCTCGGCCATCATAGGAGGGGTGGTGACGACTTTCTATCGTGGAAGTTACTTGGCCATCAATGGTCCTGCGGCAGGTCTCATTGCGGTCATTTTGGCTGGCATTGCCTCTCTTGGACACATCAACTTTGTGCTTGCTGCCATCGTCGTCAGCGGCGCGCTTCAAGTGGTGTTGGGTTTGCTGAAGTTGGGGCGTCTTGCCGATGTTTTTCATTCAAGCGTCATCCATGGGATTCTTGCGGCCATTGGTTTGATTATCCTTGCGAAGCAAATCCATTTTGCCTTGGGAACGGGTATTCAGGCAGAGGGGGTGATTCAATCGTTGATGGATGCGTTCATTCACTTCGATCAATCGAATCCGTTTGTGCTCATGATTTCTGCGGCGGGCCTGATATTCTTGATTTGGCATTCGCAAATCAGCTATAAATTCTTCCATTTCCTTCCGGCTCCGATGTGGGTGCTGCTGGTGTCGTTGCCCTTTGTTTTCTACTTCGGATTCACGGATGCGCAGAGTTTGGATTTCTTTGGAACAGCGTACGATGTCGGTCCGCATCTTTTGGTTCGAATTCCCAACAACATTTGGGATGCCATCATCTACCCTGATTTTTCCAAGGTCAACACCCTTCCTTTTTGGGGCACCGTGACCATGATCACGCTGATTGCAAGCATCCAATCATTGGCCATGAGCAAGGCCGTGGATAAGCTGGATCCCTACAAACGGCGTACAGACCTCAACAAAGACCTGATTGGCATTGGTCTGAGTACCATGTTGTCAGGAGCGTTAGGAGGGTTGCCGATTATCACGGTCATCGTTCGGAGTTCCGTCAACGTCCACAACAACGCCAAGACCAAGTGGTCGAATCTGTATCACGGCATTTTCTTGATGATTTTTGTGTTTCTCGCCACGCCCATCATTCAAAAAGTCCCGCTATGTGCTTTGGCCATTTTGCTGGTGTTCACGGGCTTTAAATTGGCTTCTCCCAAAGTCTTCAAAGCGATGTATGCCAAAGGCGTGGAGCAGCTCATTTTCTTTGTTGGTACGATTGCGATTACGCTGACAGCAGGGCTCTTGTGGGGGATTTTGGGGGGGTTGTTTCTGGCTTTGGCGACGCACTTTCTTTTGGCCAAGGTGGGGCTTGTCGACTTCTTCAGAATGATCTTTTATTCTGGATCTAAGTTGTCCGCCATGAAGGATGGTTCCTACGATTTGAAGGTCAAAGGGATTGCGAATTTTTTGTCTGCCATTGCCTTGGATAAGCTCCTCGCCATGGTTCCTTCCGGGGCTGATGTTCGCATTGATTTGACGGGAGCTCGTCTGGTTGATTTGTCGATTCAGGAAAACCTACAAGCCTTCCAAAGTTTGCACGGTTCTCAAGGCGGAACAGTGACGATTTCGGGCCTGGAACAGCACATTTCATCGACTAACTACAAGCTCGGATTGAAGGTCCTGACGTCTTCGGCTCACCGTCTAACGGCGCGGGAAAAAAGGTTGGAGGAAATGGCCAAATCCCACGGATGGAGCTTTGAACCGGAACCCGAGGGCAATCCTGATTTATACGAGTCGTTTTATTTCTTCAAATCGCGTCCGCTCGATGAGATGACCGACCGCATATCGGGGAAGGAAGGAGATATTCACTGGGAGTTTTACGACGTGAGTTTTGACGAAGGCGCTTACATGGCTTCTGAAGCATACAAAATCACACTGGGTTGCGTGGTCGTGCCCTACGAGATTCCCAAATTCATCATTGAGAAAAAGGGGCTCTTCGACCGCATGGTTCCCATTGCATCCCACAGGGACATTGATTACGTGATGTATCCTCAGTTTTCTCCGGGTTTTGTTGTCAAGGTGGAAAACCGCGCTGCGTTCGACCAATTCATGACAGAAGAATTCCGTCAGCTCATCCAGGCGAGTCAATTCCATCGCTTGGAGAGCAATGGAAGTGCGCTACTAATCTTCAACGATCAATTCAAACTAGCCGATCTCAAAGAGTACAATCGCTTGATTTCATTTTCAACGAAATTGCGAGAGATTTTGAAGAGGTGAGCATGCGGAATTGAACGCTCCACCTTTGAGGTAGGATGTCTTTCGTTTTTTTTTTCCCCGATG
>Ga0115570_10003985_pt1 | contig 10717 bp, 8 predicted proteins | sample COGITO_mtgs_1205_3_FD_87294 | JGI IMG/M metagenome (GOLD analysis project Ga0115570, IMG submission 87294) | Pelagic marine microbial communities from North Sea - COGITO_mtgs_120524 | ecosystem: Environmental > Aquatic > Marine > Epipelagic | place: Germany:Helgoland, sampling site Kabeltonne... | reverse complement strand
TTTTGACCCTGTGAATTATGTCGGGGCATTTGAGCCACAAGGCGACAATTGGCTCAGCGGATCCTATTTGGATCAAATGGGCCTGTTCTATCCTGGTGACGTGCCGGGCTGCATGTACAGCTGGGCCTGCAACTATGACGCTGATGCCAACAAAGACGATGGGTCATGTGACGTAGAGGCTTGTGGCGGCTGCAAATACCCTGTAGCGACCAACTACAACGCCGAAGCATTGTTCGACGACGGCACCTGTGCTTTCCCCGCAGGGGAGAGTCCTTGTCCATCGGATGTAGATGGCGATGGCACCACAGGTGTGAATGACCTGTTGGAAGTGCTTTCCCTCTTTGGGGCTTCCTGCGGTTGACCCTTCCTTACCGAACCGGATAGAGGGGAGAACGGTGGCCAGGCGTCCAAGCGATGCCCAAGGCTGGATGGTGTGCCCTAAAACCATGGGTGTGTAGCACCAGACGCGACCACCATCCTTTGCTGAGGCAGACATTGAGCACCACCCGGTTGTATTGGTTTTCTTCAGGCTGCCAGCGCTGCAGATACCTCCCGTGGAGCAAGTCAATGTGAATGCGGGTAAACCTCAATTGAAATCCCGCATGCAGGCTGGACCCCACGTGTTGGGGCCTTACGGCCAGAAGGCCACCCGTGACATAGCCGATCCTGGCTCTGCCCCCGAAACGGTATTCGTAACCGCATTCCATGACATTTTCCTGGTCGGCGAGTGGGGCAGGTTGCCGGCGGCCAATGCCGAGAAACAAATAGCCACCTGTGATGGGCGCAGGGAGGAGGTCTATGACCGCCTTGTCGACTTCGCCGATTCTCTGGACAGCCATGCGCATCAGCACAGCATTGACGTTCAGGCTGACCACATTGGTACCGAGGTTGGGTTGTTTGAACGAGGCGTTGCTTTGGTGGTCCAATCGCATGCTGATGCCCCAGTTTCGGTGCCAAGCGGTGGAATTCTGAGCCGGCAAAAGGCCCACGCCAATCTGAGCAGCACCGTTGATGGAAGAACCAATGACCACCCGCTCGCGGCCAGGTGCAGTGAGACTTCCCCAAGTTTTTTGGGTCCAGCCAAGACCACCCCCCAATCGGAAATGCAGCCTGCCGTGCAGTGCCAAATCAACATGCGACAATGCGGCCACTTGTCTGCCGATGTGCTCTGGCGCTCCAGTATCGGTGGCGATTACAGAAAATCCCCAACGGGGCTGGTGACGGTGAGCGGCCCAAAATCCAAACGCTTTGCTGTTCCAAGACAGTTCACTGCGCAGGGCATGCCCTTCGATGAGTCCGCGAATGACCGAGCGGTGTGGCACCAGAAATCCTGCACCGAAGCTGGCTGACCATTGCCCTGCTGTCTCTGCCTGCGCGGCTTGACCATAGGACCGTCCATGGGGAATGAGCACCCCTAGGAGTACCCCCAAAATCAATCCGCTGCTTATTTGAATGGGCCTTCGTGTCACCAGCCCAAAGGTGCCCCTTAATTTTGGACCCATGCCGCACACCGAAGCCATACAACGTCCAACACTGACTTCGCCTGTTGGCGGACATACCCGAGAAGAAAAACTGGCTGCTTTTGGCCGCCTTTTGGACATCATGGATGACCTGCGGGAAGGTTGCCCTTGGGACCGCAAGCAAACCTTCGAATCGCTGCGTCACTTGACGATTGAGGAAACGTATGAATTGGCGGATTCTATTCTGTCTAAAGACCTCGAGGAGGTGGGCAAAGAAGTCGGCGATTTGATGCTGCACATGGTGTTTTACAGCAGGTTGGGTTCCGAGGCTGGGGTTTTTGACGCTGCCGATGTGCTTCACGGCATATGCGACAAACTCGTGCACCGTCACCCTCACATTTATGGGGATGTCGAAGCCGCCACCGAAGAAGAGGTCAAGGCCAATTGGGAAAAGATCAAGCTCAAGGAGAAAGGCACTGATTCGGACAAACCTAAGGGGGTACTTGACGGCGTGCCCACCAGTCTGCCTTCTATGGTCAAAGCCCAGCGCATCCAAGAAAAAGTGCGCGGAGTGGGCTTTGATTGGGACCACGCCGGTCAGGTGTGGGAAAAGGTCCAAGAAGAATTGGGCGAGTTGGAAGCTGAGGTTGAAACCAAGTCGGACCGCATGGCAGATGAGTTTGGTGATGTGATGTTCGCATTGATCAACTACGCCCGGTTTTTGGACGTCAACCCCGATGAGGCATTGGAAAGGACCAACCGAAGGTTCAAGTCGCGGTTCGAAGAGATGGAGCGCCGCATCGCCGCCTCAGGAGGCGACCTCGCTGCGATGCCATTGGAGGAGATGGACCGGCATTGGGATGCAGCCAAGCAGGCCCTCGGACAAGGCAAGGCATGAACATGCGCCGTTTGCTGTTTCTGGTGTGCAGTGTGGTTTTTCTCGCCCTCGCTGGCTGCAATGGGGAAGAGGCGGGATGCTGGACTCCCCTTGGAGAAGAGGCGACACAAGTGGTTTCATTGGATATGCCGATCGAAACTGTACAGATCCTGGACAGGATCAATGTCGAATGGTCTCCTGCGGTGGGGCCTGACGGACCCCGGCTTGTGTGGACAGCAGGTGAAGGCGTGATGGGAGGGATGTCTGCAGGTTCCGCCAATGGGGTGCTCCTGATTCAGGACCTCAATGCCTGCAGGTGGGTGCGCCCACTCCATGCCATCCCGCATTTGCGCATCGAGGGGGTGGAATGCCGGGATTGGCTCCTGGAGGGCCAAGGGACCTTTACGATGGTCGACACGCTCATTGGTGGTGATTTGAAGTTAACCGGCGACGAAATGTCCGGTCCCGCGCACCTGTTGTTCAATGGCGACACCCTTCAAGTCAGGATGCCCAATGGAATAGGACATGTTGAGGCCAAGGGAAGGGCCCGCCGACTCAGGGCTTTTCGGGCGGGTTTTGGCGACTTGAACGCACGCGATTTGGCCGTGCGCCAGGCCATGGTCCACCACGGTGGCCTGGGCGAGGTACAGCTCAATGCTTCGGATTACTTGTATTTGGAGGTAGCCGGTCCCGGCCACACGTTTCTGTATGGAGAAACAGAGGACGCCAACATTCAGCTCCTTGATGGAGCCACAGGAACGGTCACCGACGTTCCCTGATCACTCTGTGAGCTGCGATTGAACTTCTGCAGCGAAGGACGACACCCACGCTGCATACTGCGGTGCACTCGGGTGCAGCCCATCCTGCGCCACCCAATTGGAAGCAGCGGGCCATTGCTGGCTGATGGGGGTGATGTTATAATGCGCGATGCCTGCTTCAGCCGTGAGTTGGGCACATGCAGCATTGAAGTTGGCGAGGTCCTCTGAAATGGCGGATTGGTTGCCTTGACCAAAAGGGGTATAGCCATAGTCAGGAATACTGACCACAAACACCCGGTCAGGCTGACCGCCGGCGAGTTCTACAGACCGATTGAGCAATTGTACAAAATCGGTCTCATAGGCTTCGAGCGGAAGGCCTTGATACTGGTTGTTGACGCCGATGAGCAACGAAACGAGGTCAAAGGAAGACGTATCGATTTGCTGGGCATCCATGCCCTGGGACAGGTTGGATGTGGTCCAGCCCGTTGTCGCAATGATCCTTGCGGGTTCGAAATGGGTGTCTGGCAGCCGCAATGCCAAGGAGTCCACGAGCTGGTTGGGCCAATCGCCCTCAGAAGGCACGCTCTCACCGATGGTATAGCTGTCGCCCAAAGCGAGGTATCGCACAGTATCTGGTCCTGCAGCCGTTTCTTCCTCCTCCCCAATGGGGTCGATAGGCTCAGGGGGCCAAGAAGGAACAACGGAGTCTGGCATCCCAGAAGAATCTTCATCGGGCGTGCATGCTACGCACAAGAGAAATGGGACGCACAGCAAAATGAATGGCGACAGGTTCATGCCGCAAGGAAACACATTGGGGTCAATTTGACTGCAACAGGAGCACGAGCGCGGTACTGGCCAACAACCATCCCATCAAATTGCGCCCAGAAGGCCGTTCTGAAAAGAAGGCCATACCTGCGAGGGCAGTGGCCAGGACAACCCCCAAATTGATCATGGGCACAATGGCAGAACGGGAGAGGGGCATCTGCTGGTAGGCGGAAAGCAAAAAGAACAGAGATCCCACATTGATCACGCCCAGAATGATGCCGCCGATCACTGTAGCGCGGTCCAATCGCGGCGCACAACGCGGAAGCGCAATCCAACGCGAAACTCCAATGAACGCTGCCATGGTGAAAGGAATCGCCGCAAAGCTGAGCCTGTCAGCATCACAGGACATGTGGGCGGGGCTGGAGAACCATCCGAAGCCCAAGTCGATCAGGCCTGACCCCACAAATACAATGGCCGGTAGGGTCCAGCTGGCTGCCGCCTTAAAGCCACCATCGCCTTTATCCGCGGTTTCACGTTGTTTTTTGCTTTGTGTACTTGCGAACCACACCGCAGGAAAAGCCAATGCGATGGCCGCCCCTTTGTGCCAAGAAAAGGCGTCAGTGGGGTCCATTGCAATAAACACCAGCATGGGCAATACCATGGACATTTTGGTCGCAATGGCGACGACACCTAAACCAAGTTTCTGGGTACACTCCCCGATTTTCCTGAACATGTACAGGAAAATCACCCCCATGGCGGCACCGGCCAGTGAGCTTGGAGCACTGAGCCTTTCCAAGGCGTGTTCAGGTCCGGCCATGGCGATGGACAACGTGGCTGCCACCATGTAGTTGATGACAATGGCATCTTCCAGACGCACATTCATTCGAGGAAACAGCCTGAAACAGCTGAACATGAGTGTGGAAACGAAGATGCAAAGTCCCAGTGCGATCATGCCGGCAAAGGAAGGGCCAAAGTGGGAGCTGGCGCATGACCTGCCCAAACCGCTGAATTGGGATTGACAAAGTAGCGGACCTGGTCGTTTCCAAACGGATGTACCCCGCGCATCTTGGCCTCTGGAGGCAATGGAGGCGCGGGAATTCCCCCTCCGGTTGGAGTGGAACCGATGCACCATCGGGCTTCGTCCCACAATCCACTTTCAATGAAGCCACCGCATGTCTTCGGTCCTCCTTCTACCAAAACCGAGCGACAGTCGAGTTGGTGTAAATGGGCCAGCACCGTTTCCAATGCGGCTCCAACAGGAGCCTCAAGCTGCACCGCATGTTTTGGCAGGTTCCGAGGCCCTCCAAGGACCACAACACCTGGGTGTTGGTATACAAGCGACTGCGGTGAAGTGCGGCCGTGCGGGTCCAAAACCACCGGGAAGGGCTGGGGACCAGAAGCCTCGCGCACATCCAGTCGGGGATTGTCTACCACAACGGTACCTGCACCTACCAAAATGGCTTGCTCTTCGGCACGCCACTGGTGGGTGAGTTTTTTCAGGGTGTCAGAAGTAATGGGCAGGCTGCCCTGCTCTTGGCGGTTTCGCGGAGGGTCTGCATAACCATCGGGACTGATGGCACATTTGAGCACCACCCATGGACGGCCCCGTTCGTGTGCAGAAAGAAACCGGCGGTTCAACCAACGTCCTCCGGGCAGGTCATCCAATACAGTGACCTGGGCGCCTCCAGCCCTCAAACGGTCGATTCCGCTGCCGGCAACACGAGGGTCAGGGTCTTTCATGCCCACCACAATCCGACGGACTCCACGGTCCATCAGCAGCGCTGTGCACGGCGGTGTGCGCCCGTGGTGGTTGCACGGCTCCAAAGTGACATAAGCGGTAGAAGATGACAGCCTCTCATCGCTTGGCTCCAGCTTGCCCAAAGCATGCACCTCGGCATGGGCGCCGCCGAGCTGGGCGTGCCAACCTTCTGCAATCGATACGCCCTCGTGCACAATGATGCATCCCACCCGCGGATTGGGTGCCGTATTCCAACGTCCATTTTCGGCCAAGGCCAGGGCCTTGCGCATCCAATGAAGGTCGGTAGTGCGGTCCATGGCTCAGGCAAGCGCCGCTGAACGGCGGGCTGCTGCCAGGGTATTGTTGAGCAGGCTTACGATCGTCATGGGCCCGACCCCACCGGGTACAGGTGTGATCCAACTGCATTTGGGCGCTACATCGGCAAAATCCACATCGCCTTTGAGTCTAAATCCGCGCTTTGCGGAGGGGTCTTCAACCCGTGTGATGCCCACATCGATCACTACAGCACCCTCCTTGACCATGTCTGCTTTTACCATTCCAGGACGGCCTACAGCGGCGACCAAAATGTCGGCGCGGCGGCAATGTGCGGCCAAGTCTTGGGTTCTGCTGTGGCACAGTGTCACCGTGCAATTGCCGGGATTCCCTGAGCGGCTCAACAAGAGTGACATGGGGGTCCCCACGATGCTCGAGCGGCCGATGACCACAGCATGCTTGCCCGCCGTTTCAATGCCTGACCGGTCCAGCAAAGTCATGATACCCGCAGGTGTCGCTGGCACAAACCCGGGCAATCCCAAGGCCAGGTTGCCCATGTTGGAGGGATGGAACCCATCCACATCTTTCGAAGGCGATACGGCCTCAATCACCGCTTGATCGTCGATGTGATCGGGCAGGGGAAGCTGTACGATGAACCCATCTATGCTGGGGTCGGCATTGAGCTTTGCCACAATCTCCAACAGCTCCTGCTGAGAAACGTCAGCGGACCGTTCAATCAGAGTGCTCTCGAATCCAACCTGCGCGCAGCTCTTCACCTTGTGATCCACATAGGTTCTGCTGGCGCCATCCTGACCCACCAAAACCGCTGCAAGGTGCGGCCGGCGGTGGCCTTGGGCGACCCAATCGGTCACTTCAATGGCGATTTCCTCCTTTATTTTTTGGGACAAGCCCTTGCCGTCGAGAATTTCTGTATCCATGGTGTGAGAAGCGGGCGCAGTAATCATCGTGGCATGCGCATTCCACCCTGTCCGCCCGCCCGAGACATCATGCCTGACATGCCGCGGCGACCACCGCCGCTCATGGCTTTCATCATCTTTTTCATCTCGCCAAATTGCTTGATGAGTTGGTTGACCTCTTGAACACTGGTGCCACTGCCTTTGGCAATGCGGTCTTTGCGGCTCCCGTTTAGGACATCGGGATTTTTGCGTTCATCGGGGGTCATTGAGCGGATGATGGCTTCGATATGTTTAAAGGCGTCATCATCAATGTCGACGTCCCTCAAGGCCTTGCCCATACCGGGAACCATGGCGAGCAAGTCTTTGACGTTGCCCATTTTCTTGACCTGTTGAACTTGCTCCAGAAAGTCCTCAAAATCAAAGTTGTTCTTGCGGATTTTCTTTTGAAGCTTTTTTGCGCTCTCTTGGTCAAACTGCTCCTGGGCTTTTTCTACCAAAGAGACCACATCGCCCATGCCCAGAATGCGCTGGGCCATGCGGTCGGGGTGGAAGACTTCCAGAGCCTCGGGCTTCTCTCCGGTACCAATAAACTTGACCGGTTTGCCCGTTTCTTCTCGAATGGAAAGGGCCGCACCACCGCGGGTGTCGCCGTCCATTTTTGTGAGAATGACGCCGTCGAATGCGATGCGGTCATGAAACGCTTGGGCCGTCTTGACCGCGTCTTGACCGGTCATGGCATCGACCACAAAAAGCGTCTCTGATGGGTTTACCGCAGCTTTGATGCGTGCGATTTCATCCATCATGTTCTCGTCGACCGCCAGGCGGCCCGCTGTATCCACAATGACCACGTCGTTGCCATGGCTTCTTGCGTGGCGCATCGCTGCATTGGCGATTTCTACAGGATCCTTTTGGTCCCGTTGGGTAAACACATCAGCGCCAACCCTTTTTGCCATGACTTCGAGCTGGTCGATGGCAGCAGGACGGTAGACATCACAGGCGACCAACAAGGGACGCTTGCCCATTTTGGTGCGCAGGTGAAGGGCCAGTTTTGCGGTGTGCGTGGTTTTACCCGATCCCTGCAGGCCACTCATCAAAATCACTGCAGGCTTGCCTTTGATGTTCAGCTCTGAGTGTGAGCTTCCCATAAAATCGGCCAATTCCTTCTGGGTGATTTTGACCAGCAGTTGACCCGGCTTTACCGCCGTGAGAACTTCCTGTCCTAAGGCCTGCTCTTTGACCCGGTTCGCAAAGCGTTTGGCGACGCTGTAATTGACATCGGCATCTACGAGGGCACGCCTGATTTCTTTGGCGGTTTCGCCAATATTGGCTTCTGTAATGGTGGCCTCTCCGCGGATGCGTTGAAAGGCCTTTTCGAAGCGGTCGCTTAGGTTCTCAAACATGGATAGAACAAAGGTAGGTTCCCTCTTTCGTCTCTTTTCTCGGGCAGGGCAAAGTGGAAGAATATTCGACTAATTAGGAAAATAATTCGATAAACAGCCTGAAGTATCGACGAAATTGTGTAATTTAGGGGGCTTAACTGCATGAACATGCGCTTTCAACTGTACTCCCTCACTTGTTTACTCGTCGCCTTTATGGGGACAGTAACCGCCCAAAATGCTTGTTTCGATGTCTCTGATGACGTTGCAGGCTTTCAGTTATCCGTGGAAACCCACGCAACTGATGTCGTTGGCGGTATGACAACCTATCGTGTCTACATGTCCACCCCGGGCACTACAGACTTTGTTTCAGCCTGTATTGGCGACGGTGTCAATCCGTTGTACCTCAATACGACGACGTCCTTCTATCAGGACCCGCTCGGAGGAACCACGGCAGCATCCATTAATCCCCTGTATTACGGTCCATTTCCGGACGCGGCATACGACAGTTGGGTGACCATTGGAATTGACCAGCAACCCATCTTGGCCGACGGCGAAACGGACATTTCTGTTTTGGTCGACCCCAATGTGACCTCGTGGGAAGTGGGCTTTGGCGCCGGAGGAGGAGTGGACATCAGCTCTCCGATTGGAGGAGGTTGGTACATCCTTCCCAGCAGCACCAATGGAATTTCAGGGGATGACCAAAGGGTCTTGCTCGCACAACTCACCACAAACGGAGAGATCAGCGGACAGCTCTACATCCAGGTCTTTCCAAACGGGGAGCAAGCCCAACTCATTGAAAGCAACTTCAGCTTCAGTCAGGTCTCTTGCGGTGTTTCCGGATGTACGGACAACACGGCTTGTAATTACAACGATACCGCCACTTCGGATGACGGTTCTTGTCAATTTGCAGCGGCCAACTTTGACTGCAATGGAGACTGCTTGACGACAGAGACGGTGTTCAACGTCGACATGTCTTGCAGCGAAACCACCTATTCTTCTGTTCACGTTACCGGCCCTTGGTGCAATTGGTGTGGTGCAGAATCCTACAACACTTTGACCGATGAAGACGGCGATGGCACGTACAGCGTCTCCGTTTGCATTCCTGAAGGTGATGTAGAGTACAAGTACATGGTAGACAACTGGGCTGACCAGGAGAACCTCGTCGACGATGCCCAAGCAGGGAGTGCTTGTGCAGCAGTCACAGACGCATCTACCTATGCCAACCGCCTGACGACCGCCGGTACCGCCACTTCTGATACTTACGGAAGCTGCCTGACTTGCGCAGAGCAAGCAGAGGCGACCCAGGGTTGTACAGACGATGATGCGGTCAATTACAGCGCTACCGCGACGACTGACAACGGGTCTTGCATGTACAATGTGACCTTGCAAGTGGACATGGAACAAGCGGGCCTCCAGGCGGGCGACATCGTTTATGTCAATGGCACATTCAACGAGTGGTGTGGCGATTGCAATCCGCTCTCCGACGAAGACGCTGATGGCGTTTGGACGGTGACGTTGCCTTTGGCACCCGGAACCGCTGAATACAAGTTCACGATCAACGGCTGGTCTGCTCAAGAAGAGCTGGTCGCCGGGTCTGCTTGTGATTTCAACCCAGAAGATGGGTTTGCCAACCGCGGCTTCACTGTTGTGGATGCCCCAGTTGTGATGCCTTTGGTCTGTTACAACAGCTGCACAGAATGCGTCGATGACATCGCCGGATGCATGGACAGTTCAGCTTCGAACTACAATGCCCTCGCCAACATCGACAATGGCCTCTGCCAGTTCCCCGTCACCTTCCGTGTGGACATGGGCAATTTCCAAGGTTCATTTGGTACGGTCAACGTGAACGGCAGCTTCAACAACTGGTGTGGCGATTGCAATGCCATGACGGCCGTGGGAGACGATGTCTACGAAGTGACGTTGAACATTCTTGCGGATACCATTGAATACAAGTTCACCCTTGACGGGTGGTCGCAACAAGAGGAGTTTACACCAGGTGCATCGTGCACGGCAACTTTGGACGGGTTTACCAACCGCAGTCTGATTGTGGACGGTGCTCAAGACCTGTCTGCCGTGTGTTGGAACACCTGTGCAGCATGCCTCGATTTCCCAGGTTGTATGGATCAAGCTGCGGTGAATTATGACGCAACGGCATTGATTGATGATGCCTCATGCCAATACAGCATCACCTTCCAGGTGGACATGAATCAATATGGCTTGGCCCCTTCAGATGTGGTGTTCCTCAACGGAACATACAACAGCTGGTGCGGCGATTGCAATCCTATGGACGACAGCGACGGCGATGGCATTTGGGCCTTTACCGTGACCCTTACAGAGGGCTTACAGGAATACAAGTTCACCGTCAATGGATGGTCAGCTCAGGAAATGTTTGATGGCAGCGAAGCCTGCACCACAGATCCTGCCGAATATGTGAACCGCGTGTTGGATGTGGCGGCAAGCACAACGCTTGACGCCGTGTGCTGGAACAGCTGTGCGGCTTGCCCCGTATTGGGATGCACCGATGCTACGGCCTGTAACTATGTTCCTGGC
>Ga0115570_10003974_pt1 | contig 10734 bp, 17 predicted proteins | sample COGITO_mtgs_1205_3_FD_87294 | JGI IMG/M metagenome (GOLD analysis project Ga0115570, IMG submission 87294) | Pelagic marine microbial communities from North Sea - COGITO_mtgs_120524 | ecosystem: Environmental > Aquatic > Marine > Epipelagic | place: Germany:Helgoland, sampling site Kabeltonne... | reverse complement strand
AGTATTAGCTAAGTGAGGAGGTTGTGTTTTCTCATCGGATTTAATAAAGGAGGGAGAGAACGAAAACCCACCCTGCCAAAGATTGCTCGCTTGGCTTACCGATAAACTATTTATTCCTAGAACGGTTTACTGCTTTTGATTGAATGCGGAGATTTCCACGTGAGGTGTTGCGGGGGTTGCGGTCTTTGTGATCGATATCCTTTCCTTGTAGCTTCCTCTTTCCGACAGCTTTCACCATCTTCCGTCTGGACTTCTTTCGGGCATCGTTACGCTTTCGCTGTTCGGGCTTACCTTGGTAGTTGTCGTATTCTTTTCTATAGTTTCTAGGCATTGTTAAATTATAACATGGATTGTTTATATTCCATGGATTTTGTCAAGCTATTCCTTCTCTATGCTATCAACTAGAACACGCTCCTGTAGTCTAGCTATCTTCTTCTTGAGCCCCTCAATGTCCTTATTTAGTTCCTCGTTTTGCTTACTTAAAACATCGCAGGATCTAGTCATTGCATTGAGTCCACGAACTAGAACGGATTCTGTGTCTGGCTTAAATATTTGAACTGGTTTTTTATCGGTCATAGTGAGTTTGTTGGTTCCTTATTTAGTGCGGCTATTGCCTGTTTTAGTTGGTTGTTCTCCTCCTGTAGTCGAAGGTTTTCATTCTTAATGTAGGCGAAGTCCTCCTTTATTGCAAGAAGTATATCGCTTAGTTCTCTTGTTGTTGTTACCATAGGTGTTTTAGTTGTGATTTATACGTGATTCACTCTATATCTTTTGTTCCTCTGTTGGTTTAATATAGAGGGATGAAAATACTATTACTCGTCCTATCTACCCTAATTCCATCAATTTCATTAGCCGATCCAGCAGTAAAAATTTTATGCGATCACGGGCTAACGCACTCCGTCGCAAAAGTTAAAACGCTTTACGCAAATGTTGGGGATCATATTTTTTATAAGGAGACAAAGGCATCCAACGGGATGCTGTTGCTCACTGATGGAGGAGTTGATAAGTTCAAAGAAGGTGAAGTAAGTAATCGTGTGGTAGTTGCGGTTGTAAAGAATTATTCATAGGAATGTCCATAGTAATCGCTACTGAAAGCGTCCGATGTGATTGATAAACTTGAAGCGTCCCTTTAGATCACGCTCGCCCTCTCGGTTCTTGGCTACGTTGTAGTCCATCTCTAGGTAGCTAACTCCATTTGGATCAATGGTTCTACAAGTGTCAATGTCACCACCCTTCGGCCACATCAGTAGAGCTATGTCCGCGTCATTCTCAATATCCCCAGAGTCCTTTAGGTCGTAAAGAACTAGCCCAGAATCCCGCATAGCACCAGTCCTGTTAATCTGAGCTAAGAGAATTACGGCTACGTCCAACTCCATTGCCATCTGCTTAATGCCGTGTGATGCCTGTGAGATGCCCTCATGCTTACTCATCTTTGGGTTGAATGGTATTAGTTGCAAGTAATCCACCACGATAATTTTTATGTTGTGTTTTCTTTTGAGTGACCTAGCCTTCGAGCGAAGATCGTCGATACCACGGACATGGTGAACAGTGTAAATTGGAGCCTCACCAATCTTATCAATAGCGTTGTCCACTAGGGTGGATTCGTGAGGAGTAATAGTCTTATCTACATATTTCTTTAGATTAACGGCGGAGCAGGTTTGAGTCATCCTCTTGGTTAATTGCTCTGCTGGCATCTCAAAACTAAAGATAGCTGATGGTATGTTGCTCGATATAGAGTTCCTAAGAACAAAGTTCAAAGCCAACTGGGATTTTCCACATGAAGTTGGTGCGGCTATAACACACACTTCGCCCTGTGCAATGCCACCCTCATCAAGCTTGTCATCCAAGTGCGGTATACCAGTGGATATTTTCTTTGATACGTAAGTCCCGTCACTAATGCTATGCAGCCTCTTCTTTAGATCGCAAGCCGCAGTGGACAATGTGTTGTCGGATTCTTTACTTGAATCCATAATTCTACGAATTTCTGCCTCAGTCTTTGAAGCTACGTCAGTGGAGTCCACGTTTTCATTCAAGGATTCCAACTGCATTCTATAGTGCCTAGATAATTGCCTAGCCCTGCTCTTACCTAGAACAATTTTTGCAGCAGCACGCCCAGCCAGCGGAGTACACGGGGAGTCCATTAGTGTCATAATACGAATAACACCACCCACATCATCCAGCATATTATTACTGCGAAGCTGGTTAGCTACGTTTACCTCATTTACTTCATCATTATTGTTAATAACTCTGCCAATGCTACTGAATATAGCCGAGTTCTTCCCACTAGAGAAGTCATCCTTGGTTATAATATCCGATAGCTCATCATATAATGATCCATCTGATTCTGATATGCAGCTTGCTAATACGGATTCCTCTGCCTCGATTGCGTTTAGTTCGTTCATGGTATTTTATTGGGGTTTAGTTTTATAACTATTTGTTTTTATATTTATTCCTTATTTGTCTGATTGCTGAAATGGATACCTTTAAATGATCTGATAGTAGTGCCGCTGGAATATCAATACTCTTTTCAATTATGTTGCGAGTTTTTTCTGAGATTTTTGAGTATGGTCTGTAGTTGGATTGTATGTAATCCTCAACACAGATCTCCTGTATTAACCCAGTGCGTTTTGCACGTATGATATCCCTGCGTGCCATCTTCCAGAAGTTCTTGCGGATATCCTTATCACCGTCCTCCGAGAACTCTCTGTCGTATGCTTCCCTGTAGTTATCAATGTAATCCTTCATATTAAATGTCGTTAAGTTCCTCTGGTAATAGTCCCAAGTCAATCCTTCTTTTTGTTTCCTGCCAGCAAGCGATGTTCCAAAGAACAGCACCGAAGTGATCCTCGTCTGTCTTTTGATCACACAATGCCCATAGGTGTCGGTTTGCGGCATCACAGTATCGTGAGAGCGGAATGCCCTTCTGCCAGTTATCCCTGCCGTATTTAATAGCTCCGTCCTCAAAGCGTTTAGCTAGGGATTTAAGAGCACACGTTGGGATTAGGGATGGAAGTCCTTTGCCCATCATTGCGTCCCTAACTGCACCTGTATTAAAGTTTGTCATTTTACCACTTGATGGTAATGTAGATATATCTGATGAAATCATTATTCTTTATATTTAATTGTTGTTGTAAAAAGGGGCGGGGAATACCAAAACCCCGCCCCTTAGTTACTACGCCTCTACTACCCCTAGCAGATTATTCAAAGGGTGATTCGCTAGCTACAGCCTCCTTGGGCTCCTTTAGCTTAACTGAAAGCGAATAGAACGGAGCACCCGCCTTGGATTCCTTCTTCCAAGCGTTGATGTAATATTCAGTGCCGCCCACATCGATTGTGCCACCCAAGTCTGGATGGGTTTCAGTTTTCTTGCGGTCGTTTTTAAACATAGCTCCGCGATTTGTGTTATCGTATTTTTCCATTTTTCTAGTTCCCTATATTAGGTTGTTGTTTGTAGCTGCCTTGCTGGTAGCTTGAGAGTCTTTTCCGTGCTTGTTTGTAGCATCCGCGTCTTTACAGTCGTCGATACAAAGCAGTCCATTGAGAGCGTATTTTCGAGCATAGGATGAGGAGCTACCAGTAATTTGGCTTTCGTCCATACCTTTTTTTGTTTCTGCTTCACGAGCAAACCCCACGGAGTCAGCGATTCTTGTGCCGTCGCTCAATAACATTGCAATCGATTTTACATATACACGACCCTCAATGCTTACGACATCATCGCTAAGAATTAACGCACAATTGTGCTTTTTAAGTAAAGGCTTTACAGCCTCTAAAATATCTTCGGCACTGCGGTATGCGTAGTTGCCAAAGTTATTGCGTTGTCCCTTGGGAGCTTTTAACTCCGTTTGGATTTCTGATAGTATGTTTTTATTTTCCATTAGTAATAAGTTTACGATATAAAGATGTTCTCTGTTTTGAGTTAGTGCAAGCTTTTATTTCACTTTTTTTCGCTTTTAGCATTTTTAATGCAAACACCTGATCCTCAAGAACTAAGCGATTAAACCTAGACGCTAATTGCTTTAATCCCACTGGATGAAGGTAATCTGTATCACCTTGATCCAAGTAATCCGCAATGTTTCTTAGCACTTCCGATAAGCTCAATTCGGAGCTTGTGCCGAAACGTCTAAAGCTATTCTCAACACGACCCAAGAAGGTGTTGCCCTCCATTGATATAACTCCGCGAACCATACCACTCACATGATTGTGATCCACACAGGGATTAAAGCATCCAGTCTTCATCACTGGACACTCCTTTGGTAGATTCTCGTTTCGGTATTGGGCTAATTGGGAATGCTTTAGATACTTCATGTTTTTCTATATCGGTTATTGTTATGATTAGGTTACGCTTAGTCGCCATAGTAGTTTCTTTGCCTTTTCTGGCTTTGCCAAAAGCAAACTTGATGGCGTTCGCCTCCGAGTTAGCTATCTTCCAAGTCCCGTGAACAAAGTCCTTACCGAACTCCCTATACTTTATTAGATAGGCTTTCACTAGACATTCATGAAGTCCATCCAATATAACTCGGAGGTTAGCTTGAAGCGTTCAATGCCCTTCTGCATTTGCTTCCAAGTCCACTCCTTGTGGTAATGCTTCTTGGATCTAATGTCAACGCACACGCTCATGATCGTAGGTAGATACTCTAAGTCCCACATCCTAGCTAGCATCCAACTCTCGATAGCTAGCTGAGTGCAGTCCTTCTTCTCGTAGAACTTACCACCGCGACCCTTGCAGTCACGGCACTTGTAGTCAGCCATGAAATACTTACCATCAGTTAGCTTGCCAATGAAGTCCACTGAGCCAGCAACCTTGATCTCTTCGTCCCAAGTAATTAACTCACTGGCTACGGGTTCGATTCGTTCGTCGTTAATATATTTGATGAAGGGTTCAGCCCACTCATCCCATTCGGAGTCCATCTTGGGTTTCTTGTTAGCTATGATAGCATTCGTGTGATCCTCCAGTCTGCCATGAACGGTTGTCCCGAACTCAGAGGATGTTATCTCTTCACCGTCAATGGGAGAAATACGCATCCCATACTTACGTGTTTCAATCTCTCGCTGACTAGCATCGGGAAATTCCCTAGCTAGCTTAATGTATTGCTCTGGAGACCAGATGCCATCCAAAAATGGATCCTTGATAATACCCATGACAGTTGTCACCGATGGATAAGCACCGATTTTCTTGGCTTGTGATGGTGTTGCAGCTTTCGTTAGAAAGGGTTCGTTGTCGCAGTTGTAGAAATGGCTCATAATTAGAAGGGTGCTATATTTATTGTATTATTATTGTATACTGGTATTGGTGTTGCAGTTTTGTTATGGGTTGTTGCAGTTTTGTTACTGGCTTTTACAGATTTGTAAACGGCTTTTGTCCATCTCTTATCCTGCTTCACTTCATTCAGTATGCTAGTAGAAAGGCTATACCAACGAGTTTTGTCGTAAGCCATTCGATTAAATGAGTCGCTAACCAATACGGATTGCTTCTCAAGGTTCTTAAGGGTTCTCCATATCTGCATATCGGAGAAGAAAGGAAAAATTGAACGCCAACCCTCTCTGGAGTTGAACGTCCAATGTTTTCCCTTGTGGTAGTTTCTTCCATCTTTTTCGTTTAGTAAAACGTAGTATATAACTTTATGCAGGATGATTGCCTCCTTAAGCCCGTACTTTGCAGCGTGGTCTTCCTCGAATGCAAGCATGGTAATTATCCCAATAACTCCTTCATGTCCATGATGAACTCAAGACCCTCAAGCACTGACCGCCTGTCCTCGTATGGGTAGGATGAGATAATCAATGACGTTGCATCGTTGTAGAACTCTACAACCGCATCGCCCTCTGATGGATGACCAATGATATCCCAAGAGATGTTTTCATTGATCATAAAGTCCAGAATGTCAGACTTGCTTCGCTCCTTGGGAGTTTTAATCTCTTCGGGTTCAAGTTTCTCTCGTAGCTCATCCCTAAGAATATACTTTTCGCCCTGCAATAGATGACCAAAGTATTGCTCTTTGATGCAGTTATTTTTTCCAATTGCAATTACAATTGTTTCTGGGTGGTGGAATACCCCGTGTGTTTTTTCGTGTATCATATTTTTATTGGTTGGTTGGTTATGGTGGAGGTGGGAGGAGTTGAACCCCCGTGTCCTAGATAATCTAGGATCGAAACCCTTTCACCCCCTTCAGTGCATGAGATTGCAGATATGTAATAGGGTGTCAAATGTTTTTTTATAAAATGTTAGGAGCGGAGTTTGTCCATAGTAGTGCATTGCCGTCCGAAGGAAATTTTTGGCACAAAAAAAGCCCGCACCCCGAAGGATGCGAGCTGAGTTTTTTCCATTTTGGAAACAGTTGAGATGATTACCACCGTGCTCCGTCTGAATACTGATCCGAATTGCAACCCTCGCACAATCCGCAATGGAATACGTCAGGGCTGTCGCAGAACTCACAGGTCTCAGGCTCCTTGAGCGTAGCTACGGTAGCTAGCTGAATCTTCAGCATATCTATCGCCAAGTCTTCGATGAGCTCCCAGATGCCATGGGGCTCCCAGTCTTCAAATGGTTGCCACCTGTTGTCTCGGATGAAGTCCGTCACCTCTTGCTCGTCTAGCTCGAAAAAGTCCAGTGGTAGCTCTTCGGTTAGGTAGAATTTTGATGCTCTTACATATGCTTGTATTTTATTCATGGTATTGATTTGGTTGGTTGGTGTTTATTGGTTGTCCATAAGGATAATTCTGGCATAGCGTTGGGCAATATCCTCAATAACCTTACCTTCGCAAGATTGACTGCGAGGTGTCCCTTCTTTGTAACCATTGCTGGTCTCGCAGTAGGTTATGTTGCCCTTGGCATCGTATTCATGCTTCGACCAATAGCCATCGCTATCCTCGTAGTAGGTGTCGTTGCCCTTAGCATCGTATTCCCGCTTTCTCCAGAATCCATCACTGTTCTCGTAGTAAGTAGTTCTGCCCTTGGCATTGTATTCACGCTTCCACTGATAGCCAAAGCTGTCCTCGAAGTAGGTTTGGTTGCCTTTGGCGTTTTTAATCTCGATAGGGAAAGTGAAGTCGATCCCTAGTTTTTTGTATGTGTTGCTTAGTTTGTTCATGGTATTGATTTGGTTGGTTGGTGTTGGTTAATGGTATTGTAGCTAGCTAGCTACTACCAACTATCACCATTGTCTGGTAGGTGGTCGAAGTGATTGTGAGCATCCCTGTAGCCTTCTTCAGCTTGGGGATAAGCTGCCTTTGCTTGTTCAACAGTGTCATACATATCCATGAATTGCTTCATAGTCTGACCCTCAAGCACTGACCCCTTCGGGTATTCCCCGAATTGATAAACGCTGAATTGACCGTATTGGTTTTTTTCGATTGTGGTTTCCATTTTATTAAAGGCGGTTTTACTGATCCGCAAACAGTTTGGTATTGTAGCTAGCTAGCTAGCTATCTATCTGTAGAAAATGTGGCGACCGATAACGACCGTCACTGTCATGTGCTTTGCCCAGTAGGGTTCGCAGTAATTTGCATGGTAGTGATCTGCTCCCAGTGTGTGGTTCGTCACCTCGGATGCAACGATCACCTTGGCTGATCTCCACCTCGGATGTCTCTGAGCTATAGCTATCCCTCTAGCCAAGTCCATAGTATTCCAACATGAGAATTGCTTGTACTCCAAGCACACATCCCATGGCGTTAAGCTACGCTTGAGTGATCGATTGATGATCACCTCATGCACTGCTTCCATTGACCCACTGGCATATTCGCCGCCAGCCTCTAGGATGAGGGTGGCAGCGACGATGTCCGATGGCGTTTGACCTCTGCCCGCCGCCACGAAGGCAGTGAGCATGATCAAGATATACGTTATGACTTCCATTGTTCTGTAGTTCATAACGATTAGTCCTTGAGGATTTCACGGAGGAGACGCTGAGCTAGCTCATTGGCATCACTGGCGATCACACTGCGACCGAAGTGCTTATCCATCCGCTTGCGACCCGAATCAAGAGCATATTGCTCACGCTCGATGTAAGCCGCGATAGCATTGATACCCATGTTGCGGTAGCTCTTGGTGTCGATGTCGTTATCACGTAGATAGCTATCAGTGAATACAACAGTTGTGGTGGATGCCTTGATCTTGGCGATGTGCGTCTTCATGCACGCCATGATACCCTCGCCATTGCCAGACGGAAAGCGATCATTGACCCACTTGTCGGTATCATCCTTGCGAACCACATAGCTCTTGCATTTGTGATTGAATGAGCACGACAGGATTAGGTTGAGATCGATCAACTGCTTTTTAGCTAGCTCACGAAATGCTAGCACGAACTCACGACCACCATGCAATGCCCATGCATCACGCATGGAACCACTCATGTCAACGATCATGGTCACGCTACGCTTGCCATTGCTACGCTTGCGATTGATGAATGCACGATCACTGCCGCACATCGCCGCATTAGCGTGCAAGCGTGTTCCATTGCACGCTAGGCGATTGCGAGTGACCCTAGCTGACTGAACGATGCTCTTCATGCATCGAGCGATGCGACCAACTTGCTGACCATTGATAGGCAACTCCTTGGAATACCATTGCTCTTTTGGTGTGTGCTGGGATTCGGCTTTCATCTTGTCCAGACCAGTGGGATTGATCGTTGGCTGTTCGGACTTCTTTTCGTCGGACTTACCATTGATCACTGAGTCCGAATACTTTGGATCGATCTCCTTACCGAATAGCTCCACCCACTCCTGCACGATGGGTATCAAGCATTGGCTGGTCAGTGCATCGCACGCTCTGCGATAGAATTTAAGGATGACCAAGCGTGTTAGGCGATCCTTACCCTTGACCATGACCTTCTCAGTACCCATCCACTTTGGGACATATGCACTGGCTTGTTTCTTGATGCCAGCCTCATTGGTTTTGATTGCCCATAGTAGTGCTGATGCAGAGTTATATGCCGCATCCACATCTTGGTAGTTGACCCATCTGAATGCACCATCGCCATCCTTGCGTGTAGCACTGGCGTATTCGATGCGGATATCCTCGAATAGATTCCACAAGCGAAATGGTAGGTTGCGTGCTTCAAGTTGATCAGCTACGTCAGTGTCTCGGCAGGTTAGTCTACCGTGCTCTGTCTCATGTCGGATGACCAGCTCGACAAACTTCTTAAGCTTGGCATCGTTGGCTTTCGTCGATGAGTTGCAGATGGTATCCAGCTTGGTTCCAACCTTGATGACGTGCTTGTCGCCTTGGAATGACCAGCACGCTGTTGGCACACTGTCATCGATGCTGATGGTGCAACGCTTACCAGTTGCGTTCACCATGCGAGTGAGCACTCCACCCTTCTGTCTGCCTACGATTTTACGCGAGCAGGTACTGATTGCTTTTTTGATTATCGTTTTCATTTTTTATATATGCTTTGATTTGTTAGTTAATTGATTAGCTACGCTAGCATTGTAGCTAGCTCGGCGACACCATTGATGGAATCCAGTGTGATATCACCCGTGTCTGAATCCCATGCTTTGAGACCATCGAGACCATTGGCACACATCCACATCAGCACACTCGCACCCGTGTTGTCACTGCTGTGAGTGCAAGCTGTTTCAAGGTTGCGGATGTCCAAGGATGTCAGCAGTTGTCCACTGGCTTTCATCTCCCGACTGCGTTCCATTGCCATTGCGAATCGACCACCCAGATCGGCGGCATCAGTGATACCAAACTTGGTAGCTACGCTGGTAGCTATGTTGGCGACCATGGCTGAATCGAATTGCACGTGCTTGAACAGGAATCGTGATCTGAATGCTTCTGGTGGAATCACTTCGCATAGGTTAGTTGCACAAATGATATGCAGATTGTCCATATCACAGGTCAGAGTTTCAAGCACACCTTTGTCATTGTGCTTGGTCGTTAGCTTATAGCGTTTGATGCCATCCGCATCTGGCTGTGGTGCTAGGAAATCCAGCATCTTTTCCATGACCTTGGGCGATAGGCGGAAGACTTCATCCAAAAAGAATAGCACGCTCTCACCTTTGCTGGCTAATCGTACAGCGTTAGCTAGCTTGCCATCTGATACGATGAAACCATTGCCATCTTCTCTGGGTGTCGCACCACCAATGATCTCATGCCATTCGTCCATGTCATCAGAGCACCCATGTGTGATACAATGATCGTATGATTGTCCCAGCAGTGAGATGCTGTAGCTTTTACCATAGCTGGGTGGTGCTGAGATGCACACCTTGGTTGGATTCGCTGATCCACTGTCGTAATATGGCTGGATCAATTCCAGTATAGGATTGTTGCCAGATGCCACAGCCACAGCCAATGGTAGTCTGTTGGATGTCCCACCCTTCATTGCGTCCGCAATCTTGTCCAGTGTGTCAGCTAGTGGAGCCAGAGCATCCACTTGATTCTGCATTTTTTCTAGGCTTGGCGACACATCGTTAGCAATTGCATCCTGCACTGCATCGCGGACTTTATCCATGTCTACGGATGCTGATCCACCACCAAGTATATCCTGCAATGCACGCCATTTTTCTTCTGCTTCTGTCGATGCTGATGTCGATGTCGATGCTGGTGCTGGTGCTGGTGTGCTATCACCCATGACAGCCACAGGATCACCACCCAAGTCAGTGACCCACTGTTTGAGTTGTGCTTGGGAAGCATCTGCTATCTGGCGACCAGTTATGCCCAGTGTGCTGGATGCGTTGTTGCTTGTTAGGTATTGGCGTAGTTTCGTATTGTTATTCATATCGTTATCTATTGGTATTTTT
>Ga0115570_10003961_pt1 | contig 10753 bp, 8 predicted proteins | sample COGITO_mtgs_1205_3_FD_87294 | JGI IMG/M metagenome (GOLD analysis project Ga0115570, IMG submission 87294) | Pelagic marine microbial communities from North Sea - COGITO_mtgs_120524 | ecosystem: Environmental > Aquatic > Marine > Epipelagic | place: Germany:Helgoland, sampling site Kabeltonne... | reverse complement strand
CTACCGGCACGCCGCCGCTTTCAATATCAGAACCAAAGTTACCGACGTAAGCTCGCCCTGTGGCATCAACTACCATATCGTTGCAGTGATAGGACGCGAGTTGGGACAAATCTGCGTGCTCTACCAATTGGCCATCAGGCTCAAGCCGCAACAACTTACGATCCAGCATAGACACTATCAACATTCGCCCATCGGGCAACCAGCCCAGCCCGGAAGGCTGATTCGGAACCTCAACGATAGTTTCAAGCTGACCTTGCGCATCCAATGCCAGCACCCGATGGGTGTAAAAGTCAGAGAAAAACAACCTGCCAGCATGCCAACGGGGCGCTTCAGTGAACGATAATCCTGTCGCTACAATATCCATCTCAATCCTCTCAGATGCTTATTTGTGTTGCTGTAATCGCCCGATCAAAAATCTCAGCTGCCGAATTTCTAACCGGTAAATCAGTCACCCATCAGCATCTTCCAAGAAGCCAGGTCGTTGATCCGCATATAGGTATTGATTTTTTTTGTCTCAGCAAGGCTGGCGTTCGGCACATCGGAATAGTTATGCCCGGGCAGCAACAAAGTATCATCAGGCAACGCCGCCAACTTCTGGATACTATGATACATATCCTCAGAGTTTGAACCAGGCAGGTCCACTCGACCACAACCATTGATAAACAGGGTATCTCCCGAGACCAAAGTTTGCTTGACTCGAAAGCACTGAGAGCCTGGCGTATGACCGGGTGTATGTAAGAACTCCACCTCAACGTCACCAACTTTCAGCCGGTCGCCGGAGTCTACCTTGACCATATCGGAGTCCGAGATACCCGTGACCTTCTTGACCCCATCGGCCTCAATCTTATGGGCATAAATTTTCACGGGATTGACTGCTAATAACTCAGCGACACCCTGTACCTTATTTTTGCCAAAAGAGCCGCCACAATGATCAGGATGATAGTGCGTCAACAGCGCGGCATTCAGTGTATAGCCACGCTCGTTGATGATATTCATGATGGCATCGATATCCCAGGCCGGATCTATCACCACAACTTCTCGCGTTCGCTTCGAACCGATCAGATAGGTGAAATTTTGCATGGGACCAATCTGAATTTGTTCCAGAATTAACTCATCTTCCATGGGCATACTCGTATCCTCTCGACGCAAAGGCCTAATATACAGCGCTGTGACTGCAGCGTCGAGCTTTGCACCAGGGCGACAAATCAGGGGGCCAGCTGTTTTTCCTCTGCAGAAACAGCGGGCGACACGCCTGCCCATTTCTGTTGCACTCGTTGTTTCAAGCCCCTCAACAACGCGCTTATATCATCACCCACACAATACAGAGCAGGCACCATTAAGAGCGACACAAACAAGGCGAACAAGACCCCGAACGCCAGAGATAACACGGCCGGCTTCAAAAACTGAGCGTCCGTAGAGCGCTCAGCCATGATTGGCATTAGCCCCACAAAGGTAGTCACTGAGGTGAGCAAAATCGGTCTAAAGCGTGCGACGCCGGCGGTCACAACAGCCTCTGCAGCATTCCGACTCTGCTGCCGCAGACGTTCTACGTAGTCCACCAGCACCAGATTATCATTCACCACCACCCCTGCCGCCGCACCGATGCCAAAATAGGAAAACATGGCCATAGACACACCGAATAGCCAATGACCGTAGACAGCCCCCATAAAGCCAAAAGGAATGGCGGTCATCACCAAAAAGGGTAGCCAATAGGAGCGAAATGCAACGGCGATCAGTGCGTACATGACAAATAAAGCAATGGCGAACAAGGAGACGAGCTCGCCCATAAATAACTCCTCACTTTCCGCATTACCGCTGACACCGATCTTAATACCAGGATAGTTTTTCTCAATTTTAGGCAAGAAATTATCTTTCATATCCGTATTGATATCACTCATCAGGTCACCGGTCACATCTGCGGTGACCCATACAACCCGTTCACCATCTCGGCGATCAATATTCTGAACACCGGTGGTCACCGCAATTTCAGCCACTGACAACAACGGTATTTCTCGACCCTCTAATGTGCGAATGTAAAACTGGTTAAGGCTGTCGAGACTATGACGCAAAGCTGAGGGATAACGCACCATCACCCTGACATCACCATTTTCTCGAGGCAGTCGTTGAACTTCTTCACCGAAGTAAGCCTGTCGCACTTGCTGTGAAACCTGCGCCAGGGTCACACCGAGCTTTTCCGCACCCGGTAACAACTGGATGTGCAGCTCATCTGATTCGCCACGCATAGAGTCGCGCACATAAAAGGTGCCGTCATAACTGTAAAGCTGCGCCTGAACTTCTGATGCTGCGGCACGCAAAACCTCCATGTCCCCGTGACGCAGTGCATAGTTAACCTGGGGCGTCGAATTATTCATCGTATAGTTAACTTCAATCTCATCCGCATCTGGAATTTCGCCCACCAGTTCTCTTAATCGCGTCGCCGCTTCTTTTGCACTAAGATCTCGGATTTCGGGCGGCGCCAGCTTAATGATGGCAATCACACTGTCCCGACGAGAACGCGTATACCAGCCTTCAATCAGTTGGCCGGAGCCCCCCTCCTCGATCGCCCGCTCGTCAACTTCCTTGATCAATTTTAATTCGGCTTCCTGCAATTGATCGAGGACAGTGAGTGCGCGAGCGTAGGGTGTTCCCGTCGGTAACGTGACATTTAGGTAGATGATTTCATTTTCGACTTCCGGCATAAACCCGAACTTGACCCAACCGCTGGAGTAAAGCCCGAGACTCAAAATAAAAGCCATTGCAAACGCGCTGACCGTAACGTATCGATAGCGAACACAACGATCTACCCAACGACGGTAAGTCGTGTCGGCAAAATGCACTATGCTTTCCTCGATGCGCTTCTGCCAACGGGCCAGCACGCCCAATTTTTCGCGATGCTGGAGATGTGCCAAGTGCGCAGGCAGTATCAGAAATGCCTCGACCAGTGACACCAGCAATGCCAATGTGATAACGATCGAAAACTGACGAGTGACCTGAGCCTCTTCCGTAGACAAGAAAAAGAATGGCGCAAACGCAACCATGGTGGTGAGTACCGCAAAGATCACCGGTTTTGACACCACTGAAGCGCCCTCAATGGCAGCAGCGAGGCCACCATGGGTATGACTATGCTGGTGAATACTCTCGCCGACCACAATGGCGTCATCGACGACAATCCCCAGCACCAGCAAGAAGGCAAAGGTAGACATGATATTTAGCGACACATCGTTCATCGGCAACAGTGCAAATGCGCCCATAAACGATACCGCGATCCCCACAGTGACCCAGAGAGCAACCACCGGCCGCAAGCTTAGAATCAGAACCAGGAACACCAACAAGAGACCAACAAATGCCGAAGAGGTAATCGTGTTCATTCGGCTTTTATAAATATCCGCCGTATCGAACCATAGGGAAAGACTGACACCCTCGGGTAGATCAAGTTTGCGTGTTGCCATCCAAGCTCTGACCGCATCACTAGATTTGACGACTTGCATATTGTCCGTGGACAGAACTTGCAGTAACACCGCCGGCTCACCGTTCATGGTAGCGAGAATTTCTTCATCTTCGAAACCATCAATCACTCGGGCAACGTCGCCAACACGGACACTGGCCCCGCCTTGGGATTGACGAATAATAATTCGACTGAACTCAGCTTCGCTGTCTGCCATGTTTCGAGCCCGCAACCTCACATCGCCGGTTTCGGTACGGATCTGGCCCGTCGACAAGTTAATCGAACTGGCGCGGATGGCCGCGGCGACCTCGTCGAAACCAAGGCCATACTGTCGCATGGCATCATCGGACAATTCGATAGTGACTTCTTCTCGACGACTACCAAATAAATCCACGAGGGAAATATAAGGTAATTGGGCGATTTCATCGCGCATGTCCTGAGCCAGCTGCGTCAGAGCCTTCTCACCAATGTGGCCATGTACCGCAATACGCATCATTTCCTGACGGTATTCCACTCGCCTAACCTTAGGGTTTTCGATGTCTCTGGGTAGGGAGTTGACCGCATCCACCGCATTTTTTACATCATTCAGGAATGAATCCATATTCTGGCTAGGTAAGGTGTGCACCTCTATACGAGCAAAGTTTTCAGTGGCGGTTGAGTAATACCGATAGACACTTTCAAGCCCATTCAGCGCTTCTTCTATGCGCATCACGATCTGTTCTTCCACTTCCTGCGGCGCAGCACCCGGCCAAACAACTTCTATGACTACTTGATGAGGCTTGAAGACCGGAAAGGCTTCTCGCTCCATAGACAGGAAACCAAGTAGTCCGGCCAGCAATATCCCAAACATCAATAGGTTTGCCGCGACCGGGTTGGACGCCCACCACGCTATAATCCTTGCCATAGGTCTTAGCTCCCCACCGCCTTACCTTGCTCTCGATTAGCAACCCGATTCACACCCTCGACCAAGCCGAGAGTCTCAAGCGCCATACCCTGGATCGCATTGCGAATCGAGGAAACAACCACCCGCTCGCCAACCTCTAGCCCGCTGGCAATCACAGCATCGGTCAAGCTGCTGTGAGTCACCACCACCTCACGAATATCCAATTTGCCGGCATCATCCACCACATAGACCTTATTTCCAGCCCGCAACGCCTCACGCGGTATCACATAGCCATTCTCAATTTGTCGACCCTGAATCTCCGCTTTCACATACAGCCCGACTGCCAAGGGCATACCCTGGTTCGACCGATTCAATGTATAGGGTGCCAGTACCTCTGCGATGCCGTAGATCATCCGCGTGTCACGATCAATCACCGCATCTAAGCGAACCAGCTTACCGACCCAAGATTGCTCGGAACCGGCAACCATCGCCGAGAACGACACAGCCAAACCTTGACCCGTAGCAGCCACAAATCCAATCGGTAAACCCAAGGAAGCCAGCTGACTGTCGGATAAAGGCAGGCGAACCTCAACCTTATCAATGGCAAACGCCCGACCCAGAGCCATACCCGGCGTCACATATTGGCCAATATCGACGCGGGTACTGATCAATCGGCCATCAAATGGCAGGGCGATCTTAGTCCGGGAGAGATTCAGCTCGGCCTGCTGCAAGTCGGCACGAGCAGCATCCATGCGCGCCCTCGCCTCGGCAACCTGTGGTTTTCGCAGTGCGAGATCTGATGCCTGACTGGCGTTTCGCAGTTGCTTGCGCGCAACTTCAGCGGTCGCCACCGCCGTTTGCAACGCAACCTCAGCTTCGGCGAGTCTGGCTTGAGCTTGTGCCAGGGCTAATTGATAGTCGACAGGCTCAATTTCGACCAATGACATACCAGCCTGAACCAGGCCACCCTCAATAAATTCAGAAGATACAGCCACCACTCTGCCTGGTATCTGGGATACCAGGTCGACCATGGTGCCGGCTCGCACCTCACCCTGGGTTAACACGACTAACGCCACATCTTTACGCTCAACCGCGTCAACAAAGACACTTAAAGCACGAGGTGTTCGATCTTTCTTCTCTGGCTCTGGCTTTGTCCAATGGAGGCCAGCATAACCACCCACGGCCGCGATGATGATCACCACCGGCGCTAAGACTTGCAGCATTTTATTCACTTCGGGTCACCCTTGAGTTAAAGATAGCCTTCCACTGGCCATTATGACGTATACCCTGTCAAACAGCGCGGCAATTGCCCGCCATTAAAGCGCAATCGAACCGCGGTTTTAAGTGATCTACGGTGAAGTGACGGATCTGTCAGCTAGAGTCCCCTTTATCGAGGGTTCGTGCATCCCGACAGTGACATTACGGTCAGCGTTCAGCTTCAATCGTGGTACCCTATCGGCTACAACACCGTGCCGGATATAACGACCATCGCGCACTTCATCAGCCTTAAATATAAGACGAGCACAACCATGAGCCCATTGGCACCCGTATATTTCGGCAGCGTTAACCGCTGGGAGTGTGACGAGAACGACCACCTCAATGTGAGGTTTTATGCTCAGAAAATGCAGCAGACCTTGACCTGTGGATTGTTGGACCTCGGTCTGGCGACACCCCTAACTCTTGATACGACGTTACAGTCGATCGCTGCGCAGCACATGCGCTATCTTGCAGAAGCCAGAATCGCTACACCATTAACGGGCCTTATAGGTCTGCTGGGAACCACTGAAAACAGCTTTACGGTGCTGACAGAACTGCACAATACCGAAACCGGGCTGGTTCAGGCATCCTTCACCCAGACCTTCAACACCAGGCTGGAACGCCACCCGGCCAGCCATGTACCACTGCCAGATCACGCCGGCAGTCGAGGTATCGCTTATCGGGACTCACCATTTGCGCACCTAAGTTTGGCTGAGGCCCTTGAACAGGGCTTCATCACCATCGGCAGGGGTATGATTCAAGCCGACGAATGCTCAGCGGATGGCCGCCTCCTACCTCACCTGTACATGGGCCGCGTTTCAGACTCAATGCCGAACCTCTGGGCCAGGTTCGCCAGCCCGGAAGAACCGGGCTTGCGCGGCGCGGGCGACGAGGGCGGCGCGGTGCTCGAATACCGTATGACTTACTCTGGATCCTTAAACCTGGGTGAGCGATTTGAGGTTGTCTCCGGCGTACTCGCTCTCGCCGACAAGACCCAGCATTTCGTTCATCAGCTCTACAGTGTCGAGACCGGACGCTGCGTGGTCGCCGCAGAAGCCCTTGCCATCGCCATGGACCTCAAAGCCCGGAAAGCCATGTCCATCAGTCCTTCTCGGCGGGCCGCAATGCAGGCGTTCTTGTTGACGATGCCTGCGCCAGCAGCCCAATCTTGAGCATTAACTAGTCAATACCCCTTCGTCATGGCGTATTTTTAAACAGCGACAGCGGCGGTGACTGCAATTTCAACTGTATATTGAGGCGCCGCCAGTTTCGATTCAACACAGGCACGAGTTGGGGTGGCACCGTCGACAACCCACTTATCCCAAACACTGTTCAGTCCGGCAAAGTCGGCCATATCAGCCAACCAGATAGTGGCCGTCAGCAGTTGAGACTTATCAGTACCCGCCTGCGCCAAGAGCTCGTCGATAGCTTGCAAGATATCCGCAGTCTGCTCGGCCGCAGTGCCACCAGCGGCATTCTGCGCAACCTGGCCGGCTGTCGATACGACACCATTATAGACAACAGCTTGACTCATTCTTGGGCCGGATTTTATTCGCTTGATCGTCATATTATCTGTGTTCCCGCTAAATATTTTATTTGATATCACAAGGATAGATTTATCTGTGTGATACAGAAATTGCCTAACGGCTACTATAACAAAATTAAACTAAAAACATCGTGATTAGAAATAACTCGCAGCAATCAAACCACCCACTAACGGCAACGTGGCAACGAGAAACATAATAAATGAATAGGACAAGACTTTGTTCGCAGGTAACCCGGTCATAATCAACAACGGTATCACTACGAACGGATGAATGATGTTAGTCCACTGGTCACCATAGGCGACACCCATCACAATCAGCGCCGGATCAGTACCGAGGGTCTTGGCCGCTTCCAAAAATGCCGGCCCCTGAACAGCCCATTGAGCGCCACCCGAGGGGATAAACAGATTAATCACGCCGCCAGAGAAAAAGGCAATCAACGGTAGACTTTCGGCCGTGCCGATTCTGGCAAAAAAACCTGCGATCTGGGCAACAAAACCCGTATTCAGCATGATGCCCATGATGCCAGCATATAATGGATATTGAAGTAAGGTCGGCACTATCGCTCGACCCGCCTGCATTAACACCTGGGTAAACTCCATCGAGGAACGCGTCAGTAGTAAACAAGCGGCCAGGAAAGTCCAGTTGACGATATTCAAATCCAATCGAATGCCTTCGGTATAAAACCAATTACCGATATACGTCACCAAGATCAAACCCAGACCCAACGTCAGCCAACGGGCGCCCTCAAGATATCCCGCCAGACCCGACCGAGCTGCCAACGGCTGGTCGGCCGCTAGAAGCGCTTCACTGCTCGTCTCGGGCTCATCGATTTCCTCGATTTCCCCTACCGCCGGCCCAAGTTGCATGGCAACTAACACCACGGTCGCTAGTGTCACCCCAATCGTTACCAGATTAAATGTCGACAAAATGGTTTCGGTCACCGGCAGCAACCCCCCTAACAGGGTTTCCATCGAGTTCCCCGGCGTCGCCACCATCAAAGGCGCCGAGCCAGAATAACCCATGTGCCAGACCACAAAACCGCTGAATGCCGCACCACCTAACAATGGGTAATGAACCTGAATACCCCTGCGCCGAAAGGACAGTGCAACCTGACGCGCCATTAAGCCACCCAGAATCGTTCCCAGCGGCCAGGCGATCAGACAGACGCAACCGGCAAATAGAGCCACGAATCCATAGGCTGACGTAGCGGTTTTCGGCAGGCCCGCGAGCCACTCCAGATAGCGAGGCACAGGCCCAAGATGCGCTAACGCATAGGCAAACAGAATCGTCAGGCAAACTTGCGTAATGAAGGGCAGCAACGAACTCAAGCCGTTACCCCAGGCCATCACGACCCCTTGAGAATCTGTCGGCGTATAACCATAGGCCAAAATCATCGCCGCTAGGGTCATCACGATAGCAAACGTAAATGGCTCGGGCATGTAACGATCAAAGCCACGAATAACCACACGAATCAGCGGCTGCAGCAAACGGTTAATGGTGATGTCCTCCGGCACCGTGGGCATGCCCATGGGCCCGCTCCTCTGGCGTCGATTCTCGAACCTCGACAATATCGAGTTCGAACGCCAGAGTCTGGCCGGCAAAAGGATGGTTTGCGTCTATATCCACATTGAATTTTCCGACCTTGATAATTCGGGCATTACGCACACCCTCTTTCGTGTTGATATGGACAATTTGTCCAGCCTTGAGCTTCTTTGGTGCGTCAACCAGGTGCTTGATGGGTACTCGATGTTGTGAGTCTTCAACGCGCTGGCCGTAGGCCTGTTCAGGCGGCAACACCACGTGGACACTGTCGCCTGCAGACTTATCCATGATGGCTGCTTCCAGTCCGGCGAGGATATTCCGCCGTCCGATCAAGCAGGCCTGCGGTGCCTCATTGCGATTGGTCTCGAGCTCAAGACCTGTTTCGTCCTTTAGGGTGTAATGGAAGGTGACTATCGTACCGGTACTGACTTGCATGGCTTCAACCTGTAATCGACAAAAACAGCAGTATCTCACTACTGACCAGGAAGTGGTATTCTTGCCGTATGCATGATGTCATCCAACTAGAAACGCAACAAACCCATGTCAATCCGGTGTTTAACACTCTGGTTTATGATGGCTGGCTGCTGCGCTTCAGTCGTGGCTACAGCCTCAGCACCGATTCTGTCTGGCCCCTGCGCCAAGGTGAAATTGGCTTGGCGGCCAAGGTGGCTTATTGCGAGGAACAATTTCAACTTCAGCGTCAGAGCTCCACCTTTCGCCTGACCAGCCTCGGTTATCACCAATCCATCGACACATATCTGCGCGACAGTGGCTATCGAACTGCAGAAAGTGGTGTGGTATTGAATCGAGCCTTATCCCGAACCCCAACCACAGCACTCAAGACCTTACCGTTAACCCGCTGGTTGGATTTGTGTTATCGGCTAAATCCTGAGGATGTCTCTGGCCAACGCCTGCTCCAGGAACAACTGTTGAGTCAGATAGAATTACCTATGTGGTGTGCCGTCATCGAGGCCGATGGCATTGCGGTGGGCTATGGGCGAGCGCTACAAAGTGGCACCCATCTGTACCTCGACGACTTATGGCTCTTACCTGATTGGCGACGCCGCGGTCACGGCCAGCGTCTGCTAGATGGCCTGCAAGGATTCGGCCAGGCCCACGGTGCAACCATGGCCTACCTGACGATCAGTGATGCTAACCCCAGCGCCACTGCATTCTTTCGTCAAGCCGGATTTAGCGTGGCATATCCTTACCACTACCGACAACGCTGAGCATCTATCGCGCGGTTCTAGCCTTCAACAAAACCTTTCCAACCACTCATGTACTGGACGAAGTTTTCACCGAGCCCTTCCGCACGTAAATAGTCCGCGGTAACCGGTATCGTCACAGGTGTAAACCCGGGATCGCGCTGCAACTGATTAGGGTAATCATGATGCAGAATAGCGGCGCGACCCAGCATTAGCCAATCGACGCCGGCCGCCAATACCCGCTCGGCGTCAGCCGGCGTGGTGATTTTACCAGCGACACCCAGGCGCACAGGACCACGTTCTAGCGCCGTAAAGTAGCTCATCAGGCCCTGTCCTTTGAATTGCTCCTCGTCCGGATCCTTGAACACATCCCACAGAGACATATCGAGAAAATCAATCTGCGATTCAGCAAAGAGTCGCTGACAAATTACCAGCACTTCACCCAGCTGCATACCAAACCGTTCGGGAGACAGTCTTAAACCTAGCATAAAGTCGTCACCGCAACGTCGTCGGATACCCTCGATAATGTTGAATATTGGCCTCGCCCGGTTCTCCAGCGAGCCACCAAACTCATCGTCACGTTGATTGATCTCAGGCGAGAGGAATTGCCCAAGGATGTAACCGTGAGCACCGTGGAGTTCCACACCTTGAAACCCTGCCTGCTCGGCTCGCTCGGCGGCGCGAATAAACGCCTCAATCATTTCCTCAACTTCAGCGGTAGACATCCCTCGCGCACCCGTCTCGGCGTTATCGGAGGGACAAACGGGCGTTGTGCCGATCAGCTCCTTCGGAGAACGCATGCCCGCGTGATGCAGCTGAACAACTGCGACGCTGCCGTTAACTTTAATGCCTGTGGCCAGACGAGTCAGCCCTG
>Ga0115570_10003949_pt1 | contig 10767 bp, 9 predicted proteins | sample COGITO_mtgs_1205_3_FD_87294 | JGI IMG/M metagenome (GOLD analysis project Ga0115570, IMG submission 87294) | Pelagic marine microbial communities from North Sea - COGITO_mtgs_120524 | ecosystem: Environmental > Aquatic > Marine > Epipelagic | place: Germany:Helgoland, sampling site Kabeltonne... | reverse complement strand
TCTTCTTATGTTTAAAAACTGTTGGTTAGTTTATTCATTATTTGTTGACAATTAATATAAGTATGTTATCGTTAATTCAATATTGTCTAGTATGTAAAAAAACGGTGTTTCTCCAAATTTATTTTTCTTTTTTTATCGTTATTAAAAACACAAAAAAAGAACGTTTGTTAACTATTAAAATGAAAAAAGAGACTACTATTTATTAATATATATAGTTGTTAACACCCATTTTATATCTTTTTAAGTAATTAATTTTAAGGGGTTTATATTGTTAATAGGGTGAGATAAAATGTTTGCTTTTATATCTTTTTAAAAGAGAGTAAGATATAGATAAAAAATTATTACTACTATGAACAGTCTATATACATCATCATTAATTTAAATTTTAAAAAGAAAAAATATATAATAATGTTAGTAGTGTTAATAAAGTGACGAAAACGAATATCGTACCTTTGTTCTAATTTAAAAATCTAGATGTCTAAAAAGAAAAAAGAACGTTATCAACTTGAGGGGAAAATTATATCTCTTTTTAAAAGCCGTCCTAAGGCTGTTCTTAATTATAAGCAAATAGCTGCAGCCCTAGACATTAAAGATACTAAAGGGAGAAATAACATTATAAAAGTACTAAACACACTTCACAGTCAAGATCAATTAGATGCTTTGAAGCCCGGCCAATATCAATTTAATAACTCTTCTGTAGAGTTGGTTTCTACTCAATTAACTATTATTCCTTCAGGGAAAGGTGTTGTAAAAGTTGATGGATATGATGAAGAACTTATTGTACCAAAAAAATTTTTAAATAAAGGTTTACATGGTGATCAAATTGAAATAAGTATTCACAAAAAAAATAAACAAGTAGAAGCTCATGTTGAAAATATTTTAGAAAGAAGTAACCGAGAATATGTAGGTGTTTTTGAGCGTCAAAAAGATTTTGGTTTTGTTCTTTGTAGGAGTGGAAGAATGTATACTGATCTTTTTATAGAAAGGGAAGAATTAAAAAACTATAAAGACGGTGAAAAAGTAGTTGCTGTTTTAAAAGACTGGCAGGAAAAAAGAGAGTCACCATCTGGAAGAATTATTAAAAGTTTAGGCCAACCCGGAGAGAAAGAAACAGAAATACATGCAATTCTTCATGAGTATGGTCTTCCTTACGAATTTCCAAAAGAAATAGAGGAAGCGGCAGAGAAAATAAAAAAAGACTTAGATCAAAAAGAAATAAAAAAAAGGAGAGATTTTAGAGATGTTTTAACATTTACAATTGACCCAATAACAGCCAAAGATTTTGATGATGCCCTTTCATTTAAAACGTTGTCAAACGGATTATTTGAAGTTGGAATCCATATCGCTGATGTTTCCTATTATGTTCAACCAAATACAATATTAGATCAAGAAGCATATGATAGGGCAACATCTGTTTATCTTGTAGATAGAGTCGTTCCGATGCTACCAGAAGTTTTATCAAATGGTTTATGTTCTCTTCGCCCTAAAGAAGAAAAATTCACTTTTTCTGCCGTATTTATTCTAAATAAAGAAGGAACAGTTCAAGAAGAATGGTATGGAAGAACAGTTATCAATTCGGACTATCGTTTTTCGTATGAAGAGGTTCAAGACGTTTTGGAAAATCAAAAAGCTCAGGTTGACTCAAGCGTTTCTCTTACAGGAAAAACGTATATCCTTCCAGATAATGTGTTTAAAGCAATAAATATTTTAGATTTTCAAGCAAAAAAATTAAGAAGCCAACGAATGAAGAATGGCGCTATTTCATTCGATCGCGTCGAAGTTAATTTTCACTTAGATGATGAAAATAACCCAGAGTCTGTTTACTTTAAAACATCAAAAGATGCCCATAAATTAATAGAAGAATTTATGCTTCTTGCAAACAAAAAAGTTGCTGGTTTTATAAATAAAATTCAACCACTCCCTCCTTTTGTTTATAGAACACATGATGATCCCGATGAACAAAAATTATTCAACTTAAAACAAACAATCTCTCCTTTTGGTTATTCATTTAACCCGAATAAAAAAAATGTTAGTAGTGAAATTAATGGATTGTTACTTGCTTGTAATGGAAAAAAAGAACAAAATTTAATAGATACGCTAACGCTTAGATGTATGTCAAAAGCGGAATATTCAACAGATAATATTGGTCATTATGGGCTTGCTTTTTCTCACTATACCCACTTTACATCACCCATCAGAAGATATCCCGATGTAATGGTTCATCGCCTTTTACAAACCTACCTAGACAAAAAACCGTATCCATCAAAACAAACTATAGAGGAAGCTTGTCAGCATTCTTCTCAAAGGGAACAATTAGCAACAAGAGCCGAGCGAGATTCAATAAAATACATGCAAATGGTGTTTATGGAAGACAAGGTAGGCCAGATATTCAATGGAGTGATTTCTGGAGTAACAGACCGAGGCCTGTATGTAGAATTAATTGACAATAAGTGTGAGGGAATGATTCGTGTGATGGATATTAAGGGTGATTTTTTCCATTATGATGATCGACAACACGCATTTATTGGAGAACGAACAAAAAAAACATATCAGTTGGGAGATACAATAACAATAAAAGTTAAAAAAGTAAATATACTTCGTCGTTTTCTTGATTTTGTACCCGCATAAAAAAGCCACATATGAAAAAACAAACATCTTTTTTTCTATTATTTATTTTTATTTTTTTAAACGCTTTTTCTCAAGACATAGAAAGAAGAACACTTACAATGGGTCCTTTTTATGGAGTTAAGGTTTTCTCAAAACTAGATATTAAATTAATTCCTTCAGAAGTCAATAAAGCTATTATTTATGGGGACCATAAGGATGAGGTTATTCTATCTCTTAAAAATAAAATGATAAAAATAAAATTAGCCTCGAAGAGCGTTTTGAACCTAGGCTATACTTATATAGAACTTTACCATAGCGAACCTTTAGACAGAATAGTTGCCCATCAAGGGGTTACTTTAACAACCGAAGCAATTGAACAAACAAGCCTGAAGGTTGAGGCAAAAAGTGGTGCAATTATTACACTAGAAGCGAACGTAGATCGTTTAGATGCGGTTAGTAATTCTGCAGGTAGAATTCACCTTAAAGGGCAAGCCACAAATTTCAACCTATCTCTTTCTACCAGTGGTAGTTGCGAAGCCGAAGAGCTTTTAACAGAACAATCACAGGTAAAAAGCTATGCGGGAGGCTATGCCCATATTAATGCTTCTGAACTTGTTGATGCCAAAATTATAGGAGGTGGTGTCTTGCGCGTTTATGGAAGCCCAAAGAAGCAGGTAACCCAAACAAACTTGGGAGGGAAAATAATCATTGAAGAATAATAAGAGGCATCGAGCGGATTCGAACCGCTGTACAAGCTTTTGCAGAGCTCTGCCTAGCCACTCGGCCACGATGCCATGCGGTAAAAGTACTAATATTTAATCGAATTTTAATGCAGATCTAGAGAGTTCTCTTTTTATAGCAACTTCTTCAACATTTCCGCCGATTGGTGGATTTCTTTTTGCCACTTTTACTTTCGCTTTTTCAACACCAGGATGCTCTTTTAAAATTCTTTTAAGAATACGATCCGCAACATGTTCCAAAAGTTTTGCGCGCACCTTCATTTCTTTTTTAACAATAGAATGCAAGGCAACATAATCAACAGTATCATGAAGATTGTCGGTTTTTGACGAAACGTCTAAATTTGTTTTTACGACAACATTTACAATATAGTCACTACCTATTTTTTCTTCTTCATCCATACACCCATGAAAAGCATACAAATGAATATTTTTTAAATATATTTTTCCCATAATAATGAAGCAAATATAAAGACAGTTTTCTTGATACCTTGCAAAGCATCCATTCATTATCTTTGCACAAACAAAAAAAGGAATGGAACGTCCCTTACATTTTATAGAACACATCATTGAAGAAGATATAGCAGCTGGTTTTTCCAAAAAAAACCTTCGTTTTCGTTTTCCACCAGAACCCAATGGATATTTGCATATTGGTCATGTGAAAGCAATTTGTTTAAATTTCAATTTAGGGGAGCGCTATAGTGCTCCCGTCAACCTTCGCTTTGACGATACCAATCCAGCAAAAGAAGAACAGCAATTTGTAGATGCTATCAAGGAGAATATTACTTGGTTGGGATATGAATGGAATAGAGAATGTTACGCTTCCGATTATTTTGATCAGTTATATGATTGGGCACAATTATTAATTTCAAAAGGTCTTGCTTATGTTGATTCGCAAAACTCAGAGACGATAGCCTCACAGAAAGGAACACCAACAACTTCAGGAACCCATAGCCCCTTTAGAGATCGTTCAATCCATGAAAACCAAGAATTATTTGCTGAAATGAAATTGGGCAAACATCCAGAGGGCGCCCACGTATTGCGTGCAAAAATAGACATGTCATCACCTAACATGCTTTTGCGAGATCCTGTGATGTATAGAATTCTCTATAAAACGCACCATAGAACAGCAGATCGCTGGTGTATTTATCCGCTGTATGATTGGACACATGGGGAGTCAGATTATATCGAACAAGTATCTCATTCCTTATGCTCTTTAGAATTCAAGCCCCATAGAGACCTTTATGACTGGTTTTTAGAGGCGCTTAGCCCTTTGGAGAAACTTCCCCCCAAACAAAGAGAGTTTGCCCGTATGAATCTCTCTTATACTGTCACAAGCAAGCGCAAGCTTTTGGAATTGATAGAGGAAAGAATTGTTAATGATTGGGATGATCCAAGACTACCCACAATTGCTGGACTAAGACGTAGAGGTTACACCCCTACATCTTTACGCAATTTTGTTGATACTGCCGGGGTTGCTAAAAGGGATAACATAATAGACATGTCTTTATTGGAATTTTCTGTCAGAGAAGATCTAAACATAACAGCTCCAAGGGTTATGGCGGTTTTAGACCCTATAAAGCTAACTATCTCAAACTATCCTGAAGGAAAAGAAGAGCTTTTAGAAGGAGAAATAAACCCGGAACAACTCGAGTTAGGCTCCAGAACAATACCCTTTTCAAAACACCTTTTAATTGAACGAGAGGATTTTAAAGAGGAGGCCAATCGTAAGTTTTTTAGATTAACGCTTGATAAAGAGGTGCGCCTTAAAAATGGATATATAATTAAGGGTGAATCTGTAGTAAAAAATGACTTAGGTATGATAACAGAGATAATTTGTTCTTATGATCCTGACAGCAAAAGCGGAAGTGGTACTGAGGCAAGTATGCGAAAAGTCAAAGGAACACTTCATTGGGTTTCTGAAGCTCATGCACTACCCGCAGAGGTTAGGCTTTATGATCGTTTATTTCAGGTTGAAGCTCCAGATCAAGATAAAGAGGTGGATTTTAAGACGCATGTAAATCCCAATTCCCTCTCAATCATTAATGCCTTTGTTGAGCCTAGCTTAAAGACAGCAAAAGCGTTTGAAAACTTTCAATTTCAACGATTAGGATATTTTGTTGTTGATCCAGATACTACGGAACACAAACTAATCTTTAACAAAACAGTTGGTTTAAGAGATACTTGGTCAAAACAAAACCAGTAGTTTATTTTTTATCTTTATTTTGCTCTAATTGTTGTTTTTTCATTGCTTCGCCAATTTGATTACTGGCAGTAAATGAAGCGACCATGTTGTTCAACATTTCACTTCCTGCTTGAGGTGAGTTAGGTAACAATATAAGGTTTGTATTTGTTTCACCACCGATAGCTTGAAGTGTATCATAATGCTGGGTAACAACAATTAGCGCAGAAGCTTCTTGAGAGTTTATCCCCACTTTATTTAAAACATCCACAGACTCTTCCAATCCTCTTGCAATTTCTCTTCTTTGATCCGCAATACCCTGTCCTTGCAATCGTTTGCTTTCAGCTTCAGCTTTTGCTTTTTCAACAATTAAAATACGTTCAGCATCTCCATCATATTGAGCCGCTACTTTTTTGCGCTCTGCTGCATTGATACGGTTCATAGCCGCTTTAACCTCAGCGTCTGGGTCTATGTCAGTCACCAATGCTTTTATAATATCATAACCATAGTTAATCATCGCATCATTAAGCTCACCCTTTACCGCATTAGCAATTTCATCTTTTTTTTCAAAGACATCATCTAATTTCATTTTTGGGACTACAGCCCTAACAACATCAAAGACATAAGATGTAATTTGATCTTGAGGATAATCCAGCTTATAGAATGCGTCATAAACTTTTTCTTGCACAACTTTATACTGGACAGAAACCTTTAATTTAACAAATACATCGTCTTTTGTTTTTGTTTCTACGATAACATCAAGCTGCAGAATACGGAGACTAATACGTCCAGAGATACGGTCTATAAAAGGGATTTTAAAGTGTAAGCCAGATTGCCTAATAGATAAAAAACGACCAAATCGTTCTACAATGGCAGCGGTCTGTTGTTTTACAACAAAAAGACCAGAAAACAAGAAAAGTAGTACTACTGCTATAATGATGATAGTTGCTGTGCCCATCTTAAGTAAGTTTTAGGTTAATATATTTAATTAAATCGTCGATTCTTTTTAAAGATAACTCTTTCCCGAGAAGATTACAAATTTCAAACAAATCCGGCCCAGTCAGTTTTCCAACTAACGCTAAACGAAAGCATTGCATTAAGGCCCCAATAGGAATAGAATTTTCTTTAGCCCAGGCCATCAAACTTTCTTTTAATTGCTCGTTATCTTTTTCTACCTCTTCTTTTATCTTATTCAATACGCTTATAGGTCCTTTGTCTTTTAATTTTTCAAGAACTTTTTCATCATACGCATAAGGACTTTGAATAAAAGATAATTCACCTCTTAAATCATTTAGAGAAAACAATCTTTCTTTTACCAGATTAAAGAGAGCCAAATGATTTTTTTTTGGAAAATCTGAAAGCATTTTTTTAACAGTATCCATTTGAATTAAATCATCCGTATTTGCTTGTGTGATTTTTTGATGGTTTACCCATCTTGCTTTTTCATAATCAAAACGAGCCCCTCCTTTTTGAATTCCTGATACGGAAAATTTTGATTCTAATTCTTCTAAAGTAAACAACTCATTTTCGGTTCCATCATTCCAACCCAATAGGGCTAAATAATTAATCATCGCTTCGGGCATAAAGCCCATCTCTCTGAACCCAGGGGTATCTTCTCCCCAACTTAATGGAAAGACAGGAAACCCATCTTTGTCACCATCCCGCTTAGATAACTTTCCTTTACCGCTCGGTTTTAATATTAAAGGGAGGTGCATAAATTTTGGAGTTTCCCAACCAAATGCAGTATAAATTAATTTGTGTAACGGCAATGAGGGTAACCATTCCTCACCTCTTATAACACAACTTATTTTCATTAAATAATCATCAACAACATTTGCAAAATGATAGGTCGGCATACCATCACTTTTCATTAATATTTTATCATCAAGTTCATCTGTATTTACCCGAACGGTACCTCGAATTTCGTCATGCACACTCACCATATTTCCGGATTCAACTTTTAGCCGAATAACATAATCCCCTTTGAGTGCCAGCTTGGTTTCTTCTTCTGTTAAAGACAAACTGTTTTTAAATGACATTCTGTTTTTAGCACTATACTTAAATGTTTGTTTATCCTTTTCGATTGTAGCCCTTGACTCAGCCAGTTCTTCATTTGAATCAAACGCATAGTAGGCCCCCCCTCTTTCTATTAATTTCTCTATGTATTCCTTGTATATTGCCTTTCTTTCACTTTGTCTATATGGACCATAATTACCTCCACTTTTTGGCCCTTCATCAGGTATCATCCCACACCATTCTAATGTTTCTTGAATATAATTTTCGCTACCTGTAACATAGCGACTTTGATCAGTATCTTCAACACGAAGAATAAATATACCTTCTTCCTTTCGTGCAAACAGGTAGTTAAAAAGAGCAGTTCGAAGCCCACCTATATGTAAAGGACCTGTTGGGCTAGGGGCAAATCGGACGCGTGTTTTCATTCTTTTTTTTGCAAAGATAATCGCTTCTCCCCGATATGCATTAATGACCCAGTCAAAACCTGTATATTTGCAAAAAAATAAACATCATAAAGTTTAACAACATACCTGTATTTTTAAATTCATCGTTTGTTTCAAACGTGATCAGAGAGTATATCTCGCAGTTTGGTTTTATAATTGATCAACTGGTTTATAATTTTGTTTCACAAGAAGAATTACTTGAAATGAATCAGAAATATTTAAACCATACTACACATACAGATATTATAAGCTTTAATTACAGTTCAAAAGAATCGCTCAGAGCAGAATTTTTTATATCCCTTTGGGCTGTAGAGCGCTCAGCAGAAGAGGAGTCGCAAAGTATTGAAAATGAATGCCTTAGAGTCATTGTTCACGGTATTTTACATTGTTTAGGATTTAATGACGCTTCTTTACAAGAAAAAGCAAAAATGCGTACTCTTGAAAATAATTTTATTGATATGTTCCACGTGAAACAAAAAGCACATGTTTGATAGATCGTTTGATGTAATTGTAGTTGGTGCCGGACATGCTGGTTGCGAAGCAGCAGCAGCAGCAGCAAATTTAGGATCCAAAACGCTTTTGATTACTATGGACCTTCAAACAACAGGACAAATGTCCTGTAATCCAGCTATGGGAGGAATTGCAAAAGGTCAAATTGTAAGAGAAATAGATGCTCTTGGCGGTTACAGTGGTATAGTCACCGACCGTACTGCAATTCAATATAAAATGCTAAACCAATCCAAAGGTCCCGCAATGTGGAGTCCCCGCGCACAATCTGATAGAAGTATGTTCAGCTTGGAGTGGCGTAGTATGTTAGAGAAAACCCCTAATCTCGATTTTTATCAAGAAATGGTAGTTGACTTAATAGTTGAGCAAGATCTAGTTAAAGGAGTGGTTACCTCTTTGGGGCTCAAAATTTTTGGTAAATCAGTAATATTAACAAATGGCACTTTTTTAAATGGTTTAATTCATATTGGAGAGAAGAACTTTGGCGGTGGACGAGCAGGAGAAAAAGCAGCTGTCGGTCTAACGACATCTCTTGAAAATTTAGGATTTGAGTCAGGTAGAATGAAAACGGGTACACCACCACGTGTAGATGGTCGGTCTTTGGATTATACAAAAATGCAGGAACAGCCAGGCGATGTAACTCCTTCAAAATTTTCTTTTTCTGATTTAACTAAACCCCTTACCCGCCAATTAAGTTGTCACATTACGCATACTAATCTTGATGTTCATGATATATTACGATCAGGTTTCGACAGGTCACCCATGTTCAACGGAGCAATACAGAGCACAGGCCCTAGGTATTGTCCCTCTATTGAAGATAAGATAAATCGTTTTAGCGATAAGTCTCAACATCAGATTTTTGTTGAACCAGAAGGCTGGAATACGGTTGAGGTTTATGTAAATGGATTTTCGACTTCACTCCCCGATGATATTCAATACAAGGCACTAAAGTCTGTTGTTGGTTTTGAGAACGTAAAGTTTTTCAGACCTGGATATGCAATTGAATACGATTATTTTCCACCAACACAGTTATTTCATAGTTTAGAAACAAAGAATGTCCAAAACCTTTTTTTTGCTGGTCAAATTAATGGTACTACAGGCTATGAAGAAGCCGCTGCCCAAGGCCTAATGGCAGGTATCAATGCTCACTTGAAAGCATCTGATAAAAGCCCTTTTGTTTTAGGACGTGAAGAGGCATATATAGGTGTTTTAATTGACGATCTTATATTAAAGGGAACGGAAGAGCCCTATAGAATGTTTACATCCAGAGCAGAATACAGGACATTATTACGACAAGACAATGCAGACGAACGTTTAACTCCAAAAGCCCACTCAATCGGATTGCTGGGTGATGATCGCTTAAAAAAAGTTGAACAAAAACAACAACAAAGAGCTGACCTGGTTCGCTTCCTTAGGAAAACCAGCTATGAGCTAAACACCGCAAATACAGTTTTGCTTAACAATAAATCAGATACTGTCACCCAAACAGATAAGTTTGCTAAGCTTCTCTCAAGACCATCAATTACTAGGAAAGATTTACATCAATTCAAATCAATCAATTCTTACCTTAATGACTTTGAAATAGATGACACTGTATTTGAGCAAGCCGAAATTGAGATTAAATATGCAGGGTATATTGAAAAGGAAAAGCGTAATGCCGATAAATTAAAACGTTTAGAAAACATTGTTATACCTCGCGGTTTCAATTTTGATGTCTTAGCATCATTATCACATGAGGCCAAAGAAAAGCTCAATAAAATCAGACCCGATACAATTGCACAAGCATCACGAATCAGTGGCATTAATCCAAGTGATATTAGTGTACTTCTCGTATCAATGGGTCGCTAAATGTTTCACGTGGAACAAGTAAAACTTCTATACAGACCCAAAGATCATTTGGTTTCCCAACAAGAGTTTAACGTTTTTTGGATTGAAGAGGCTCAATATGCTTTTACTGAATTACCCAATAAAATTGATTTAGATCATTATTACCAGGCTCAAGATTACAGTTCACATAAAACAGAACGTAAATCCTTTTTAGACTATGTATATGTTTTTATACAAAGATTAATGCTGTCTTACAAATCTAGTTTTATAAAGAAATATTCAAATCAACGAGTCCTGGATGTAGGTGCAGGCGTTGGTGTTTTTGCAACGTATTTAAAAAAGAAAGGGTTTATCATAAGTACAGTAGAGCCAAGTGAAAAGGCAAGAAAAGAATGTCTTAAAAAGGGCTTAACATGCTATAAAACAGTTAATTACATACCCAATACAG
>Ga0115570_10003943_pt1 | contig 10775 bp, 3 predicted proteins | sample COGITO_mtgs_1205_3_FD_87294 | JGI IMG/M metagenome (GOLD analysis project Ga0115570, IMG submission 87294) | Pelagic marine microbial communities from North Sea - COGITO_mtgs_120524 | ecosystem: Environmental > Aquatic > Marine > Epipelagic | place: Germany:Helgoland, sampling site Kabeltonne... | reverse complement strand
TGTGGGTCTCGCCTCTTCCATTTTTTTGAGGAAGGTCGTCTTGCTGCAGACCGTAATCGATTTGGATTATCCATCCATGAACCGCCTCGGACCACTTTAGGATAAATCTTTTCACCTTCCTCCAGTGGATTAATTACTGATTTACTACGTTTTATATATGCAGTGGGGATGTATTGATCTAAAGTCCATTCAGCAACATTTCCATGCATGTCATATAATCCCAGAGGATTTGGTTTTTTAGTTCCTACTTTTTGATATTTATCATTACTGTTTTCTCCATACCAAGCGTAATCAGAAAGTTGACTGGAGTCATCTCCAAAACTATAGGCGGTTTCAGATCCTGCACGACACGCGTATTCCCATTCAGCTTCAGTAGGTAAGCGGTAAAAATTACCAGTCATAGCTGACAACCATTCACAAAATTTTACTGCCGCCAGTTGGGTCATGCAGATTGCAGGATAATTATCAATTCCCATCCCAAAACTCATCTCTACATATGGAGTAGTTGCACCAGAAACAGCATCTACATTTACTTGAACTTCATTGCTAGTAGTTTTTATTACCTGATTTCCATCAATCTCTCGACTTATAAAAAGATTATATAGATCCCAAGTGATTTCGAATTGTCCCATCCAAAAACCGTCAATAGAAGCGGTGTGCTGTGGGCCCTCATCTCCAAAATGACCCTTTTCAAACTTTGGACTACCCATTTTAAAAGTACCTGCCTCAATATAGACCATCGGAACCATTGTATTTGATCCAGGAACTTGTTCCTGGTAGTTTTCATACTGAGCCACACCCACGCCAGTACCAATAAACAAGGTAATTAGAATCCAAGTTAATGAAAAAGAAAATACACCGGACTGTGTCAAAAAAAGCCGCATACTACATTAGGATATTTAAATTTAAAAATAAATCAATCCAATTATAAATTTTTGATTTTTCTAAAAGGCAAGCCAATTAAAATAGTTATGACTAAAATGATTTTTATTTAATGTTTTTTTAGCAATATTTAAGGCATGTTAAAAGCAAACTAAAGGTTTTTTTTTAAAATTAAACTTCGGAATTATTATTATTATTATTAAAAAAATAGAAGTTGAAAAAAACCATATACAAAAAGGTATTTTATGTATAGGAGAATGAATTTATTTAAGAGCCTAATATGTCCATTTAAACAAACTTTTGGAAAAATTATATAATTTAGTTTAAATTAGATTGATCTATGAAATACTAAAAATAATTTAAGGAAACTTTAAATTTTAAATAACATGCTGTTAAGAATAAAATATAAATGGTACTTGATTCTATTACTTTTAATTCAATCTAGTCATTTAATTGGCCAAAGTTCAGATGAAAAAACCTCTCTGGTAATTGAATCCAGTAATTTGATTGATAAGATAGGAGATTATAATGTTAAAAAAACATATGAGGACTTAATTTCTATTATTTTTAAAGATGATTATGGGGTTATAAAAGACTCAGGTGTAGTCAAATTTCCTAGCGATAAGTTTTCTGATTATCCCGAGATAGCAGTACTTTTTGAGAAAAATTTCATTCTTAATGATACGATTTCAGACTATTTCTTCATTGCAGAAAACGGAATAAGTGACCGGGTAGTTATAAAATTTAATGGTGCTTTATTACAAAATACAAACAATCAAAAAGATTTTAATGAAATCAGGGGATCAAGGAATTACACTGGACGCTTTTCTGAATTCATCATCCCTAAGTCAATTATAATAAATGGAGTTAACACTGTACAAATTTTTGTGCTTAAAACTTCATTATCTCCTATTTTTCATGGTGATATCTATCTGAAAAAAGATAGTGACCTAGAAGATCGAGAGGTTAAAGAAATCAATTTGAATGGAGATTGGATGTACACTATTTATTCTGAAAACTTGTCAAATTTTAAAACAGCTGCTCCACAAGCCACAGTTATTTTCGATCATTATAACTTTAATGAAGAAAAATTTACAAGTAGCTCTTTTAACGATAATGATTGGGGCACCACTAATTTTCCGAATTCATTTGAGCGTATTTTTAATAGGCAGCAATTAGATGGAGCTGTTTGGTTTAGAAAAAAAATAAACTTTAACAAAAAACCAAAAGAAGACTATGTGTTTGAGGTCCTACAAGGGATTGATGATGTTGACTTTTTGTATGTCAATGGACAATTGGTAGGTAACACCAATTGCTTTAATTGTCCACGACGATATATAATTCCTAAGGAATATATGAAGAAAGAAAATATCTTTACTTTGCTTGTAATAGATAATCACGGACCCGGAGGAATAAGGGGTCCAATTAAAATTAAAACTTCAGAACAATCGATAGATATTTCGAATGATTGGAAATTTAAATTAATTTTTGATTTAAATATTGTTCTTTTTATCAAGGATCAAAAAGATTTTTCAAATCCATTTAAATCAATTAATTACAGTTTTATTGATTACGATGGTAATACTATCCAAAAATCAAAATTGGCTGAAACTATAGGAATTAACATCGACGATGATTACAGAGCTTACTTTTTCCTACTATTATCAATTACTTTAATCCTAATTATAGTGATAGCGATTTTAATTTATAAAAATTTCACAAATAAATTAAACAAAAAAGAGGATCAAACAAACTTTAGCTCCAATGATAATATATTATCAAGCCGTATATTAATTAGGTCTGGCCGTTCTGATCATAACATTGAAATTAATAGCATTTCCTTAATTGAAGCAAAAAAGGATTATGTAAAAATATTTACAACTGATAATTCTTATTTGGTTAGAAATAATCTAAAAGTATTTCTTGAACAACTTCCCGAGAATATACTTGTTCGTGTAAACAAATCTCAAGCCATAAACATCAATCAAATTGATAGAATTAAGAAAAATATTATTTATACAAAAAATGATATTTCCCTCAAAATTGGTAAAAGTTACACAAAAACGGTAAATCAGGTTCTTAAATAATTAGAATAATGTATACAAATTAAGAAGTTTTGTATATATTTTTTGATAGATATATAGATATTTGTATCTAAAACTTTGAAATAAACTACAAACTTGTGTAAAACATTCCTACATTTACTAGGAAATATTAAACTAATTATTAACCAAACACTAAGTAATGAAACAACAAACCATATTAAGTGTGTTTTTAAGCACTTTTTTTCTTTTTGGAGGTGTAATCTTTGCACAAAAAACTCTGAATGGAAATATTACAGACGAAACAGGTGGGTCAATTCCAGGTGCTACAGTTATCGTAGTAGAAACAAATTTGGGTGTAATTTCTGATTTTGATGGAAACTATTCCATCTCAGCAGAGGAGGGACAGTCTATACAAATAAGTTATGTGGGTTACTCCTCCCAACAAATTCTAGTTGGGGCTTCATCAACTTATGATGTATCACTTCAGTCAGATAATACATTGGATGAAGTTATTGTTACTTCATTGGGAATAGTCCGTCAAAAAAGAGAGCTAACATATGCTACCCAAAGTGTTGACACCGAGGGAATAGACGAATCGAGAGCTAATGGAAATTTAATGAATAGTTTACAAGGAAAGGTAGCGGGTCTTTCAATTCAAACAACAAGTGGGGGTGTTGCCTCTGGTTCTAAAGTTGTATTACGTGGAAATAGATCAATTGCTGGAAGTAGTCAACCATTATATATTGTTGACGGTGTTCCTTTAGGTGGAGACATAAATGATTTAAGCCCTGATGATATCGAATCAATTAGTGTTTTGAGAGGTTCTAATGCAGCAGCACTTTATGGTGCAAGAGCTAATAATGGTGCAATAATTATAACTACCAAAAAAGGAGAAGAAGGCTCTTTTAAAGTCAATGTAAATTCTACTCTTACCGTTGATTCGCCAATTATTCAATTTGATTATCAAAATCAATATGGACAAGGAAGTGGTGGTATTTACTCATCTTTCTCAACTGACTCTTGGGGACCAGCTCTAGGGGGAACTCAACCTCACTGGTCATTAGACCCAAATATTACTGGGAACATTCCCTTTGTATCAAATCCCGATAATATCACCGATTTCTTTGATACCGGAATTAATATAGCAAATAATATTTCTGTGACTTCAGGTTCTAAAAACGCAACTGCTTATTTAAGTTACACTAATGATATAAGAAAGGGTATCATCCCTGGTAACGAATTACAGAGACATAACATCAATTTAAAAATTGATAATACTATGTTAGATGGTAAGCTTAAGATAAGCTCTCGTTTAAATTACATAAAATCAAACATTAATAATGAGCCTTCTCAATGGGAAAACTTTGACAATCCTTACAGACATCTTTATCGATTACCAAGGAACATTCGTACTCAAGATGCTTCTAATTTTGAATATATTGACTCTTCTGGAAATTCGAAACAAAATTATTGGAAGCCAAACGACAATGGTGGTCAAAATCCATACTGGACCATCAATAGAGCAAATTTGAGTGAAACTTTAACTGATCGTGTGTTAGGGCATTTGTCATTAACCTATAATATTTCTGATAACTTAAACATACTAGTTAGATCTGCTATTGATAATTCAACTAATTCATTTGAGAAACGCTGGCATAATGATACGTATATAATAGCTGATAATGGTCAGTATGCAATAGATAATAACAGATCACTTGAATGGAATACAGATTTCTTATTGGCATTTAAACGTGATTTGAATGAAAATTTATCATTTAATTTGAATGTTGGGGGTAACAATAGAGTAAATAAATCCAAAGGAATGTCCACAAATAATGGAGGGCTAAACGCTCCAAATATTTTTGCTGTTTCAAATGCGGTAAATTTGACTGCTAATCAATTTATTTCAGAAAGAGAAGTTAACTCTTTGTATGGTTTTGGTAATATTGGTTTCAAAAATGGTCTATTTTTAGATTTAACATATCGTTCTGATTGGAGTTCAACACTTCCCTCTGATAATAACCGTTATGATTTCTATTCTACAGGTTTAAGTGCTGTTGTCTCAGAATTTGTAAATTTCCCTTCATTTGTAAACTTTTTCAAAGTTAGAGGTTCTTATGCTGTGGTAGGAAATGATACAGATCCATACAGTTTAGAAAGATTAGCTCAATTACAGCCTGGAGGTTTTATTGCTTTGCAAACTACTGCTCCCGCCACTGATTTAAGAGCAGAAAAAACAACATCATTTGAGCTTGGTTTTGATACCACTTTATTTAATAATAGAGTTAATCTAGATTTCACTTATTACAAATCTAATAGTATTGATCAATTATTTAGACAAAGTGTTCCTCAAGCTTCTGGAGTTACTTCTAAATTTATTAATGGAGGTGATATTCAAAATAATGGAATTGAAGCAGTTGTTTCTGTTGGATTATTAACAAATGGAGATTTTACTTGGGATTTGATCCTAAACTATGCTGCAAATAAAAGTGAAGTTATTAGCCTAGCGGATGGACTAGAGACTCTTTCTTATGGCGAGGACTATGTGAGAAATTTTCAATTAAATGTTGGTCAGCCCTGGGGTAGTATGTACTCTAGAGGTTTTGAAAGAGATGCTCAAAATAGAGTATTAATGAATGCAAACGGAACACCGACAATTACTGCTGGTAAAACTGTTAATATTGGTAATTTCAATCCCGATTGGATGGGCGGAATTACGAATTCATTCTCGTACAAAAATTTTAACCTCCGTTTTTTGATTGATATTAGACAAGGTGGAAGTGTAGTTTCTTTTACAAAAACAATTTTAGCATCTGACGGACTACTAGCAGAAACTGCTATCGGAAGATCAGGAGGACTTATATTCGGGACAGATGTATATCAGAAAGAAACACCTGCTTCTACTCCAGCCTCTGTTGATCCTGAAACATTCTGGGCTAGTATCGGTGGAAGAAATGCTCCTGTTGGAGAAGCATTTGTAGAAGATGCCTCTAACATAAGACTTCGTGAACTTAGTCTTAGTTACGCATTAAGTCAGGCGAGTTTAACAAACTCTCCATTTAATTCAGTTAAATTATCTTTGGTAGGAAGAAACTTATTCTTTTTCTCTAACGAAGCAAGTATTGACCCTGAAGTAACTTTTGGAACAGGAATTACTGCAGATGGATATGAAGCCTTTTCCGCTCCTACATTAAGAAATATTGGTTTAAACTTAAAGTTAGGATTCTAATATAAAATGATAAAAACAATTAACTCAATAAAACTCAATAAAATGAAAAAAATAATTAGTAAAATTTTAATTATATCAGCATTTATATTTATTGCTGTGGGATGTACTGAAGATTTTGAGGAAATAAATACAAATCCTTTATCTTTAAGTACTGATAAACTTGCTGATAGCCCAGTATTACAGGGGCAAGCTTTCGCCCAAGCTCAGTATACATCAATGACTGGGTTGCACTGGCGTTTCCAAATATCTCAAAGTCTTTTTTCTGATCTTTGGAGTGGATATTATGCGACTACAGCTGCAGGCTTTGATTCTGACAGGTTTACTCAAGTTGGAGGTTGGTCAGACCTAGCATGGGGATCTTTTTATGGTATTGCTGCACCCCAAATTAAACTTGTAGAAGATTTAGCTCGTGAAAGTGGAAATACAGTTGGCGAGGCTATGGCAAAAATTGTTAAAGTTAATGGATACCATAGAATGACAGATTATTGGGGACCAATACCTTTTTCTGCTTTTGGTAATGAAGAACTTTCTGTACCTTATGATTCTCAACAAGACATATATTCAAACTTTTTTACGATTCTAGATGAAGCATCTTCAGCCTTAAGTGCTGGTGGATCGTCATATGCTGGATCTGATAGAACATATGGAGGAGATGCTGCCAAATGGAAAAAGCTATCAGAAAGTTTAAGACTGAGATTAGCTATGCGTGTGCGTTTTGCTGACCCTGCTTTGTCAAGAACTCAAGCTGAGAAAGCTTTTTCATCTGGAGTACTAATTACTGACCCAGCAGATAACGCTACAGTTTCTACCGACGGAACAAACAGAAATCCTTTAGAGACCATCACAAACTGGGGTGAATTCAGAATGAGTGCAACTATGGAAAGTATTTTAAAGGGTTTTGGTGACCCCCGAATGGAAGTTTATTTTGATCCTGCTGCTTCTGGAGATTCAGACGGTGATGGCATACCATATGAAGGATTACAGAATGGTCAAACTAAAGTTGCTTTAGGAACTTCTAAAAACGATGGTCATTCAGACTTGAATGTTTTCTACAGAAATATGTCACTAGGAGGAGCTAATCCAGCGATAGATATTATGCGTGCTTCAGAGGTTCATTTCCTTCTTGCAGAGGCTGCTTTAGCTGGATTTAGTGTTGGAGGTTCCGCAAAAGACTACTATGAATCAGGAATATCGGTTTCTATGATGGAACGTACTGGTGCTGACGCTGCTGCAATAGCAGCATACACAAACAGTGTAAATACACCTGCTAGTTTTGATGGTGGAACTACACCGGGTGTAAGCTCTATTCCAGTAAAGTTTAATGAGTCAAATACTGAAAGTGCATTGGAACAAATTATAACGCAAAAGTGGTTAGCTTTATTTCCTAACGGATGGGAAGCATGGGCTGAAGCAAGAAGAACTGGGTACCCTAAACAATATGCTAGAGTATCTTCTGAAAATCCTGATGTTCCAGTAGATCAGATTCCAAGTAGAATGACTTATGTTGCGAGTGAATTTACAACTAATATTGAAGCTGTAAATGCTGCAATAAGTGGTCAACTCGGAGGTTCTGATAAAAATAATACTAAATTATGGTGGGATAAAAAGTAATCTGTTAGTTAGATTGTTAAAATTTTTTCATGAATGTTTTAATAGTTTATTGATTGGACATCTCTAGTTTTACAGCTAGGGATGTTCTTGCTTTTGGCAGTTAAATCTAATTATAACATTCTCATGTTGTACTTTTTATTTAGCCGGAATTAATGCTTTTTATTAAAACAAACATTAGTATTAATATATAATGATTATATTTTTTTTTATATGTTAAAATCAAAAATCTTTATTTTGTTTTGGATTGGGATTTTGTTTCTTGGTGCCTTTTCCTGCTCTGATTCAAAGAAAAAATTTACCCTGCTATCTCCAAGAAAAACAGGAATAAAATTTAAAAATATTCTAAAAGAAACTAAGGATTTCAATGTTTTGACCTACGGATATCTTTACAATGGAGGTGGTATCGCTATAGGCGATGTCAATAACGATGGTTTAGAGGATATCTACTTTACAGGAAATATGGTAGCTAGTAGGCTTTACATCAATCAAGGAAATTTAAATTTTAAAGAAGTCGCAGAAGAAGCTGGGGTGGATGCTTCCGGACTATGGAATACGGGAACAACTATGGTAGATATCAATGGAGATGGTTGGTTGGATATTTTTGTTTGCCGTTCTGCCGCAGCAAATCCAATTTTAAGGAAGAATTTATTTTTTATCAATAACGGAGACATGACCTTTACAGAAAGTGCAGGCCTATTAGGAATAAATGACACAGGATATACTACACAAGTTTTATTTTTTGATTATGACAGAGATAATGACTTGGATTTATATGTACTAAACCATTCAGTACAAAAATATGCAGGATTTAGTAAAGTACTTTCCACCCTTAAAAATAAATCAAACAAGAACTACGGTGATCGATTATACGAAAATGTTGGTGGCATATTTTTGGATAAAACAGAAAAAGCAAAAATTAAAACAAATGTTTTAGGCTTTGGACTTGGGATTGCTTCGAGCGATTTTAATAATGATAATTGGCCTGACCTTTATATTTCAAACGATTACAACGAACAGGATTACTTATACATTAATAATCAAGATGGGACGTTCTCAGACAAACTAGATGAGTATATTACCCACACCTCGATGTTTTCAATGGGATCAGACGTCGCCGATATAAACAATGACGGTTTTACCGATATTTTTACACTTGATATGTTACCTGAAGGAAACGCTAGACAAAAAATGGTCTTTGGCCCAGACAATTATGATAAATACCAAAGATTGGTAAAATCAGGTTTTTCCAATCAAACCATGCGTAATATGCTTCACTTGAATCAAGAAGGAGTTTTCTTTACTGAGATTGGCCAGTTAGCAGGAGTATACAATACCGATTGGAGTTGGTCTTCATTATTTGCAGATTTTGACAACGATGGTTTTAAGGATCTTTTTATCACCAATGGCTATAAACGCGATTATACCAATATGGATTTTATTAATTATGCTGTTCAGCAAAAAATAAATGAAACTCAAAATAAAAAAGAAATCACAGTAGTCGATCTTATCGAAAAAATGCCTCTCATTCAGGAGATCAATTATATGTTTAAAAATCTTGATGGAATACATTTTAAAAAAATGAATGAATCTTGGGGACTTGATCAAAAAACAATTTCTAATGGGGCTGTGTATTCCGATTTGGACAATGATGGAGATTTAGACATTATCGTTAATAATATTGATAATCCAGCCTCTATTTACAGAAATAATTCAAATTTTGATTCAGGAAATTCTGTTCAGATTACCTTAAAGGACCCTAAATCCCAAAATAAAGAGGCAATAGGTGCTCGAGTAACTTTGTATTCTGACAGCCTTTTGGTTCAGCAAGTAAATCAACCTGTAAGGGGCTTCCAGTCTTCAGTAAGTAGAAGATTATTTTATGGTATTGGAAGTAGGGAAAAGATAGACTCTATTGAAATAATCTGGCCTGACGGTCAAAAACAAATATCTTACGATCCAGTTTTAAGCCCTTTCCTATCAATTACAAAAAAAATTACTTCAGAGAAAAATACATCCCACAAGATACCTGGCTCTCTATTCAATTTAACAAAACTTAAGGCATTTCAAAAAATTATTCATAAAGAAAATGAATATGTTGATTTTAAAGAGCAGCGCTTGCTACCATATTTTCTTTCTACCCAAGGCCCAAGAATAGCAATTGGAGATTCAAATGGTGACGATATAGAAGACATCTATCTCGGCGGTTCAAAGGGTAGAGCTGGTTCCCTATGGATCCAAAATGCCTCAGGAACTTTTACGAAGTCAGCGCAAAAGCTTTTTGAGCAGGACAAAATTAAAGAAGATGTAGATGCCCTATTTTTTGATTGTGATAATGATGGAGATCAAGATTTATATGTAGTTAGTGGTGGTACAGAAAACAAATTGGAAGAAAACTATCAGGATCGACTTTACATAAATGTGAATGGTAAATTCAATCTATCGGATGGACTACCAAGATATTTTAAAAGTGGATCTTGTGTAACGGCTTCCGATATTGATAACGATGGAGATTTAGATCTATTTGTGGGCACCCGTCAAACTCCAGGGAGGTATCCTGAAGTTTCGCCCAGTCAACTTCTTATTAATAATGGCTCTGGGCGATTTAGGATAGCCAATGAGAGGATTCCAAATAATAATAAACTAGGTAACGTAACTGATGCACTTTGGGAAGATATTAACGGAGATAACCAAAAAGATTTAGTTGTAGTGGGAGAATGGATGCCTATTACGGTACTATTCCAAAAGAATGGAACATTTATTGACTCCCAAAATGAAACTATTAAAAATACTACAGGTCTCTGGAATAGAATTGTTCGTGGAGATTTTAATCAGGATGGAAGAATTGATTTTGCGTTGGGAAACTATGGAATGAATTCTCAGCTTAAACCACCACTATCTCTATATTACGATGATTTTGATAACAACGGAAGTATCGATCCTATTTTGTGTGTCTTAGAATCAGGAAAAGAGTATCCCTTTTTATCTAAAGATGATATTCAAAGTCAATT
>Ga0115570_10003935_pt1 | contig 10796 bp, 8 predicted proteins | sample COGITO_mtgs_1205_3_FD_87294 | JGI IMG/M metagenome (GOLD analysis project Ga0115570, IMG submission 87294) | Pelagic marine microbial communities from North Sea - COGITO_mtgs_120524 | ecosystem: Environmental > Aquatic > Marine > Epipelagic | place: Germany:Helgoland, sampling site Kabeltonne... | reverse complement strand
TTCATGAGCCATTCCGTTTGCGTCTTAGCTGTCTATGATTTTCTGCTGTAGTGTCTAATTAGCACGATAAGAACGGAGAGCATCCCACCGAGCAGGGTCCCCAAGATACATATGAGAGCACGCTTGGGCTTTGACTTCTCTTCTGGCAACATGGCCCGGCTAACGGTAGTGAAGGCATACTCAGGACTGGCTTCGGCCAGCATTTTGTTTTTGATTTGCTCTTCAATAATCTGGTAGAAAACTTCACGCATGTCTGCGATTGCAGTTTTTTCTATCTGCGCCTCAAGGTACTGAATGTTGTTATTTACCTGCGCTAGTTTCCTATCGCGCATGTGTTCATTGATAGTTACAACAAACAGATCGACCCATTGCTTGGCCGCTAAGGGCGAGTAATACTCAACGGACACAGAGACCAAGCCTGATTTTTTATCTGAAGATACCGACAACCGCTTACTGAACGTTTCATAGAGCTCCCAGCTTGATGGGGCTAGCGTCTTACCCGATGGCGGATTACGCACCCATTGGCGCTCGCTGACGTCATATACATCGTTATCAATAGTCAGCTCGTTATTACTCGCATCCCAACCATCGGCAGCAAACACCTCAATAGCGAGATCATTTTTTTCAATGAACTTCTCAATAAAACCCCATGATTGCATGATTTCCATGGCTTCCTGGGCTTCACCACCTTCTCCGCCACCGATATTAATGCCGGCCAATGAGGCAAGGCCACCAAGCTGTGAAGCCATGGCCCCCAAGCCCGAACCACCACTTTGTGCAGGCGCTATTACGGCAGTCGCTTTATATTCATTCGGTATCGTTAGGGCATAAATAACGGCCACAATAGCAAAAATTGAGGTGACACCCGCAATAATGGTGCGGCCAGCCCAAAGGACCCCAAAGAGCTCTCTTAGATCAATTTCATCATCGTAAGCAGCACCTGATTCATTGCCAGATCTAACCTGTTCTTGCATTATTTATTACCTCTATAAAACTCAAATTTCATGGCAATGGGCCATGAGGCATCGTTAATAAAATCTATAAATGAGTGACGCGCTTACTCTAAATTTATCTTCCTGGCGACCAAAGGTTTCAACCAATTTATCCGTGTATCTGCCCTCGACGTGCACCTCACCCCAGGCAAATGGCCGCTGCCATTTACCGGACAATGCGGTAAATTCAGCGCCGACGGTCGTTACCGAATGTCTTGTAGCCACATCGGTGGCCAAGCTATCGCGGTTGATGGTGCCGTCGCTGTATCGCAGCTCAACCTTATCGCCATTACTCAAACGACCCGCGGCACCCACTGAAAACACCTTCGAGTCATTGTCCCAGGTGGCCCCAATTACCCTACCCTGATAGCGATATCCTGTTTGATAAATGCTGTGATTATAAAAAACATTGTATCGAGCTAAGGGGTCACCGGTAGCAGTATCGTCTTGTTCAACAAATAATACGCCATCAACCAAGCTCGAACTAAATGGCAATTTAATGCCTAGCTGACGAGCATTCTTTGCAGGATGTAGCTTATGCTCATCTTCACCTATCTTTTGACCATAAATAGTTGCATCAACCCAAGGCAGGTCCCAACTAACGTCAAAACCTGCCAATTGATTGCCGGGTTCGGTTACCCTGCAGTCAGCTGTATAGCAATTATCCGAAGCGCCACCCACCAGCTTTATAAAATTCTTAAGACCGTGTGGCCGGCCTTCACCACCCCACTGAGCGGTGCGCCGCAAGTTAATTTCAACGGAGGGGATTGGACGGAAACCCACCGTCAATCCCACTAATTTCGCGTCTTCAATAAACCGCTCGTCATCGAGTTTCGAGATAAACAGATTAGTCGTCCAAGGACCTAGCAACCTCAACAGGGGCAACTCAGAAGCCTCTGAATAATTTCTATGCAATGTAAAACCGGGGGTAGGTCTAGCATTATTACTGAGCATAATGCTGCTATTCCAGCCTGGACCCCACCACTTTTCTATATTGCCTACCAAACCAATCCAGTTACCCACCACAAAACCAAAATAACTGTTATCGTAGTGAGTTTTATCCCCATCCCATGGATCAACCGCCTGAGTTACCTCTAGGTTATAGGCCAGGTGTTTAGTCAGGCCGCTACGACGCACGCTAAACTCCGCCCCCTCTCTAGAATCGTCACCGAAATGACGGAACGTCTGACTCTCAGTGGCTGCCGATAGTCTTACCGATTGGCGCGGTTCATTCGTTCTGGTCGCATCCTTGCCTGCCGACAACAATCGACCGAGGCTTCCATGCAATGAGGTTGGGATAGCTTTAATCTCGGCAGCCTCGAGGTCATTCATAACACTACCCCACATTAATGGCCAGGTATTAATGGGCACTTTGATAACACCAGCCTGTGCAAGTCGCTCGATATCAGCACGCAGCCATGCATCCCTTGTATCCACCCAAGGCTCTGCTTTAACGACAGTCTGCCCAGCCAGAAATGCGAATGCACACACTGCTATATACCGGCTAAAAACACCTCTCATCTTCATTGGTTAAACTCCTTTTAAGACCAATTATTTACTTAAATTATTAAATGCCGCAGCACCCAACGCTAGCTGATAGATGATTTGTGAGGCTTCGGCCCAGACCGTAAGTGCTTTCTGCTTATCAGCATCAAGGGGCACAATAATAGTATCCCCTGCCTCAATATTTAAACTTCTTCGAGACAACCAACCCGAGCGACCTGGAAGCGCTACAGCACCGTTCGCCTTAACCACGTATATACGCTTATTATCAGCGCCCTCTTTGGTGCCGCCGCTTAAATCTAGATAGTCGCGCAACCTTAAGGTATCGTTAAACAGATGGGCCGTTGGCTGCTGCACTTCACCCAACACCGAGATTTCCTGACGATACTCTGGAATCACTAGCGTATCCCCATCCTTAAGCTGCACGTCTTCAAGGCTGCCATCCAAAATCCGCTCCAAATTGATGACTAAACGACCTAGCGCCTCAGATTTATCTAGGTTTGCGATTAACTTATCTGCGGCGGCAGTATTAACCGCCTCGCCGTCATTGGACTTTTCCAACTCAGCCGTAGCAATGTCTGACTTGAGACGCTCTTGGATTTCTTCAAGCTTTTTAGCCTCTTGAAGACGCAGATCTTCTCGAGTAAACACTGCCGCATCAGCATGCGCCAAGTTATTTAAACCACCTGCCCGTCGAATAACATCACCTAGCGTTTCACCACGGTTAAAGCTATAAGCGCCAGGGAACCTGACTTCGCCTTCAATTTTTACATACAGACTCTCTTTAAATTCTGGAATAGTTCTTACAGATAGAACATCGTAACTGTTCAGTACCATATCGGCGCTTGGGTCCGAATAGGCCACGGCCAAGTCCAGAGGGAAATGGCGTGAGGATGCCTGCTCTGGATTACTCAAGTCGTAGCGAGATAACTCAACACCTAGGGTATAGGCCGCTTCGTTTAATCCACCAGCCGCAGAGATCAATTGAGTTACTGTCATACCTTCAGTTAAGGGGTAGTCACCTGGAGAGCGCACATTGCCAGTTATTGACACGACATTAGCCATCTTTCCAGATCGAGCCTGAAGCTTAAGCTCATCGACCAGCTCCTCAAGTAATTCTGCTCGACCTTCCTCCCTCGAAAAAATAACGATCTCATCTCGAGCAAAAAATACCGTATCAGCATCCCCACCTTTGTTGTTAATCGCCTCGCCTAGATTAACAAACACTGGCATTACAAGGCCTACCGGAGGCATTTCACGACGAATGAGTGCAAAATCTAGATCCACATCTGGGCGTAACTGCCGAACATCTTTTATCAAATCAGAGACGCGCAAGCCCGGCTTCCAGCGAAACTCACCTGGGCGATATACATGCCCTGAGACCGACACGATGGATTCTTTGCGCTCCACCACTGAATCTATAACAAGCAAATCACCATTACTGACCTGCTGTTTAAGCCCCGCGGACGAAGTCAAGTCTAAATCCACTACCGTCATAAACCCGTCGGAATCTGAACGTTGGATAGTGGCACGATTAGGGTAGGCCTTAGGCTGCATGCCACCCGCCATCTTAATTAACTGCTGCGCTGTCGTGGCGCCCTTTAACTCGTAGATAGCGGGACGTCTTACTTCGCCATCCACCGATGCTGTTTTACCGACTGTGGGTATATAGATGACATCTGATGCCTGAAGGCGCTGATCATCACTGGTATTACCATTGAGCAGCAATTCATATAAATCCAAAGTAGCGATGGTTTTACCGGCACGCTTCAGCTGAATATTGCGCAATGAGGCAATATCACTGACACCACCACTCAAAAACAGCGCATTAGTAATCGTAGAGAGCGCAGATACCGTGTAGGCGCCAGGCTTATAGGCTTCGCCCAGCACAAATATTTGTATGGAACGCAGCTCACCGAGACTAATACTCGCCTGAACACCGATCATCTGCTCTGAGATGCGTACCTTAATTAACTTCTTGGCATCGGCAAAGGTCATCCCTGTGAGATTGACCGGGCCAAGCTGAGGGAAGTCTACTGAGCCATTTCGGTTGATTTCCAGACTCATAGAGTCGTTGGTTTTACCGTAAAAAAGAATTTTTAAGTTGTCACCTGGACCCAGCAAATAGTCGGGGGAAACAGGAATCTGGTTAGCGGGGGCAAAAGTTGTTGGCTCACCGGCAAATAATTCATAGCCGAAGGGCTGTAATTCCTGAGACTCTTTATCCATATCTTGAAAGGATTGGTCATCTGTACTGCTCGAGTCGGCATCAGACTCGCTATCGGCAAAAGCCTCATCATCAGATTCAGTCGCGCGCCCAGGCTTGTCTTTGCGCGGCAACATCAACTCACCGGCATCTGCTTCGGTACCACCCGCATCGAAGTCTAAACTGCTGAGGCTTTTACAAAGCTTACCAATATCATAACCAGCTGCTCGCGCCATGCGCTTGTTTTCATCCGTCATATTGGAACAAAAGCTCATCGCCTCTTGCAGGCCGGCCGACATGTCGGCCTCTTCCTGGGCTATAGAGGGCATTGAGATTGATGCTAATAGAAATGAAGCGAGGATTGACCTAGCAAGTAGAAGGCCGCGTTTAATGCTGATTGAATTATTGGTCATATTATTTCAGTTCTTCCGATTATCCCGTACTTTAAAGTTACGCCCTAAGACCGTTGTCGCGTACAGGCGCGAAACCGCCGTCGTATAATAGGCTTGTATACTAAGTGTATGACCATTTCAGCCGCGGCTATTCAACGCTGCATAATACAGGAAATCAACTCGGCGATCAGTATAAGTAACTCGACTGGTAAATTAAAGGCGCTCGCTAACAGCTAATGACCTCCGCGGCACTCAAGACAAACTGATACAGCAGCTGGCTGGCTTCAGCCCATACCATTAGTGCTCTCTGCGTAATTCTAAATCTAAGGGAACAATAACAGTGCCAGCTGGCTCAACAGATAGTTAGCGGCGGATCAAACAGCCTATTGAGTTTGTTAATTTCACCGAACCATCAACCCTAACTACTTCGCTCCTTACTTTGATTGCTCTCTGCTTTATCGACGACATTTAAACTAGCAAACGGCAACGTTGCCTTTACCTGCTGGTTGAGCAGGTTGATCAGCACAATGGCGCGACTGGTGCCATCTGGCTGGGAAAAAATAGCATCCAGCCCCCGAAATGGACCCTCAAGTATCTCTAACTTGTCACCGCTTTTGGGCATATTGGTCGGTGTTTCAACCCCCCCATTAGCCACACGGGCTTTCAGCCCATCAATAAGCTGCTGAGGCACCTGCACAGGCGTTCCGGAGGTGCTGACAAAATGACTGACACCGCGGGTTGATCGGATGGTTGTCGAGGTTATGGTCTCGTAATTAAAGCTAATAAACAGATAGCCCGGAAAGAGAACCTCCTGGGCCTGAACACGCTTGCCACGCGACAGCTTTTCAACGGATATTTGTGGGCAGAAAGAGACGACTCCCTGCCGTTCGAGATTTTCAATGGCTCTAATTTCCTGCCTTGGTTTTGTTTGGAGTAAAAACCAACTCTCCATGCTCACTCTCCTTTGTGAAATCTTAGACGCCGGATTATACAGATTCCATGTACTAAAGTGGCTGATTTCAATTCATTAAACAGACTATTTAAACGCTATTACTTGAGCTTTTGACGTCGAAAATTATGATAAATTCGCAAAAACTCGTAACCCAGGCGCAACAGCGGTCCACGCAGTGTCCCGGCAAGACTTTTACGGCTGCGAGTTTGCCCATCCGGACCAATAGTACTTTCCAAACTAGAATCGGCGATAAAAATTGGATAGGGCTTAACGCCATAGACCTCACCGGAATACTCCCAATAAAACTGAACATCATCATCCACTGGGCGACCAAACATTTCCCGCGCACCCAGCAGCTTGGACGCCCCAGCCAAGGAGACCACATAGCCAGTGCTTGTTGAGGGGATTTTTTTGTATTGACAAAGACTGAAATCTTGATTCAGGGGAATAGACCGCGCTAATGGCTTTTTAATCTGTGGTTCATACAGTTTAATGACGTCCCAGGGACGCGTAAGATTCTCAACAGTCACAAGTGCCACGGGCAATTGCGCACCCAGCTCAGCATCATCCTCTAAAATTAACGCCATACTCAGATTATCATCCACTATGGTCTGCCAAATATTACGGTGGCTCAGGTAACAGCCAATTTCCGCAGCTGCGAGCGGGCGACGATAAACACGCTTATTTAAGGCGCTGTTGTAATGACGGTTCAATTCATCATCCGTCAAGCTGGCACCGTACACAGCACTCACTCGGGTAAACGGCAAATCTAACTGCTCCAAGCGCTTGGATATTTCTGCCAATCGCTGGGTCGACTTATCTAGATTGACGACAAAAATATCCATTGGCTATACAGGCTCCAGCAGCGCCAACAACTCAGCTTCGCGCTGAGCTAATAACTCTTTATCACCTCTAGTTTCTAGATTCAGACGCACCACAGGTTCAGTATTACTCATGCGGAGATTGAAGCGCCAGGCGGAAAACTCCATAGAAATACCATCGGTCTCATCGACAATAAGTGCCGAAGATTCATAATGCTTCCGCACTCGCTGGATCGCCGCTGCCGGATCGCTTATTTTACGATTGATCTCACCCGGAGATGGATAGGCCTCAACCATCGCGCTAACCAATGCAGAAAGCGGTTTCCCGCTGCTGCTAATCAGCTCCATCACCAGTAGCCAAGGAATCATGCCACTGTCGCAGTAAAAGAAATCGCGAAAATAATGGTGAGCACTCATCTCACCGCCATACACTGCATCTTCGCTGCGCATGCGCTCCTTAATAAAAGCATGGCCCGTCTTGGACTGAATAGCTTCACCACCACCCTGCTTAACCATCTCAATAGTATTCCAGGTTAGGCGTGGATCATGGACGATTTTAGCACCAGGATTTTTAAGCAAAAAGGCTTCAGCCAGCAAGCCGACAATATAGTAACCCTCAATAAAGTTGCCCTTCTCATCAACCAGAAAACAGCGATCAAAATCGCCATCCCAGGCGATACCCATATCCGCCTTATGCTCAAGCACGGCGTCAATAGTAGGCGCGCGATTCTCATGGAGAAGCGGATTGGGAATCCCATTGGGAAAGGTGCCATCGGGCTCATTAAATATCTTAATTAACTCTATGGGCAGGTTTAGCGCTTTGAATCTTGCTTCCAGCGCATCCACAACATGCCCTGCCGCGCCATTACCCGCATTCATTACTAGACGCATCGGCTTAATCTTTGACAGATCGACATAGGTAAACAGATGATCAAGGTAGGCATCCAACACGGATAGCTGCTTATATGCTCCGCGCTTAGCCGTATCTATAGGAGAGAACTCGTTAGCCTCGGCAAGGCGCTTAATATCCAACAATCCTGTATCAGAACTAACGGGGCGCGAACCTTCACGAATAGGTTTCATCCCATTGTAATCAATCGGGTTATGGCTGGCTGTTACCTCAATACCTCCGTCGGCCTCTAGGTGCGATGTAGCAAAATAGACCTCTTCAGTACCGACCATACCAATATCAATAACATCGGCACCGGCATCACGAATACCTTCACTAAGGGCCGCTTTAAGGGCGACGCTGGTAAGGCGGATATCACCGCCAAGCACCACATTTTTGGGCTTTAAAAACTCCGCGTAGGCGCGGCCAATTCGGTATGCAATCTCTTCATCTAATTCGGTACCTAGCTGCCCACGAATATCGTAAGCCTTAAAACAGGTCAGTTCAGCCATGCTGTGTCGTTCTCCTAGTCAATAATTTGTGTGCAGTACTACTTGCTTGTAATGGGTGGTGCTTTTTATAACGACTGGTACTTTTTATACCGGGTGATACTTTTTATAACGGGTGGTATTGGGCGTTAATTGGCGTTAAAAAGCCCAGACCATAGGCACTGCAATCACTACAGTTAGGCCTACCAAAATACTTAATCCTATCCCAACTTTAAAATAATCCGTAAAACGATAACCCCCAGGGCCCTGGACCATCAGGTTTGTTTGATACCCCACTGGGGTCAAAAAGCTGGCTGAAGCGCCAAACATAATCACCATAACAAAGGGCATTAAGCTGACACCCAGCTCCAAACTGAGCACCTGCGCTAACGGAAACATTAGCACAGCAGCAGCATTGTTGGTGATGAGTTCGGTAACAATCACTGTGGCTATATAAAGTAGCAGCAAGTTCAAATAGGGGTTGCCGCCCGCCAATGACATCATTCCCTGCCCAGCCATTTCTGCCAAACCGGTTTTTTGCAAGGCAAAGCCTAGGGAAAGAGACGCGCCAATTGCCAACAGCACGCGGATATCAATACTGCGCTGGGCAAACTCTGCCGAGATACATTTGGTAATAGCCAGCGCTGCAACCAGTAACAGTGACGCCGCAATCAACGACAGCAGCCCAGACATCACCAACACAATAAATACACCCAATAAACCTAGGGCTATTGGTGCCTTTTCTAAGTCGGGGATGGTGACATCGTCAAGTCGACTCAGCAATAAAAAATCGCGGCTGTAGCGATGGCGACGAACAAAACCTCGGGCCGCTTCCAGCAAAAGTGTGTCACCAGCCCGCAGGACAATACTGCCCACCTTCTGGCTGATTCGTTCGCCATTGCGTGACACCGATAAAATTGCCCCTCCAAACTGGGTACGGAAACTAGATGCCTTAACGGTTTTACCTACCATATTAGATACGGGTGATATCACCGCTTCAATAAGCGCTCTTGAACTGTAGGGCACATCAAGTTTAAACACCTGACCCTCGGCGGGCTTAAGCCCACGAAGCTGGCGCAACTCGGTGACTGCTTCCGGCTGGCCCACAAAGACTAAAATATCATTATCACTAAGAATTTCTTCCGGCCCCACCGCAGGGATAATATGCCCTTCCGACTGTATCTCAGACAGAAAACTGTGCTGCAGATGACGTAACCCAGCGTCGGCAATCGACAACCCAGCTAGAGCACCACCCGCTTCGACACGCATACTCACCGCATACTCACGGGCATCATTGCGTCGCTCGGCCACGCCCATACGCGATGGCAGTAAACGGTGGCCAACCAGCAGAAAATACACAATACCCAACAGCACCAGAGGCACACCGATAATGGCTGGACTAAATAAATGTAGACTGTCAGCCTCGGCGGTGCCTTGCAGCATACCCACCACCAAAATATTGGTGCTGGTGCCAATCAGCGTGCAGGTACCCCCCAAAATAGAGGCATAACTCAAGGGAATAAGCAGCTTGGAGACAGAGATTTTGTGGCGACGCGCCCAGTCTTGTAGCAGAGGAATAAAGATCGCAACAACAGGGGTATTGCTGATAATCGAACTCATAATGGCAACAGGGGCCATCACTCGAGGAATAGCTTTTGGGGTGGAGCCATTGTTACCCAGACACTTCATCACCCACCAGTGCAACGCACCACTATCTTTTAGCGCAGAAGCAACAATATAGAAGCAGGCAATAATATAGATAGCGGGATTAGCGAACCCCTGAAAGGTTTCTTCAGGAGACAGAACCCCAAACACCAGCAAACCGATCATGGCGCCAGTCAATGCAAAATCAACCGCCAACCGTCCACTGACAACAAGTACCAGAAAACTAGCCAGTATGACGAGGGTGATAATGGCATCAAAGCTCATTATTATCTGGTTTCCTTAACAGCTGATAGGCTCAAAATCGGTACAAAAAAAACCGGCCGCATAAGCGACCGGCAGTTACTACTGATCCACTGCTGTAAGTTTATATCATTCCAGAGCAATTACACCTTCATTTTTGACCAGTGTTCGTCGACCAACACCCTTCACTGACATTAATGAATCAGCGGTTTTAAAAGGCCCGTTGGCCTTGCGATAAGCTACAATAGCAGTGGCTGTTTTTAACCCAACTCCCTTTAATGCCGCTGCAATCTGAGGTGCAGAGGCATCATTAATATTAACCGGGTGATAATCAGCGGTTACCATTAGAGCGCGTGTTTTATCCGTGGGCTCTGCCGCTAAGACGGCTGTGGATAGAAAAGCAAGAACGGTAATGAGAGTAAAAGCAAAATGTTTGAGTGACATATTCATCGGTAATTTCCTTATCAGTTAATTTAAGAGATACCATAATTTCTCTCTGTCACTACGAAGTCCGACAAAACATCCTATGGCCCAATAATATTGGCAAAAGCAGTTACACCAAGAATAAGAGTGCGTCACAAAACGGCCCAATTGAACGCTTCCGATTGACAAAAACTACAGCGATTACTATAGTGCCCGCCCACTGTG
>Ga0115570_10003934_pt1 | contig 10798 bp, 7 predicted proteins | sample COGITO_mtgs_1205_3_FD_87294 | JGI IMG/M metagenome (GOLD analysis project Ga0115570, IMG submission 87294) | Pelagic marine microbial communities from North Sea - COGITO_mtgs_120524 | ecosystem: Environmental > Aquatic > Marine > Epipelagic | place: Germany:Helgoland, sampling site Kabeltonne... | reverse complement strand
GGGCATTCCAGTGGCCGCGGTCTCGACCGGCTTTCCCGCCGGACTATCGCCGTTTCACTTGCGCGTGGCCGAGATCGAACAAAGTGTCGCCGCAGGGGCAGACGAGATTGATATCGTGATCTCGCGCCGCCACGCACTGAGCGGCGATTGGCGTGCGCTTTATGACGAGGTGCGTTCGTTTCGCGCCGCCGCCGGACACGCACATCTCAAAACCATTCTTGCCACCGGTGAATTGGGCACGTTGCGCAACGTTGCCCGCGCCTCGATGGTGTGCATGATGGCCGGAGCGGATTTTATCAAAACCTCAACTGGCAAGGAAAGTGTCAACGCCACATTGCCAGTCTCTTTGGTGATGCTGCGCGCCATCCGGACCTATTTTGAGCGCACCGGATACCGTATTGGGTATAAACCCGCCGGTGGCCTGTCCAAGGCCAAAGACGCGCTGGTCTATTTGTCATTGATGAAAGAAGAGCTCGGCCTGCGCTGGCTGCAGCCCGATCTGTTCCGGATCGGTGCCTCGTCCCTGCTGTTAGATATCGAGCGGCAATTAGAACATCACGTCACCGGAGACTATTCAGCCGGATATCGCCACGCCCTCGGCTGATCAACCCGCCATCAGCTGATCAAAAAGATGCCCTTTGGGAATAAAAATATGACTGTAAAAACGATCTTTGAAACAATGGAGTATGGCACTGCCCCCGAATCTCCCGCCGAGGCTTTGGGGTGGCTGGCCGAAAGAGACGGGCGTTTTGGCCATTTCATAGATGGGGCGTTTACCGAACCAGCACCAGATTTTGACAGCCGCAATCCCGCATCCGGCGCGATTCTGGCTCGTTTGAGCACTGCCACTCAGGCGGATGTGGACCGCGCCGTCAACGCCGCACGCTGCGCCCAGCCAAAATGGGAAGCTCAGGGCGGACACGCCCGCGCCAAAGTGCTCTATGGGCTGGCGCGACTGTTGCAAAAACACGCACGCCTGTTTGCCGTGTTAGAAACGCTCGATAATGGCAAGCCGATCCGCGAATCCCGCGATATCGACACCGCGCTGGCGCAGCGCCATTTTTATTACCATGCCGGCATGGCGCAGCTTATGGCGTCCGAATGTCCCGGTCGGGTCGCATTGGGGGTCTGTGGACAGATTATCCCGTGGAATTTCCCGTTGTTGATGCTGGCGTGGAAAATCGCACCAGCCCTCGCCATGGGCAATACGGTGGTGTTGAAACCGGCCGAATACACCTCTCTAACCGCTCTGCTTTTTGCCGATATCTGCCGCCAAGCCGCAGTACCGGACGGCGTGGTGAATATTGTCACCGGCGATGGCGGTGTCGGCGAAAAGATCGTCACTCACGCGGGTGTTGATAAAATTGCCTTTACCGGATCGACAGAGGTGGGGCGCCACATTCGCCACGCCACAGCCGGATCTGGCAAGGCCCTGACTTTGGAACTTGGCGGCAAATCGCCCTATATCGTATTCGATGACGCCGATCTGGATTCGGCCGTGGAGGGGCTGGTCGATGCGATCTGGCTCAATCAGGGACAAGTGTGCTGCGCCGGATCGCGGTTGCTGGTGCATGAACCGGTCGCGGCAGCGTTTCATACCAAGGTCAAAGCCCGGATGGACAGGCTTAGGATCGGCGACCCAATGGATAAATCAATCGATGTCGGCGCGATTGTCGACCCAATCCAGCATGCCGCAATCACCCGCATGGTCAATGCCAACACAGATGGCGAGACCTATGTCACCGCGGCCGAAATCCCCGCAACAGGTTGTTTTTATCCCCCGACCCTGATCACCGGCCTGTCACCTTCAGCCACACTTATGCAGGAAGAGATTTTCGGCCCGGTGCTGGTGAGCACCACTTTCCGCACCCCCGCCGAGGCCGTGCAACTGGCCAATAACACCCGCTATGGACTGGCTGCAACACTGTGGAGCGAAAACATCAATCTGGCCTTGGATATCGCGCCCAAACTCGTGGCCGGTGTGGTCTGGGTCAATGGCACCAACATGTTTGACGCCGCCGCAGGCTTTGGCGGGGTCCGCGAAAGCGGATTTGGTCGCGAAGGGGGTTGGGAGGGTTTGACTGCTTATACCAAACCCGCTGGTGCCAGTTCACCACTTGAGAAAATTCCTGCATTTTTAGCGAAAACTGACCCGTCTCCCAAACCGGATACTTCTATGGGTGTCGGGATGGATCGCACCGCAAAACTATATATCGGTGGCAAACAGTCGCGTCCCGATGGTGGGTATAGCCGCATCATGTACGACGCCGATGGCGCATCGCTGGGGCAGGCCCCGATTGCAAACCGCAAAGATATACGCAACGCTGTTGAGGCGGCACAGGCCGCCGCAGGTTGGGCCAAAACGACCGGCCATAACCGAGCCCAAATTTTGTATTTCATCGCTGAAAACCTCTCGGCACGCCACGCTGAGTTTGCCGCTAATATCGATCGGACGACGGGCGGAAACACCGGCCAACAAGAGGTCGAGGCCAGCCTTAGCCGTCTGTTCAGCTATGCCGCCTGGGCCGATAAATACGACGGGCAGGCCAAGGGTGTACCGATGCGGGGGCTGGCGTTGGCACTGCATGAACCGGTGGGCGTACTGGCCGCATTTTGCGCCGATGACTGCCCACTGCTGGGATTGATCTCAGTTATGGCGCCGGCCATTGCGATGGGCAACCGATGCGTTCTTGTCGCCTCAGAGCCGTTTCCCCTGATTGCCACCGATTTTTACCAGATACTAGAGACGTCGGATCTGCCCGCTGGGGTGGTGAATGTCTTAACCGGCCCACACAATGATCTGGTCGGGCCGATCGCTGGCCATCTCAATCTGGATGCGGTTTGGAGCTTTTCCTCCTCGGACTTGTCGGCAAAAATCGAAGCCGCCAGTGCCGGAAACCTGAAACGCACCTGGGTCAACAACCGACAGGCCTGCGACTGGTTTGACCCCACCAACGAAGGACGCCATTTCTTGGCGGCCGCTACCGAAGTGAAAACCATCTGGGTGCCCTATGGCGAATGATCGATAAGGCGACGTGACGGAACGTTCCGACTGACAAAGCAATGAGTTTGCGCATAGTGACGCAGAGATTTCAGGAGACAGACAATGACAGACATCGTAATTCTGGGCGGCGCTCGTACCGCCATCGGTACTTTTGGCGGATCTCTGGCAGGCGTACCACCGATTGAGCTGGGAACCATTGCCAGCAAGGCCGCGCTCGCGCGTGCAGGGGTTGAGGGCGGACAGATCGGCCATGTGGCCTTTGGGCATGTCATCAATACCGAACCGCGCGATATGTATCTGTCTCGGGTTGCCGCCATGCAGGCCGGAGTGCCGGATGTAGCCCCCGCGATGAACGTCAACCGCCTGTGCGGTTCAGGCGCACAGGCGATTGTTTCAGTGGTCCAGTCGCTGATGCTGGGAGACGCCGATTTCGGCCTTGCCGGAGGCGCGGAAAATATGAGCCTCTCGCCTTATGTTGTGCAAGATCAGCGCTGGGGCGCAAAAATGGGCGATATCCGCACATTGGATATGATGCTCGGGGCGCTAAACTGTCCATTTGGCACCGGCCATATGGGGGTCACAGCCGAGAATGTGGCCGCAGAGAATGACATCAGCCGCGCCGCGCAGGACACTTTTGCCATGGCCAGCCAGACCCGCGCGGCCGCCGCGATCGAGGCGGGACGTTTTGCCGAACAAATCGTACCGGTCGAGGTAAAGGTCAAACGGCAGATGGTGGCGTTTGACACCGACGAACACCCCAAGGCGACCTCAGTCGACGCTCTGGGCAGCCTGCGGGCGGTGTTCCAAAAGGATGGTTCAGTGACGGCGGGCAATGCCTCGGGCATCAACGATGGCGGTGCAGCCATTGTTCTTGCACGGGCCGATGCCGCAGAAAAAGCCGGGCTGAAACCGCGCGCCCGCATCCTTGGGTATGCCCATGCCGGCGTGCGGCCCGAGGTGATGGGCATCGGTCCGATCCCCGCTGTTAAAATTCTTATGGAACGCACAGGCCTGAGTATTGCTGATTTCGATGTGATCGAATCAAACGAAGCCTTTGCCGCTCAAGCCTTGGCCGTCAACAAAGCGCTTGATCTCGACCCCGAAAAGGTAAACCCTAACGGCGGCGCAATTGCACTGGGCCATCCGGTCGGGGCAACGGGTTGTATTCTGGCGGTTAAAGCGCTGTATGAACTGGAACGGACAGGCAGCAAAACCGCGCTTGTCACCATGTGTATCGGTGGCGGTCAGGGCATCGCGATCGCAGTGGAGCGGCTGTGAAACCCCGGTGCATCCGCCCCCACAGGGTGCACCCAATCTGGTAGCAGTGCATTTGTTGTGCAAACAACCGGTCAACTCGGGTCAACTGCTTGGCGTCAGAATGCGCGTCACGTTTGGCACCACTCAAACTGGTTGACCGCCGGCTGACACCCCCCCCTTGCCACAACCGCGTCTGACAAAAATATTTCGAGATTTTAGGCTTCGGGATAGTCGCGCAAAAACACCCACTTCAGCGCATCTGACTGATCTGGCACATAGGCGTACCCACCGCTGTCGAAATCTTTCAGTCCTTCAGGATCAGTCAACCGGCGCTGGACGATGTAACGCGCCATCGCCCCGCGGGCCTTTTTGGCATAAAAGCTGACGATCTTTGCCTGTCCGGCGCGGCGCTCCTTAAACACAGGCGTGATGACTTTCGGTGACAGGGCAGCCAGATCGACCGCCCCGAAATACTCTTGCGACGCACAATTGACCAAAACGTCTGTACCGGTTTCAGCAGCCTGTGCATTCAGGGCCTGCGACAGCTGATCGCCCCAATAGGCATACAGCGTCCCGCCTTTACCAGTTTTCAACCGGCTGCCCATTTCCAGACGGTAGGGTTCGATCGCATCCAGAGGACGCAAAACCCCGTATAAACCCGAAAGAATTCGCAGATGCTGCTGCGCCCAAGCCATTTCATCGGCATCCAATGACCCCGCCTCAAGCCCCTGATAGGTATCGCCGGCAAACGCCAATGCAGCGGCTTTGGTCTCCTGTGATCCAAAGGCGGCAAACCGTTCGGCATTAAGCTGCGCCAAATTAACGCTCAACCCCATCAGTTTTTGCAAATCGGTAATGCTCAATGCGCGCGCAACCCCTGCCAATTCTTCGGCGTGACGCGCGAAGGCCGGTTCGGTCACGCTTATACCCTGTGCGGGTTTCATATTTAGTTTTTTGGCAGGTGACACAACGACCAGCATATCTATCTCCTTGATCAATGCATGGTATTTAGCGCGCCTGTTGCAAAACGTCCAGAAACGCATCGCCAAAGCGTTCCGCGCGCCGGTCTCCCAAGATCGCCGTCACATTGCTCAGGTCGGGCGCGTGCAGCGCGGCAATTTTTGCCACGAGGGCCGCCGAGCAACTCAGTGGTTTTTCCGTGCCACACGCCCCCTGCATCAATCTGGCCTGCGCCTGCATCAAGCGGTCATAGACGTTACCTGCTTCACTTCCCGCCAGTTTGCGCCTCTTGGGATGCATATGTGCGGCATCTCCTGTGATAATCTGCAAAAAGGCGGCACCGTAACTCTCTAGTTTTTTTGCACCGATACCACCAATGCCCGCCATTTGATCCAAGCTCTCGGGTCGGGTCTCGGCCATTTCAATCAAAGTGCGATCGGTGAAAATAATATAGGCGGGCACCCGAGCGGCCTCGGCCAGCGCCCGCCGCTTGGCCTTGAGGGCTGACAATAACGGCGCATCCTCGTCATTGACCATCGCCTTCACTGCAGGCCGTCGGGTCGCCTTGCGCAGGCTGTCACGACGCAGAGAAATTTGGGCCTCATCGCGCAAAATCGGACGGGCCACTTCGGTCATGCGCAAGGCACCGTGGCGTTCGGGGTCAGGACGGATCAGGTCATGTCCCATCATTTGTCGAAACACCGCCTGCCATTGCGACCGACCCAGATCCCGCCCCACGCCGAAGGTCGGCAGACCCTCGTGGCCGCGCGCGCGGACTTTGTCTGTGGCATTACCGGTCAGGATATCAATAAGATGACCGGCACCGAAATACTCGCCCGTGCGCAAAATTGCCGACAGCGCCTTGCGCACCGCCTCGGTGCCGTCAAAAATCTCGGGGGGCGTATCGCATAAATCACATGACCCGCAGCGCACCTCGGTTTCGCCAAAATATCCCAATAGGTTTTTGCGCCGACACTCAAGCGCTTCGGCCAGACCCAGCAATGCATTCAGGCGACCGTGATCAGCGGCCCGTCGCTCAGGTGGCGCCAAGCCTTCGTCGATCTGTGTGCGGCGCAGGCGAATGTCATCAGCGCCATATAGCGTCAGCGTTTCCGCAGGCCCACCGTCACGACCGGCGCGCCCGATCTCCTGATAATAAGCCTCGATCGATTTTGGCAAATCTGCGTGGGCAACCCAGCGAATATCAGGTTTGTCGACGCCCATACCAAAGGCAACCGTTGCCACCACGATCAACCCGTCCTCGACCGCAAAGCGGCCCTCGATATGCCGACGGTCATCGGCGGCCATGCCACCATGATAAAAACACGCGGTATGCCCCGCCGCCAACAAGGCCTGTGACAGCGTTTCGGTTTTGGCCCGCGTACCGCAATAAACAATGCCAGACTGGCCTTTGCGAGTGGCTGCAAAATCTAAAATCTGTCCCCTCGGACCGTCTTTGGCCACAAAGGCAAGATGAATGTTGGGGCGGTCAAAGCCGCGCAAAAAGGTCGCGGGCGGAGCCCCGTCAAACAGCCGGGTGACAATCTCTTGTTGTGTCTCGGCATCCGCCGTGGCGGTAAAGGCCGCAAGCGGCACATCCAAAGCGCGCCGCAACTCACCAATACGCAAATAATCAGGGCGGAAATCATGCCCCCACTGGCTAACACAATGGGCTTCGTCAACAGCGATCATCTGCACGTTTGCCCGTCGCAACAGGTTGATGACCCCCCCGGCTGCCAATCGCTCGGGGGCCATATAAAGTAACTTCAGCGACCCAGCATCAAGACTTGCAAATACTTCATCGGTCTCGTCTTGGGTGTTGCCAGAGGTCAACGCGCCGGCGGCGACGCCCACCTCTTTTAATCCGCGCACCTGATCGCGCATCAGGGCAATCAACGGCGAAATCACCACAGTCAACCCGTCACGCACCAGCGCCGGCAATTGAAAGCATAAGGATTTCCCCCCCCCCGTGGGCATAATTGCCAACACGTTATGGCCGTCGGTCACGGCATCAACGATTTCTTCCTGTCCGGGACGAAAGCTGTCGAACCCGAAGACCGTGTTTAAAAGGGCGGCTGCGCCTGACATTAGACACCTTTTCCAGGCTTTATTTTTACTGCTGGAAGAGGTGTCTCACAGACCGAATCGGGGAACAAGCAAATTAATAGAAAGACGCCATATTATTCTGGATGATAATCCGCGCCGCATAGAGCCCCAGCAAGGCCACCAATGGCGCAAGGTCCAGTCCGCCCATCTGCGGTAGAAAATCCCGAATACGGCTGTAGGCCGGCTCTAAAATACGATTGAGGCCATACCAGATTTGGGCGACAAACTGTTGATGCAGGTTTAAGACCTGGAAATTAATCAGCCAGCTCATAATCACATGCGCGATGACGAAAAACCACATCACGTCTAAAATCACCATTAGGATTTGCATCAGCGACAGCATATTTATCGGCCCTTTCGTGAAGTGTTACGTCTCAAATAGTAAGGAACTATGAAAACTGCAAGGCTGCCTTGTGGTGGCGGTGCATTCGGTCAATCTTGGCAACAACCAAAAGGGACAACTCACCGCAAATTTTTATTTATGCAGAGCTATCAAGAGGCGGATCAACTCTTGCAAAATAGCTGGATGTCAGGTCCGTAGCCGCGACCTTACAGCACGTCTATTGAGGCGCAGTAATTTTAGTAAACAGGTGAAAAATACCCTCTCAAGATATCCCATCATTCCATCCGCTGGCACATTTTAGAAAACACAGGTACCTCCCGGCTGCCATGGCGGACATTTGATCAAAAATCGTAGCGGCCCTCAGGCGCGGCCAGTGGTAATTCCGACCTCTGGGCAAACATTCAAGGCTTTTAGGCATTAGGTTGGGCTTTGGCCCACTTTCGCTTGGTTTGAGTTCACATTCCACTTGGGTAGAAACCATATTCCATAGGGGCGCAAAAATTTTGCTTGTGTTACCCTTTAAACCACTATCTTTTCCAAACTTAAGCAAAACGGATTGGCCATGAAAGCTGCACGGAAAAAACTATGGGGCTGGTACTTTTTTGACTGGGCGACGCAGCCTTATTCAACACTCATGCTCACATTCGTATTTGGTCCATTTTTCGCCACCATTGCCTCAGAAGTTTACATTGGGTCTGGTTTGGCCGAGCAGGCCGCAGACGCCAAAGCACAAAGCCTTTGGTCGCTGTGCCTGACAATAGTCGGGCTGATCGTCGGATTTGGCGCGCCATTTATGGGCGCCGTGGCAGATGTCACCGGGCGCAGGTTGCCCTGGATTGTCGGCTTTTCCATCCTTTACATCGCGGGATCCATGTCACTTTGGTGGACCCAACCCGATGGATCAAACATGCTGTGGATGCTTTGTGCTTTTGGGGTCGGCTTTATCGGGGCCGAATTTGCACTAATTTTTACCAACGCCCAATTACCTAGTCTTGGGCCCACAAAGCTTATTGGAAAAATTTCCGGTACCGGTTTCGCCTTTGGCTATATCGGCGGTCTGGTGTCTTTGGTCATCATGTTGCTTTTCTTTCTAGAACAACCCTCGGGCAAAACGCTTTTCGGCATCGATCCGGCATTTGGATTGGATGCAGCGCAACGCGAAGGCACGCGCTTTGTCGGCCCTCTGACTGCGGCCTGGTTTTTAATTTTTATGATCCCATATTTCCGTTCAGTGCGTGACACCCCAAAAGACCCGAGCCCAGATCGTGTTTATCAAGCTTTAGGTACGCTGGTTGAGACCCTGAAAGGCTTGCGTCACAAAATCAGCCTCTCGGCCTATTTAGGATCTTCAATGTTCTATCGTGATGCGCTCAACGGTTTGTACGGTTTTGGGGGCACCTATGCGGTCTTGGTCCTGAACTGGGAACTCACCTATCTTGGGGTTTTTGGCATCATTAGCATTATCGCGGCCGCACTATTTTGCTGGGTCGGTGGCAAGATTGACGCCTATACTGGCCCAAAACCTCTGATTATCATCACCATCTGGAGTTTGATCGCAGTGTGTCTCACCGTGGTTTGCATGACTAGGGAACAGATATTCGGCTTCGCACTGCCCGAGGGATCAAATCTGCCGGACATTATCTTTTTGTGCTGTGGCATCATGATTGGTGGCATGGGGGGCATCCTTCAATCAGCCAGCCGCACAATGATGGTGCGCCACACAGATGCCGAAAACGCCACCCAAAATTTTGGCTTATTTGGCTTGTCAGGGCGCGCAACCGCCTTTATGGCCCCCGCATTGATTGCCTTGGTCACAACGCTGTCAGGCAGTGCCAGAATAGGTGTCTCGCCTTTAATTCTATTATTCTTGATTGGACTTTTCCTGCTGAGATGGGTGCAGCCCAAAGGCGACCAAGAGGGATGTGCATAATGCTGACGACATCCCGACACCGGCTTTTGATCTGTGCGAATATCATGCCCGTACTGGCGTGGACTATCCTCGCAAAAACGGTGCTGTTCGGGGCTGTACTGTTCGGGACTGTACTGTTCGGGACTATACTGACGCCATCGATCGCTTTGGCCGCACCAAAAGAAGCCCGTCACCTTTTCGGGGCAACAGCCAAGCCAACACAAAATCGCACAGCGGCGGCCTATGGCAGTTATGCAAAAGGCTGTTTGGCCGGTGCGGTCCGCCTGCCGGAAACTGGGCCACACTGGCAGGCAATGCGATTGTCGCGCAACCGCAACTGGGGACATCCTGACGCAATAGCTTTCATCAAAACCCTTGCGCGCAAAGCCGCGAGCGAACCGGGCTGGAACGGGCTATACATCGGCGACATCTCACAACCACGCGGCGGGCCAATGATCAGCGGCCACCGCAGCCATCAACTGGGTCTGGACGTTGATATCTGGATGCGCCGCGCCCATAACCTCGCCTTGAGCAAAGACGCCCGTGAATCAATTTCCTCGGTGTCGATGCGCCGCAAAAACGGTGCCTTTATCAATAAAAACTGGACAACAGCCCATCACAACATTCTCAAGGCAGCGGCGCAAGACCCCAAGGTGGCGCGGATTTTCGTGTTTCCCGGCGCCAAAGTCGCAATGTGCAACACCGCCCGCGGCAACCGCAGCTGGCTGCGCAAAATACGGCCTTGGTGGGGGCATCACGAACATTTTCACGTGCGCTTGCGCTGCCCCAAAAACATGGCGAGTTGCCAAAACCAAGCCGCTCCCCCACCCGGGGACGGCTGCGAAGGGGCGCAGGCTTGGGTCAATGACATTTTAAATCCCCGCCCCGTGGACCCCAATGCTCCCAAGCCAAAACCGCGTCGGGAATATATGTTGAAAGATTTACCCCGCCAGTGTGCGACGGTGCTCAAAGCGCCCTGAATATTTGATTATTCCAGGCGACAACTTGGGCATCAGCCCTCAGGCGTGAGCAAAATTTGCATGCCGGCACCAATGGCTCGAAAATGTTTTGACAAATCCGCCAACTGTGGCATCCTGTGATAGATAGAAATTTTTGAAAGGAGGTGGTCCAGTGTCTAAAGAGGTATTGGAGAACGGTGTCGGAACAGTACAGGAGGCACAGCGTTAAGGCAGCCCTTGATGTTGATAAATTCTGTATT
>Ga0115570_10003931_pt1 | contig 10802 bp, 11 predicted proteins | sample COGITO_mtgs_1205_3_FD_87294 | JGI IMG/M metagenome (GOLD analysis project Ga0115570, IMG submission 87294) | Pelagic marine microbial communities from North Sea - COGITO_mtgs_120524 | ecosystem: Environmental > Aquatic > Marine > Epipelagic | place: Germany:Helgoland, sampling site Kabeltonne... | reverse complement strand
TGGATTGTCTTGATAAAATGTATCATAAAATTTGTTTATATTACTGCTATACATAGGCTGCGGTCTATCATACTGCAACCATTCTTTAGTGTATTCTCTATTAGTACCGTCTCTCATATGTGTACTTAGCAGTTAAATGCGTAGATAAATATATTTATGAATGGAAAACTATAACATATGAAACCTTGCATACTTCCGTGGATTAATTTTAGTACCAATACATTCGGTCGTCCTAGGACTTGCGGCTATGCAGATCAAGCCGTAGTTAAAAATGCTGATATTAAACTTAAAAATAGTACTATACAAGATGAATGGAATAATGAATACTTTAAAAAAATACGTAAAGATTTTCTTGATGGATATTGGCCAGAAAATTGTAAACGATGCAAATATGTAGAAAGCCTCAAAGGTAGTAGCAAGCGTATAGAAGAAAATTATCATCATTATGAAAATAACAAACATCTTATAAAACAAACAGCAGAAGATGGTAGTGTGCCTTATTATCCAAGTAATATAGATATACGTGTAGGCACTATATGTAATCTAAAGTGTATTCATTGCGGCACAGGTGCTAGTAGTAAATGGAATGAAGACAAAGAAATACTAAATAAATATCCTAATACAGAAGTATATAACGTTGACAATAAATGGATTGAGCAAGATAGTTTTATTTGGGATAACATAAAAGAAAATCTCAAGTATACTAAACGGTTTAACTTTTTAGGCGGAGAGCCTTTTGCTAATAAACAGCACAACCGTTTTATAAAAGAAATTGCATTTACAGAAGAAGCAAGAGATATTACATTAACTTACGTTAGTAACGGTACTTTGTTAACTGAAAAAATATTTGAACAGTTAACAAGTTTTAATAATGTTATTATTCGACTTAGTTTAGATGCTATACAAGAGCCTGGCGAATATTTTAGATTTCCTATAAAATGGGACAACTTTGTTAAAAAATTAGACCTAATGGAAAGATTTGCAAAAGACAATGAAAATTTAGATATAGGCGTACAGTGGACTTGTAGTAATGTAAGTATGTTCTATCTAGTAGAAACTTATGATTTTATGAGGAAAAATTATCCAAATATTAAATTTATATTTGCTAATCATGTAGAATGGCCCGTGCATATGAGTGCTCAAGTATTACCTAACGAACTTAAAAAAATAATTACTAGCAAAATAGAAAGATATGATTTTTCCGAGCATTTAAAAAAGGTTCCTTTTTATGTATCTCATATGAACGAAAAGGATTTATGGAAAGATCATGGAAAAACTTTTATGGAGTATCTAAACGATTTAAATACGGTAAGAAATATAAGTTGGCAAAAAAGTTTTAAAGAAATGGACTTACAAAGATATGAAGATTTTAATAACAGGTAACCGTCATTACGGGTTGTCTTCTTCTCTGCATAAATTATATCCTGATGCTACATTTTGTAGTAGGACAACAGGATACGAATTAACCCAACGCGAAGATCAAGATAAACTAGCAGAACAGGCATTATTACACGATGTTGTAATTAACTGTGCTGCATTATGGAGATTTGAACAAACAAATCTATTAGAAACTATATGGAAAAAATGTGTAGAAGAAAACCATAACCTTCACATTATAAACATAGGAAGTACAACTGATAGAGTTAAAAGAGCAACTGCTTGGAGATATAACGCAGAAAAGAAGGCTTTAAGAGATTATAGTAATAGTTTAGGAATGATCGGAGTGTGGGATAACAAACCTAAAATAAGTTATATAAGCTTTGGCACATTAAGTAATAATCAACACAAACACCCGGATAGAGTTTGCTTAGATATAGACGAAGCAGCATCTTATATAAAATGGTTAATAGATCAGCCAAAACACATTTGTATAAATGAAATTAGTTTAGATCCGATACAGGAAAAATAATAATGAATAAAATATTAGATTGACAAAAATACATAAAGGTGTTATAATAAGATATGACTGAAGATTTAAAATGGTCCAATTACGATTTTACTAAAATTCCGTTCGACGATATTGTACGTGTCGGTCAGCGTACACTTCTTTACAGAGACTTATTTACCGTTAGCTGGTTACTTGGACGATTCTGTAATTACAAGTGTAGCTATTGCTGGCCATATGCAAGAAGCGATCGTAAGGATCATCGACCAACAGAATTATGTTTAAAAACAATTGACGAAATAAAGAGGCAAGCTCGTGGCAACGGTTTTAATAGCTTTCATTTTAGCTTATCTGGCGGTGAGCCTACTTTTCACCCTGGTTACTTGGACATTCTCAAACATCTTGCTGATGATGTTGGTAACACTAATTATACTAGTGTTCATATGACATCAAACTGTAGTCGCAACATGGCATGGTTTGAAGAATATGTTGAAGCAGTTAAGCCATTTCACAGAGCAAGCATTACAGCAAGTCTGCACACAGAGCACTTAAATACTCGAGAGAAGATGCAAGACTTTGCAGACAAACTAATCTTCTGTCAGGAGCATGATGTTCAAGTAACTATTAATATGGTTATGGTTCCAGACTGGTTTGAGCGTGATTGGGAGAATGCATTATTCTTTCACGAGCAAGGTATTAATGTTACACTCAAGCCGCAATCGGATCCTACAGCTAGTCGAGTAGTTGATGGGTATAAAGAAGAAGACCTAAAACGCCTGTGGAACGGTATGCCACAGCGAGCATATACAGAAAATAAACGAGTTTGGGCAGAACGCCCTAAGCCCAAGTTTGAAATTCCAATAAATACAACAGGGAAAGATGATAAATCTGTGCCCGGATATATGGCTGTTGAATTAGAAGACTCTAAAGGTGATAAGTGGTATATGGATCAAGCAGAACGGTTTAATGCGTTTAATTTCAACAATTTTGAAGGATGGCGGTGTAACGCCGGTTTTAGCGGACTTATAATACGCGAGCCAGACGGTTCGGTAAAAAGAAGCTATTCGTGTCATGATGCACCCCTTGGTAACATCGAAACTGGTTTTACCTTATTTAAAGAGCCAAAAACTTGCATCACAAAAAGTTGTGTAAGTAGTGCTGATAGTAAAATACCTAAAAGGAAAGTTACTTAATGCTTTATCATAACAAAGATAAAACTATGTCAGTTGATATTGATATACCAGATACTTATAATAGTGTTTGTGTCAATATGAGCGGCGGCGCTGACAGTGCAATTTTATTTTTTATGATTGCAAAGTATATAAAAGAGTATAAACCTAATATTAGATTATCTGTTGCAACCTTAAATGAAGCTAACAAAAACTACTATATGGGTAAAAATACTAGAGACATTATAGACTTCGTAATTAAAGAATTAGATTTTAAAAACTTTGATACTCACTACATTTATTATGCAGAGAAGCAAACACGAGAAGTAATAGATAATTTTATAGCTAAAATGATTTCTAGTAATATAATTGATCTATTTATAGGAGGCACTTCAATGCCACCTCTATGTGAAGGACCTGCACTAGCAGAAGTAGAAGGTAAAGAAGTAGATATTAAAGAACATTCAAATGCACAATTAACACATGATGAAAGAGTTTCTCGGCCTATATGGAATTCAGCAAAAACTATGTATAAGCCTTTTGTAAAAATTGACAAAAGTTTTATTGCAGATATGTATTACTTACATAACTTACAAGACACAATGTTTCCTAAAACTAAAAGCTGTACAACTTTAGCAACTAATCACATGTTTGTAGGAGACTTTGATCATTGCGGGAAATGTTGGTGGTGCCTTGAACGAAAATGGGCATTTGGAAAACTATAATGGATATAGCACTAATAGCAATACCTAGACTAAACATTGATGCACCTCCGATGGGTATAGCATCTATCAAGGGTAGTGTTGTGGCTGCTGGCTATACTGCAAAATGTTTTGATACAAATATTAACTTGTACCATTCGGTTAGCTTTGATACTTGGTTAGAATTAGACAATTATTTCCAAACTGATTTAAGATACACTGGTACTAGTTTAGCAGGTGCCGGTAGTAGAGAGATTAACTTTATTAATATCGTACAAAAACGTAAAGAAGAACTTAGATGTTATACAGAATATAAGTCTTTTTTAGAAACAGAAATTAATAAAATCTTAGAACATAATCCTGAATGGATTGGGTTAAGTGTTTTCAGTGTTAATAGTGTAATAAGTACAGTAAATTTCTTATCTATTTTAAAAGAGATAAAGCCTGATCAAAAAGTAATTGCAGGCGGCATGGGATTAAGTAGTTTTGGTCTAGGAGGTAACAGTAACTTTGGCGAATTTTTAATAGAGCAAAATCTTATTACTACATATATCAGCGGCGAAGGTGAAAATGCTATTATAGATCTTTTATCTGAAGGGAAAGAATCTAAACTTACACCGCAAATTAATGATCTTAATAGCTTGCCCTTTCCTGATTACGACGACTTTGATTTAAGTTTATATCCAGGAAAAGAAAATATGGTATATATTACAGGCAGCCGGGGATGTGTTAGAGCATGTACTTTCTGCGATATTAACAGTCTATGGAAAAAATTTAGATATAGAAGTGGTGATAACATTGCTGCTGAAATCTTAGAAGGTTATAAAAAATATAATACAACTGATTTTTATTTTACTGATAGTTTGATTAATGGTAATATGAAAGAGTTTGTTAAGCTTCTTGATGCTATAATAGAATATAAAGAACAAGGTTTATTACCGGATGAATTAATGTTTGGCGGACAATTTATAGCAAGACCTAAGGCTAGATTTCCCGAAGAGTATTATGCAAAGATGCAAGCAGCTGGCGTTTATAATATTAGCGTAGGAATGGAATCAGGTAGTGATCGAGTATTAGCAGATATGCGTAAAGGCACTACTCGAGAAGACCATGACTTTATGATGGAAATGCTACAAAAATATGGCATCAGAATTAACCTACTTATGCTTATAGGATACCCAACTGAGACAGAAGAAGACTTTCAAGATACGTTGGATATGATTAAAGATTATAAACGCTATAGTGATAGTGGAATAATTTGGGGAATCGTACTAGGCAAAACTATGGTAGTTCTTCCAAACACACCGATTGCTGATAATGCTGATCATTGGAGTATTGCGTATGACAATACCGGTAACTGGTTCAGTAAAGACAACGCAACACTAACATATCACGAAAGAGTCAAAAGGCGAATGAGAGCAGGACGACTCTGTGAAGACCTAGGGTATGTTATCAAAAGTCAAGTTGTCACAGTAAATAGTCTCCATGAAATAGTTACACAGGGCGGTTATGACACAATTTCTTAAACCTTTTACAATAGAAGAATTACAGCAAACGTTACCTAAAAAACTTTCGCATGTTAAGGAAGATGCAAAGGTTAAGTTTATTAAGGAAGTAATGTTTCTTTATAGATTATCTGACGACTTTGGACGTATCAATTTTAACGAAAGTACATACAACGGTACCGAAGTTAAAATTGTATATGAACCGTTACATCCTAAAATTGAACTTAAAAATTTAGTACATGAAGTAATGAACAAATGGTATTTTAGTAATTTAGAAAAGAATGAAAATGTATATTTTTATAGATTTATTAACTTATTTAGAGCTGAACTAACATCTGCAGAATGGATTGACGTAGATAGACACTTATCAACTACTAACGAATTAGTAATTAGAGAAAACTATAAACAATATACTGACTACAGAAAAAAGCTAGATGAAATTGATGTTCTACTAACAGCAGAGAATTTTAATGCAAGGGAGAATTATTAATGTATGAATATAATTCTTTATACGGAATACATATTGAATTTACAAGTCGTTGCAATCTTTTATGCCCTCAGTGTGCAAGAACAAAAAACGGCAGCGTAAATCCTGAGTTGCCTTTAGAAAACATGTCATTGGACACAGTTGAAAAGATTTTTAATGAAATGGGCAAAAAAATTAAATATGTTCATATTTGTGGAAACTATGGTGACTTTATTGCATATCCATATGCACTCGAAGCAATAGATATTATACAAAAAAGCGGTGTAGAGTTTATTAAAATTTACACAAACGGCAGCGCAAGGCCCGAATCTTTTTGGACAGAACTTGCAGATAAATTATCTAATGATAGAGGACAAATAGTTTTTAGTATTGACGGTCTCGAAGATACAAATCATTTATATAGAGTTAATAGTAATTTTCAAAAAATTATACATAACGCAAAAGCATTTATTGATGCTGGCGGCACTGCTATATGGGAATGGCTGCCTTTTGAACACAACGAAAATCAAGTTGAAGATGCTGCTAAAATGGCAAAACGATTAGGCTTTGCTGAGTTTATACTTAAAAAGAATCCTAGATTTAGTCCGATTAATAACGGTGAGCATTATCTATTAAAGCCTAGTACAAAGTATATTCACGAAGGTGTTAAACGGCAAGAAAAACAAATAATGGGAGAAACACAACAGCTTACACCTACTATGTTTCCTATATCTTGTAAATATAATGCTCGCAAAATGATTTTTATAGATTTTCAAGGATATGTATTGCCTTGTTGCTGGCATGGTAATAGATTTAATCCAGACAGTAAATCAGGGTCAAATGAGTTTCAAAAAATTATGGAAGGGTATGATCCTAAGATTTTTAATGTTAATTACTATTCAATCGAACAAATTTTAAATAATGAATGGTATAGGAAAGATATGGACTATACAATTAAGATTTTAAATACTTGTCGTAAGCATTGTGCATTAGGAAACAAAATGTCTAATAAGGATAACAGAATACAACATGTCTTTAAAGATACTGTAGATTTAGAGCCGTGGGAATAACAGTATGTCATTGCCTATTGAAAAATTAGATTATCATGTCGATATACAAGAACTACAAGAAACAGTTATTGATTTTTTATATAGATATCATTGGGACAAAAGTAATCAACTATGTCTTTTAAATACTCTAGATGTTGTACCTGGTAATCCGTATCAAGGTATCGGACATGTTAAAGAACCCGGCTATCCTGCGTTTGGTTATAAAGAAGGCGACTTTACAGTATTTCATCCTGACTATCAAGATACGATATTGGGAAAGTTGTACAAAGAATTTCCTTTGCCCGTATGCCGAATGAGACTTATGCGTGTTCCCACAAAACGCTGCTATACAATGCATGTAGATGGTGACACTGATAGGTATCACTTTGCAGTTATTAGCAACGACGAAGCATTTTTTGTGTTTAAAAATCAACAAAGAATTCAAAGTATTCCGTGTGACGGACATGCATACAAAGTTCATGTTGAAGAGCCACATACATTTGTTAATACAAACGCTGATTTTGATAGGATACATTTAGTACTAGATGCTGCACCCAAAGAATAATTTAGCTATATTAGGTTTAAGTAGGAGTGGAACAACGGTTGTTGCACAGTCTCTTGTTGAACAATTATCAACAAGATACAACAATGTGTATCCGGTGTATCAAGGAGAGATTAGTAATATTTTTAGAGATTATTTTTTTATAGGCGAAAATAAAAAAGTAAAAGAATATGAAAAAGATGCCTATATTAAATCATTTGACTTTGTAGATAATTTTTTACAAGGCTGTAGAATATATAAAAATATAAAAATGGATCCAAAACAGTGTCGAGCTGAGATGTCACACAGAATGGATTTATTAAACCAGATGATTGAGTCTGAATATAAAAGTATTATAAAAGTTCATCCGTATGCTATATGGAAAAATTATCAGCAACCGTATGTACTAGAAACACTTTCTAAATTAAATTATGTTTATATAAAACGAGAAAATAAATTAGAACATTTTTTAAGTTTTGTCATTGCAAGAGAAAGCGGAATATATCATACAGATAACCCAAACGAAGCGTTTCCAGAAGATATAGTTGTAACTGAAGAACATAAAGATTTATTTGCAAATTACTTAGTTGCAGAAAAATGGTTTCTTAAATTTGCTAACATTGCAGAAACAGTTGTGTATGAACAATTAGGCGAAGTAAAAAAAGACGGATTTGTAAAAAAATTACCATATACAAAACCTAAAATAGAGTATATAATAAACAAACAAGAAGTGTATGAATTTATAGAATGTTTAAAGTAAGAGAAGTTCATTATGACATTACAAATATGTGTAATGCAGCCTGTCCTCAATGTGTTAGGACAAATCCTCTTACGGGCAAAGCAAACGACTATATTGTAAAGTCAGAATTAAGCATAGAAGACTTTGTTGAAATATCACCTCCTTGGTTTCTAAAACAATTAGAATATATTTACTTTTGCGGCAACTACGGTGATCCGTTAGTAGCTAAAGATTTATTAGCAATATTAGATTATGTATGGGAATGTAATCCTAATCTTAGTGTTAAGGTACATAGTAATTGTAGTCTGCGTGACAGTGCGTGGTGGAAACGGTTTGCACAACTAACTAACGATAAAAAATTTACACTGATCGCTAGCGTAGATGGAGCAAGTCAATCAACGCAAGAATTGTATAGAGTCAATACAAACTTTGAAAAAATTATAGAAAATTTAAAAACCTTTATTAGTTATGACGGAAAAGTAGAATGGCGTTTTATTGTTTTTAAACATAATGAACATGAAGTTGATCTAGCAGAAAAAACAAGTAAAGAACTAGGTTGTATTAATTTCCGTAGTTATAGTAGTAACAGACAATTTCCACAAGGAAAGTTTAAATATTTGTTTAACGGCGAAACTAGATATTTAGAAAAACCTTCATACGAAGTTGATAGTAAATTTAATGATAGAAAAACTATAGAATTTGAACAACTAGAATCTTCAACTGCAAAGATAGATTGTATAGCAAATAAAACTCGTAGTATCTTTATTGACTTTGAAGGCAATGTCTTGCCCTGTTGCCATTATGGTATTAGACTTTATACCAATAGAAGAAACGCAAAGGATGTAAATAACGACGAAACTGTTCAACAAACTATTGATAAATTCGGTAATGATAAATTTAATGCACTAGATCTAGGATTAGAACAAGCTCTGCAAAACTGTGGCAAATTTTTAGATAGCTTAGTGCCTTATTGGAATACCGGAACACCATTGGTGTGCAAAATGATATGTGGTAAAAAATAATGTGGATAATATTAACAGATCAAGGCATTCGGCAAATACTGCTAGCTGATTTAAAGTTTCATACAACGGTAAAAGGTTGGGCGTGTAATACTGGAAACTATGTTTATAACCTAATTATGAATGACGAATCCTTTGTAAGCAACACTATATGTAGAGCAGTTGATGATTATCCTATAGTTGATATCAAAACTACACCTAAGTTTAATAGAGAGTATGCAGTATGTCCAAAAGAAAATTGCTATTGTGGCATGGATATAGGAATACCAAAAGGAAAAACAATAGACGATATTGTCGAACTTAAAAAACAATTTAATGCTATACAAGATATTAAGACTATTCCTTGGTACAACAACGAACTAATTTTAGCATTTGGTCTGAGCGACTTTATTACAAACAGAATGGTGCATGTAGATTGGTTCTTGGGCAAGCGGTGTAATTTTGACTGTGCATATTGTTCTCCTAGCATACATGACAATCACAGTCTATATCCTTCTTATGAAAAGTTACTAGACTATTATGAATACTTAACACAAACAATTTCGACAAATGAAAAGAATCGCAAGACTGTGAGTTATATCTTTGGCGGCGGAGAACCTACTCTTATACCGTCGTATATAGAATTCTTAAAATATCTAAAAAACGACTCAAGATTTAATAATGAAATAAGAACACTAACAAACCTAACAGGCAGCCCGGACAAATTATATCGATTAAATCAATTAAGTGACATAACCTTCAGCGTTCATCTTGCATATATGACAGATAAGTTTATTGACAAAGTGGATAGATTTTTAGCAAAGCGAGACGATACATCAAAGTCTCTAACAGTAAAATTTATGTATGATAAACACTATGCTGATAGAATAGATACTATAATAGAAGTATTAAGCAAGCATACTAATTTAAATTATAGTGTAACACCCTTGCACGATAAATCAGATAAGAAGTTATATCAATACACTGATGACGATAAAGAATATTTTAAATTAAGGGGCAAACTATGAAACTACTTACAGTTGTTTGTAATAGAGATAAAGATATTATGTTGCTACAAGCAGAAAGTATATCCTTGTTTTTAGAACCTTGCACTCATTATATTGTAATAAATGAAGAAGTTCCTGATATTAATTATTGGAGAGAGTTATTACAGCCGTATTATTCTAAGCACAAACTTATCATACTTCATTATCCTTTAGAAACATATATTCCTAGATGGAAAAACGGGGAACAACATATAGGCTGGCACAGGCAGCAGGTGCTAAAGTTGTTAGCTTACAAAGATATACAGGATGACTATTTAATTTTAGATAGTAAAAATATTTTTATAAAAAATACTAGTATTGAAGACTTTCAAGGACAATTAGGCTGTGGATTAGTTTGGCATTATGAAAAACAGATGCAAGAAAAAAACATCGAGACATTTAATTATTATAAAGAAGTATTTGGAAAATACCCAAAATGGATTTGCGGAGTTGAAATGCCATTTTTATTTGAAAAAGATGTGCTTGAAACAATAGAAAACTTAGATGAACTTGTACAATGGTATTCTGACTCGCCAGTTATACCCGCAGAACCTATTTTCTACAGCTTTCTAATATCAGACAGATTGCAAGACGAGCCAGCAATGTATAGACGACATTGGGTTTATTGGAAGATTCATGACACTTTTAGAATACCATTAGAAGATTTTAAATTTCATCCTTATGATATCCATATATTAGGATT
>Ga0115570_10003924_pt1 | contig 10817 bp, 6 predicted proteins | sample COGITO_mtgs_1205_3_FD_87294 | JGI IMG/M metagenome (GOLD analysis project Ga0115570, IMG submission 87294) | Pelagic marine microbial communities from North Sea - COGITO_mtgs_120524 | ecosystem: Environmental > Aquatic > Marine > Epipelagic | place: Germany:Helgoland, sampling site Kabeltonne... | reverse complement strand
TATTAGGAACACCTAAGACTTCTGCTATCATATTCGCAGCCATGCCGCCCATAGGACCGCCTAAAGCAGTACCTATTGTAGGAGCTACTGCTCCGATTAAACCTTTAATTGCATTAAATTTCATAGTCTTCTTCCAGTAATTCTTCGTAAAGGTTTCTAAAGTTTTCAAGTTCCATAAAGCCTAAGCCCCGACTTATCTGATGCATCCTATAAATGTTATAGGCAAGTTCAAGTTGTGGTTCGGTGTATAGGAGCATTAGTCTTTATATAAAAAAGGCATATCTTCTAAATACCTAGCAACTGAACCTGCTCCTAATGAACTGTTCCAACTATTTTTCCAACCAACAGCTCTTTCTTCTGGAGTTTTTCCTATTGGACCTGGGATTAATTTAATTAAAGCTCGTGTAACTGCAGTTGCTATTTCGGGGTCATTTAAATCATCATACGTAATACTTCTTAAATCAATACCGTGTTGGTCTTGAACTTTATCAACATACCTTCTCAAACCTGCACCCGTATCTGCTTCTGGTTTTAAAGCATTTGTAAAATCTTGAAATCTTATTGGAGTAATCTGATAAGCACTTCTATTATCTTTTCTAAATGTTGTAGGGTCTGTTGCAAATTTACTTTCTACAAAAGCGTACTCTCTTAATAGAGCTGCATCGTCTTCGTTTTCTGCTAATTTTGAAATAGCTTGTTCATAAACATCTTGACCTCTATATTCAGGTTTTACTGTGCCAGTATCTACTTCTAAAGGTTCTTCTCTAACTTCTTTCACAATATTTCCCCGGTTAAACCTTCGTCTAGTTAAAGATTCTGTTAATGTTTCAGTTTGAAAAGGTTCACCATTGAGGTACTTGCTTTTTCTTTGTTCAGGTTTGTCAATAGCTGACTCAACATCTACTTCACCACCTCCAAACTTTTTAGTTCTTTCTTTGTTTATTTCCTTATCTCTAGCTTCTCTTAGTTTTCTTTTCCAAACTTCAAACTCTGCACTAATTTGAATCATAGATTTTTCAATGTCTTTGACTTGTTCGTCACGCTCTTCTGCATCTATGTTTTCATTTACATAATCTCGTTCAGCTTGTTTCATTGCCTTGCCGAGCTCTTCTATTGTTTTAGTGTACTCTAAGTTTTTAGTGGCTTCACCAATATTAATATTTTGAGGTCTTAGTTTAATACCCATACCGTAGGCAACAGCTTCAAAAGGACTATATTCTTCTGAATAATCTGAACCTCTAGCATAAAGCTCTCCATCTAAGCCTCTGTTTTGTGCTCTTATTGCTTTTTGTCTTTTATTTTCAGCGTAAGAACCCGGAATTAAAGGCATATTAGGTGCTTGTTTACTTAAGTAGTTTGCTAAAAGCTTACCGAATTTTTCTATCCCTCCATCATCAGGAAGTATTCCTTTAATTGGCTGTCCTGTAAAAGGGTCAGTTTTAGTTGCTAGTGTATACCCAACATCATACCAAATTCCACCAGGTTGAAGAGGTGCAGGAAGAAGAGGAATAGCTGTTGAAGTATCTTTTTGTTCAAAGATATCTCCACCAGGAATCCAACGACTTACATCTAAGAACATAGGGTCTCCTGCAGCTGAATTCATAGGAAGTCTTAAAGTTGAAGAAGATAAGAAAGGAACGCCAAACATTTGTTTTGAAGCACTGTCTCTCATAGTTAGCCTAGTAACTTCATCATCTTCTCCCGTAATTGCTTGTGATGCTTCGTTTACAGCATAACCATAAAGCGACCACTTAGCAAACTTATGAGGTCTCAAAGCTGCTGTTTCTGCTAATAAAGGAGCAATTCTATATGTATAACTTACAAAAGGAAGAACTGTTTTTTTAAGTGCTTGAACAAGAGGAGCATTAATATCATAATCAATAAACCATCTTCTTGCATCTAACGCAGCTTGTTCTGGACCTAGACCTTTATCAAGTCTATCTAGATAGACAGCCATTCTAAATACTGAGTCTTCCATTTGATATGCTTTTTCAAACGCATCAGTAGTATATCGTTTTACAAATTTAAGTTTATCTCCTGCAAAACCTAAAAATCCTGAAGGAGAATAATTTTTTTGAAGTTTAGTCATTGCTTCTTGCATTGCTGTTCCAGACTGAGCTAACTCATTAACATACATGTTAGCATCAAATATACCTGCAATCTTTCCTTCTCTATATAAAGTAGATTTATCACCCTTTCTCATTTCTTTTATTGCTTGAACTAAATATTTTTTACTCGTATCAGAAAAATCTAATAACATAATATTAGACATAGTATTTGCTACGTGCGTTCCAAGGTTCCATGCAGTTTTAGTTTTTTTCCATAAAATGTTTAGTTTATTGAGGGCTCGTATAGCTTGTTTACCTCCATTATCAGCAGAATCAACCATGTTAAAAATTGCTTGAACATCACGAGCTACATCTTTATCAACATATTGCCCATTAAGTTTTCCATATTTATTTTTATTTGTTCCTTTAATTTGAACATCAGTCATCTTAATAAAGTTTCCTTTTTGTTCATCAGGCAAAGCTTTATAAGCTATATCATCTACTACAAATCTTGAGTCAGCCGCTAACTCATCAAAAAATCTTACTGCAGAAACATCATTAGAAAACAATCTACCTGTTTCAGCTATTGCATAAGCTGCATCTTCAATTTCTTCCATGTCAATACGTTCTTGTTTAGTGTAGTCTCGTCTAACTTTTAGTTTGTTTTTTCCAAGGTCTTCCCAAACTTCCCAACCTTCAGTTTGCCAGGCAGAGCCTTTTTTATTAAAAGCTTTTTTATTTACAATGTCTACAATTCCTCTTGGTCTTAATTCATCTCCAATAATTTGAATTGATTTAGATTGAGAACCACTTAAAGTTCCTTGTTTATTTTTAACATTTTTTAAATAACTTCTTTTTAAATAAGTCTTAATATGTTTTTGAAAAGTTTTTTTATTTAACAGTCCTGCATCACTAAGTTCTTGAGCATATTTTGTAATTAATTCTCTTGCTTCATCATTTAAATTTAAAAGTTTTGGGTCAATAGAATCAAGCATTCTTGTTTCTCCAGACATTAAAGACCATAATAATTTATTTTGTTCGGGAGATAATTCTTCACCTATCTTTTTTTGAATGTCATAAAACTCTGAAGCTATTTTATTTTTACTCATTCTATAATTAGTTCGTATTTTTAAGTAGTCTGGAAGTAAACCATAATCAGAAATAACAGCCCTAGAAACTAGTTCGGTTAATCCGTTGTTGTTATATTTACCATCAATAAACTTACCACCTCGCATTAAGGCAGCTCCACCTGTTGCATATACTATTCCTCTACCAAGTTTTTCAAGCATCGTAGCTTCAGGGTTGGTCTCAGATTTATATCCATAGATTCCTCCTCCAAGACCGCCAAATGTTTCACCAACATTATTAAACATTGCATTTTTTAGTTTAATGCCTACGTTGTCTTGATAAAACTGCAAGATAGAATTTTTTAATTTAGGTGGATTACCCGTTTCGTTATCTGTAAAGTCATCAACAATTCTTTTTACTTCTTCTTCTCTTGTTTTAATAACTGGTTCTCTAGCATCGTTATTAATTTCTTTTATAACATCTGGTTTTTTTCTGTTGATATTACCTTTAACAAAAGTTTTTGATTCTTTTAGCGTACCAAACTTACCAAGCTCTGTAGTTTTAATTGCTGGTCCAATAGGAAACTCACCACTAGGGTCAGACATTGGATTTTTATATCTAGTATCTCTAAACACAACCCAGCTATTAGGTACAACTTCTTTAGTTTTAGGATTCATTTCTCTTACAATTCTAAAAGTAGAGTTTCTCCATCCTGTTGAGTATGTTGGTTGTTTTGGGTCTGTAGTGGAATCGTAAATAAATTTAGTTTCTGTATCTCGTGAAACTTTTTCATCTACTTTTGGTTTAACTTTCTTTTGTCTACCTTCTTTAGGGGGAGTTAAATCATCAACATTAAATTTTTTAGTTGCAATCTTGCCACTTTTTTTATTTACAAACTGTACAATAGCTACACCATTATCATCAATGTTTATTACTTCACCTAAGTTTTGTCTATCTGGTGCTTGAATAATAGAACCAACTTTAATAGTTTCTGTTTCAGGAGTAATATCTTTAGCGTTTGCATCAACAAGAACGTCTCCATCTATCTCGTCAGTACCTTTAAAGATACTACCTTTGCCTCTAGCAATCTGAACTTTATCTATAAGTTTAGCACCACCACCTGTAATAACTCCACCAGCTACACCGCCAATGACAACATTTTCTGCTCGTTTTAATAGCTCTGAAGAGTCTTCATCGACAAATAAACCTGGTAAATCTTCAGGAACATAACTTGCACCTGAAATAATAGCAGCACTTGAGGCTCCGTACTTAGTCATGTCATAAAGATTTTTAGCTTTCTTTCCTTTACTTATCCATCCAACAATAGGAGCATAACTTACAGGGTCTGCAACAACTGCAGTGCCTAAGAAGTTTATCATAGCTTCTCTACCAAACTCTTCGCTTTCAAAAATAGCTCTTAGTTTATCGTCTTTACTTTTTAACCACTCAGAAGCTTCATCCCAACCTACGACACTAGAAAATGCTTGTCCAATTCCACGGGCTGTATCACTCATACCCATTCCTGCAGCGTACTCTAAGGCTTCTTTTCTGTCCATTTTGTACAAAGGATTAACCTTATTACGAACGTAATCTAGTCTGGTTTTGTCAGGGTCTTCTGGTTTAGTAACTGAACCATACAGTGCCATGTTTTGTTCTGCTTTGCGGTATGCCAAGATTAGCTCCTAGTTATTTTTAATATATATTTGATTTGTTTTATTATCTCTATAAATAGAGTACTCACCAGTTAAATTTAACTCAGGAAATAATATTGTAAAATCCATATTTTCTGCAAGTTTAGTTATTCTATACTGCGGGTCATTTTCAAAAGCTTCTTTACCTTCATCTATTTGTTTTTGAAAAATATCATACCAATCATTTTGTTGAATATTATTCCATGCTGTAGATGCTTGTTGTGTTAAACCTGTTGTAATATCTTTATAACCATCATCAATAAGTTTTCCTAAAGTTAATGCTTCTTCAGAATTACTATAAGAACTACTACCAATTGTAGCTGAAGTTCCCATGGCTCTAAAATTTTCAAACGCAGACTTCTCATCTAATTTTAGTTCTACAGCTTTGACTCTATAAGCAGGGTCAATTTCCCATTCTTTCGTAACTTTATTTTGGTTTGAAATACTTTGCCATTTGCCATCTTCATTAACAAATCCAGCATATTTAATTTTTGTACTATACCAGCCAGGAAAAGCTTTAGTTATATTTTGTTCATCTGTCCAATCAACAGCTAGTGTATTTGGATTTGCGTTCATAAACTGTATAGCAGCATCAGCATTTTCTATTTTAGGAACCCCACCTACATAAAGTAAATTATTAATTTCTTCTCTAGCTTCAGGTTTAACTCTATCTAAAAGTTTATTAATATCATCTGCGTTTAGATAGCCGTCTTTGTCTCTTGTTACTGTAGTGTTAAGAGTAATGTTAGTTGCTGGGTTAGAAACTATTTCTCCGGTGTTCTTATCAAATCTAGGAATAATTAAAATATCTTTAGATGTTGTTGTGCCTCGTGCACTACTAGTGTCTGTAATAACTTTAACGCCTTCTGGAAATATCTTACCTTTAATTAATGAATCAATTTCTGCTTTCTTTAAAATTTCTTCTACATTTAAAGGACTATTAGTTCTAGCATCATAAGCTCTAAAAGATTTTTCAAGGTTTTTAAACTTATCAAATAACCCTGTACCGTACAAAGCATCTTTTTCTTTTTCTGCTTTATACTTTATTGATTCAGGAGTTTCTCCCCGAACAACATTTTTAACACCACTTGTCATCCATCCAAAAATAGAACGTGGGATTCCACTAGCTTTACCATAGTCTGCTTCAAAGTCTTCAAAGCTTCCAAAGTTATTAGCAGTGTCTATCATTGTTTTGTAGTCAGCTAGTTTTGCTTGTGCAAGAGTTTGTGCTTCTTTTCTAAATGCTCTTTTTGCTAAACTAATATCTGCTAAAGGAGAATCTGTTTCTATCTGAGTAATTAATTGGTTATAGATATTATTAGTTAAATAATCTAACTGAGACGTTCCTGTTTTTACTCTTTCCGCATCTTGAGCTCTAACAGTTTCTGCTCTTTTCATCATTGTTTCATACGAAGCTTTTTTAAAAGCTTGGTTTTGTTCTAATGCATCGGCTCTTTGATTAATTAAATAGTTAGCACCTTGTGCAAGTAGATTAACGCCTTGTAATTTTTTAGAAAAACTTTCTTGTTTCTTAGCTTCTTTTTCTCTATAAGTTCTTGCCGTATCTATTTGCGTTTGAGCAAATTTAACGTCTCCTTCTACATCATATAATGCCATGTGTTACTCCTGTGGTCCTAATAAACTTTGTTGTGGTTGTGGTTCTGCTGGAGCTTGTACAGCTTCTTGTGATTGAGCTAATAAACTAGGAGAAATTGATGAACTTTGAATATCAGCAACAATGTCTTGCGGTAAAGCACCTGTTGGAACTTTTGTAATGTTTCCAATCTTAGCCTTTGCAGCAGCTGCTAAATTCTTTTGTTTATTGTTTCTAATTTCTACTTCGTCTTCTTCAGTATCATCCTGTTCTTCATCACCGTATAGTTTGTAATCAACTCCAGCCTTTTCACATAGTGACATAAGAACATACATAACAGGCTCGACAAGCATCATTAATAAATCAGGATTCCATTTGCCTTCTCTAAATCCAACATACAACATTTGAGTTGCTACGTCTGTAATTGGAACGTCTTGTCCAATAGCTGATACAATAGGTACCATAACTTCTTCTTGTAATAACTCTCCAACAATATAGTCAAGAGCTTCTTTAAAGTTTGTATATTCAGGAGCTGTTTCAAAAGGTCGAGGCTCGTCAGGACTGTTTGTTAACGACTGTCCTGGAATAGGTCTTCCAGTATTGTTAGCTAAAGCTTCGATTCCTTTTGGGTCGTATTGTTCCATTTCCATAATTCTTTATCCTTGTGGTTGCATCAATTGATTTTGAAATTGACTCATATAAGATTGATATGCACTTGTGTTGTCAGACAACAAATTAGTTATATATGGATTATTTTTTAAAGCTGTTCCATAATAAGCATTACCACTGTTACTTGCTAAGAAATCAACTGTATCAAATACTGCAGGATTTCCTCTTGAAGCTTCCATTAAGTCTGGCATATTAAATGAATAATAATCAGCACCTTCTGGTTGTTTATAGCCAAATGCTTCTGCTGTTTTCTGAGCAAGAGCTTGTTTAGCTCCCCCCACTACGCTAGACTCTATCGTTCCTGTAGCTAATTTCTTAGTATAATCATAAGCATCAAAATCTTTAATATCAGCTTTTATTCTATCAACAGTTTTACTGAGTAGTCCTTTCTGAGCTTCTTCCTTAACAACTTCAGTTCCGACTTGTTGAGTCACTTGTTGGCTTAAAGCATCTGTACCACTTGCAATACTTGAAAAAGCATCTCCTCCTAATGTAGGTGTAGGTGTTTTTGATGCTTCTACAGCAAGTTTAGATGGGTCAGTAGGAACAACTGAAATTAAATTTGTAGGGTCTGTTGCTACAAAACCTCTGCCTTTTAAAAAGTTACCAGTCTTGTCAAGTGCTCCACTAATTGTAGAAGATACACTGTTATAAACATTACCTACCGCAGTACCTGCAGTGTTGATAAGATTTAACGTGTTTCTTAATACTGTTGAAGCTATGTTAGAATGTCCTAATAACGTTGAACTCCACGAGGACAGTGTGCCTGTAGCACCAAACATACCTCCAAGAGCTCCCATAGCATAGGGCATTAAAAACATCATGCCTATTTGACCAACTATTCCTAGTTTACCAACAGCCGCTCCAACTTTTTTTACAACCTTTTTAATTCCACGTGCTACTTTTTTAACACCTTTTTTTAATCCTTTCCATGCTTTTGACAAAAATCCCATTTTATCCTCCTCCGAAGATGTTGTCTACAACCGTAGCTACACTATTAAAATTTGTAGTCCAGTTTTTTGCAACGTCTCCTTCCGCACTTGCAGAAGCTATCATTGCTTGTACCTTTCTATTTGCTGAACTGTCAGCCCATCTAAAATCATAATCAGCTTGGTCTCTAAGTTCTTGCCATAAGAATGATTGAGCAGTTGAAGATAAGTTAAATGCATTTTGAGCATTCATTCTATTAGATTCGTTTTGAGCTGCAGTGTCTGCAAGGTTTGCGTTCCTTCTCCAAGTAATGTTAGATTGTTCAATTGCTTGAGCATTCTGAGCATTAAAAGAGTCTCTTCTAAAATCAATCTCTTCATTAAATTGTTTTGTTTGATTTACAATAGCAGCATTTGCTTTATTAATTTCAACTTGATTTTGTATTCGTCTTCCTTCTGCTGCATTTTCTTGTTGAACATTAAATTGACTTGCTACATTTAACTGTTGAGCATTAAATTGTTCAACCTGTGAATTTAAGTTTGCCATAAACTGTTGTGTTTGATTTTCACTAGCAGCATTAAATTGTTTTGCTGCATTAATTGCAGATTGATTACTTAATAATCTTTGCTGTTCATTTTGAGCTTGAAGCACAACAGCTTGTTGTCTATTATTAAGATTACTTAAATCTGTTTGTAAAAAAGCTTGAGCATTTTGTATTTGTGCTTTCTGATAAAAGTCTGCTTCAGCTAAATTAGCTTGAGACATAAGAACAGCATTTTGAATGGTTGCTTGTTGTCTGTTATTTGCTTCAGTTAAACCTACAGTTTGTAAAAACTTACTGTTTGATAAAGCTATTTGTTGGTCAGAACTAAACTGAGCCATGTCCATTTGGAAAACATTATTAGCATTAGTTAATGCTGTCTGTTGTCCTCGTGCTGCATTAGCTTCTGCTTCTTGAGCTTCAATATTTTTTTGCTGCCCCACACTAGCTTGTATAGCTTGAGCATTAGACTGAGCAATAGGCATTGCTGATTGTATAATAGCATTGAACAAAGCATCTCTACCTACAGTGGAGGCTGACATACCACGCTGTGCTAACATCGCTTCTACGGATGCTACAGCAGGTCTAGCCCATGTAGGAATTTTACCTTCTTCAATACCTTTTAATAATCCATCTATCTGATTAGAGACTAATGCTTCTTCTGGAAGTCCTTCAATAATTCCACGTTCTGCTTCGCTAAAGTCTGCAAGTCTTGCTTCTAAAGCTTCTGGGTCGTTGGCTAGTTCTGCTATATCTGCATCACTTAGTCCAGCTTTGGATAGTTGTTTCTTAGCTCTTGTAATTCTAGCTAAAGAACTTCCAACGTTTTTAACTGCTGTTGCTTTAGCGTCTTCACTAATAACTCCAATAACTCTATCAGTTAAAGCACCGTCAATAATTTCAACAGTAGCAGCTTCAATAGGAGATACACGTTCTACTCCTGCAGCCTTAGCTAGAGCTAAATCATCAACAGTTGTTTGAGCAGCATCAACGCCCGGTAAGTCTCCTTTAGCAATTTGTTCTGCTGTTATTGTAGAAGTTTCTAATGCTGTAGGAGTAGAGGCTGTAGAAATATCTTCCATTTTAGAAACATTTTCTAAACCTACTTGTTTTACATACTCAGGAGTAACTCCTTTTCTTTCAGCTAAAAGTATTGCTTCTGATTCATAATCTGGACCTGTTGGAACAGAAACAATGTCAGCTTGAGGTATAGCTCCTTCAGGAATTTTTCCTGCTGCCATTTCTTGAGCTGATAAACCTGTTTCAATTAACCTTGCTCTTCGTTCAGCTTCAAACTCTGCTTTTTTCTTATCATCTTCTAAAGCTCTAATACGAATAGCTTCATTGTTATCTAAACGTGCTTGTATTTCTTCAGGAGTCTCTCCAGGAACTGCAGGAGCAGGTGTTGGAGCAGGTGTTGGAGCAGGTGTAGGTGCTGGAGTAGGAGACGGTGTTCCACCGGGACCACCTCCATATGGACCACCAGCTATATTATTTGCAGCTTGTCTTCCATATTCATTAGCTGCTTGTGCAAAATCTTCAGCAGTTGGTACATTTTTGTTTGGTGCAGGTGTTACATTTCCAACCTGTTGATTTTTAAGATTTACTTCATCACCTTCAGCATAACCAACTCTCTTCCCTTTATTGTAAGCTGAACGAACCTTAAGTTTATTATTTATTGTTTCTTTTTTCATAGTTGTTATATACCTATTTTACTTAACTTCAAACAATTTGTCAAGCTTTTCACCGATTTTATCTATTCTATCCATGAGGATTCCCATGTCATCTTTAAGTTCTGATTTTGTGACGTATTCTTTTGCAATTTCTTCACGTGTCTTGTTGACAAGTATTTCAAGCCTTTTGAGTTCTTGGGTGTTGACCCGTATGCTGTTTAAGATTGGTACGAAGACTAATGTGATGAGTATGTTCCAAACCATCATGGGTATTTCCAACATGTTAAATCCTGATTAAGTTGTTAAAGTCTTGGTCACCGATGTAGGTGTAACAAGTGAAGCTATTTGAGCATCAATGCTGTCTTTCTTAGCTTGTACCTCGTCTTCACCCATTGCAGCTTCTACCCAACCTTGTACAGTTGCTGCAGATACGTCTGCAAAGCTTGTAAAGCTTGAGATGTCTGCGGTGTCTAGGGATTGAGTTCCGTAGATAGAACCAATGATAGCGTTACCGTCTGCATCGTTGTTGGCATCGTCTGTGCCAGTGATTCTCCAATGCACGTTATAGATAACGTCTGCGTTGCTGTCTAGTGTTGGGTAAGT
>Ga0115570_10003920_pt1 | contig 10824 bp, 6 predicted proteins | sample COGITO_mtgs_1205_3_FD_87294 | JGI IMG/M metagenome (GOLD analysis project Ga0115570, IMG submission 87294) | Pelagic marine microbial communities from North Sea - COGITO_mtgs_120524 | ecosystem: Environmental > Aquatic > Marine > Epipelagic | place: Germany:Helgoland, sampling site Kabeltonne... | reverse complement strand
GATTTTCTACATTTGATGGTGCGCGATAAAAAGGTGCTCGACGGCCAGTTGCGGTTGGTGCTGCTAGATAGCATTGGCAGTGCGACGGTGAGTGCCGATTTTGAGTCAAAATGGTTACAGCAGGTTCTCACAGAGACCTGCCTCGCCTGAAGACCCTGTTATTTCAGCCTTCTCCTGCAATCTAATTTAAGCTTATAGCTGACCAAGAGTAGTCCAATCTGCACCTATTGTAGGTATAACTGATTGTCGAACATGCTCCTAAAGTGTAAAATACGCCGCGCATATCGAATTACACTTAACTTCTGTTCAACCAACCATCATTACTTTTTGTAACGTTTTACTATGGGTTTAATTATGACTCAAAGCTTATGTCGGCTTGATGATTTTAAAGACAACTGTGGTTTCGGATTAATAGCTCAGGTTAAAGGTCTGACCAGCCATAAGCTGATTCAGGATGCGATTCAGTCGTTGACCTGTATGACGCATCGTGGCGGTGTTGCCGCAGACGGCAAGACAGGAGATGGCTGTGGCCTGCTTATGCAGAAGCCCGACAGCTTCCTGCGGACCGTGGTTGCGGAGACTCTGCAAGTAGAGTTGCCAGAATCCTACGCCGTAGGTGTGGTGATGATGAGCACCGACGACGAGCTGCGCGGCAAGGCAAAATCTATTCTTGAAGAAGAGCTGGCTAACCAGGGTCTGGCAGTTATTGGTTGGCGAGAAGTACCCACAGATAACAGCTGTCTGGGGCCCATTGCCCTGGAGTCGCTACCCGCCTTTGAGCAGGTTTTTATTGCTCCCGGAGATATTGCCGACGAACAGAAGTTTACCGCCCGACTCTATATGGGGCGCCGCAAGGCTGAGAAACGTCTGGAGACTGACGACAGCTTCCATATAGCCAGTTTTGGTACCAATATTCTCAGCTATAAAGGTCTGATGATGCCGGTGGATCTGCCGGGCTTTTACTTAGACCTGGCTGACGAGCGTCTTGAGACTGCTATCTGCGTGTTTCACCAGCGCTTCTCCACCAATACCATGCCCAAATGGCCATTGGCACAGCCTTTCCGAATGCTGGCTCACAATGGTGAGATCAACACCATTATGGGCAACAGAAACTGGTCTGTGGCCAGAACCCCCAAGTACAAAACTGACCTGCTACCGGATTTGCTGGAAGCGGCCCCCTTAGTCAATCGCACAGGTTCAGACTCCTCAAGCCTGGACAATATGCTCGAGATGCTGGTTACCGGCGGTATGGACCTGCATCTTGCGGTGCGCAGCCTGGTGCCACCAGCCTGGCAGAATGTTGAAGATCGAAATCCCGATCATAAAGCTCTCTACGACTACCTCTCCATGCACCAGGAACCCTGGGATGGCCCTGCGGGTCTGGTTATCACAGACGGCCGCTACGCTGTCTGTACTCTGGATAGAAATGGTCTGCGACCCTCGCGCTGGGTGATGACAGATGATGATGTTATCACTGTGGCTTCAGAGGTGGGCGTCTATGACTATCTGCCGGAAAATGTCGTAGCAAAGGGGCGTCTTGGGCCAGGTGACATTATCTCGATCGATACTCAGGAGGGACGAATTCTGTTCCGCGATGAGATCGAAGATCAGTTAGCGGCTCGCCACCCCTACAAAAAGTGGCTGAACGAAGGTCGCTTTGCCATAGAGTCGAGTTTTGATACCGACAGCATTGATATCGAAGGTACCCTGAGTCGAGAGCAAATAAAGACTTATATGAAGATGTTCCAGGTCTCCTTTGAGGAGCGGGATCAGGTGCTGCGGCCTCTGGCCGAAGGTGGCCAGGAAGCTGTGGGCTCTATGGGCGATGACACGCCCATGGCGGTACTTTCCACCAGGCAGCGCAATCTGTTTGACTTCTTCCGTCAGCAATTTGCTCAGGTGACTAACCCACCCATAGATCCGCTGCGCGAAGCCGTGGTGATGTCTCTGGGTGTGGAGCTGGGGCGCGAAGGTAGCATCTTCAAAGAGCAGTCCTATCTGGGTCAGCGCATTGGTCTGTCCAGTCCTGTACTGTCACCACGCAAATACTATGCGCTTAAAAACAATGAATACTCAGAGTTCCCGGTCCAAAAATTTGACCTCAATTACGATCCCCAGACCGAGAGCCTCAAACAGGCTGTGCAGCGAGTTTGCAAAGAGGTTGAAGCCTCTGTCCGCGGTGGCACTGTGGTCTGTATCCTCTCTGACCACAGTTTAATTGAAGGCAAGCTGCCTATTCACACATTGATGGCCGTGGGTGCAGTGCACAGTCATCTGATTGATACAGGCCTGCGCTGTGACACCAACCTGGTGGCCAGCACGGGTTATGCTCGGGACTCCCATCATATAGCCACGTTAATTGGTTGCGGTGCCTCCTTGGTTTACCCCTATCTAAGCTACCATGTGCTCTGCGATCTGATTGGCAGTGGCGAACTGCTGGTGGATGTGGACACGGCCTTCAAGCAGTACCGCAAAGGCATTAATAAAGGCCTGCTGAAAATTTTATCCAAGATGGGTATTTCAACCATAGCCTCCTACCGCGGCGCTCTGCTATTTGAAGCCATAGGTTTAAATTCAGAAGTTATTGATCTCTGTTTCCCTGGTTTGATCAGTCGTCTCGAGGGCGCCACCTTTGACGATTTCCAACAGGATCAGGCTGAGCTAGCTAAAATAGCCTGGAAGCTGCGCAAGCCAATTAGTCCTGGCGGGCTCTTAAAATATGTCCATGGCCAGGAGTACCACGCCTATAACCCGGATGTTGTGCAGACCATGCACAAAGCCGTGCAAAACAATGATTACAAAGCCTGGAAAGACTATGCCAGCCTGGTAAATACCAGACCGGCGGCAACACTGCGGGACCTGCTGTCGATTAACAGTAGCGCAAAAGCCATTGATCTGGCCGAAGTGGAGCCTATAGAGGCCATTGTTAAGCGCTTTGACTCCGCTGGTATGTCTCTGGGTGCCCTGTCACCTGAGGCCCATGAGTCTCTGGCTGAGGCAATGAATGGTCTGGGTGGCCGCTCTAACTCTGGTGAGGGCGGAGAAGATCCCGCACGCTATGGCACAGTGCGCTCATCCAAAATCAAGCAGGTGGCCTCAGGCCGCTTTGGTGTGACACCAGCCTACCTGTCCAATGCCGAGGTGATTCAGATCAAGGTAGCGCAGGGTGCCAAACCCGGTGAGGGTGGCCAGCTTCCTGGCGGCAAGGTCAATGCTTTGATTGCACGACTGCGCTACTCGGTGCCCGGGGTAACATTGATTTCACCGCCTCCGCATCATGATATCTATTCTATTGAGGATTTGGCGCAGCTGATCTTTGATCTAAAACAGGTCAACCCGGAAGCTTTGGTTTCAGTCAAGCTGGTGTCTCGCCCAGGGGTGGGAACCATTGCCGCTGGTGTGGCCAAAGCCTATGCCGATCTCATTACTATCTCTGGTTACGATGGTGGCACAGCAGCCAGCCCTCTGAGTTCAATTCGCTACGCGGGTTCTCCCTGGGAGCTGGGCCTGACCGAGACCCATCAGACATTGCGAGCGAACGACCTGCGCGACAAGGTGCGAGTGCAAACCGATGGCGGTTTAAAAACCGGGTTAGACGTGGTTAAGGCAGCCATTTTAGGCGCCGAGAGTTTTGGCTTTGGCACCGGCCCCATGGTTGCACTGGGCTGTAAGTATCTGCGCATCTGTCATCTCAACAACTGTGCTACAGGCGTGGCCACTCAGGATGACCGTCTGCGCAATGACCATTACCGCGGCACTGTGGCCATGGCGACCAACTTCTTTAAGTTTGTGGCCATGGAAACCCGCGAGTGGCTTGCAGTATTAGGCGTCAGTTCTCTGGAGGAACTGATCGGCCGTGTGGACCTGCTAGAAGTATTGCCCGGTGCCACCAGCAAGCAACAGAATCTGGATCTCAGTCCGCTGATTGAGGATCGCCCTGAGATTGCCGGCAAGCCGCAATTCTGTCTTGAGCCGAAAAATGAGCCCTTTGACAAGGGCCTGTTAGCCGAGCTTATGGTGGTTGACGCTCTGCCCGCTATAGAATCTCAGTCTGGCGCCAGCTTTGACTATAAAGTGGGCAACTGCGACCGCTCCATAGGTGCGCGTCTGTCTGGTGAGATTGCCAAGCGCTACGGCAATACAGGTATGGCGGAGACCCCAATACGCCTGAACTTAAAAGGCGTGGCGGGTCAGTCTCTGGGTGTCTGGAATGCCGGTGGTCTGGAGATTTACCTGGAGGGCGATGCCAATGATTACGTGGGTAAGGGCATGGCTGGGGGCAAGCTGGTATTAAGTCCGCCCGCGGCCAGTCGGGTAAAGTCCAATGAGACACCTATCATGGGAAATACCTGCCTCTACGGCGCCACTGGTGGCAAGCTCTATGCGGCGGGCACAGTAGGCGAGCGATTTGCAGTGCGCAATTCCGGCACCATCGCTGTGGTAGAGGGTGCTGGTGATCACTGCTGCGAGTATATGACCGGTGGCATAGTCACAGTGCTGGGCCCCACAGGTTATAACTTCGGAGCTGGAATGACCGGAGGCTTTGCCTATGTGTTGGATATGGAGCGTGTGTTTGTCGATCGCTACAATATGGAGCTGGTTGATATACAGCGAGTCACCTCTGAATCTGCAGAGTCCCACAAGGCATTTCTCAAGGCAATGATTGCAGATCATGCCCGCGAGACAGGCAGTGAATGGGCCAATGAATTATTAACTAATTTCTCCGATTACGCGTCGCGGTTCTGGTTGGTCAAGCCAAAAGCGGCCAGCCTGACAGGCCTATTAGCCCAGGCCCGCAGCAACCCTCAGTAACGCGAACAGCAATAGAGATCAATAGTATGGCAAGACCAAACAACCAATTTCAGTTTCTCGATGTAGAGCGAGTAGACCCGCCCAAGCGCGATATGAAGCGGCGCCTGGGTGAATTTGTTGAGATTTACGATCCCTTTACCGAGAAAAAGGCAGCTGATCAGTCTCATCGCTGCCTCTCCTGTGGCAACCCCTACTGTGAGTGGAAATGCCCGGTACACAACTATATTCCCAACTGGCTGCAGCTGGTTGCCGAAGGTAATCTGATCGAAGCAGCTGAGCTGAGTCACCAGACCAACTCGCTGCCAGAAGTCTGTGGCCGTGTCTGTCCCCAGGATCGACTCTGTGAAGGCGCCTGCACCCTCAACGATGGTTTTGGCGCCGTGACTATTGGCTCGGTAGAGAAATATATTACAGATACAGCGCTGGCCATGGGCTGGCGTCCGGATATGTCCAAGGTCCAGTGGACCGACAAAAAAGTTGCGGTTATTGGAGCCGGCCCAGCAGGTATAGGCTGTGCCGATATTCTGGTGCGCAATGGCGTCAAGCCAGTGGTGTTTGATCGCTATCCGGAAATTGGTGGTCTGCTGACCTTTGGTATTCCCGAATTTAAGTTGGAGAAGCAGGTCATTCGCACCAGGCGCGATGTACTCGAGGGTATGGGCGTTGAATTCCGTCTCAATACTGAGGTTGGCACAGATATCAGTATTGATGAACTGCTCAACGAATATGATGCGGTGTTCCTGGGAATGGGAACCTACACCACCATGAAAGGTGGCTTCCCCGGTGAAGACCTGAACGGCGCCCATGAAGCGTTGAAATTTTTGGTCTCCAATGTCAATCGCAATCTGGGCTTCGAAAAGTCTGCCGACGACTTTATCAGCGTAAAAGGCAAGCGTGTGGTGGTGCTCGGAGGCGGCGATACAGCCATGGATTGCAACCGAACATCTATCCGTCAGGGTGCCACCAGTGTGACCTGTGCCTATCGTCGCGATGAAGAGAATATGCCCGGCTCCCGCCGCGAAGTGAAAAATGCTCGGGAAGAGGGTGTGGTATTTAAATTTAATATGCAGCCGGTTGAGCTGCTGGCAGACGAGCAGGGCAATATTTGCGGGGTTAAGGTCGTGAGCACTGAGCTGGGTGAAGCGGATGAGAATGGTCGCCGTCGCCCTCAGATAATTCCTGGCAGCGAAGAGGTTCTGCCTGCAGATGCAGTGCTGGTGGCCTTTGGCTTTAAGCCCAGCCCGCCGGAATGGCTGACTGGTGTCAAAGTGAATACGGCTGATTGGGGTGCGGTACTGGCAGCGGAAGACCAGGACTTCCCATTCCAGACCAGCAACCCGAAAATTTTTGCCGGTGGTGATATGGTGCGTGGGTCAGACTTGGTAGTGACCGCTGTATTTGAGGGTCGTCAGGCCGCTGAAGGTATTTTGGATTATCTGGATATTTAATGTCTGAACTAAAGAATGATCGTTTTTTAAAGGCGCTGATGCGTCAACCTGTAGATCGCACGCCGGTGTGGATGATGCGCCAGGCTGGCCGCTACTTGCCCGAGTATCGTGCCACACGCGCCCAGGCAGGCGACTTTATGAGCCTGTGCAAGAATACTGAACTGGCCTGCGAAGTCACACTTCAGCCCCTGGAGCGTTACGAGTTAGATGCGGCGATTCTCTTCTCTGATATTCTCACCATTCCGGATGCCATGGGTCTGGGGCTCTATTTTGAAGAGGGCGAGGGTCCCAAATTCCGTAAGCCAGTGCGCACGGAAGCGGACATCGAGCAACTACAGGTGATTAATACAGCCTCTGATCTGTCCTATGTCACTGATGCAGTCAGCATGATTCGTCGTGAACTGCAGGGCCGGGTGCCATTAATTGGTTTCTCCGGCAGCCCCTGGACATTGGCTACCTATATGATTGAAGGCCAGAGCAGCCGTGATTTCGCTCGTGCCAAGACTATGCTCTATACCCAGCCGGAGCTAATGCATCAGCTTTTAGACAAGCTGGCGCTATCGGTAATCGATTACCTGAATGCGCAGATTGTTGCCGGTGCTCAGGTGGTACAGATTTTTGATACCTGGGGTGGGGCGCTCAGTCATGCCGCCTATCAGGAATTTTCTCTGGCCTATATGCAAAAGATAGTCAGTGGCTTGATCAAGCAGGCAGATGGCCGAGATGTGCCGGTGATTCTATTTACCAAAGGTGGAGGCCTGTGGCTGGAAGCTATGGCTGATACAGGCTGTCATGCCCTGGGCCTAGACTGGACCATGGATATTAGCGCGGCCAAGAAAAGAGTCGGCGACCAAGTAGCCCTGCAAGGCAATATGGATCCGGCGATACTGCGTGCAGATCCGGCGACGATTGAGCGCGAGGTGCAAGGTATTTTGGCTTCCTTCGGCGCTGGGAATGGGCATATCTTTAATCTGGGTCATGGCATCACACCAGATATAGATCCGCAGCATGCAAAGGTCTTTATTGAAGCTGTTCACATATTTTCTGCAAACTAATCCTCAGTACTAGATATTCTTGGTCTATATTTATCTGGACTATTGACTGTCACACAGTTTAGGTAAAAGAAGTATTTACATTCCCTCCTGATAGGCCAGCACTCTGTTGCTGGCTGGTCTAGGTTTTGAGCAGTCTCGGCGCTGCCTTAAGAATCTAACGGATTAGATTTATGAGGATTGTATGTCCTTAAAGCAATTAAAGATTTTTATCCATGAGTTAAAGGTGGGGATGTTTGTCTCTGCTCTGGATAAACCCTGGGCGGAAACTCCTTTTCCCATACAGGGTTTTGTTATTAAAAGCGGTGCCGATATTTCTCGTGTCAAAGCCTATTGCGACTACGTTTTTGTGGATATAGAAAAAGGTATCTCCCCAGAGGATGTAGATTCACCTGTTATAGGTGCCCGTCTCAGAGTTGATTCAAACAAACAATCTGCTGACGACTCAGGCCATATTAACAGCGCCAATATCGGGCCCAGTAAGCACCATTTATCAGTGGGTGCAGATATTAAATCCAATCTTAGGGTTAAACCCCATGTGTATAAAAAAACCGTGGAGCTCGCCAAAGAAATACCGGCCGCCCGCGGGGCCATGAATAATGTTTTGGGCTGTCTGATCATGGCCACCAGACAGATGGCTCGGGGAGGGGCCTTCAATCAGGACCAGCTGCAAGCCTCTGTGGACGAGATGATCGACAGTGTTATCCGCTGCCCGGACGCCTTTATCTGGCTGCTGAGGCTGCGCTCAAAAGATGCTCGCTCCCATGACCACTCTGTGCGCTCATCCCTGTGGGCTACTCAGTTTGGTCGTCATATAGGATTGGATCTGGGGCAGCTGAGAGACCTCTGTCAGGCGACGCTGCTAAAGGATATAGGCCGGATAAAATTAGACCCTGCCCTGTTGCACAATCAGAATCGAGATAGCGACCAGGAGGTGGAATACCGCAGTTTTGTTAACCACAGTGTTGAGCAGCTGCGCAGCTCTGGGTTTAAAAATCGCAGCGTGATTAATATTATCAAGTTCCACTGCGAGCGCTTTGATGGCAGTGGCTTTCCCAAAGGTAGCGCCGGTAATCGCATTCCCATGTTGGCCTCTGTTGTAGGCATAGCCACCGAGTTTGACAGGCTGTGTAATTCCCGTGAGGCTGGTGACACCATGGTGCCCTCTAAGGCCACCAGCAGGCTCTACCAGCTGCGCGGCTCGGCCTTTGCCGAGAACCTGGTAGTGGAGTTTATTCAATCTGTAGGCCTGTACCCAGCTGGCACCATGGTTGAGTTGACCACTGGGGATCAGGGTATGGTGATCGAGCAAAATCCGCGCAGCAGGCTGGCACCGAGATTGGCCGTATTTAAAAATAGGATGGACAGGGCAGATCAGGGCAAATATATTTTTATTGATTTAAAAAATGAGCAGCAGGCCAGAGAGCGGCTCCACAGGTTTGGTCAGCGGCGAGCCTATGATGTAAGCAAGCTGGCCATAGTTCGCGATATTGAGCCAGACAGTTTTGGCCTGGAGTACAGCCTGTTAGAAAACCTGATTGCGCGGCCCTTTAATACGCCGGTCAATGAATTGCTCATGAGCAGCGCCGACTCAGGTAGCCAGAATAAGGGTGGCTTTCTGGCGGCTTTAAAACAGCGATTTGTCGGCTAGGTGCCCATACATTATGCGGCGAGGGCTGCTAAACCCTGCAAATAAAATCTCTACCCCTGACTCTGGGCAATAGCTATCTTCTCCCCCATGCTGATTTTTGCATGGGCCTGAATATTCTCTTCCCAGGTTACAGCCTGATCTTTAAACAGCAGGATCACTGTGGAGCCAAATTTAAAGCGACCAATTTCCTGTCCCTTTTTAAATGACAGCGACTCTTGGCTATGGTCTTTTTCTCTGACGGCTCCCGGACCTGGTTGCTCAAAGCCTCCCCAGACAGTTTCAATGCCAGCTACCAGCATGGCGCCAACAAAGATAACCGAGAAGCGCCCCAGTTCACTGGACTCAAACTCGCACACCAGTCTTTCGTTGCGGGCAAACAGTCCCGGCAGAGCCTGGGCAGTGCTATCGTTAACAGAGAATAATTCGCCGGGAATATAGCGGCTGCTGAGCAGCTTGCCCGCCGCGGGCATATGCACGCGGTGATAATCTTTTGGCGATAGGTAAATGGTGGCGAAGCTACCGTTTTCGTAAGCTTTGGCGGTCTCTGAATTGCCCAGTAGGCGGCTGACAGAATAATGGATTCCCTTGGCCTGAAGTATTCGGTTTTCATTGATTGCACCAGCCTGACTAATGGCGCCGTCGGCAGGCGATACCAGGCTGCGTTTAGCTCTGGCTATAGGCCGGACCCCAGGCTTGAGTTCTCTGGTAAAGAAGCTATTAAAGTTAGGGTAGTAATCCAGGTCATCCGTGATAGCCTCCTGCATATCTATATCAAATGCATCTATGGCGCGGTTAATCAGAAAATCTTTTAGCCAGGGGCGCTCGGATTCAGCGGCCCTCGCAATCAGACGCGATAACCCATGCTTGGGAAGTAGTCGCTGCAGCGCGACAAAGATTTCTGCACTCTGGTTCATAGTTACTCTGCTCAATACTGATTAATTCTGATTGTTATTAAAAGCCCTGTTCGATGGGCGTTTCGTCGAGATTACCCCATTCGGCCCAGGAGCCATCATAGCCGCTTATGTGCTGATAGCCGAGGATGCGCGCCACCATATAGGTGAAACTGGAGCGGTGATGGCTCTGACAATGAGTAGCTATACGCCGATCAATGCTGAGCCCCGCCGCATCTAAAATCTGTTGGGCATCATTGCGTAGGCGCAGGTTTCTGTCCTGGTCCATCAGTTCTGTCCACTCCAGATTAATGGCTCCAGGAATATGGCCTCCGCGGGCAGCGCGCACCATGCTGCCGCTGTATTCGCCTGGGCTTCGGGCATCCCAAATGGCAAAGTTGGGGTCATCCAAGGAAGCCAGGATCTGTTCTACCTCAATTCTTACTTCTGGTTTGGCAAAGCTGATCTCGGTGTTATTACTCTGGGGTTGCACAGTGCCAGCTTCGGTGACAAAACCCTCTTTAATCCAGGGAACTATGCCACCATTTAGGTAGGACCAGTTGGGCAGGCCCAGCAAGTCCAGAGTCCAGGCCAGTCGACCGGCCCAGCCGCCGCCCTCATCGTCGTAGACTACTATCTGTTTGCTGGCATCTATGCCCAGGTGATTTATTAGGCTCTTAAGCTGTTCAATGCTGGGGCAGGCACCGGGAACCGGGGGCACTCCAGCCAGCAGATGGCTGCCAGACAAATGCACTGCACCAGGCACATGTTTGTGTTGATACAGAGAGGGATTGCAGAGATCGACAATAATCAGATTGTCTTTATCCAAATGAGCCTCTAGCTCATCTGGCTCGATCAGGCGTGGAAGATTGGTCATGGTATTTTCAAAGCATTTTAACAGCTGGGAATTTTAGCACCTTTTGGCGACCGGGCGCGCCCTACCTGTCCTGCTGGCTGAGAATAATCTGTCG
>Ga0115570_10003913_pt1 | contig 10840 bp, 15 predicted proteins | sample COGITO_mtgs_1205_3_FD_87294 | JGI IMG/M metagenome (GOLD analysis project Ga0115570, IMG submission 87294) | Pelagic marine microbial communities from North Sea - COGITO_mtgs_120524 | ecosystem: Environmental > Aquatic > Marine > Epipelagic | place: Germany:Helgoland, sampling site Kabeltonne... | reverse complement strand
GGAAGATATAGATATCATAATCAAACACAAGGAGAGTAAACGTGGAAGACTATAAAGTAAAATATTATAATTATGATATTAAAAAATATCCATTTGTTGATATCATAACAAGTTTATTTAATTTAAATGAATTGAGTGAAATTCACACCCTATCACGCAGCAAGCCCATAGATAAACTATTTACAAACGAAAATGACGACACAACACCCTATCACGATAAGTTTTATAAAAAGTTAAATAATGGGTGGGATGAATTTAATAAAGTTTATATAAACTTTATTAAAAAAATTACAACAGAAATATTTCACGAAAACTCTATTATTTATCAATCGAAACCAACATTTAGAGTTCAATTGCCAAATAATATAGCAGTTGGCGGGAACAAAGGTGATCTACCGGGAAAATTTGGATGGCACAGGGACACTGATGCCGGATACAATCATCCACCATTTGAAAAAAACTTTATTATTCCGCTAACTAACTCCAACAGTGCATCAGTTTATATTGAGACTTACCCTGGTAGTGATCATTTTGAACCTGCCAAGATGAAGGTCGGAGAATTTTTTCAATTTAAAGGCGGGGAATGTTTACATGGGAACAAGCCCAATCCAACAAATCAAAGTAGAGTCAGTCTAGATTTCAGATTGGTATTAAAAGATGATTATGATGAGGATTTTATCAAAAGTTCCAAACTAAGTAATAAGAATTTTGTTATTGGCGAGTATTATAATGACAGCGGGAAGTATAAATGAGTTTTAAAACAGTAAAAAAATTTGAAAATGAAATCGCAAAGTACTTCAATGCAGAATACGCAGTATCAGTAGATTGTTGCACCCACGCAATTGAATTATGCTTAAGGAGAGAGAAGGTAACATCAATTACGGTTCCCACACGCACTTACATATCTATTCCCTTTTTAGCAGAGAAGCTTGGCATTGAACTAAAGTGGAAAAAAGAAGCTTGGGAGGATTACTATTACTTAGGTGACACCAACATCATCGACGCAGCAGTATTGTGGAGAAAAAATAGTTATGTGCCCGGAACCTTTATGTGCCTAAGTTTCCAATACCAGAAACATTTGAGCCTAGGTAGGGGTGGAATGATTTTGACTGACAATGAGGCAGCAGCAACAGAGCTTAAAAAAATGTCATATGATGGAAGATTACCCGATGTTCCCTGGAGAAGTCAAGACATTAATATACATGGGTTCCACTATTATATGACCCCAGAAACAGCAGAATTGGGTCTAAAAAGACTACCAGATGCAATCCTCACAAAGCCGAAGAAGTGGAAAGTCACAGATTGGCCAGACCTAACTAAAATGGAGATATTTAACAATGAATAAAAAGAAAGCATTTATTACTGGCATTGCCGGACAAGATGGAAGTTATTTAGCTGAACTTTTACTAGAGAAAAACTACGATGTATACGGGATTGTACGAAGAAATTCAGTGCCGGAAAATCAACAAAGTCGCCTCGAACACATTCGCGACAAAATCAATGTGCAGTACGGAGATCTTTTGGATTTAGGATCTATAGAGAACGCCCTATCTTCAATTCAGCCGGATGAAATATATAATTTAGGCGCCCAATCTCATGTGCGCATTAGCTTTGAAATTCCGCAATTCACGGTTAAAACAAATGCCCTGGGGGTTTTGAATGTCCTAGAGGCATATAAAAGAAATTGTCCGAAAGCAAAATTTTATCAAGCATCTTCCTCAGAAATGTTTGGTCTAACTGTAGATAACGATGGTTTCCAGAGAGAGACGACAACAATGAACCCTGTTTCTCCATATGGCTGCTCTAAGGTCTTTGGTTTTAATGTGGTAAGAAATTATCGCCGTGCATACAAACTTCATGCAACAAATGGAATCTTATTTAATCATGAGTCTCCTAGAAGGGCTTCTAACTTTGTCACTAGTAAAGTAGTCAAAGCAGCGATAAGGATCAAATTAGGAGTACAGAAGGTTTTAGAACTTGGAAACATGGACTCCTATAGAGATTGGGGTCACTCTAAAGATTATGTCAAGGCAATGCACTTAATGCTACAACATGATAAGCCAGGTGATTGGGTAGTTTCCACTATGGAAACCCACTCAGTTAGAGAAATGTGTGAATTAGTCTTTTCTTATTTAGATCTCAACTACAAAGATTATGTCGTCCAGAATCCAAAGTTTATCCGACCCGAAGAATTGCCATTTTTAAGGGGAGATTCTACAAAGATTAGAAAAGAATTGGGCTGGGAACCAGATTATACTTTTGAAGCATTAATGAAAGACATGGTTGATCACTGGTTGCCTATCATCTCTAGGGAAGTTCGAATGCGAGAAACAAACCTATGAACTTTATGAAGCATTACGGACCTAAATTTGAAATGTTCAAACAACTCCTTCAGAAAGATAACCCAGTTATTGTTGAAATTGGAGCACACTACGGCGAGGATACAATGAGGTTTTTGGAGACATTCAAAAATCTTGAAATATATTGTTTTGAGCCCGATCCTAGGAACATTATGATTTTTAAAAAACACGTTAACAATAGAAAGATTAAACTATTTGAATATGCCCTGTCAGACGCAGAAGGTGTTATGGATTTTTATTTAAGTCATGATAACAAAATCGATAGTGTTCCGGAAAAATATGACTGGATCTCTCTAGAGGACTATAGCAAAAAACGGTTAAGTAACTCTGGGTCATCATCGTTAAAAAAAGGATATTCTAAAAATATGCACAAGATGTCGGTTCGCACATGTAGGTTTGATGATTGGGCTATTGAAAATTATAGTGGCCCAATTGATCTAGTGTGGATGGACGTACAAGGCGCAGAGAGGGATGTATTAAGTGGAATGGGATCTACCATTAAAAACATAAAATTTATTTGGATGGAATATGGAGAAAAACTCTATCAAGATGCCATGGATCGCCAAGAATCAATAGCTTTGATGGACTTGCTGGGTTTTAGTGAGGTGTCCCGTTATTCGGACACAACACCACAAGGTGATATACTTTTTAAAAATAAAAATTTGGACATTTAAATGATTTACATTAGATTAACGAATGGCTTTGGAAATAATTTATTTCAATACAATGCCGCCTGTGTTTTAGCAAGATTTCATAACACTGAGGTCTTGGCCATGCCTCCTTCCAGAGATTATTACGCAATTGAATGCCTAGGTAAGATTGGTGTCAAGTTTGGAGCTCCAAACCACTCCGACCTTAAAACAGTCAATGGAGATAAAGAATATGTTCAATCCTTTAATAAAAAATTACACGGTCAAGATATCTTGCTTTCTGGTTACTTTGAAGACTATCGATTTTATCTTCCTTCTCGGGAATCGCTTATGTCTAATTTTCCTGATGTAAAAAAAAGGTCTGACAAAGATTTAGTTTTTCATTTACGCACAGGGGATAGGTTGTTCATGAAAAACGAATTCTTCTTAAAACCAAACCCAGAAGATTATATTAGCGCTATTAACAATTTTAAATTTAACAGGCTGCATATAGTTACCGATCTTCCTAAGTGGGAAACGGTTACTAAAGATAAATTATCCAAAATGAGATTTCACAATACCGTTCCAGATTCAGAAAGCGTCCCTATTGAACACTCTGTGTCTTATTTAAATTCTTTGATTGAAGCTTTAGAGCCTTTCAGTCCGATCGTTCAAAGAAGATCTGTGGGTGAAGATTTTAATTTCATTAGAACATTTGACAACATCTTATTCGAGCACGGTACCATGTCTTGGTGGGCTGCTTTCCTAAGTAAAGCTACTAAGGTTGGAGTATATGGGCCTTGGAGGCCATGGAAGGAGACTTCGAACAAGAACTTGAGTAGCGTCCCATTGAATAATTGGTTTAAATGGAAATAAAATGCATATTTTATTTTGACAAATGCATAAAACTATGCTATAATAGTGTTAAAGGAAGGGTAAATGAAAATTCTCGTAACTGGTGGAACTGGTATGGTTGGTTCTGTTTTCAACAATATAAAAACTGACCATGAGCTGATCTTAGTGAGTAGTAAAGACTGTGACCTTAAAAACTCTTTGGAAACAAATAGAATGATTAAAACAATAAAGCCCCAAGCTGTTATTCATTTGGCTGCAAGAGTAGGGGGCATCAAAGGTAATAGAGATCACATGGGAGACTTCTTTTCCGACAATATGGCTATTAACTTGAACCTACTCGATGCTTGTCACAACAACAATATTGAGAAAGTGGTATCTGTTTTGTCAACTTGCATATATCCGAATAACTCATTTTATCCACTAACAGAAGATCAAATACATATGGGCCCGCCTCATGAAAGTAATTTTGGATATGCATATGCAAAACGAATGTTGGATATTCATTCAAAGGCTCTAAGGCGACAATATGAAAGGAATTATACATGCGCAATTCCCAATAATCTTTATGGTCCAAATGATAATTTTGATTTATTAAATGGACATGTCGTACCAACTGTGATTCGAAAAATATGGGAAGCAAAGCAAAGTGGAACCCCGCCAATCTTTTGGGGAACCGGCAGGCCTTTACGAGAATTTACATATGCCCCAGATTTTGCAGAAACATTGCTATGGATGGTAGAAAATTATAATTCTGCCGACCCTCTAAATGTAGGAAGCACGGAAGAGATAGAAGTGTCTGCTTTGGTTGCTTCGGTGTCTAAAATTTTAGATTATGGTGGAGAGATTATCTGGGACATTAAGATGCCCGAAGGGCAATTCAAAAAGCCAAGTTCAAATGAGAATTTTTTAAATCTTTATAAAAACTTTAATTATACTAAAATAAAGGATGGGTTAGAACTCACATGTAATTGGTTTATAAAAAATTATCCTAATGTGAGAGGGGTGAAATGAAGACTGCTTTAGTGACAGGGATAACAGGGCAAGATGGATCTTATTTGCTTGATTTACTTTTGAAAAAAGGATACAAGGTAATAGGCATCAAGAGAAGAACTAGTACAATATCTACCGATAGGTTAGATCACAACTATGAAAATACTAATTTTAAAATGCACTATGGATCACTACATGAAGCTAGTTGGATGTACAGGCTATTAACAAAGTACAGTCCAGACGAAGTCTACAACCTTGCCGCTCAAAGCCACGTAAGAGTAAGTTTTGATTGCCCAATAGAAACTACTGATATAATTGCAACTGGTACCTTACGTTTACTTGAAGCAGTGCGTCAATGTTGCCCTAAGGCAAAATTTTATCAAGCATCCTCGAGCGAAATGTTTGGCGATAATCCTGAAAACCCGCAATCAGAAACAACAAGGTTGATGCCTGCCTCACCATATTCATGCGCAAAGGTGTTTGCCCACAATATATGCAGAAATTACCGAGAATCATATGATATGCATATTTCAAGCGGTATATTATTTAATCACGAATCGCCCCGCAGAGGCGAAACCTTTGTAACCCGAAAAATTACAATAGCTGCTGCGAAAATCAAACTAGGTCTGCAAGATAAATTATACTTAGGAAATCTAGAAGCTAAACGAGACTGGGGTTTCGCTGGAGACTATGTAGAGGCCATGTGGCTGATGCTCCAACAAGACATTCCGGACGACTACGTCATATCAACAGGTGCCACTTATTCTGTTCGACAGTTCTTACAAAAGACATTTGAAATAGCAGGGTTAAAGATGGAGGACCATGTTGAAATCGATCAAAGATTATTTAGACCCCAAGAAGTACCATTACTGTTAGGTGATTCAACAAAGGCTTTTGAAAAACTTGGTTGGAAACCGGAAACTTCATTTGATCAATTGGTTGAAATGATGTATAGCGCCGATTTGGAGAAACTGAAGTGAAGATTCTCGTAACCGGCCATAAAGGCTATATTGGAAGACATATTTTCTCAAAACTTAAGAGTTTGGACCACAAAGTGTCTGGTATCGACATTAAAGAAGGCGAGGATATATTGCATTGCCTCCCAGACGAAGATTTTGACTATGTGTTTCACCTTGCAGCACAACCCCGTGTTGAATTTTCTGTGAAGAACCCTTCATATACAATGAAACAAAATGTTCTGGTTACTTCGACACTTTTAGAGTGGGCAAAGAACCATAATGTAAAGCGTGTAATTTTTAGTTCCTCAAGCGCCGTAAATGGCGATGGAGATGGCGTTCCAAAGTCACCCTATGGTCTTCATAAGTTAATGTCTGAAATGGAGTGTCGGCTGTTCTCAGAGCTCTACGGGCTTGATACGGTGTGTCTACGATACTTCAATGCCTACTCCGAGGATCAAGACTTCGGAGGATCTTATTCAACTGCAATTTGTGCTTGGATGGAGATGATAAGACAAGGAAGCCCATTACGAATGGATGGTGATGGAGAACAGACCCGAGACCTTGTCCATGTCGACGACATTGTTTTAGCAAACATACACGCAATGAAATCAGATAAGTTGTTCGCCGGAAAAGTTTACAATGTTGGATCCGGAACTTCTGTGTCCATGAATTATATCAGAGATTATATAAATTCAATACATGATGTTGAATGGAATAACTCTCCACCACGTAAGGGAGATGTTAGACACACGTTAGCAGATATTTCTGTAATTAAAAAAGACCTCGGATATGAACCAATGGTCTCAATCCAAGAAGGTTTAAAAAGATGTTTCAAAGGAGTTAAAAATGAATCATAAATTATCAAGCCAAGCCGTCGGCGCAATCATGATGGCACTACAAAAGTCTCTAACCGAGCAATCCGATATTACACCTGTTCTTCAAGGTTTTGAAGTTCAAGTCGACGATAGTGGAGAGTTGGTTGTAATGAACCCTCCAACGGTGCAAGTAAATAATGCCTAGGTATGTATACAAGTGTACATCCTGTGAGGAACATTTTGAAGTTTCTCATGGTATCTTCGAGGAACAAGAGGGTTGTACCTCTTGCGACTCCAAGGTGCTCAATAGAGTCCCACAAATGCCTCATATTAAGCGAGAAGTCTCTTCAAGGGGTGATAAGGTAGGTAGCGAAGTAAAGCGAGCTATTGACGAGAATAGAGCCCTTCTTGATGAAGAGAAAAAGAAACGTGTGGAATATAAAGATGGAAATTAGTATTTGGCTTGGAATCGCTTTGTCTTTTTCAGCCCTGATGAATGTTGTGTTTTTTTGGTTGCTCCGAGAGCAGTCGTCCAGGTTATCCATTATAGCCGATAATAGTTCAGACTTAATAGAGATAATTAAGTCATTTAGAGGACATGTCAAAGCTGTGTATTCTCTTGATGCCTTTTACGGGGATGAAACCCTTGAAGGTCTATTAGAGCATGCAAGAGCTTTAAATTTACTTCTAGAGGAACAATATGGTGATATTGCCGCCCTATCAGAAGACATAGAATATGAGAATCAGGAGATTGATCAAGATGCCGAGAAAGAAGAAGAAAAAGAGCAACATGTACTTTACGCAGGTTCACGAAGACGCGATAGTTGAGTTCTCATCTACGGATGATTATGATATTAGAGAAGTATTATACACGAAAACTATTCAGCCAGTCTTTTCGCAAATGGTTGATAAGATTGTATTCACATATCGTTTTACATCTTTACCGGACATCGATGATTTAAGAGAGGACTGCAAGGTTTACTTGGCTACGATCTTAAGTAAGTTTGATCCTAATAAAGGATCCAAAGCCTTCTCATACTTTTCTGTTATTACTAAGAATTGGTTTATCCATAAGGTAAAAAAGAATAAGAAGAAGATGGAGCGAGAAGTCCCATTTGACATAGCAGAGTTAGATCCAGAGATTCACTTTATAGACAAGAGCGAATCGTACCAATCCAAGACCATGAGAAAAGAAAGGATTGAGCAACTCAAAAAAGAGATGGAAACATGGCAAGTTGATTTTTCCAAAGAAAAAGAAAAGAAGGTCTATGATGCCGTGATGATCTTATTTGATTCAGTTGACGACATCGAAATTTTCAACAAGAAAGCTATTTATTTGTACCTTCGTGAAATCACGGGAATGAACACAAAGCAGATTGTATCCCAATTAAACAAGATGAGGAAGAGATATCGTGAGTTTCAAAAAGATTGGAACAATGGCAAAATTTAACTGAGAACTAATTAGTTTTATGAGTAGCGACAAACATATCAAAGAAGCAATAGAAAACATCAGAAGCGATCGTGAGACGACTCGTGAGCTTCTCGATGATGCGATGAAATACCTATCGGTTGATCAGTCTCGTCATCGAGACCTCGGTGTAACTCTAGCTAAATACGTAGAAACCCTACAAAGATCAAACGAGCAGCTAGTAAAACTATGCGGCCTAATGGCCAAAAGCGAGACAACAGACGAGTTGACCGACAAAGATTTTGCTCAAATATTTGATCAAATTCAACAGTCGGAGGACAAGTAGTGGCCGGATATAAGAAAAATTTAACTAATCCATATTTGTACAAACAATTCTCAAATAGTATCTCCGACATGTATCAATATACTACATCAAAACTAATGGATGGGTTTTACGATAGTGCCATGGCAACATCCACAGATGGTACATTTAAAGCCGTGTGCTTAAGCGGTATTAGAACCGGAGACAATAACGGCAGCGGAATCGATGACAATGATGCTAGCATGGAAGGGCAATTTATTGAAATCATCGTTAGACCCCTAACTCCTTTTGGGGATATTTTACCTGATCCAAGACTTTTTTCAGACCCAGTAGGAATTAACGATGCCATATCTATCCATAAGACAATGTGGATAGCAAAGTCTGACTTCGGATCAAAAGACCAAAGTTCCATCTCGTTCGGCCAAGTTGTAAATTGTTACTTCGAGGATGGCTCAATAGCAAACTCTGATTTTTCGGGACTTCGTTTCGCAGAACCGCAAGGCGAAATCTACAATGAGTCATTTAAAAAACTAGCCACAATAGAAGGTGTTGCAACGGGACTGACTGCCTTTGGAAACGGCATCGCTAGCCTATTGGGTTTTGCACCAAAAGAATCTTCAAGCGAAGACATAGATAATCTAGCAATGAGATATGATGCAGAACCGTCTACCTATAAGTCGAAAAACAACAAAAAGATAGCACAAGCACACCCGGAGTTTCAAAACTACATAAAAGCATTTATAACAAAATGCAAGGATTCCAAAATTACAATATCGCTAAACTCAACCCATAGAAGTAGGTCGAAGCAGAATGAATTGATAGCAGAGCATGCTGCCGGAACACGAAGTATAAAACCAGCTCAATATAGTTATCACTTGGTTGGCCTGGCCTTCGATTTTAATCCATTAATGCCCAGTGGCAATTGGATAAACAGCTCGGCTTCCAAACAACAATGGGTACAATCGGGAGTACCAGCCATTGGCGAATCTTTGGGTCTGCGATGGGGTGGCAATTTTTCCACCAATTACGATCCTATTCATTTTGATTTAGGAAACAAAGTTTCAATAAACAGAATGAAGACAATGATTGTCGATGCAAAGAAGAAGAATGTAGAAGGAACCCAGATTCCAACCGGGAAGAAGGTGTAAAATGTCAAAACTTAAAAAAATAGTAGACCAGTCAAAATTACTCAAAAGAAACAGAGAGCAGGCAAGGAAGAACAGGCAATTCGGCAAAAGATCCGGAATCGCTAATCAACCACTTGACGAAGCTTCACCAACTTATGAGAAAGGACAGACAGAAAAAATCATAACTGGTAATAATAATAACTTTATTATACTCGGTAGAGATAGACCAGGTCACAAATTTACTGGCTTCGGAGGAAAAGGGGCGACCCAATCATCGAGAATTGATTTGATCGCTGGAATGGGTGCAACATTTAGGCACAAAGACGGCACTTACGGCCCTCCTAACGAAGAAACAATTATAAACCCAAATTTTGCTATGGATGCTGCGAGAGTATACATATCTCAGAAATCTGATTTAGATAGATATATGGGCTTAGCAGAGGTAGATGGACAATCACCACCCGGAAGATCAGGTATAGGTCTGAAAGCAGATACTATTAGGATTCATGCGAGACAAGATATTAAGATTGTAACTGGTCGAGCCAGAGTACAAGGAGTGGGCCTAAAAGGAGAGAGATTATCTACCGGTGGAGAGAATGATGTAGTGGGAACAATTTCTCTTATAGCTGGCAATTACACAAGTAACAAAGATTCAGCCTTGATGAATATTCTCGAACCTCTCAAGAAATTCTCCAAAGCCAGGAAGAAGCTACAACCTATACCAAAAGGCGATAACCTTGCTGAGTGTCTAGAAGATATGATGGATGCCATGTCTCAAGTATTATCGCTTGTAGGTCAAAACACCACTTTTATAAATCGTATGAACATCGCCCTCATGTCTCACACACATGTATTACCACTTCCGACACCGATTCCGACACTACCTCCTTTGATTTATGCTACGAAACTAGGTCCTATGATCACAGCCCAGGCAATGTCAGCGACAGCGAGCAAACAATTACTATCTACTGATTTAGTCTTTATGAAGAACAATCATTTGAACAAACTTGGAAGCAATTATATTAATAGTAAATATGTCTTCACAACATAGGGATTTAACATGGCTGAAATAGAAAAGAAATATTCTGATTATCAGGAAACTGAATGTAAACCAGAAGACCAGATTCAAGTTGTTGATGAAAAAATTTGTCCAACGTGTCAACCGAATCCTGATTTCAAGCTTGCCGCAGAGTGGTTTGAGATCAAAGAAGCATACCTTAACGAGAAGACCTGCGAATACCATGTCCGAGTTTATGAGGGAGAAATAAGAGAGGAAAAGTCTAACTTACCTCCAATGACTACCGATGAGGATGTCGCAGTTGACCTAGCAATCTTAAGGATACTGAATGAATTTGATAAGCCTATCGATGATGGG
>Ga0115570_10003912_pt1 | contig 10847 bp, 10 predicted proteins | sample COGITO_mtgs_1205_3_FD_87294 | JGI IMG/M metagenome (GOLD analysis project Ga0115570, IMG submission 87294) | Pelagic marine microbial communities from North Sea - COGITO_mtgs_120524 | ecosystem: Environmental > Aquatic > Marine > Epipelagic | place: Germany:Helgoland, sampling site Kabeltonne... | reverse complement strand
GATTAGCACCGTAGACGGTGATATGAAAAAGCGTCATAGCGATGACACCGGTCCACACGGTGCTGACCTGAGTTGTATCGAAACTAAAATTAGGGGATTCGTTTTACCCTCAGCCTTCAAGATTTCCAGAGTTTCACCCAATGGCAAGCTGAGGTTATTGATTAGGGATACCGTGATAATTAATGCACCGACCAATAATATTAACGCCTGTATGACGTCTGTCCAAATTACTGCTGCCAGACCACCCATGATGGTGTAAATGAGCCCTATAAGAGTAATTATAATAATGGCGTAAATAACAGGCATTCCCGTAATGAACTCAAGAACTAGCGCTGTGGCATAAAGAACGGCTGCCGAGGTAAGGGTTTGGGATACCAGAAAAATAGCAGCAATGAGGCTTCGTGAAGTAGGACCAAAACGCTTTTCTAGATATTCGTATATAGAGGCAACACCACTATTGAAAAAGAATGGGAGAAAAAACGCAACAACAATGAAAATAACCAGGGGGTAGTTGAGGTGAATGGCAATAACACTCAGTCCCTCGGTGTAGGCCCAGGCAGGTCCACCAAGAAATGACAGCGCGCTTACATAGGTAGCGACAACTGAAATACCAATAGCCCACCAAGGAATATTTCGCTGCCCGACAAAAAAATCATCTGCAGTTGTGACTTTCTTACTCAGTACAAATCCAAGAACTATATTGGCGCACAGATAGGCCCCCAAGACCAGCCAATTTATTAAACCAAATGCTTGCAGTTCCATATTTTTCTTCTTTTTATAGGTATTTATTCCGCGCTGCTTAATCTGGCGCGATAAATTTGAACTAGGATGGACAGCTCATCAAAGATAGTCCACTCCTCGGCAATGAGCCCATCGATGATCCTGAATTGGCTCTCTCCCAAAATGAGCAGAGGAGTTCCTGTTGGCTCACCATAAAGACCAGCACCCCCATGATTCCCCGTGATGGTCCAACGAACCGCGATATCTTTGCCACCATTATCGTTTGGAATACAGCAGCAGTAGTCATGGGAGAATTTTAGTTGCGTGACAGTACCTATTATTTGAGCATAAGAGGCTGCAATTTCCTCGCGTCCTTTCAATGTTTGATTTCTTGAGCAGTGCAATAAAGCATCGTCCGAGTAGCTTTGAAAAACTTCACCAAGCAATCTAGCATTCCAGATATTTTGCAGTAAAGCTTCGATAAAACCTTCGGAATCATTGGAACTACATCCTAAAAACGGTTGACGTTCGTGGGTTACACTTTTCTGCACTCGATTGAGCTCAGATTGATTCCAATCTTTGAGTCGCTGCTGTATTGGTATTGCCGCTTTCTCCCTAGCAACCTGATGGACATCGAACCCAAGCTCCTCTGCAAGGGCATAGTTATCGCGAACCAGCCATTCTTCAATTATTTTATTACCTTTGACGATGCAATGCGCAATCACCAAAAAAGTTGTTGCTCTGTTTGTTGCGGCGCCCATGTCACTGCCACCAAGGTTTGTCATCGACGTTTTGATCAGATGGGACGTGTGATACCCATCAATATCGTTGCCGCCCCAGATCACATTCTCGGCTTGCAGAGTTCTATCAGGAAAGCTAGCTAATGTGGTGAGTGTATTTTGCGTTACTTCTTCGGCGCCAATGGTAATACCAGACATTGTGTAAACTGGACAGTCATCGGAGTAATAGTCATAACAAAGCCCTATTTGCTTACCTTCCCAGATTCGGTAGGTAATGCGCAGAATATAGTCAACGATATTGACAAATTCATCATCAAAACCGGCCATGGGTGATTTATGCGACGTAACCTTACCTGGGGCGCCATCAAAGTGATGCTGCATTCTATCCATAATCATTTGTCTCTAAAATCTGATCAGCAGTAAGTTTGATTTTCAGTAATAATTTGCAGCGCCCGGGTTATCTCCACCCCGTAAGACTATTATATCGGCTGTTTCATTACCCTCATTGGCAAAACATCTAGTTAAGCCAATTGGGCAGGTGAATAAATCTCCAGTACCCAGAGTCAAGGATCCCTCATCCGTACTGATGTTAAGGCTGCCCCGATGAACAAATAAAACTTCCTGCTCCTTTCGGCTATGCTTCGCAATTGTTGCACCAGAGTCAAGCATTAACCGTCGCAGTTGAAAGTTATGTGGCCGACTGATCTTGCCGGCAGGCATACCCTCACCGTCAGTTTTATCGCCAATAATCGCAAACTCATGAACTCCACTGTCATTGGTAAGACCTCCAGTAGCGTGCCTGCGAAGGTCAATATGGCGACTCACATTCTTGACCATGTCTTCCATGGTCAATGTTTTGAACGCCTTAAGCTCTTCTCCACAAACAGGTTCGTACTGTGGTTGATTGTCAGGAACAGATTGCCCCGCATGGGTATCAATAAGCCGACCATCTTGCAGTAAGACCAACCCATGCTTCTTTGCCACATCAAATACGTAGGGCGCCCAGGTGACCCTCCCCGGCGTACCGTTTGGAAGATGCCCTAATACAGAGAATAAAAAACCATTATGGTCACCCACATTCTCAAAACCACGAAACAATTGTGTTGGAATAGAAATGGTGTCGCCACTATCAAGTACGACCTCACCATCACTCCCATCTTCGCCCCAGGTAAACTTCCACTGTCCCTTGTGTACCACAAATACTTCCTCTGTGTCGTGGCTATGATGGGAGTTTTTGCAGCCTGTTGGCTGACGCGCCGCACCAACATCAAAACCATGTGGCGTATTTATGTGGACTACTTGTGATGGGTTTTCTGCTACGCCACCGCCTATCAAACAGTAATTTTCTTTTTGGTCGCTCCCTGGCGAGCGAGCATCGATGAACGCCGTCTTGCAGGGTACGATCTCACTACGTCGCACAATAAAAGGCTTAAGGCTGTCGTTTTTAGAAATTGAGGTCATGAGAGTATTAAAATCTTAGGTTTCAAAAAGCTAGTCCTAGATGGTATTGTACTTCGAATGCAAAAGCAATAACCGATGAGAGTTATGCCAAACTTGTTAAATGTTGTTATGTTTACTTTTATTCAAAATGTGTTATCTACCACTACAGCCTCGTGTGCGGCTGCTGTCATGCTACTCTCTCCTAGCCAATCAGGATTTTGGGGTCTAACTGCGGCAGATTAGGCCTTTTCACCATTTTGGAGAGGTGCTCTTTGAGAATCCATCTTTTCCCACCCATGGCCACTGAATGGGTCGACACCAAGTTGCTGTAAGATTGACGGAAAATCAACCATAACCCAGTTATCGACAATTTTTCCATCGGCCACTTTCCAAAAATCCATATAGCGAATTTCGATCTTTTTGTGAGTTGCCGGGATGCCCATAAAGTCTCCAGAATGAACCGCCTCTTGGCGACCAAATGCGGAGCACCATTCACCCTCGGTTACTCTTGCCTCGTCGACACACACCTTGTCTGAAAAAGCGTCTTGAAATGGCCGCTGCCAATTTTCTTGAAATTCATTGAGGCCAACCTTATAACCACAGCCAGCATTTCCTATCCAGCGAAATGATTTACTAAAAAACCTATCCATGGTGTCAATATCATGATCATTAAGGCCGTCCACCATGGAATCAATGACTGCCAATGTTTCAGCAGTTTTACTGAGGTCATTGTTGGCCGTTAGCGAGGCTTGAGGTGGCCTAGATCCTTTCATAGTCGGGGTCTCCTTAATGTAAGTGGCGGTCTAAATCTAAGATTAACTACAAGTGGTTATATTTTTGCAGCGCTCAAGGATATCTAAGCCCTGCTGCTTCAGCCACCAAGGCAAATCAATAATGACCCAGTTCTCTGCGAGTTTATCGCCTTCCCGCCGATAGACATCGACGACGCGCATATCGACTCGGCAGTCATTTCCCGGGAGACCCAAAAACCCACCGGTTGGTGTATGTGTCAAATTGGGCCAGCCAAAGAAGCAAGCGTAGTCGCCATCAGCGTAGCGACAAATATGCCCGTTATACACTTTGTCTTTTAAGGCTTCGCGGAACGGGAAGGAATGCTGTTCCTGATAGCGGCGGACAGTATAGGTCGACCCGATACCGGCAGGCCCATACCAACTCATATCGGAGTGCCATGTCCGCTCCAATATTTCCGGAGGAAAGCAGCCTTCACCTGAATGGTTTAGCTCATTGAGATCAGCAATCATTTGGTTGAGCACCGCCATTGTTTTTTGCGACTCACCTTCGGGTTGGCCGGCAATCAGAATACCGTCCTGAGTTTTAGGCCCGGGAACGGTGACAGAGGCGCCAGTTTGCATTGGTAGTGGATTTATACCAGCTTGGTGCATAACGCCAATAATGTCACAGAAGAAGCTACTGCGAACGATCTTACCGTCCCTTACATTATGGAATTCGGCATAACGTAAAAAGGCCATCTTGCGAGTTGCTGGAATGCCCAGCCAATCTTTGTCGAAAAGGCCCTGAAAGTGGCCCATACTGGTCACCCACTGACTGCCATCGATCTCGCTAGTACCCCCCATAAACACGTCCTGGCGACGGCTGATCGGTGACCAAGCATCTAAAAATGGCTTCCAGAATGCATCAGCTACTCCCTGAGCGTCGCTTTGCTCTTCAAAGGGGTATACGCCATACCAATGATAATCATCGGCAATAAATTGACTCACAGTCTCGGTAATATTTTGCGAAGTGGATTTTTCCACTGCAGCAAAGTAATCGAGGATAAGTTGCTTATTTGAGTTAATATCGGTCATTACGGTTATCCTAGTCGTGCTTGTTGAAGTAAATCAACGCCAAATTGTTCAAAGAGGTCAATCATGTCAACAAAGACCCAGTTTTCGATAAACTTATCACCACGGCGAAGCCAAAAGTCCATGCCGTTAAAGTTTATCCGGTTGCCGGTAGCTGCTGCGCTGAGATACCTACCAGTATGTTGCGATTTAACCCCCGCCCAGCCTGAAGACCCAACAAAATTACCTTCGGCGAACAGACTGTCTAGATCCTGTACTTTGCGATCGGGAAACGCAACTAGCCAATGCTGCTGATGGTAGTTTTGAAACTCCTTTAAACTAAGGCACGCGCCTATTCCCCCAGGCCCATACCAGTTTATATTGTCATGGAAAAAGTTCGCAACACCCATACTGGTGAGATTTTCTTCATCAAAGTTATTGAGCCCTTCAAAAAGAAACTCTCGAATCAATCGCATCGACTCAGCTGTTTCAGACGCATCACTCTCGTCAAGTAAAACTCCATTAACACCTGTCGGGCTAGGATACACAAAATCTGTGCCACGACTTGGGGGCAGAGGATTTTTGTTAATTTGCTGTAGAAAGTCAATGATATCGAAAAGCGTATACATCTCTACAATCTTGCCATCCTCAAAGCGGAAGAATTCGCCCCACCTTAACTTGATAACCTGATGCGTTGGTTCAAAACCAAGCCAGGATTTTGAAAAAACACCTTCATAGTAACCAGTAGCGCCAACCCATGACTGGCTATCCAGACTATTGTCGGCTTTACCTTGGCTTATACCACCAAAAAGCATATGCGTTTCTCGAGATACACCCTCAAATGCATCAACAAAGGGCAGCCAAAACGTCAAGCACCACTCTTCAGTGCTTGAGCAAGATTTAAAAGGCTTGGGGCCGTGCCAAGCAAAATTTTTACCCACCTGCTGAGCCATTGCAGCCTGTGCTTTTTGAGGATTCTGGAGTGACTCAAAGAGCCTTGCAATGGCAAGTTTATTATTTGATACGGTACTGTTCATTTAAATGTTTCAAATCTTTACGATAGAGATTAGTATAGTAATGTACTTCGAATGCAAAATTAAAGTCAAACATTTTATACGCCGATATGTCTTTGTGTAGGATTGATCGTTCACAGCTTCGCTAATGGTTTTTAGTTGGCCTATTGGAAGGTCTGTAGTTTGGAGAATAGGGACAAAATAGACCGTATAATTAACTCGGGTAGACCAGTTAAGCCCTTTCTAAAAGGGTTAGAAAATAGTGTTATACAAGCATTAATCGTCGCTCTGCGTACCGCCGAATAATGTGTAATGTGTTAATATTCTTTTGGGTATTAAATACATTGCGTCTAATATTGATCGTATGCCGACAGGAGGTAGTGAAAAGGTATGAACAAAAAAATGCTAGCAATCACGCCACAAAATATTAAATCTGATGGCAAACGATCGACCTCTTATGATGTTGCACGAGTTGCAGGGGTTTCTCAATCGGCAGTCTCACGCTGCTTCAAGCCTGGAGCAAGTGTATCGGCGAAAACGCGGTCAAAAGTGGAGAGCGCCGCCAAAGCGCTGGGTTATCAACCCAATGCTATTGCACGTGGATTAATCTCTGGTCGATCGAACATTGTCGGCGTATTAATTACTGAGCTTACCAATCTGAATTATCCCCAGATTCTGTCTGAGTTAAACCGAAAATTTGATGAGAAAGATATTCATATTCTATTATTTACGCTCGATAAAGAGAGCGATGTTGATCAAGTTCTAGATAAAGTCTGGCAGTATCAAGTAGATGGAATTATTGCCGCAGCCCAATTCACTGACACTCAGATAAGTGCCTGCCAAGACCGCAATATCCCTTTAGTTTTTTACAACCGCCTCTACCCCCAAAATTCTGTTTCATCTGTTTGCTGTGATCATTACGAGGGCGAGCGGTCACTGGTTGAAGGGCTGCTCACCAATGGGCGTAAGTCGTTTGTTGTAATGAGTGGGCCAGTGGATTCAGCAGTGAGTACGGCAAGAACTAAGGGTGCGGTAGCGCAGCTCAAGGGACTGCCTGTTGATATCGTAGAACTTGAAGGTGATTATAGCTATGAGCGGGCCTGCAGCTTAACGCGCAGGGTTATGGACTCAGCTAACCCTAGGCCAGATGCATTCGTTTGCACTAACGATATTATGGCTCTCGGCTGTCTCGATACTCTACGTATCGAATACCGGGCGAATATCCCTGAAGATATATCTGTGGTTGGCTTTGACGGTGTCAATGCCGCTGCCTGGCTCAATTATGACTTAACAACAGTGCAGCAGCCTTTAGAGCGTATGGTAGAAGCGGCTGTGGGTATGCTTTTGGAGCGTATTAAGAATCCTGAACTACCTGCTGAGAAGCGTCTTTTTGCTGGTAGTATCAGGCACGGCGCTACAGCGCAGCTTGATTAGTATTCAAATAGTATAATTTCGATTGGAGTACCAACAGTGCCGTTACCATTATTACTTGTACCTGGTTCACTTTGTACCGACATGCTTTTTCAGGCGCAAATCTCAGCTTTTAAAAGCGATAGGGAGGTATTAGTAGGTGACTTTTCCAATTGCGATTCAATTGAGACTATGGCTACCAAGGTACTCACGGAAGCACCAGCAGAGTTTGCATTAGCAGGCCTTTCGATGGGCGGTATTGTGGCCTTTGAAATGTTTAGACAGGCACCCGAGCGGATTGAGAGAATCGCTTTGCTAGGCACCAATCCACGGGGTGAATTGCCAGAACATGTACCTGTCCGTCATCAGCAAATCAACAACATTGCTCAGGGCGGCGTTGAGAGCTTGAAGACTCTAGTCAGTCAGCAGTTGATGCCAAAATATGCGTTTAAATCAGAACAGCTATTACAGCTCGAACCTTTGGTGATGGAAATGGCCTTGGATGTTGGTACCGATGAGTTCATCAACCAATGGCGTGCATTAGCGAGTCGAACTGATAGCTGGAGCACGCTCAAAGATATTCACTGCCCTGCCCTCATTCTCTGTGGTGTCCATGATGCACAGTGCAATGAAAAGCTCCACCGGAATATGGCCCTAGAAATAAAACATGCCAAGTTGGAGATTATTGAAGAGGCTGGGCACCTCAGCACTCTCGATGCCCCGGAACAGGTGAACAAAGCCCTAGAAAATTGGCTCAATTCGTAACTTAATCTAATAAGAAATAATAATTATGGCTGCTTTTAACCCACACAATAATTTTCGACAAAAACTGTTATCCGGTGAATGCCTGATTGGCACCTTTGTAAAGACACCATCGATGATGGTTGCAGAAGTATTAGCAAGTACAGAGCTAGATGTTGCCTGCTTCGATGCCGAACACTCCCCATTCGATCGTCGCGATATAGATAGCTGTTTGCTGGCTTTTCGCACAGAGCAGAAACCCGCATTAGTTAGGGTAGCCTCGTCATCAGCGGATCAAATACTCAATGCACTTGACTGTGGCGCTACCGGTGTGGTGATTCCACATGTTGATTCGCCTGAAAAGGCCTTGGCCTGTGTTAATGCGGCTAGGTATGGAAGGATAGGACGAGGATACGCAGGCTCTACTCGTTCGGCGGGTTATGGCACAGCCAGTGTTGCTGACAATATCAGTCTCAATCAGTCAGAGACTACGGTAATAGCTCAAATTGAAGATATTACTGCTGTGGATCAAATTGACGAGATAGCGGCTCAAGAAGGTATTGATTGCTTGTTTATCGGCATGATGGACTTAACCGTTGCTCTTGGAGCCAAGGCTGCTACTGATAAGGTCGTCGTTGAAGCGGCTGAAAAGATCTGCATTGCCGCTAAGGCTAATAATAAGAGGTTAGGTATCTTTGTGCCTAATATTAGCAGTATCGAATTTTGGCGCAGTCGAGGCATCACACTTTTCTTAATGTCTTCAGACCATAGCTTTATAAGGCAGGGTGCTAAAAACTTGGTTACATCTGCCCGGGCGAATTTTTAAATCATAGTGGCCTTAGGTAGTCAGAAATTAGGATGGATGCTGCTACCAAAACTGTGGCCAATCTATACACCAAACTCTGGATTTCACTGTGGTGAAAAGCGTCATGTATCAATCAGTCGTGCCTATAGGTCACCGCTGATATTTAAGCAAACGTTACAGCGTGTGACTGTGAGCATCCAGATAAGTTAAGTAGAGCCTGCCTTTCGAATGGTTCTTAGTTGAATGAGTATATGTTATGAATCAATACATTGTTGCCCTGTTGAATTTTAATAGGGTATAAAAGCTCGACGAATTCCGTTACTTAAGGGATAAATATGAATAGCAATCCGTTTCGCTTTATCGATGCCCATCATCACCTATGGGATTTAAAGGCCTGCGACTACCCCTGGTTAATGGCTAAAGGGGAGAAACGCTTTTTTGGCGACCCTAGCCCGATTCAGAAGAACTATCTCGTTAGCGATTTTCTCAATGAGTCTAGCCAATACCGCCCTGAGAAGTCGGTACATATTCAAGTTGGAACAAGTAAATCTGATAGCCTTAAAGAAACACAATGGCTTCAAGAGCAAAACCCACTTCCCAATGCCATTGTTGCCTTTTGCGATTTAAGTGCTGACAACTATAAGCAGCAAATCGATGCTCAAAAAGCCTTTTCAAAAGTAAAGGGTATTCGTCACATTATTGGGCGCCATGCCGACGAGGACATTAAGCATGGTAGCCATGCATTACTTGCAAACGCTAGTTGGCGTAAGGCCATGATCTATCTTACGGAGCAGGGCTTAAGTTTTGACTTACAAATAATTCCACCACAAGTCGATGCGGTATATAAAGTATTACAAGCCATACCTCACGTGAAGGTTGCCCTGTGCCACGGAGGCTCGCCCTGGGACCAATCGCGATCAGGGCTCGATAGCTGGCAAGCAGGTCTAAAGAAGCTATCCTTGCTACCCAATGTTTGTTGCAAAGTATCTGGGTTAGGTATGTTCAATAACCATTGGCATGACCAGGATTTAGGCCCATTGATTGAACGTATCATCGATACGTTTGGTCCCGACAAAACTATGTTTGGCTCTAACTTCCCTGTGGACAAACTTTATCGTAGCTACGACAATTACTGGGACTGTTACCGATCGGCTGTTAGGCAGTATTCCTCTTTAGAGCAGCATCAAATGTTTTATCAAACCGCTAACAACTTTTACCAAATGGACTAAAGTGAATACCAAGTAGCAAAAGTGATATGCATTTATTGGGGTCATTGGTAGCATAAACGAAGGTAAGCGAGGAGACTTATTGCTGCTGTCGCAGAGCCTTCTAGATACTATTGATGCGTTCGATCATATAAAGAAAGTGTTCATAAAGAGAAAAATGATTGAGCGGGACTCCCTAATGGCTAAGCGTCTAGAGTTAAAATAAAGGGCGCCGCGCAAAATACTAATAACGTTCGCTTTTAAAAAAGTACGTACAGGATAGCTACTGTAATACTCAACCGAGTGATCTGGTAAAAGGTTATCGCCATGACCCATACATTTGGGTCAGGTGGGCGAAGGCTACTTGGCAGACGACCAACCGTAGGCTGACATCATAATATCAAAGAGCAGATTCTGCTCTATCACACCTCTAACGCCTTCGGCGCCGGCTCCACTGGCATAGAGTGCAACGTCCTCACCACCATGAGTCTCACTATTAGACACAGACCCGTCAAATCCTATGCCGCGTCTGGCGAATAGTGCTTGAGCACGTGAATGCACTCCTAGAGAGGGATCTTGCCGCGGCAAACTCGCTATTGCGCCAATACCATTTGCATACTGCACCGTTCGATACGTACTACCATCCTCAGCCCGGGCCGGGGCGACGTTCGGTTTGCCCGTTCCATCGTTCTCTACCACCAAACCAAGGATCGGATTTCCTCGGGTGGGATATCCGCCAATAGTGAATACATGCGAGTGGTCGGCGGTAACCATTACCAGCGTATCATCCAGATCCACCTTCTTGAGGGCGGTTTCCACAGCGCGAGCTAAAGCCTGCGTTTCTAGCATTGCGTATCCCGGAATGCCAACATGATGGCCATGATCGATGCGGCCAGCTTCGACCAACAAAAAGTAACCCTCTGGCCCCGCAGTTAAACGGTCGATAGCTGCTGATGTCATTTGGGATAAAG
>Ga0115570_10003910_pt1 | contig 10850 bp, 6 predicted proteins | sample COGITO_mtgs_1205_3_FD_87294 | JGI IMG/M metagenome (GOLD analysis project Ga0115570, IMG submission 87294) | Pelagic marine microbial communities from North Sea - COGITO_mtgs_120524 | ecosystem: Environmental > Aquatic > Marine > Epipelagic | place: Germany:Helgoland, sampling site Kabeltonne... | reverse complement strand
CGGTGCCAGGGCGGTGGGTGAACCAGCGAGTGATGCGGATAGTCCACGTGAATACGCTGGTCGGCATTATCCTGAAGTCCAGCAGATCGTGGTTGGTTGGCCTTGCGACCGTACTTAGGCCAAAGGTCCGATTGGCTTAACCGCAATGTTTCAACCGCTACCCCCAGCAAGTCGCTCACGACTTGTAACAATTGTGGGTGGAGCGTGATTTGGTTGAAGACGTTGATTCTGGCAGGAAAGTTCAGGGCGCCGGCACTGCCAAAGTCGGTGAACTCCGCCGCGGCTGTGCTGCCGGCTGAGGGATAGTGCGCGCCGGCTGCCGCTGCCAATTCCGCCACCATCGGTTCGGGCAGTAGGCCGCTGACAAAGGCATAGCCCGAGTCTCGCCATTGGTGTACTTGGGCGTCAGTCAGGCACTGGTCCTTCGTGGCAGGTTGGGCGGTTATGGTTTTTGGCGGCATAGGTGGCTTCGAGTCGTCCCTGTGTCAGGATGTCGGTTCGTCTATTTTCTCTAGTCCGCACCACATGGCAATAAAGACGGCGATGGTGGCGGTGATTCGTTCGATAGAGGCGATGCTAACCCGTTCGTCAAAACCGTGGATATTATCGGACCAAGGGCCATAGACCAAGCAGGGCGTGTCATCGTAAAGGGCGAACACGCGCGCATCGAGATAGGCCAAGGACGTCATGGATTGGAGTTCCTGTTGAAAGACCGAGCGATGAGCCAGGCCCAGGGTTTGTTCCGCAGCGCTGCCTTCTTCCAGCTCATAGCCCTGCGCCATAAAACCGTTGAATTCGACTTCCGGTGGATTGTTGGAAAGAAAAGGGTGACTGCCAGCGGCCTGGCGAATAAAGTCTTCAATCTCGCGGGCGCCCTGTCTGGCATCCTCTCCGGCATAGAGTGCTGTGCGAACCTCGAAGGTGCACCAGGCCGGCACGGACGAGGCCCAGTCGCCGCCGCTGATCTTACCGACGTTGACGTTGATGGGCTTTTCGAGTTCAGCGAAGTGGGGGAAATTGACCTTCAGTTCATTTCGCCCTCGCTCAAAGTCTTTGAGCTGGTTGATCAAATACATGGCCGCTTCAATGGCGTTGGCACCACTGCTGGCTTCAGCCACGTGTACTGGTCGCCCGCGGACGTGGACCTTGAACCAGATGACGCCGACGTTGGCCCTGACCAGCGCGTTGTTCATGGGTTCCGGAATGATAGCCGCATCGGCGCGGTAGCCTCGAATGAGTGCGGAAAGTGCGCCATTGCCGGTACATTCTTCCTCGGTGACGGATTGTACATAGACTGTTGCGGCGGGTTGATAGCCCAATTGACGCAAGGCATCCAGGGCGAAAATATTGGCGGCGATACCGGCCTTCATATCGCCGCTGCCACGACCATAAAGCCAGTCGCCATCAATGTGCGGTTCAAACGGTGGACGCTCCCACATGTCCAAAGGTCCCACCGGCACCACATCAATGTGACCATTGAGGATCAACGATTGCCCGTTTTCCTGCTTGGGACGGTGGGTGCCAACCACGTTGATAGCATTGCTGTAGTCCACATCAACTGGAGAAAAGCCAGGGTGAGACTCGATGGCTGAAACGTCGATCTGCCAGCGGTCCATGGTCAAGCCGCGAGATTGCAGCGACTTAAATAAGAAATCCTGAGCGGTATGTTCCTGTCCTCGAACCGATGGATGGCGAACCAGATCCTGCGTAAAAGCCAATTGATTCGGCATATTGGCTTTTACTGCTTGGATAATTGCTTGTTCAATTTTAGGATCTAAGGACATGGTTTTGCTCTGTCAAAATAATGGACTGTCTGCATGCTATCAGCTGATTCGAAGGAGTGCGAATACTGGAGCGTTGACTGGGACAGTTAACTGCCGACAGGAATGACAATCAATACTGTATTGGCGCGGAAATTTGTTACTATCGGGGCAACGTGGTGAATGCCCCATGATTTTTATAACGATATCCAGACCAATTGAGTGAGCAGGGAGACAGTATGACGGTAACGTGGAACTACGGTGATATTATCGATGCAGTGGGCGATGTGGTCCCAGGTGACAGGCCTGCACTGATTCATGGTGACAGAGTGGTGACCTGGTCTGACTTCGTCGCCCGAAGTAATAACCTCGCTGCTAATATGCTGGCCAATGGCGCCAAGCCGAATGACAAGATCGCGATTTATATGCGTAATCGACCTGAATATCTCGAGAGTTTGACGGCCGCATTTAAAGCCCGTCTAACCCACGTCAATGTTAACTACCGTTACATCGACAATGAACTTATCTACCTGCTGGACAATGCCGATGCGACGGTTTGTATTTATACGGCGGAATTCGCCCCAAACGTGGCGCACATTCGCGGCCAGTTACCGCAAGTCACTCAATGGATCGAGGTCGATGATGGCCATCCGGGATTGGAGGATGCACTGCATTATGAAGACCTGGCGACTACCGGTGATGGCGCGACCCTGACGCATCCGCGCAGTCCCAAGGACCAGCTGTTTATTTATACGGGTGGCACCACCGGCATGCCAAAGGGCGTTATGTGGAGTCATGATGCTCTCTGGAATGTGTTGGGCGCTGGCGGCAACGTCAGACAGGGCGTGCCGCCTTGTGCTGATCTTGATGAGCATCTGGCGCGGGTTAAGAGCGCTGCGGCGGGGCCAGTGAGCCTGCCATTGCCACCATTAATGCACGGCACTGGGCTTTTGTCCGGCCTCTCAGCGATTGCCGGCGGCGGCACCTGCGTGACTTTAGTATCCAAGAGCTTTGAAGCCGAGTTAGCCTTGCAAAATATCGAACAGCACGGGGTCACCACGGTGATAATTGTTGGTGATGCGTTTGCCCGACCTTTGGTGGAGTTTATGGATGCCAATCCGGGGAAATATGATTTCTCCTCTGTGGTCGCTATCACCTCAAGTGGTGTGATGTGGACCCGAGACGTGAAGGCCGGCTTACTGCGCCACAATGAAAACCTGTTATTGGCTGATGGCTTCTCGTCTTCCGAGGCGATTGGTCTGGGGTCGTCGATTATGACTAAGGATCAAGCAATCGAAGTCGCTTAATTTACCCTGGGCCCTAGTTGTAAGGTGTTTACTGAGGACGACGTGGAAGTCATGCCTGGATCTGGTGAGTCGGGTATGGTCGCGGTCTCAGGTTTCTTGCCTGACGGCTACTACAAGGATCAAGCCAAGACTGACAAGACCTTTAAGGTGATCAATGGTGTGCGTTATTCCATTCCTGGAGACTTCGTACGTGTAGAAGCCGACGGTAGCCTAACGTTGTTGGGCAGGGGCAGTAATTGTATTAATACCGCAGGCGAAAAAGTTTTTCCTGAGGAAGTGGAAGAAGCCTTGAAGCATCACCCCAGTGTCATGGATTGCCTGGTCGTGGGTATTACCGATGCTAAATGGGGGCAATCAATCACCGCCGTTGTGGAGCTCAATCCAGGCTTTGAGCTGGAGGAAGTAGAATTGAAGGACTTTTCTCGCGCCCATCTTGCGGCCTATAAGATACCCAAACGTATTCTGGTACTGGACAGTCTTGAGCGTGCGCCGAACGGTAAGGCCAATTATAAACTGATCAAGGATTACGCCGAGAAGACCTTGGGTGTTGGCTAACAGGAGGCTAACAGCTGGCGAACTGCGCATGAATCAGGACGTCAGCTTTGCATCTCACGCTGAGTAGCAAGTCAAATTGTAACGCAGAAGTTAGGCAGAAGGTGCCCGGCGATATGTCGAGCAGGGTCACCAGGTTTGCGTACGATTTAGCGTCAGGTTGCCTTAGGTTATCCTTGCCGCTGAATGCTATTAACAAACAGCGTCATCACGTAGCGCTGTTCTTCAAGAAGTAACCGGCTAGCTTGGTCTGCCGGATCATCGGTGAATTCGGCGTTCCGCCGGGCTTGATTTCGCAGCAGGCTGGCGAGTCCGTGAACGCTGGCCCAGATGGTGCCGGCCAGGAGTTCTACAGGTTTGTCGAGAAATAGGTCTTCATCCTTACCCCGTTGAATGGTCCTCGTCAGGACGGCAAAACACTCGGCGCCCGCCAGTGTTAATGCCGCATGATTTACAGGGTCGAGCAAGGAGGAGTCGAAAAATAACTGATACTTTTCTGGGTGGCGCAACGACCAGCGAATATAGGCAAGTCCGAGTTCCACTGTGGCTTGGACGATGTCGTCACGATGTTCTGCAGCGACGGTCAGTAAATCTTTGGTCATCAACTCGAAGCCTTGCGTTGCAATAGCGGCGAACAACGCGTTTTTCGACTCGAAATGCCGGTAGGGGGCAGTCTGTGAGACACCGATTCGTCTGGCTAGTGCGCGGAGACTGAGTTGGTCCGCCGAGGATTCCAGCAACTGTTGGCAGGCGGCATCAATCAGTTGCTGCCGTAAGTCGCCGTGATGATAATTTGAGTTGGTAGATACCGTCATGCTTGCCCCCATGGGTTTGGCAACTGCCTGTGTGCTGTTGAGGTTTTGCATATTCGAGCTGTCTGTAGCCAAGGCGGTTACGATGATTAATTCTAACAGCATAATGTTGACAACGTAAACATTCAGTCTAGAATGGTGGCTTGCTTGGGTGTAACCACGGAGATTAGATGTCGACCCGCTTGCGAATACTGCGCCTGCTAGCCCTGTTAACGATCATCGTGTCGATGCTCACACCGACGCTGGCATCTGCCGATCTGCTGCCAGTCACGGCGACCACTGTGTATCAGCAACCGTCTTACACTGTGAGTCGACATTATGCCGGCTTATTGAGCCCGCTGCGTACGAGCATGCCCGGATTTGAAACCGGCGGTGTGGTGGCCCGGGTCGCAGTGGAGGAGGGCGACGAGGTAAAAGTCGGTGACCTATTAATCGAACTCGACCCTGCGGCCAGCCGTGCCGATTATCGGGCGGTCAAGGCTGAGGTCCAAAGCGCCCAAGCCCGTCATTCTGCTCAGCGCGCTCGCCTTGAACTCTCCCTATCAAGCCTGCAGCGTTATAAAGATTTAGTTGTTAAGGGCCATGGCGCTTTGCAGCGGCTTGATGAACTGCAGATACAGAGCGAGATCGAATCTGCCCAGGTTGAGGTCCTGAAGACCCAGCTGCAGGCGGCAGCGGCTAAGCTAATGTTAGCGGCTGTGCGCCTTGAAAAGCTCAGAATCACAGCCTCTTTTGATGCCATCGTCCAGACTCGGCAGGTAGACGAAGGTAGTATTGTCTCGCCAGGGCAAGTGGTGATGACCCTGATTGAGCGGGGTGAGTTCGAGCTCAAGGTTGGCATACCTGATGCCATGGTCGCTTATCTACGACAGGATCAGGTTTATCGTTTCAATGTCATGAATCGTTCCGTTAGTGGCCGACTCACGGCGATTTTACCGGTCGCTGATGTGGTCACGGGAACCGTGACCGCCGTGTTTCGTCTGGCTGATGCGGGCTTGTATGCGGGCACCGTTGCCGAACTGGTGATGAATGCCGAGGTTGATGAGCCGGGTTTCTGGCTGCCGTTGAGCGCATTATCGGAAAGTCAGCGTGGCCTGTGGTCGGTATTCGTTATCAGGTCAGGAGCAGTTGGGCAGACCGTCGAAACACGTCTGGTGGAAATCCTGCATCGGGGCGACGACGCGGTCTTTGTTCGTGGCACGCTTCGGGACGGCGAACGCATTGTCTCAGCCGGGACCGCCAGGATCGTTCCCGGACAACGGGTAGATGTCACCCGCGAAAACCCCGTCGTGGGATCTGCAAGCCCGAGTCTGGCCCGTGAATAATCCTATGTTACCACCAGGCGTGAGGCCAGCCGGGGGTCCAAGCTCAGGCCTGGGAGACCTGTTTTTTCGACTGCCGCGCCTGACTTACCTGGCGATCGGTTTTATCCTGTTGACGGGTATTTCGGCTTTTTTCAACCTGCCCCGGCAAGAAGATCCCACCATGACGGAGCGTTATGCCAGCGTCGAAACCTATATGTCTGGCGCCTCGGCGTTGCGGATGGAAACGCTGGTGACGGAGAAGGTCGAGAATGCTCTGCGGGAAGTACCCGAGATCAAGACCCTGCGATCTACTACCCGAGCAGGCTATTCGTATATAGACGTTGAGTTGTATGACTCAGTTGGCAAAGATCAGGTCGAGCTGGTCTGGAGTGAGACTCGTGACAAGCTGGGCAATTTGACTAATGACCTTCCTGAGGATGCGTCAACGCCCAAGTTGACGGCTCGCGGGCCTTTAGCGGTGACGCTGGGCTTTGCCATTGTTGCCGAAAACACTCCCAACTCAATTCAGGAACGGATCGCCACGGAATTAAAGAGTCGTTTGGCGGCGTTGCCGGGCACTAAAGAAACAGATTTATTTGGTGAGCCAGAACAAGAAATTCTGGTGGCGGTCGATGCCGACGCCCTAGCCCGGGTCAATCTGTCTATCGACAACCTAACACGTATTATTCAAGCATCAGATACTAAATTGGCCGCTGGGGAGCTCAATACTCGAGGTAGCTCTTTGATTGTTGAAGTCAAAGGCGATCTGGATTCTGTCGAACGGATCAAAAGTATTGCGATTCGCAAACAGCCCAACGGCAATTTTATGCGTCTCGGTGATATCGCCGACGTGTCTAAGACTTATGTTGATCCGCCGCAGGCAATAGCGATTATTGATGGTAAGCGCAGCATCCTGGTGACAACCATTATGGAAACTGGGCGTCGAGTGGATCAGTGGACCGCAGCGGCTAAGGTAATAGCAGCAGATTATGCCCAAGAGCTACCCGATCAGGTGCAGTTGAAGGTGGTTATCGATCAGAATTACTACACCCAAGCACGCTTGAGCGATTTAACATTGAACCTGACCGCAGCCATCCTTCTGGTACTGCTGGCATTGTTCTTTTTGATGGGTGCCAGGTCGGCGCTCATAGTGGGTGCGGCTTTACCCTTGACACTCTGTATGGTGTTGGCTGGCTTGAGCTTTATGTCTATCCCTTTGCACCAAATGTCAGTCACGGGGCTGATTATAGCGTTGGGTTTACTCATCGATAACGCGATTGTGGTGGTCGAGGAGTACAAGATCAATCGGCGTCGGGGTAGGCCGCTTGCGGCGTCGGTGAGTCAGTCGGTTAAGCACCTGTTTGTGCCCTTGCTGGCGTCGACAGCCACTACAATATTCGCGTTTATGCCGATTGCGACCAGCCCCGGTGGTACCGGTGACTTTACAGGCGCCATGGCCGTATCGGTTATGTTGTCAGTGGCAGCGTCTTTTCTGCTGGCCATGACGCTGATTCCAACATTTGCCGCCTATCTTGATCAGCGGTTTCCTATTAAAGCTACAGACCAGAACTCTTGGTGGATTAAGGGTTACACCAATGCAAAGCTAGCACGATACTATCAAGTTTCGATACGCTGGATTGTAAAGCATCCTGGCGGTGGTGTGCTCATTGCCATGGTACTGCCACTGGCAGGTTTTGTTTTGGCGACTACGCTGACCAGTTCGTTCTTCCCGCCGGTGGACCGGAACCAATTTCAGGTACAGATTATATTACCCGCTAATACCTCGTTGGCTGATACTCAAGTCGTCGTTGAGCGGGTTCGTCAGCGCCTCATTGCGATGGATGAAGTGGTCTCAAGCCAATGGTTTGTGGGAGAGGGTGCGCCGCGAGTTTACTACAATATGATGGAGAACAACGATGGTGTAGCCAGTTTTGCCAGTGGGTTTGTCACTACGCGTGAGGTCAATGATCCGTTGAAAATTCTGCCGCTGTTGCAAAAGACTATGATAGCCGAATTTCCTGCGGCGCGAATCATGATCATGCCGTTCGAGCAAGGACCACCCTTCGCCGCGCCGATCGAGATCCGAGTTGTAGGCCCGAATCTTGACGTGCTCAAGCAACTGGGAGAGCAATTGAGATTTCTTCTATCTGAGATCGAACAGGTGACCTATACCACGGCGACGCTGTCAGGCAGCTCCGCGCAGTTGTCAGTCTATCCCAAGGCCAATAAACTGGCCGTGCTGAATTTGCGGAATCAGGAACTGCCGCTACAGCTCAACGGCAAACTCACGGGAATCGATGCCGGCTCAGTCATGGAAGGCTCCACGGAAGTCCCCATCATGGTTCGGGTTAATAACCGTGTTCGCGGTGATCTCGATCGTCTGTCGACGTCGACTGTCGTCGCAAGCGACAGTCAATATGCAGGATATGGTGGCATCCCCCTTGAGCAAGTTGCAGAGATTCGACTCGAACCCTCGCCGACAAATATTAATCGTTATCAGGGCGAACGGGTCAATACGGTGTCGGGATTTCTCTTGCCTTACACTTATCCTTCCCTGGCCATCGGCGAGTTTCGCCAACGGTTGGCATCTGCGGCAATAGTTGTGCCGGACGGGTACCGGATTCAATTTGGTGGTGAAGAAGAGGAACGGGGCGAAGCGGTCGGTAATATTATTTCCACCTTTACCATGTACCTTTGGCTGATGGTGGCGGTGATTGTTCTGTCACTGAACTCTTTTCGTTACGCCGGTGTCATTGGGATCATCGGTCTGTCGAGTATTGGTCTGGCACTATTGGGCGTCTGGCTGTCTGGTCACCCGTTCGGCTATATGGCCCTGATCGGTACCCTGGGGCTGATCGGTCTGGCGATTAACGGCGGTATCATTGTGTTGTCAGCGCTGAAAGCCAACCAATTAGCTGTGCGCGGTGATAAAGAAGCGATCGTGTTTGTGGTGATGGACTCGACCCGGCATATCGTCTCGACTACCGTGACAACCATTGGTGGTTTCCTGCCCCTGATATTATCCGGCGGGCAGTTTTGGCCACCTTTGGCGATGTCCATTGCCGGCGGTGTTGCGGGGTCTGCGATACTGGCACTGTATCTGGTGCCAGCCATGTTCACCTATTTCAGTCGCAAAGATGCAAGGCGCAGGTTGACCGGGGCTGGCGATGAACTGCCGCCAGCGGTGCTGCATGAGCCACCTCTGGCGGAGGGATCAAGGAGCTGATTATAGGTGGCTAAGCGTCCCTGACTAAGCGTCCCTGACTAAGCGTCCCTGACTAAGCGTCCCTGACTAAGCTCGCAGTTGATCGCCAATCGGTAGCTGGCGGACGCGCTTGCCGGTCGCCGCATAAATAGCGTTACACAAGGCTGGCGCAAACGGTGGTGTCGGTGGCTCGCCCACACCGGCGGGTAGGGCATCGCTTGCTACGACCTGAACTTCAATGACGGGTGGCGCCTCGTTCATGCGCGCAACGGCGTAGTCGTGGTAGTTGCTCTGTTCGACCGCGCCATTCTGCAGTGTAATGCCAGCGTGTAATGCGCAAGACAGACCAAAGACCGCGCCGCCCTGACATTGATTAACGACGGTGTCGGTGTTGACTACTGTACCGGCATCAATGGCCATCCAGACCTTCGGTATGGTGAGTTCGCCTGAGCTGCCGACATTCACTTCCACGACGGTTGCCACATAAGTCAGAAAGCTGCGATGCGCGGCGATGCCTAAGCCACTGCCTGGTGGCAACGCACGGCCCCAGCCGGCATTGGCGGCGGCCAGGTTAATGACGTGAGCTAAGCGCCCTGTGTCATAGGGATAGCGTGTTAGCGTCTCACCATAGTTCGGGTAGGGTTCACTCATACCTTCAAATTCTAATAATCGTGCCGGACCTATGACCTCAAGTAAATAATCCTTAGGATCTCGCTGGGCGGCAGCCGCCATTTCGGCAATAAAAGATTGAACGGCAAAACAGTGATGAATATTGTTTACGCTTCGCAGCCAGCCAATACGCACATGGGCTTGCGCTTCACCCACTTCAAGCTGCAGGTTCGGTGCCCTAATAGGTGAGTCAGAAAACCCCTGGCTGAGTTCGCCGGCGCTCGGGTTTGTCGTGCCAGCGGAAAACAGTGCGCCAATAGATGGAAATACCGTTCGATGTCGAAAAGCAAGAATCTTGCCCTGGTCATCAAGGCCGGCGCTTAGCTTCTGAGCCGATACCGTATGGTAGAAATCGTGCTGAATATCGTCTTCCCGGGTCCATTGCAAGCGTATGGTAAAGCCTGACTGTTGAGCGAGATAGGCGGCCTCCGAAGAAAAATCTGGTTTCGACTTGCGCCCGAAGGCACCACCCAGCAACGTCACGTGGACTTCCACCTGCGCTGACTGTAAACCCAGCATTCGTGAAACCTCGGCCTGATCAGCCTGGGGATTCTGGGTGGCGGCCCATACTTGGACGCCAGTGCTGGTTATTCGAGCGGTGGCAACCGGCGGCTCCATCGGTGCGTGGCTCAGGTGTGGAACATAATACTCTGCATCTAATCGTGTGGTGGCTGCGGCTAATCCGGCATTGATATCGCCCTGGCGTCGAATGACTCTGCCGGGTTCGCGGGCTTTTTGCTCAAGACGCTGTTGATATTCTCGAGAGTCATAGGTGCCGTTTGCGCCATTATCCCAAACGATCTCAAGGGCGTTACGACCCTGGATCGCCGCCCAGGTGTTGGTCGCAATCACCGCGATACCGCCCAAGGGTTGATAAGCCAGGGGCGCGCTCGGCGCTGGGATGACGATCACTTTAAGTACCCCTGGAACCGCGAGGGCCGCGCTGGCATCAAAGGATTTGACCTTGCCAAGGACCACGGGTGGTCGGGCGACCACCGCGACTCTAGTGTCCGGTAGACGCACATCTGCTCCAAAAACCGCGCGGCCATTGATCAAATCATCCATGTCCACTGAAGCCATACCGGTATTGATATAGCGCCATTGGTCTCGGGGCTTAAGGTTGATCGCAGCGTCTTGCGGAATCTCAACCGTCATCAGGCGCTTGATGACGTCCTGAAAGTCCAGTTGCCGGCCGGTCTTGGTATGAGAGATCGTATGATTCGCAACGACACATTCGCCGG
>Ga0115570_10003902_pt1 | contig 10866 bp, 11 predicted proteins | sample COGITO_mtgs_1205_3_FD_87294 | JGI IMG/M metagenome (GOLD analysis project Ga0115570, IMG submission 87294) | Pelagic marine microbial communities from North Sea - COGITO_mtgs_120524 | ecosystem: Environmental > Aquatic > Marine > Epipelagic | place: Germany:Helgoland, sampling site Kabeltonne... | reverse complement strand
GAAAAAGAAAAAGAAAAAATCTCACTTTAAATTTGGTGGAGGCATATATAAGGAACTTAATGATTTAGAACCATGTCCAAAGACTAAATCAAAAGGATGTCAATGTAGTAAACTATCAGAGATATCAGAAGCAGATGAAACAGTTAAAGCAATATGTAGTTTAGAACACACCGAAGGCAATGTTAAAGGCGTAATAAAATTTAAACAAAAACCAGGAAAGGCCACAATAATAAAAGGCATAGTAAAAGGACTAACACCAGGCAAACATGGCTTTCACATACACGAGTTTGGTGATTTAAGTAAAGGCTGTGAATCAGCAGGTGCCCATTACAATCCAGACGGTGTTGATCATGGCAGTTTACAACAAGGACACGTGGGTGACTTAGGCAATATCGTAGCAGATAAATCAGGCACAGCAAGATTTCAAATAAAGGCAGAAAGGGTAGAACTTTCAGACGTAGTAGGCAGAGCAATAGTTATCCACGCAGACGAAGATGATTTAGGCAAAGGTGGAGATGAAGAAAGTTTAAAAACAGGTAACGCAGGTGAAAGGGTTGGCTGTGGTGTTATCAGACTCAGAAAAGTAGTAGAAGAAAAATACAAACGTAAGATATCAGACAAACATTTTGATAGAAACCAATTACCACAGATAAGACGAGATGATTTAGAAATATCACCATTTACTTTCTCTGAAGGTGAAATACTAACAAGTCTTATAAAACCAGTTCAAAGCCAACGTGTAGAAGGTTTGGCTGAAGATGCCGAGAACGGCTTTTTTGATGATGATTACAGACCTTTAATATTAGATAAAGATAATTATCTAGTAAACGGCCACCATAGATTAGATGCCGCACATGTTTTAGGATTGTATGAAGTTAATGCAATACAAGTAGATGCTACACTAGAAGAATTAATGAAGCATTTTGAACATAAAATTAGTTACGATAAAGTAGTAGAATCTAAGATAAATAGTAATGATATGAGAGCAAAAGAATTTTTATACTTAAAATTTAAGAAATCGCTAGTAGAGGCTGACCTTGCTGAACAAATGTTTGGCATTAATGAATATGATATTCTCGACATGTTTATAGGTTCTGATAATGTGGATCATATATTTGGTAGTGTTAGACGAGGAACTCCAGACTTTAAATTTGAAGGAATTAGAAATTTAAAAATGTATCTTAAGAAAAAAGGTATATGGGACGAAAATAGAGGATCAGGGTTAGTTTATAAAAACATAAATTTTAATAGAATAAACCCTGCAAAACTTAATCAGAATAAACTTAGTAACTTGCTAACATTTGCAACAAAACTTTCAGAGAATACAAACAGCATAACAGAAGCAGGTGAAAAATTAAAAGGAATTATAACAACTGTAACAAATCCATCTTCGACACAAATGCAAACAGTAACCCAATTACAAAATCAAATGGTTACCCTTAAAGGTCAACAAATTAAAATGGTCGACGGTATGGATAATCTAATTAAGAGCGTATTTGGAATTAGTGTAGCATGAGGCTCCTAGAATTCGAAAACATCAGCGAAGTATTTACTCCTCAAATAGAGGGATGGTATAATGTTGATGATATAAGAATATGGTTTGCAAAAAATTATAATAGTAAAATAGCAAATGCTTGGGACGAAGCAACATCAGGTTTAGTTACAGAAATTCCTGTTATTCAACAAGATCAAAAACTAATAGACGAATATAAAGAAAAAGATATAGAAATAATGAATGATTGGCTATCAGGCCTGTTCCCTTTTAAGATGATAGACTTGCAATATCATAGGGGTAAAGCAATTTGGAAAGTAATGGAAGAAGAATTAGAAGAAGATTGGAAAAATGTAGCCAGAGCAGGGTTGGCAACAGCCGCATTAGGAATGGGAGTTGCTGGTATGGATAGTGTTACACCTGATGACTTTGCGCCTGACAAACCACAAGCAGTTAAAAGTGTAGACAACGATATAGACCGCGACCTTACTGAATTTGAAAAATCATCAAAAGAATTTAACGACTTGTATAATAAGTATATACAAAAATTTACAGATGAAGCAAAGAATAGTTTTGATAGAAATCATATTAAAGATAAGGCAGAACTTCAAACCATAAAGCATTGGCTAAAAATGTTTAATTCACGGGCAGACTTTACTGATTACCTAAATAAAACATATCCTGATAGAGTAAAAGCACAACAAGATACTAATATAAACAACACAATGCCAAATAGTATGCCAGACAGAGTAGGCGAAAACTTTGCTGACGGTAAAAAGAAAGGCAAAAGCAGACCAGGCAGAGTAAAACGTGCAGGAGCAAGTTGCGATGGCTCTGTAACAAGCCTGCGTAAAAAAGCAAAAGACAGCAGTGGTGAGAAAGCAAAAATGTATCACTGGTGTGCCAACATGAAGTCAGGACGCAATAAAAAGTAGTTAAATACTACTATGCAGATCAAACCCACATTAGATCATATACCAGTTTTTGAATTATCAAAATTCGATTTACCAGACATTCAAACAAATAATACTTTAGAATATGGGGAAAATTCTGTAAGCAAGGCTTCAGTTTTAAGAAAAGAAATCACTAATGTATCAGATGAATTTTTACAACGATGGCATGAGCATGGAGACACATTAGAAAAGTTTATTAAAGACCCGCAATTACAAAAAAATAATTTAGAAATGGGTGCTATGTGGTTTGGCCGAAATCAAAAATTTAGATGGAATTATTCTGATTCGCCAAGAATTTTACAGGATTCGCCCGGCTTTCATATGGACCCTCATATAGATAATAGAACAGTATTTGGTGTAGTTATCGTTAATTTAAAAGATAATCCTGTAGGTTCAGGCACAACTATACTCGATCCATGCAAACAAAAACTAATTTATCAAGCCCCTACAGAGAAAGGAACAGGCATTCTATTTTTTAATAATTGGAATACTTGGCACATGATAGAAAATAGGTCTAAAGAAAATAGATTAATTTCATATCAAACCTTAAGTATAGACAATATAAATATAGATAATTAAAGATAAATAGTTTATATGAAAATAAATGATATTATTAATGAGACAGCATCAGCAGGTTCTACTGGAGCAGGTAGTGTTGCTACTGTTAATGCACCACTAGGAGGCATGATTAAAAGACCCAATCCTAGCATTTATACAAGTAAACCAATTAAGAGTAAATCAAGTGCGAGCCGTAAAAGGAAAAAATCAAAAACTAAGTCTAATTAGCAGTTTAGAATCAAAATTATTCAATAAAATTGAAGAAGATGGCTTTTTAGAAGTAAATAGTATGTCAGAGCGAGATAATTATCTCGCAGACGAGTTGTATAAACGAGATATTCTTAAAAAAGTTAAAAGAGATAATACCATTGGTTACAAAACATTCAAAAAAGAAAATTAATAGAAAAAAATTAGCAAAAGGACTAGAACATATTACTAATAATGTTGCTAAACGTCAAGGCTATTTCTTTAGAAAAAATAATTTTAACTTTTATGATATCCATAATTTAACTACAAATCAAAAAGTAGTATTTGATATACCCTTTCAAAGAACTGCATTAGCAGTAACTAAAATACTTAATAGCAAAGAGCATGAACGTAGTATATCACTAGATAGATTACAACAGAAATGCCAACTCTTTCACAAGCATTATAACGATACAATTTTTTATAATCATACATTAGAGACGTCTACAGACAGTTTTAAAAAGCAAATGGTTATATCTAGAATAGATTTATCCGTGGCATACCTCAGAACTATAAAAGAAGATTTAATAAACTATTAATTTTTTTCTGCAGAAATGATAAATAACACATATACAATATATTAGGATAGCATAATGTTTATTACAGATTTTAACCAAAACAACAAAGAAAAGATTATTAGTTTACAAAAAACTCTCAAGGAAGAGTTTGGTATTGCTATAGTTCAAAAGTTTCCTACCGCAGATAAATTAAAACTTTTGAAAGATTCAGCAGATAGAAAAATTGTAAGCATAAAAGGATCTAATCAACAATTTCAATTAGAGCCTGAGTATATCAAATACTTAGGAATCAGAGACTTGTCTGCTACAATGTTAGCAGAAGGAATATATGCTGAGTCTCCAAAGTATGAGGAGATGAAACAATCACTATGTGCAAGTGTTCAAAACTTAATGGATAGCGGATACTCAATTGATGAAGCATGTGGTGAATGTATGAACAGGTATAGAATGGATCCTAATTGGGCATTCGATGATGACCATGTAAAAACTATTGTGTTAAAAGCGGCGAAAGATTATATGGAAGCATGTAGTGGTAAAATGGAAGCCATTGATGAAGTATTAGATGAAACAAATACAGAATTAAATGAATATCTATTAAGAGAACTTGCTAAAGAATGCGGTGTTGAGTTATCAGATGTGTCAAGCATAGATGCTATTGAAGAAAAACTAAACATGTTTGCACAAGTAAGTGGCAAAAGCAGAGACTCAGTTGTTGGTTTCTTAAACGGTTTAGAAGAAGATAAAGTCGAAGCAGGTATTAGATATTTTGGTGGACAAATTGCTTTTGAAAACAAAGGCAAAGACCATGACGATGACGGTGATGTAGATTCAGATGATTACATGGCCGCTAGAGATAAAGCAATTAAAAAAGCAATGAAGAAACAAGATGCTAAGGAAAGTATGTTTGATAGTATTATAGATGAAATGATTGCAGAAGAAATAGAAGGAACAACTGTTGATGAAGCAGAAGTTGTTATGGCTGTTAGAGCATTAGCAGACGACATTCAAGACCAAGTTGAAAGATTAGGTAGAATGAAAAACGAAGATATTCCTGCTATATCAGATTCAATGGTTAGTGAATTTGGCTTAGAAAAAGCACAAGGTTTTAAAGAACAAGCAGAACAAATCTTAGACGATGCTTTACAAAGTTCAAAAAGTTCTAAAGAAGGAATTGATGGACTTATAGGAAGTATAACAGGAGTTGGTTCTCTAGGAACTAGCGACTTAGAAGCAGAAGAACCAATGGGATTAGATGCACCGGCAGACGGCGTTGACCCAATGGCAGATATGGATTTAGATGTTAACGAACCTGCGGCGGCTGGACCAGAGGAAGAGCCACTAGGCAGAGCACCAGTAGAGTTGTAAAATGCTCATTAATGAGGTCATTCAGAAAGTAAATGAATCCTACTACGAAGATTTAATTGTAGCAATTCAAGACGAATTATCTAAAGGAGAAGTTCAACAGAATGGCGAAATGGATACTGAAGAACTTCAAATGAGACTTTCTCAACTAAACTTTGATTTAGATATAGAAGATTTAATTAAAGCAGTTGAAGATAGTGGATTTGCAAGTAGCCAAGATAAAGATGTCATTAAACTTAAAGGTGAATTACCAGCAGATATTAATACAGATGTAGAAGATCCTAGTGATAGAGTAGGCGATTTAGCAGGTAACCAAGCAATGAAAGATATAAAAGCGGAGTTATAGAATGCCAGGAATATTTGTAACGGCGGCTAATGCCAGAATTAAAAGCAGAAACAATACTGTAATTCACAATGAAATTACTTCAATTGAAAATGCCGTCTATGCCAATATAGATGCAGGTCTTTTATATGCAAACGTTAATAATTCCACAATGACTAATAGCAATGTATATTACAATGTTCATAAAAGTATTACAACAGATGCTACTAAAAAAGATCAATTAGATTATGTTAAAAAATATTTTAAAGATTTAGGATATGGCGTAAATATTGTTACAGATCCTAGTTCCAATACACATCTACAATGGAACATTTCCTGGTAGATTAACTCAAAGAAATCTTCAAACAAGATAATAACTTTAATAATTTAAAATTTGGACTTCAATTTACTTGACAGATTAGTATCACTTCATATAAGTAATATTACATTCACAAAGACATAAACTTTATGCTAGAAACAAAATACGAATACCCCAAACTAAAACGAGTTACAGCAAAGTCCGGTCAACGCCAATATACAGGTGATGATAATAATCCTGTGCCAAGTGTTACAACAATTTTATCAGCAACAGGTGATAAAACTGCTTTAATTAACTGGCGTAAACGTGTAGGAGAAGCAGAAGCAACTCGTATAAGCACAGAGTCAGCAGGACTTGGAACTAAAGTTCATAATGCTTTAGAAAAATATATCCTACTTGAAGAATATGAAATTAAAGGAAATAATCATATAAGTGTAATGGCCAAGAATATGGTTAATGAAATGATAGATAAAGGCCTTAGTAAAGTAGATGCCATATATGGTGTTGAAGTCGGACTTATAGCACAAGGATTATACGCAGGAACATCAGATGCAATCGGTATGTATGAAGGTGAAGAAGCAATTATAGATTTCAAAACTTCAAAAAAGATCAAAAAACGTGAGTGGATTGAAGACTACTTTATGCAAGGTTGTGCTTATGCATTAGCACATAACGAAATGTTTAATACTAAAATTAAAAAAGTAGTTATATTAATGGTAGACAGAGAAGGCAACTTTGCTGAGTTTACTATTAAAGATGACGAATTCGTTGAATATTGCAATAAATGGTCCGATAGACTTACAGATTACTATTCTAAGTAATTTATAAAAGTGATAAATACATACTAACTAGGAGATAGATTAGTATGGCTACGAGCAACAACGCAGTAATTATTTCAAGGATCCAGAATAGACGTGGTCTAAAGCAGGATCTTCCAAAACCTTTACGATCAGGGGAGATTGGTTTTGCAACAGATACAAGACAAATTTATATAGGCGGCGACACCGACCTACTTGTCAACTCTGGACTTAATAAAGTTGCACAGTTTGAAAAAACACCATCGTCTATTAACTACACAAGAAATATTGCTAATTTACAAATAATTAAATTTGAAGTTCCAGGTAAATTTTATGCCAAAGGAGATGCTACATGGAATAGCATTAATAAAGTTACATCTTGGATAGGCAGTGACGTATTTAAAGCAAGTGCAACAGTATTTACTAATTTAGATACAAACGAAAAATTTACATCTACCGATATAAACGTTACTAGAGACGGAGTCATCTTAACAGGCGACGACTTAACAAGTTCCGTTGCTAGTGTAGCCGCAGACAAAGATTATGCATTCTTGCAAGGTGGAACGAATGCAAGTGATTCACAAAATTTAGGTTTTAGATCAGCACCGCTAACAACTGAAGAAATTGGTTTAACATATTACGGTAATGCAACATTAATTACTGCATTATCTAAAACATCACCTGATACTGACGTTGGTAATTATGTAACAGGTGTAACAAGTTTTTATAACGATGCTACTTTATGGACAAACTTAACAGGGCAACAGATTCCAAGTTATAGACAATTAAACAGTAAAAACATCAGAGTAGCACCTTCAACTGGTGTAGGTTATATTGGATTAGAATTTGGTAAACATATAACCCCGTCGACAGATATTAAATACACACCAGGAACAATTTCATATGCAAGTCCAACATTAGGAAAACTTTTTGTAAGTAGAAACAGCGACATAGAAACATCAAAAGCATTTACTGTAAGTGGAAGTAATGTTGTAATTACAGCAGATCCAACAATTAAAAGTTATAGTGTAAGTGCTCCAACAAACTATGCATACTTATCAGGCGGCACAGGCTGGATTAATAATAAAGTTATGCAGGTAGTTGCAGTAAATGGTTCTACAAATTTTACAGTTGCTATACCAAGCAATACAGCCTCTTACACAAGGTCTATAACGTCAAAAGATAGTGGTAATGCTGATACAATATCAATGACAGTTCAAGACTCAGATCTAATATCAGTAGGTGACGGTGTAACATTCTTAAATAATAATTCAAGTAACGCAAAAATAGATAACGGTGTTGTTACAGCAGTAACACCTGCAACTAAAAGTGTTACAGTAAATGGATTAACAGCAGGAGCAAGTATAGGTGCAGGTAACTTGTTTATAACACATGGTGGCAACAGTAATAGTAACGTAATAGTTTATTCTGTAAACCATGGATTTGATAAAACAGAAAATGTTAATGTAGATGATGCTTCTTTTGGAAAATTTAGTTCGTCGATGGCTGTTACAAGTAATTGTGAAGCAAGTGCAAACGCATTCTCAGTTACTACATCTTCAGCAGTTACATCAGGCAATCAAGCATTAACAATTACACCTGTATTAGTAAACGGAACTACTTCGATAACTCCTGTAATTTCAACAGATTTATCAAACATAACAATTACAAGTGGAACAGATGTAGGTTCAGTTGTAGCAAGAGTGAATGGTCTTAACAAGTGGCCTAAACTAAACAAAGTTCCAAACTCCGACAATCAGTTATACTTAACACATGCTGAATCATTCCAAAAGCAACCAGAATGGTATGAAGGATTTAGAATACATTCAGACTCTGCGTTTACGCAAAATAAGTTAGGTTTAACAGTAGGAAATTATGATAAAACAGATTCTACTATAAAAGCAAAATTAGAAGATTGGTTGTTTGGTGCATTTGCAAAAGAACCAAGATTTAATTACTTTAAAAATGTATATGTAGGTGGCGGAGCATCCGGCATATTTTCAAATTCAACTGTTGGTGGTTCTACTGTAACTTTTACAAACTACAGTTTAACAATCGACGAAGATTTAAAAGAAGCAACATTTGGTTCACGCGAAGAGGCAAGAGACTTTGCAGAAATATGTAACAACATATACTTTACAAGTCAACAGTCAGGATTAACTGGTTATAATAAAGGGTTACTTAATCTTAAAACCAACATAGAACTACTTACAAGAGATGCATTAGAAGCCGGTGAGGCTACAACAGCCTATGCAAGTCCTGAATCTATTGCAATACCAAACGGCACAGGTAATAACATTCTAACAAACCTTGACCCTGAAGCATATAATACATTCTTCGTGGAATACAGTATGAAAGATACTAATTCTAATACATCTATCAATTACAGTCGTATAGGTTCAGTAATGTTTGGTGCAGATAAAGATCAGCAAGTAGCATATATAAACGATCAATATTCAGATAGCAAACAAAATATATCAGTTGGTAACGTAGATCTTTATGTTAATTATGTAACAGGAACAGACAAGTTTGACCTTAGGGCAAACAACACTTTAAGTCCTGCATCTTCCGTAACGATGAATTACATCGTTCGTAAGTGGAAATCTTAATCTAAGATTTCATGTTTGAAAAGCATCACACACCTCAAGATCGCCAAAGAATTTGGAGAGACTTTCGCAGTCGCGAAGATTTAACTGTAGATATTATAGTAAAAGAATTTAGTAAAATAAAGGTCCTAGATAGATACTTAGATTACTATACACCTAAAACTTGGCCCAATGTCTTTACTATATTATATGATGGAATGTTTTGCCAAACTGGTATAACCTTACTAATGATTGCAACATTAGATTTTAAAAACTTCATAAAAGATGACCAGTTAATTTTACCTGTGATAAGTAATAACGAGATCGGAAATACAGGTATAGTTTTTTCTTTTAACAACAACTTCCTTAATTTTGCCCCCGGGGAATTAGTCCCCAAGGAAATAGCCTTAGAACAAGGCACGTTGTTTCAGACTCATACCATTGAAAAAAAGTCAATTTATACTTGACTTTAGTGCAGTTTTATATTACAATAAAACTCAGGTAAATATATTTTTTAAAACAAAAACAATACGGATTTTTCACACACATGCAAGTTATAAAGAGAGACGGAACACTAGAAGACTTAAACATTGACAAGTTACACAAGGTTGTAATGTATGCTTGTGAAGATATAACAGGCGTTAGTGCATCACAAGTCGAAATCAATAGTCAGATACAATTCTTTGATTCAATCAAAACAGAAAGTATTCAAGAAACACTTATTAAAAGTGCCGCAGATCTTATCTCAGAAGAAACACCAAACTACCAGTATGTAGCAGGTAGACTTATTAACTATCATTTGCGTAAGCAGGTATACAATGCATTTAAACCTCCTTGCTTATGTGATATTATACAAGATAATATAGACGCAGGATTTTATGATCCAGAGTTTACAGAACTATACACTAAAGATGAGATAGATGATCTTAATAAACATATTAACCATGACCGAGATGAAGTATTAACCTATGCGGCCATGGAACAGTTTCGCGGTAAGTATCTTGTGCAGAACAGAGCAACAGGTGAAATTTTTGAAACTCCACAAGTTGCATACATGATGATTGCGGCAACATTGTTTGCAAAGTATCCTGCAGAAACTAGATTACAGTATGTAAAAGCATATTACGATGCTATCAGCACATTTAAAATTAGTTTGCCTACACCAATTATGGCTGGCGTAAGAACACCACAAAGGCAATTTAGCAGTTGTGTATTGATTGAAACTGATGACAGTTTAGATAGCATTAATGCAACCACAAGTGCTGTGGTTAAATATGTAAGTCAAAAAGCAGGTATTGGTATTGGTGCAGGAAGCATTAGAGCAGTTGGTTCTAAGATTAGGAGTGGAGATGCTACCCATACAGGAGTTATCCCCTTCTATAAACTATTTCAATCAGCAGTTAAGAGTTGTAGCCAAGGTGGTGTAAGAGGCGGAGCGGCTACACTATACTATCCTATTTGGCACTTAGAAGTTGAAGACTTATTAGTGCTAAAGAACAATAAAGGTGTAGAAGATAATCGTGTAAGGCACATGGATTACGGTGTGCAATTTAATAAACTTATGTATGAAAGACTTATTAGTGGCGGTAACATCACATTGTTCTCGCCTAAAGATGTTCCTGGTTTATATGATTCATTCTTTACCAACCAAGATAAATTTAAAGAATTATATGAAGCGGCAGAACGTAAAACAAGTATTAGGAAAAAGTCTATT
>Ga0115570_10003900_pt1 | contig 10875 bp, 10 predicted proteins | sample COGITO_mtgs_1205_3_FD_87294 | JGI IMG/M metagenome (GOLD analysis project Ga0115570, IMG submission 87294) | Pelagic marine microbial communities from North Sea - COGITO_mtgs_120524 | ecosystem: Environmental > Aquatic > Marine > Epipelagic | place: Germany:Helgoland, sampling site Kabeltonne... | reverse complement strand
CTCAGGGCGGGTATTAACGCCACCAGTAAGGCACTGACTGAGACACTAAACGACACCCCAACAATACCCCAAAGTAAGGGGTCTCCGCTTAAAAGCTGGCTAATGGCAGTCACACATGTAGTCCATAGATCATTCATTGAATGAGTGACCTAGCTGAAGGTACAAATAACACCTCATCATCAATCCGAAAATTTCCAATGGCCTCTTGACCTGCCGCACCCACTAACCACTTTGCAAACTGACGCGCTGAGTTGACATTAGCATGACCATGACGCTTTGGGTTAACCAATATAACCTGGTATGGGTTGATTAAACGGGGGTCACTTTCAAGCACTAACCGCAGTTCAAGCTTATTTTTTAGAGCTAACCAAGTCCCTCGATCACTCATAGTGTAGGCGCCTATTTCAGATGCCATTTGTAGGCTGTAGCCCATGCCACGACCTGATTCAAAGTAACCATCGAAGGTTGGTAAAGCACCTAAGTGCTGCCACAGTTGTAATTCTTTTTTATGGGTTCCTGAATCATCACCTCGAGAAATAAACTGTTGGTTAGCCACCATAATCAATGACAGTCCTTGAGTCACAGTGCGAGCGCCACTAACTTGCGCTTTATCATCTTTTGGACCCACTAAGACAAAATCATTATGCATTACCCTTTGGGCTTCAATGCCAAAGCCTTGATCAATAAAATGTGCCTCTGCCACAGGTGCGTGGGTCATGACCAAATCAACGTCACCATTTTCAGCCATTTTTAGGGCCTTACCCGTACCTACGGAGATGACTTGCACTTCAGTATTACTGACTTTTGCGTAATGGCTCAATAAGTATCCCATCAAGCCTGAGTTATAGGTACTGGTGGTGGTCGCTAAGCGGATACTATCGGCCAAAACTAGGCCACTTAAAAGCACCAAGGCAGTTGCCAATGCTCCTCGCTTTAGCAGTAGTTGTATATATCTCATGGTGTGTTAATTACTTTACAGTAGGAAGGTCATAATTAGTGACACCATTTTGCCCACGTTGACGAAGGAAATGGTCCATTATGGTTAAGGCCATCATTGCCTCAGCGATCGGTGCAGCCCGAATTCCCACGCAAGGATCATGGCGACCCTTGGTAATCACTTCCACTGCTTGCCCTTGGATATCAATAGATTGTCCTGGTAGGTGCAGACTAGACGTAGGTTTAAGCGCAATTCGAGCAACAATATCTTGGCCACTACTGATTCCCCCTAATATTCCACCCGCATGATTCGATAAAAATCCATTGGGAGTCATTTCATCACGGTGTTCTGTGCCGCGCTGGGCCACTGCTGCGAAGCCATCACCAATCTCGACACCCTTGACCGCATTAATACTCATGAGTCCATGAGCTAACTCAGCGTCTAAGCGATCAAACACTGGCTCACCAATACCTGCCGCTACTCCTTTAGCCACAACGGTGACTTTAGCCCCTATGGAGTCACCCGACTTGCGTAAAGCATCCATAAACTGCTCTAGTTCCTCAAGCTTATCAGCTTGGCCACAGAAAAATGGATTATCATTGACAATATGGGGTTCAGGACAGGCCAGTTTAATGGGGCCTAATTGTGAAAGATGAGCATTAATAGAGATGCCATGCCCTGCCAAAAACTTTTTAGCTACGGCCCCTGCTGCGACGCGCATGGCGGTCTCGCGCGCTGAAGAACGGCCACCCCCCCGATAATCTCGGATGCCATACTTATGCATGTAAGTGTAATCTGCATGGGCGGGACGAAATTGGTCCTTGATGTTGCCGTAGTCCTTAGACCGATGGTCTGTATTTTCTATCATTAAGCCAATGGGCGTGCCCGTAGTACGGCCCTCAAACACCCCAGATAAAATACGCACCTGATCTGCTTCTCGGCGCTGAGTGGTGTGGCGTGACTTGCCTGGCTTGCGGCGATCTAGATCAACTTGCAAATCGGCTTCACTTAATTCGATGCCAGCTGGGCAACCATCAATGGTTGCACCCAAAGCTGGGCCATGACTTTCACCAAAGGTGGTGACCGTAAATAATTTACCAAAGGTATTACCAGACATGGGCTTTTTTACTCTCAAATTTAGCAGGCTAAATTATAGCTGGTTAATGGTCTCAGCCGCAATAAATAGACTTATCAACGGGACTGGTGCCATGTGTAAAATTGAGCTTGATACTGACGACATTGGGCCCCTGTAAGACAAAAAATCCCATTACCACCCTGGCTCAATTCTAGCCACATAAAAGGGATCTCAGGAAAAGCTTGTTGCAATGCCAATTCACTATTGCCTACCTCAATAACGAGGAGACCTTGCTCTGAAAGCCAATCAGCAGCCTCCGCTAGCATCGCCGCCGTGAGGTCAAGCCCATCATCACCTGAGACCAGAGCCATTTTGGGCTCATGAGTATATTCAGCAGGCATATCATCATAATCATGGGCATCGACATAAGGTGGATTACTAACGATCAGATCATAGCGATGAGGCGACAGGCCAGAAAATAAATTAGAATCATAGACCTGCAGTTGGCCATTCAAACCGTGGCGATCAATATTTTGTTGACTCAATAATAAGGCTGCGGGTGAAATATCAACCATATCAACCCGTGGAATGTCCATATGCAGCGCCATGGCAATACCAATACAGCCACTGCCACAGCAAAGATCAAGGGCAGTTTTGGGGAGCTGATTAATAAACGGCGAAAAATGATTACCAATAAGTTCTGCGATGGGCGACCGAGGGATGATGACGTCCTCACTGACCCCAAAGGGAATACCTGCAAACCATGTCTCTCCTGTTAGGTAAGGCAAAGGTAATCGCTGCTGAATGCGTTTTTCTAGCCAACTTTTGACCTGCAGTAATTGTGTATCAGTGAGTTCCTTTTGCAATTCATCTTGCTGTGTGTCCAGTGGCATACCACAGGCTCCCAAAACCAAAAACACAGCTTCATCCCAGGCATTATCCGTACCGTGCCCAAAGTAAACCTCAGCATCATTGAGCGCCCTCTCTGTGGCTTCGATGGCCTGCAATAATATAGTGGTCATGTGTTATTTAATGCTAATAATCTAATAGACCATTGTAAGCTAAGCCTTGTCCCGATACCATGATGCTATGAATACAACCTGTGTTAATCGAGCATGAGCTTACCATCGGACCAAGATCCCCAGGATCTCTCACCAGACCCAGACTTTAGATCCGCATTGGGCAAAGTGTCGGCATTAAAAAAAACGGGCCGCCAAACAACACCTGCAATAAAGGGTATAGATGCCCTAAGCACGGCCACTCGCCGAGCTGCTGCGATTGAACAGGTGCAAGAAAAAGCTGCTCTGGGCGAGCAAGGCTTTGAGTTAATTGAGTCAGAACAAAGCATTAGCTATTCCCGTGTGGGTCTAGATAGCGGCAGTCTGCGACGACTTAGCCACGGTCACATGCGCCCCACACTGACCCTTGACTTGCACGGCTATCGCGTTGAAGCCGCAAGAGATTCTGTATGGCAGGCTGTAAAACATGGGCAAGCCGAAGGAGATCGGTGTTTACTCATTGTGCACGGCAAAGCTGGAGCTGGCTATAAGGATGAGAGTGGAGCAATCACAGGCGCAGGCCAAGCCCTGATTAAGTCCCATGTCAATCATTGGCTGCAGCAACTTGATGGGGTCCTAGCATTTACTTCTGCGCTACCAAAAGATGGGGGTACTGGCGCACTTTATGTATTACTTAAAAAGGCCAAAAAAAGAGCTATATATAGGGGCTTTAACCTTTACCTCAGCCACAACTTCACGTATCGTGCGCGTAAAAAACTAATCCCTCTTTTATTATGAAATTAATAAATAGAGCAGCAATACAAATAGCAAGAGAAGGTCTATGGAAAAAGCATACGAAAAAATCCTCACGAGCATTGGCGAAGATATTAACCGCCCAGGTTTAAAGGACACCCCTAAAAGGGCAGCTAAAGCTTTTAAGTTTCTCAACAATGGGTACGACAAAAACATCGACGACGTTATTAATGGCGCCCTATTTCCATCGGATAACGAAGAGATGGTGATCGTCAAAGACATAGAGCTATACTCTTTGTGTGAGCATCATCTATTACCCTTTATTGGTAAATGCCATGTGGCCTATTTACCTTCAGGTAAGGTGCTAGGTTTATCTAAAGTCGCGCGCATTGTCGATATGTTTGCTCGGCGTTTGCAAATCCAAGAAAATATGACGAAGCAAATTGCTGATACTATTATGCAAGTCACTAACGCTAAAGGAGTGGGTGTAGTGATTGAAGCCCAGCATATGTGCATGATGATGCGAGGGGTTCAAAAGCAAAATGCAAGTATGAAAACCTCAGTGCTGCTAGGAAAACTGCGTGAGGATGCACGCACTCGGGCAGAGTTTTTGACCTTAATTAAGTCTTAGTTAAGTTTTAGGTTTGACCTGCAGTGCGTCAAGCGCTGCATGGCGGCCAATTTGTATCATTTCCTTAGCTCGATGGAGTTCAAAAAAGCTGCAAGCATTGCGGTCTATCTTCACCTCAATGTCAGGTTCATAACCTGCCATTTTGTATTTTGTCATGGTCGACTGCATGGTCTCAAAACACTGGGTAAACATTTCCAGCTTATTCCACTGCAAATGACTGCGCTGGCTTTTAGATGTCTTTATACTAGGTACATTCCAGTCATCACTATAACCCACAACATTTAAGTTTGAGCCCTGCACAGGGCGCAGGTTTTCGAGGTTGATATTTAAATTAACCGCCACAATTAAGTCAGCCTGATCTGCCACTGTCGGCATAATAGGCACTGGGTTGAGTAACCCACCATCCACCAAAAATCGATCGTCCTCTGTGACTGGCACAATCATTCCAGGCACCGCCACGCTAGCTCGTATAGCATCCATCATCTTACCCGACTGAAACCATACTTCTTGTTGTTTAACCAAATCTGTAGCTACTGCTGTGAAGGGTATAGGAAGATCTTCAATGAGTTGATTACCTATTAAATCTTCGAGTATGGCGAAGGCTTTTTCCCCACGAATGGCGCCCATAGACAATAACGACATATCAACCAAACGAAACACATCAAAACGGGATAAGCCTGAAACCCACTCAGTAAAGGCCGGTAATTTACCCGCCGCATACATACCGCCCACCACCGCACCCATAGAGCAACCTGACACACTAATAATGTCAAAGCCTTGTTCTTCTAATACTTGAACCACCCCAATATGGGCATTACCACGGGCACCGCCACTTCCCAATACCAATGCGACGCTAGGCATGCTCATTGTCCCTTTTTAGTTGTTCATTCTTGGATCATTTCCAAGTGAAAATAGACTTTCTTGTTGCCTCGTTGCGTACTATACACTGCATAGTAGTTTAGCCCCGTTTTACCAATCTGCTTCAAAGCCGCATAAGATTGTTGGCTGTCCAAACCATACAATCGGGATTGTTTGAAGACTTGATTTGCCCATTGATTGCTCGACCCGCAGGTTCTACCATGGCATTGGTACATGATTTGGGCATCTGCCATTTGAAGCTCTTGTAACGCTTTTTCATGCACAACTTTGGCACTTAGGCCAGGTAAAACCTCCCAGGTATAGCTGCTAATAGAACCTGATAATTGCATGTTGTACTCAGCAGCAATGACACCATTGACTTTGCGCATGGCACTAATAGGTAAGGTATAAAAAGGTGCATCTCGTTGCACCTGCTCAATCAAACGACTATTTTTAGTCACTTCTAATGTCGTCTCTGCTTGAACGGATAAAGACACAACAAGCCAACTAATAACAATACAAATGTGTCTTATAAACCGAGAAAAAATAATCATGGTTCTTACCTTATGAGTGGAATAAATGTTTCAATTTTAGGCACCCTGCTGCTGCCACCCCACCTTCCAATAATGCCATTGAAGCGGGCATCATCGGAACGCCTGCATGCTTATTAGCCTGGCAAAAATGGCCAATCAAAGCGCTGATTAATGGCTGGTGAGTGATCAGAATTATGCCCTCATCAGTTTGCTTGAGTAAAAAATTTTGCACTTCATTAATGTCACCATGAGGGGTGATGCAATCAAGGCGTTGGATGCTTAAACTGTGTGTTTTTTGATAATAGTGCTCTAACAACAATGAGGCCGTTTGTTGCGTTCTAACATAAGGGCTCACCCAAAGACGAGTGAACTCGTGCCAAGGCAGGGTGGTGTTATTACTTTGCCGAATGACCGCTGCCATGCCCTCTTCCGTCAGTCTGCGCTGCGCATCAGTGGCAGCCCTCTCGCTTGCTTCTGCATGACGCATCAGCAGCAATTTCATTAATCTTCAGCCTTAGGGGTATCCTGTGCCTCCGGCCAGTCATTAAAGGGGAATGGTTTGTCTTCAGTTTGGTAAGACAAAAAGCGGTAACTGTGCAGTATAAAACGCCCCAAGCTATTACTAAACTCGAGTATAGTTAGATGACTCGATTCATTAAATAATCGATATAAAAATTGACCAATGACCAAAAGCACTAATATCGAGGCCGCAATTTCCACCAACAGTAAGCTCAAAAGCATAAATACTAAGCGTAGCCAAAATACTTCTGATGTAAGGTTATTTTTTAATGCTTGCATAGTTTTACTCCGTTGACTCTTAGTTTCTAACATAGGGTCAGTTGCTCCCTATTTCAAGTAATTAACTGCGTTTTAACACAAATTCAACATCTGAGTTTTGATCCCGAGCCATGAGTGATTGGGCAACAGTTGATACATCAGCACCTTGGTAAACCAATGCATAAAGTCCATCAACTAGGGGCATATTCACCTTTAATTCGTCAGCCTTTGCTTTCACTAAGGCAAGGGTATTTACCCCCTCAGCGACTTCTCCCAACTCTGCTACAGCCTCATCGAGGCCTTTGCCTTGGCCTAAAGCGTAACCCACTCGATAATTTCTGCTCAAAGGTGACATGCAGGTTACAATCAAATCCCCAACGCCAGCTAGGCCTAAAAATGTCATTGGGTTTGCACCCATATGCACCGCTAAGCGACTCATTTCTGCCAAGCTTCGAGTTAACAGCATGCTACGGGTATTTTCACCCATGCCCATGGCAGCACTGAGACCCGCAGCAATCGCATAAATATTTTTAAGTGCACCACCTAATTCAGTTCCGTAAGGGTCATTACTTGCATACACCCTAAAAAAATCACATTGCAATAAGGCCTGAACTTGCTGTCTCAGACCTTCATTGTCGCTGGCAATAACTGTGCCTGTTAACTGCTTAGCGGCCACCTCCTTGGCTAAATTTGGACCACTGACCACACCAATAGGATTCTTTGGAAAGTAAACTTCGAGTAGTTGACTCATTAAGAGAAAATGATCCGGCTCTATGCCTTTGGCTGTCGTTACAAGGAACTGCTGATCATTAATGAAGTCTTTAACTTGCTCCAAAACCCCTCTAAAGGCTTTACTGGGCACTGAAAATATAAGGGTGTCTGCATGGCTTACACACCTCTTAAAGTCAGTGACTATTTCAAGGTCGTCATGCAGATATAGGCCAGGCACATACCTCGAGTTGACTCGAGTTTGACGCATTTCTTCAGCAAGATATTGGTCACGTAACCAAAGGCTCACTGGGAAACCGTTATGGGCAACAATATTGGCTAATACTGTGCCAAAACTGCCACCGCCCATCACTGTTACCCGGTGTTGAAAGTTCATGGATATTCCTATTACACTAATAGCTCGCTAGGTGTCGGCTCACAATCTAAACGTTTTCCCAACATTTCTTCTAAATCGGGTATGATGAAAGCATCGTCTTCAGAAGCAAAGCTAATAGAGATTCCAGTGGCTCCAGCCCGGCCTGTGCGGCCAATACGATGCACATAATCCTCTAACTCTTCGGGCAGGTCATAATTAAACACATGACTTACACCATCCACGTGGATACCTCGGCCTGCAACATCGGTGGCGACTAAAATAGGGGTGTCACCACTGCGGAATCGTTCTAGCGTCTTAACTCTTTTAACTTGGGCAACCTCACCAGACAACAGGGCACTTTTTATCCCATCTTTTTGCAATTTCTCTGCCAAATCACGTGTAATGTGACGTCGATTAGCAAACACGATAGCGCGCTCTACACCCATAGTTTTTAGGCAATTCAGTAAGACCTTGTACTTATCAGCTCGGGCCACAGAAAAGAAACGTTGTTCGACACTCGCAGAGGCCAGTTCATCAGACTCAATTTCAACATGCACCGGTTCAAACGTCCATTGCTCTGCTAGGCGCAATATTTGTTCACTAAAGGTAGCACTAAACAACAAAGTTTGACGATCTTCCTTTTTGGGGGTTTGGCGGATAATGGCGCGCACATCAGGAATAAAGCCCATACTTAGCATGCGATCTGCTTCATCCAACACGACCACCTCTACCTCACGCAGATTGACATGGCCACGTCGACAGAAATCCAATAACCGTCCCGGTGTTGCAACCATAATATCTGTGTGCTGTTTTTGTAGTTGTTTCTGCTGAACTTCAAAGTCCATACCACCCACAAGTTGTTGTACGTTGACTTCACAAAAACGAGCTAGATCTTCAGCGTCAGCCGCAATTTGCATCACCAACTCGCGCGTTGGTGCAACAATAAGAGCACGTGGAGTACCTAAACGGCGGGGACCACTAATAGGGAAATCTAAAAAGTCAGTAATCATGCTCAGCAAAAACGCAGCCGTTTTACCTGAGCCAGTTTGGGCTTTGCCAGTAATGTCATTGCCGCTTAGGGATTCAGGTAAGGTTAATGCTTGGATTGGACTGCAATATTCATAACCCAGAGCAGCGACAGCCTGCATGACTTGATCAGGTAGGTCTAGATCGTGAAAACGTGTTTTTCCTTCCTCTTGTGAGACGACAAAATCGTCCAACGACCAGTTATGGTCAGAAGCATTTGAATCATTTGATTTCAAGGTGATTTTCCATTGAGGGACGCGCTCATCCCAGTAAGATAAACTTCAGCGAAGCAGTATAGAGAGTTTGACGCCATTACACAAAATACCATAGCTTAGAGAATTGCCCAATCAACCAAATTGGCGCTGGTAAGGCGGCAGCGCCTGCAATAGTTGTTGTCCATAACGTTTACTAATTATACGCTTATCTAAAATAGTGATTCGGCCCTTGTCATCTTCTTTGCGTAACAATCGACCTGTCGCCTGGACTAGCCTAATACTGGCTTCAGGCACCGATAGTTCAGTAAAACTATTACCACCCAATTTTTCAATCCACTCCGCTAAAGCGGATGGAACTGGACGATCGGGCACTGTAAAGGGCAATCGTGTAATGACCACGTGAGTTAAATAATCCCCCGGTAAGTCGATCCCTTCTGCAAAACTCGCTAAACCAAACAGCACGCTACCCTCTTTCTCATCGACTCGTTGTTTGTGCTGGTCTAACAAACGTTGTTTTGAAGACTCCCCTTGCTGCAAAATCAAATCTTGCCAAACATCTCCCATGCCTTCAAACACAAGCTGCATCACTCGTCTTGAGGTAAATAAGACTAAACTCGCTTCAGTCTTATTTAACTGCGCTTTAAGGCCTTTGATGAGTTGCTCTACAAACACAGTTTCAGAGCCAGGTTCAATGGCTTCTTTAGGCACACAGATCTGTGACTTAGAAAAGTCAAAGGGGCTTTGCACGGCCAGTTGGGTACTGAGGGGGTTCATCCCTGCGTGAGTAATTAAACGCTCAAACCGGCCCAGTGCAGTCAGTGTGGCCGACGTTAACAAGGCTCCAAAACACCGCTGCCACAAATTTTCTTGTAACAATTCCGCCGCCATTATTGGGCTTGCTGAAATTTCTAGATCCACCCGTTCTGGTGTTTGCCAATATTGTAACCATCGAGCCATGGGGACTTCTCCCTCTCGATCTACTTTGGCATAAGCCTGCCATAGTCCAAGTTGCTGTTCAGCGTTTTGTTGTAATACGCCAAAAGCAGCCAAGTAACTTTCAGCTTGATCCTTAGGTAAACCATTTTGGTCACCTTTAACCACGTCGTCCATTAAGCTGTGCAAGGCACCCAAATCTCGGGCCAGACGGGCACTACCTAGGCCCAAGTCATGGCTCATTTGCACTAATTCTGCAGGCACTATACCTTGGGCAAAACGGTAGTTTTCTTGCTGTTGATAACCTTCCTCTGGTCTAAATGCTGACTGGTCTAAAAACTGTTCTAAGCTGATCAACTGTTGTTCAAGCACTTGGATATGATCCTGCACCTGTTGACTGACCTGCGCGCCTTTGCCCCCACCTTGCCACTCCTTCAGAAACTTCTTTACCCCCGAACGCGTTTGACCATACCAGCGGCTCAACTGCCTTATCCCCTGCTGATGGGTGAACTGCTTTAGGGTTTTATCCGCCAAATGATGACCTTCATCAAATATATAAATGGTGTCTTCTGGGGCTGGTAGAATAGCTCCTCCCCCTAAGGCGAGGTCCGCTAGAACTAAATCATGGTTAGTCACAATACAATCTGCCTGTTCTAAACCATCTCTGGCCTTAAAAAATGGGCATTGACTGAAATGGCTACAACGCCGATTCGTACAGCCTTTGTGATCTGTGGTAATAGGCCGCCAGTGGTCTTCGGCTAGCGGCTCTTGCCAAGCATCACGATCTCCATTCCATTGATTACTTCCAAGTTGCACAACCATATCTTTGTACAATGCTTGTTGATGACCATCTAGTTTAAGCGCTAACTCGTCTTCGAATAATGCTTGGGTAGGGTCAATTGAGGCGTTTTGAGACAGCGCTTGATCTAGTCTAGAGACACATAAGTATCGACGTCTACCTTTAGCCAGACGAAAATCAAAAGCATATCCACCATGCTTCTTCAGGGCAGGTAAATCTTTTTGCACGATCTGCTCTTGCAAAGCGATGGTGGCGG
>Ga0115570_10003897_pt1 | contig 10877 bp, 8 predicted proteins | sample COGITO_mtgs_1205_3_FD_87294 | JGI IMG/M metagenome (GOLD analysis project Ga0115570, IMG submission 87294) | Pelagic marine microbial communities from North Sea - COGITO_mtgs_120524 | ecosystem: Environmental > Aquatic > Marine > Epipelagic | place: Germany:Helgoland, sampling site Kabeltonne... | reverse complement strand
TGCGATGCTGATGGCAGATCATTTTCATAAAGAGCCTGTCGCGCAATAAGATAGTAAGCTGAAAGACTGGATGCCGAAGCGTTGTGGGTAGATGGCGATGTATTTTGGGCTGTTTCTGAAGATTTTGCGGCAGTCTGACAGCCTGCCAACACCAGTAATACCATTGCGGCAATAGCAGAAAAAAATATCTGGACTGAACGAGGTTTGGGCATCTTGATGTGCACCTTGGGCTTGCCGCAAAAAGCCACAAAAGCAATAAGGCTGCTGATGTGGCTTTTTATGATGGTTACATATTAGGGTAGTTCGGGCCGCCCCCACCTTCGGGCGTAACCCATTGGATATTCTGAGATGGGTCTTTAATATCGCATGTTTTACAGTGGACACAATTTTGCGCATTGATTTGAAGGCGCGGATTAGTCCCATCATCTTCCCTGACAATTTCATACACACCGGCAGGGCAATAGCGCTGCTCAGGAGCATCGTAAAGGGCAAGGTTATGGTCAATCGGTACGCTCATATCTTTGAGTGTTAAGTGGGCAGGCTGATTTTCTTCGTGGTTCGTACCAGACAGAAAGACAGATGAATTTCTATCAAAGCTCACGACATTATCAGGCTTCGGATAGTCAATTTTTGGCGCGTCTGCGGCAAGCTTCAATGAGCTATGGTCAGCATGGTGATGGAATGTCCATGGTGCGCGCCCTCGTAAAATATAAGTATCAAGAGCTGCATATGCCATTCCTGTCCAGAGCCCTTTAGCAAAGCCAGGCCGGATATTACGGACCTGATGAAGCTCTTTCCATAACCATGATGCTTTGATTGCCTCTGCATAGGAAACAGGCTCAGCAGATGGGGCATCTGATAAGAGCTGCTTAAAGACAGCCTCTGCGGCAAGCATGCCAGATTTCATCGCAGTGTGAGTGCCCTTAATTTTCGGGACATTCAAAAAGCCAGCTGTACATCCAACAAGACAACCGCCCGGGAAGGTAAGTTTCGGAACAGACTGGAACCCGCCTTCATTAAGAGCCCGCGCACCGTAGGAGACACGCCGGCCACCTTCAAATATAGATTTGACAGCAGGATGCGTTTTAAAGCGCTGGAATTCTTCGAACGGCGATAAATGAGGGTTGCTATAATCAAGTCCCACAACATAACCAACAGCAACCTGATTGCCATTCAAATGATATAGGAACGAGCCGCCATAGGTGTCTGTTGCCAGTGGCCAGCCAACAGAATGCCAGACAGCTCCCGGCTTTGATTTTTCAGGCTCAATATCCCACAATTCTTTAATGCCAATAGCAAAAGTCTGTGGGTCTTTGCCTTCACGTAACCCAAAACTATCAAATAATCCTTTGGTGAGGTGGCCGCGGCACCCTTCAGCAAAAATTGTTTGTTTTCCGATGAGGTCCATTCCCGGCATGTAGCCATCGGTCTTCTCGCCATCTTTGCCGATGCCCATATCACCAGTAGCAACCCCGCGCACACTACCATCCTCATTATACAGGACAGTTGCTGCAGGGAAGCCTGGATAGATTTCAATGCCCATGGCTTCGGCTTGTTCACCAAGCCAGCGGCAAAAATTACCAAGTGAGATAATATAATTGCCATCATTATGCATTTGGGGCGGCGTTGGCAGACGAAACGATCCTGTTTTCGTCAGAAACATAAACTTATCGGAGGCAACAGCTGTATCGAGTGGGGCGCCCTTATCCTGCCAGTCAGGGATAAGTTCGTTAAGGGCACGCGGTTCTAAAACAGCGCCAGAGAGAATATGGGCGCCAATTTCGCTGCCTTTCTCAATCAGGCAAATCGACAAATCCTTGCCAGCTTCATCGTTCAGCTGTTTTAGCCTGATTGCTGCTGATAATCCTGAAGGACCACCGCCAACAATCACTACATCAAATTCCATTGATTCACGTTCCATCGTCCGCTCTTCTCTGTCTCTCTTAATTTAATCTTCGAGGTGCCACTCAGTATTTTTTACATATCGTAAAATTGCCACCTTTTCTCTTTACAGACTTATCTCTTCTTAACTGATATCACAATTTACCGATTTGACGCAGACAGACAGCCCTCTATATGACATTCTATCATTAATATTACCCGATAATGCCAGACAGAAACAGACATGACAACGACCTACGAAACCAGAGAAGAGCTGATTTCTGCCCTTCGGTACCAGTTAGATTCTGGTATTGATACGTTGCTTGTTGATACGCCAGAACCTGGCAGCCCATTTATGTCTGCCGATAGTCTGCTAAAAACCGAGGAAATATCACCTAATATAGCGGCATCTCAGGCTATACCCCAGGGTGAAAATCAGTCTAAATATCAGGTCCAGCAGCAGCATTCTGCGCTTGCCGCCACCCCTGTTCAGCATGCGCCAGCCCCATCATTATCCCAGCGGCCGCTAGACCAGGCATCTTCAGGTGCGCCTGATTTATCGTCTGTCAGCAATCTGGGCCAGTTAAAAGATGTGCTGAGTGAGTTTGATGGATGCGCGTTGAAAAAAACGGCAAGTAACCTTGTATTTTCAGATGGTAATCCGGATGCTCGTATTATGCTTATTGGCGAAGCCCCGGGCCGTGATGAAGACCGTATGGGATTGCCGTTTGTTGGAGAATCAGGCCAGCTTCTTGACAGAATGCTAGCTTGTGTTGGTTTTGGGCGGAATGATGTTTACATCACCAATACTCTGCCATGGCGACCACCGGGGAATCGCACACCGTCTAGTGAAGAGGTTCACATGCTCTGGCCGTTTTTATGTCGGCATATTGAATTGAAAGCGCCTGATATTATTGTTGCACTTGGCGGAAGCTCAGCAAAACTTCTGCTTGAGACGACAACCGGTATTCTTAAATTACGCGGAACAGTCACAGAAAAATCGTTTGGTGGACGCGCTATACCTATCCTTGCGACACTGCATCCGGCTTATCTTTTGCGTACGCCCATCCAGAAGCGTGCCTCCTATTTAGATCTTCTCCAGCTTCGCAAAATGGCAGATAATCTTACTCCTGCTGCTACAATATAGTCGCCGGGATAAAGATGGGGATAGTGCTAGGGTCGTAAAATGGTTGAAGGGTGATGGCGTGAAAGGTAGAAGAGTGGTTATGGAAAAGATTCAAAAGGCTTTACCGTCACGTTATCGTGTCCAGAGGGCGCCCCAGCAGACATATATTGATCATAACTATGCTCAACGGGCCCGTATGTGCCTAACCGCTATCGCAAGCATGGTGATTTTTTCCTATTTAATGGTATCGGCTCATGCTGCTTCATTGCCTGACGCGCCAACATCAATTCCGCCTATCTCTATTTTGTCATCGTCTGATGCCAAACTCTATGAAGAGATATTTGCTCTTCAGCGAGCCGGCGATATCAAAACGGCGACCAAAAAAGTAAAGGCGCTCGATAATGAGCTGCTAATGGGGCATGTTTTATCGCAGAAATATCTGCATCCCACGGCATGGCGCTCGACCTATGCTGAATTATCATCATGGCTGAAAAAATATAATGATCACCCCGCAGCGAGCCGGATTAAATGGCTCTCGAACAGACGCAAGCCGAATGCTGCAAAAGCAGCGCGTAATCCAAAGCCGGGCTATTTGAATGGGGTTGGCCTATCGCAGCCACAAAGTTTCAGAGCCACTGTGCCAGAAAGTTGGAAAGGCCGCTCTTCGCCAAAACAGACAGCGGCAATCGCACGCGAAATTCGGCGCTTCATTCGGCGTGGTCATCCATCTGGCGCGGCCGATTACTTAAGTAAAAAATCTACATTGCGCTATCTTACAATATCAGAAGAGGCTCATTTGCGCGGGGAAATTGCGCATGCTTATCTGATTTTTGGCGTGGATGATAAGGCTATTCGTGCCGCGCGGCAGGCTATTGCCAAATCGGGTGAAACAGCGTGGATGGGATATTGGGCCGGCGGATTAGCCGCATGGCGCTCGCATCGTTACGAATTGGCAGGCACTTTTTTCCGGTCTCTTGTTGATCTTGAGAAGGCGCCTGATGTGTTGCGTGCTGGCGCTGCTTTCTGGGCACATCGGGCCTTAATGCGCGAGGGTCAGCCGAAAAGAGCCATGGAGTATCTGGAAATTGCATCCTACTATCCGCATAATTTCTATGGCGTTGTGGCGCTTCAGGTAGCAGGACAGACAAAGCAAATTGAATTTGTTCAGCCATCAGTCTCGGATAGCTTCTTGAGCTGGCTTCGGGTTCAAGCAGGCGGAAAGCGCGCTTTAGCTTTGTTGCAGGCGGGAAATTGGACAGAAGCAGCTCGTGAATTACGCTACCTCCATGGTGAAATGCCAGAGCGTTTTACAACAGACATGATAGGGTTTGCTGCGCGGTATAATATGCCAGGCCTTGCCTTCCGTCTGGCTGACATTTACCGGCAAGATACTGGGGTTGAGTATAATGCTGCGCTTTATCCTGTTCTGGATACAGATGTAGAATTTTCTGTTGATGAAGCTCTTATCTGGTCGATTATCCGGAAAGAATCTGGTTTTTATCCGCTTGCGCGAAGTCATGCAAAAGCCGCTGGGTTGATGCAGATAATGCCAGCAACAGCCGCCTTCATTGCTCGGGATAGACAATTTCGGTCATCCAAGCGCCATTTGCTTCATAATCCGGATGTGAATTTATCACTGGGTCAGGATTACATTGCCCATCTTCTGGATGAGAAGCATATCAAAGGAGATCTTGTCCGGTTGCTTGCTGCTTATAATGGGGGGCCGGGTAATTTGAGAAAATGGCTCCGCTCAACCAATCATCAAGATGACCCGCTGTTATTGATAGAATCTATTCCGGCTCGTGAAACGCGGAATTATATTAAGGGTGTTATCTCGTTTCTATTCATGTACCGGAACCGGTTTGATGAAGAGATGCCGATGCTACAAGGCTTGGTTACGGGCGGTGCAACTGATAATCTGGTGGTGCGGCAGTAAGGATATATACTCCGATGCAGCGCCTCTTTTGCCAAGGGAAGTCCCATGTCACGACTGGATGAAACACGCCCCTTTATACCGGTTCGTATTGCGGTTCTGACCGTATCGGACACACGCGCTCTGGCGGATGATAAATCGGGTGATTTATTAGTATCGCGCCTGACAGAAGCAGGTCATGAGCTAGGGGCGCGCGCCATCGTTCATGACGATGAGGTGCAGATTATCAAAGTTCTCAGGGGGTTTATAGAGACGGCTGATATTGATTGTGTGATTGCAACTGGCGGTACCGGCCTTACAGGGCGCGATGTTACACCTGAAGCGTTTCGGGCGGTTTTTGATAAAGAAATAGACGGGTTTGGCGAAATGTTCCGGTTTCTGTCATTTCAGAAAATTGGCACCTCAACATTGCAAAGCAGAGCTGTTGCCGGTGTTGCGGGCGGCACCTATCTGTTTGCCTTGCCGGGATCGCCGTCAGCTTGCAAGGATGCATGGGATGATTTGCTGGTTCATCAGCTTGATTATCGCCACCGTCCCTGCAATTTTGTTGAGATTATGCCGCGCCTGACAGAAACAGGGCGCGCAGGCCGTCCATCTGGAAAATAATTTCTGGCGTCCCTTATTCAGGAGAACATCAGCATGCCGGCAAAAGAGACTCATTATCCGGATTTCAGCTTCGAGGCGGCACATTGTAACATGGGCCCAGTTATTGGGGTTGATGAAGCTGGCAGGGGGCCATGGGCAGGGCCTGTGACAGCAGCAGCTTTCTGGATTAATCCGGGGAAAAAAGATCAGCTTCCGCACGGCTTAACAGATTCTAAAAAATTATCAGCAAAAAGTCGTGGCCTCATTGAAAGCGAACTCGCCCTCCCCTCAACACCTCATCTATTTGCTGTTGCCCATGCAACTGTTGCTGAAATTGACGAGGGCGGTATCCTGACAGCAACATTTCGGGCTATGAGGCGCGCTATCGAGGCGCTTGCTGGCCTTACAGGACAACCGGCAATGGTGCTTATTGATGGTAACCTCATCCCACCAGACATACCCTATCCCTGTCAGGCGGTTATCCGCGGTGATGGACGTGTGTTATCGATTGCTGCTGCGTCTATCATGGCAAAGCAGGAACGCGATCGTATTATGGCAGCGTTGCATGAAGACCATCCGCATTATGGCTGGATAACAAATGCCGGCTACGGCACCAAAGCCCATAGCGACGCCATCGCTGGCCATGGCATTACACAGCATCACCGCAGAAGTTTTGCCCCGATAAAGACCTATCTAGCGCACGCATCTAAGAGCAACGCCTAACGTATCTTTGGACGCCGCGACACACCTCTTGCATCAGCAGATAAATAACGCTGGCTCACATAAGGGCTTGTGCGGGCTCTCCCACATATCGCGATAGCTTTGTGAGCATAACACAATATGTAGATATCACTTTAGCTATGGTTCATAAATGTTTGACTTTGTTTGATTCTATGATTCAAGGTAGAGGCGAATCACCTATTTTAAACGGATTTAATGCTATGAAGCACGACAGAATTATCCATGCTGATTGCCTTGAGGCGCTGGCTACGTTGCCGTCTGCAAGTGTTGATCTGGTATTTGCCGATCCACCTTATAACCTGCAATTATCAGGAACTTTGACGCGTCCCGATCAGTCGGTTGTTGACGCGGTTGATGATGAGTGGGACCAGTTTGATAGTTTTCAAGCCTATGATACGCTATCTGAAGCATGGCTGCGTGAATGCCATAGAATTTTAAAACCTAATGGCGCCCTTTGGGTTATTGGCAGCTATCACAATATTTTCCGGCTTGGCCGTGTGCTTCAGGATGTCGGCTACTGGATTTTGAATGATATTGTCTGGCGCAAAAGTAACCCAATGCCTAATTTTCGCGGTAGACGCTTCACTAATGCCCATGAAACGCTTATCTGGGCTTCAAAATCAGAAAAATCAAAATACACCTTTAATTATGATGCAATGAAGGCATTGAATGATGGTCTTCAGATGCGGTCTGACTGGGTAATGCCAATCTGTACAGGCCAGGAACGGCTCAAAGGTGCAGATGGCGCAAAGGCCCATCCAACCCAGAAACCAGAAAACCTTTTGGCGCGGGTTATCCTGTCATCAACCAAGCGGGGCGATGTTATTTTAGATCCCTTCTTTGGAACAGGAACGACTGGGGCTGTCGCAAAGCGCCTTGGTCGTCACTATATCGGCATCGAGCAGGATAAAGGCTATGTTGACCTTGCAACTGATAGGCTTGCATCAATTACTCCGATTATCGAGGACAGCCTGATTGAGACAGCTGAAAAAAGAGCCCTTCCGCGGATTCCGTTCGGCGCTCTTCTTGAAGGTGGCTGGCTGAAAACAGGTGATGCGCTTTATGATACGAAACGCCGTTTCACAGCGCGCGTGCGCACCGATGGCTCGCTTATCACAGACGACAAAAAGACAGGCTCTATTCATTCACTTGGGGCGCAATTGCAGGACCAAGCCTCATGTAATGGTTGGCAATTCTGGTATATCGAGCGGGCAGGAGAACTTATTTCCATCGATTCGTTACGCACAGAAGTCCGCGGTACACAGCAGCTATAATTTAGCTATCTGTCGGCGGCGTTAATCGGCGCGGCATAAGGACCAATCCAGCTCCCAGAAGAAGCGGCACAATCAGCATGCCTATTCTGTCTGTCCCACTTGCTAGCACAAGCCAGCCATAAAATAGCGGCCCAAAAAAGCTGGTAAGCTTTCCTGACATCATAAGCAGGCCAAACAGGCTTGCCCTATCTTCTTCCGGGGCCACCAGTGATACCCAGACCCGCGAAGCAGACTGACATGGCCCAATAAATAAACCAAGCGAGAGGCCCGAAATCCAGAAGACCTCCTTGGTTGGTGCTGAAATGCAAATTATCCCAATTACCATCAGCCCCCATAAAGAGAGCCGGATTGTTTTCGGCACACCAAGTTTGTCGGTTATCATGCCGCCACAATAGGCACCGATTCCGGCTGTGAGATTAAGGCCGATGGCAAAGATAAGAATCTCTGTCTGGCTAAACCCAAAAATACGAGCAGCAAAAATGCCGCCAAAAGCAAAAAGCGTAATAAGGCCATCATTGAACAGCATTCTTGCAACAAGAAAACGCATCAGATAAGGGATTTTCTGGGCTGTTCTGATTGTCTGTAGCATTTGCGCAAAGAAGGGCTCAGAGGGCGGCTGGGCGGGGGGTGTGCGAACAAAGAAAAATAGCGGAAGCCCGAAGATAAAAGCCCATAATCCAGCAAAAACCATTGTTGCGCGCACTGGCTCAGAGGTTGCTTTTTCAAGCTCGAAAAGAGGCGTATCAGGCAGAATCAAAAAGACTAGTACAAGCACAAGAGAAAGGATGGCGCCAATATAGCCAAGGCCCCACGCAGTTCCCGATAACCGGCCTTGTTTATGCGGCTGTGCCAGAGATGAAAGCATCGCATTATAGAAAATAAATGCTGTTTCTATCGTAAAGATAGAAAGTGATGACAAGCATAAAGCCAGCCAGATGGCAGAATTATCAGGGGTGACAAACCAGAGCCCTGCAGTGGCAAGACTTGCCCCTAAAAGGCAGACAAACAAAAATGGTTTAAGCTGCCCTGTATTATCGGCAAGCCGGCCAATAAAAGGAGCGGTAATGCCAATAAGAAGGGCTGTTGCGGCGGTCATTTGTGACCAGGCAAAACTGCCGCCCTCTGGCATTACAACTGTGGTGAAATAGACAGCAAACACAAAGGTTGTGTGCAGCGCCGAAATAGGCGAGCAGGCCCAATCAAACATCATCCATGAAAAACGTGCTTTTCGGAATGATGCGCTATCGGCATAAGAGGGTGTAAGGTCTGATATGTTGGTCATGATGCTCAATATTCGTAAGTTTGAAGAACCGAGACGGGACATGATAATTTATCACGGCCCTTTAATCCTGTAAGTTCAATCGCGCAGACAGCCCCGCAGACAATGCCGCCTACTTTGGTGACCAGCGATTCAGCTGCGGCGAGTGTGCCGCCTGTCGCGAGTAAATCATCACATAAAAGAATGCGCTTTCCAGCAATATGGCGGGCTGTTTGTAAGGCAAGCCGTGCTTCGCCATATTCAAGTGAATAGGATGTTTCAATCGTCTCACCTGGCAGCTTGCCTGTTTTGCGGATCATTACGACACCGCATTCAAGGGTAACAGCAGCAGCGGCGCCAAATAAAAAGCCACGGGCATCGATACCAACAAGCATATCAGGTGAATAGGACCGCGCTTTTTCACAAAACGCCTTGGTCATTTGGGAAAAAGCATAGGCATCTTCAAGCGCCGGACTGATATCATAAAAGGTAATACCAGCTTTTGGAAAATCAGGAATTTTTGCGATATAGGGATCAAGTATAAACGGGGCATCGCTCATCATGGGCCTCTTAAGGTCATCAAAAAAGCCCCCCTGTCATCAGGAGGGCTTTTTGATTAAACGCTTAGTAAGACTTTTTTTCAAGCCGTCGGCGATGTAAGACCGGTTCAGTATAACCTGATGGTTGAATGCGGCCGTCAAAAACAAGCTCGCATGCTGCTTTAAAGGCGATGGATGTATCAAAATTGCCAGCCATTTTTTCATATGCAGCATCATCTTTATTCTGCTCATCGACAACAGCGGCCATTTTCTGCATGACGCCCATTACCTGATCTGTTGAACAGACCCCGTGATGTAGCCAGTTGGCAATATGCTGTGATGAAATCCGCAATGTTGCTCTATCTTCCATGAGACCAACATCATTAATGTCTGGCACTTTTGAGCAACCAACACCTTGGTCAATCCAGCGCACAACATAGCCAAGAATACCTTGGGCATTATTTTCCAGCTCATGGGCAATATCTGCATCGCCCCAGTTCGGGCGCGTTGCAACGGGGATAGTAAGAATATCGGATAAATCTGCACGCCGGTTTCCAACAAGATCAGCTTGGCGGGCAAACACATCTATCTGGTGGTAATGAAGAGCGTGGAGTGTCGCAGCTGTCGGGGAGGGAACCCACGCACAATTAGCCCCTGATTGAGGATGGCCAATTTTCTGCTCCAGCATATCCGCCATTAAATCAGGCATCGCCCACATGCCTTTGCCGATTTGTGCCTTGCCAGAAAACCCACAGGCAAGACCGATATCAACATTCCAGTTTTCATAAGCACTGATCCACGCTGCCTGCTTCATATCGCCTTTGCGGATCATCGGGCCGGCTTCCATAGATGTATGGATTTCATCACCCGTACGATCAAGGAAGCCAGTATTAATGAAGACAACACGTGATTTTGCTGCGCGAATACACTCTTTCAGGTTAATTGTTGTCCGGCGCTCTTCATCCATAATACCGATTTTGACGGTGTTTTCAGACAGGCCAAGAATACGCTCAACTTCTGAGAAAATATTACAGGCAAAAGAGACTTCTTCTGGCCCATGCATCTTTGGCTTTACAATATAGACAGACCCTTTGCGTGAATTGCCTTTGCGGGCTCTATCGGGAATTGCCCCCAGCACTGTCATAAACGCATCCATAATACCTTCTGGACATTCACTGCCATCAGACAGACGAATAGAGGGGTTTGTCATCAGATGACCAACATTACGCACAAGCATTAATGAGCGACCATGAAGGGTCAGTGTGCTGCCATCACGCGCGGTATAATGTCTGTCGCCATTCAGCGCGCGGGTGAATGTCTTATCGCCCTTTTTCATCTCAGTTGTGAGCGTGCCATCCATTAAGCCTAGCCAGTTTCCATAGGCCAGAACCTTATCTTCACCATCAACTGCGGCCACTGAATCTTCGCAATCCATAATAGTTGATACTGCTGATTCCAGCACAACATCATTAATGCCGGCTTTATCAACAGCGCCAATTGTGCCGCTACGGTCAATTCGGATATCGATATGCAGCGTATT